>Ga0137390_10000112_pt1 | contig 47556 bp, 42 predicted proteins | sample 15con2h24AmetaG_FD_104937 | JGI IMG/M metagenome (GOLD analysis project Ga0137390, IMG submission 104937) | Vadose zone soil microbial communities from Angelo Coast Range Reserve, California, USA - 15con2h2.4A metaG | ecosystem: Environmental > Terrestrial > Soil > Vadose zone > Saprolite... | reverse complement strand
CGGGACGATGCGGGACAAGCGACGCGCCACGCCGCTGGTCCCGCTACTGGCGACCGGGTGGTCCCATGCTCATGGCGGAAAACCCCTCAACCTGGTCCCATGCCGCTGGCGGATGACAGCCGGGGTAGCCGAGCTCATCTAGCAGGCCCCGGGTCACCGGGTCACGGGTCATTGGCGTCCAGCAAACACCATCGAACTGGCGAAAGAACCGTAGGACGCGACGTGCGCCCAGAACAGCGCGGTCAGGCCACGCCTGTCCTTAGCGGTCAGCCTGTCCTCGCTAGGGGATTCCAGCGGCATCAGGCAACACCCCGGCGCGGTTGCGGCGGCATGACACCTCGCGGGCCCGCAGGCATGCCAGGATGGACAGCAAAGCACGGAAGCCCCACACAGGAGGCAGTACGATGACCGCCAAGCCAGCCGACCGGATCCCGGCGAGCGGCCCGGACACCGGATCGTACGAGGTGATCCACCTCGGCGGCCAAGCCGCGGTAGTGGTGCCGGTGTCCCACTTCCTGCGCTTGCAGGCCCTGGAACAGGCCGCCAGCGCGCAGGAGCTAGAGGACGCCGAAGACAAGGCAGCGCTGGCGGACTGGCGTGCCCGGGAGGCCGCCGGGCAGACCTCATACATACCGCACGACGAGGCGCTGCGGCGGCTCGGCCTGGCCGGGTGAGCCGCCAGGTCATCTGGGAGGCCCAGGCGATCGACCAAGCGGCCGGGTTCCTCCGCGACGACCCCGACGGGGTCCGTGAGATGCTCGACGCGGTCGCGCGGCTCGCCAATGAGCCTCGCCCTGCCGGATCGTTCCCCTACGGGTCACCTGACCGACAGCGGCTGCGCATCGGCCGCTACCGGGTGATGTACGACATCTCTGCCGAGTCGGTGTCGGTTTGGCACCTCGGCCGCGGCTGGGCCGGAAGCTAAAGGTGAGAGCATCCCGCAGATCGACGGCCTAGAACTCGGGTGAAGGGGCCGGGACGATAGATGCATGCATCGGCTCCCGGACGTTATCGAGGGCGTTCGCCCGATGCAGCTGACCCTTGCCAGCCCAGACATTTCGAACGTTCACACAGGTGAACCCTGGTGGGGCGGGTGGGGCTCGAACCCACGACCGGCGGATTATGAGTCCGCTGCTCTGACCGGCTGAGCTACCGCCCCGCACCGGGTGCACACTACACCAAGTCCGCGGCGGCCGTCGACGTGGCTCACCGGCCGGGTGGGGCCCCGGTCGGGGACTCAGGCGGGGACCCGGGTGGGAGGATCTGCGTCAGCGTGCGGGGGCGGCCTGGGTACTTATCCAGTTCCTGGGGGTAGCCGAGCGACACCTCTTCGAACCGGACCCCATCCTGCGAGGTGGTGCGGTGGATGTGCAGGTGGCCGTAGACGACGGCGAGGGCGCGGAAGCGCAGGTGCCAGTCGGCCGTCTGCTCGGTGCCGCACCACTGGGCGAACTCGGGATACCGCAGGATCCTCGTGGGTTCGCGGGTGAGGGGAAAGTGGTTGACCAGGATGGTCGGCAGCGCGGGATCGAGGGCCGCCAGCCGCCGCGTGGTCGTTTCGATCCGCGCCTGGCACCACGCCTCCCGGCTCGGATACGGGTCGGGGTGCAGCAGGGCCTCGTCCGTGCCCACCACGCCGGCCTGGTAAGCCCGGGCCAGCGCTTCGGCCTTGGTGCTGGTGCCGGGCGGGCGGAACGTGTAATCGTAGAGCAGGAACAGCGGGACGATCACCGCTGGGCCGCCGGCGCCCGGCCACACCGGGTAGGGGTCCTCGGGGGTAAGGACACCGAGCCCGCGGCAGAGTGCCACCAGGTGCTGGTAGCGTTCCTCGCCGCGCAACCGGACCGGATCGGCGGGATGAGACCACAGCTCGTGGTTGCCTGGCGCCCACACGACGGTGCCGAACCGGCCGCTGAGCGTCCGCAGCGCCCACTCGATGTCCGCGACCTTCTCGGCCACGTCGCCGACCACGAGCAGCCAGTCCCCCGCTGAGCCGGGCGGCAGGTCTTCGACCCACTTCCGGTTCTCCAGATAGGACACATGCAGGTCGCTGACGGCAAAGAGCTTCCCTGGCGCAACAGGAGCATCCGGCACGTCGGGCTAAGGCTCCGGGTCCGGGGCTGAGGGCGGGGGCGCCGGGTCCGGGGCCGCCGGGGTCGAGGCCGGGGCCAGGGGCGCAGGGTCGGGGGCCGGGGGCGCAGGGTCGGGGGCCGGGGGCGCCGAAGCTTCCGTCGCTCCGCTAAGCGTCACCAGCAGGTCGTTGAGGCGGCTGACGAAGGCGGCGGGTTCGGTGATCCGCGCCCCGAGGGTGAGCACCGCCTGGTCGAACAGGACGTGGGCCCATTCGGCCAGGTGCGGGTCGGCGGGTTCGCGGTTGAGCCGCCGCACCAGCAGGTGCTGCGGGTTGATCTCCAGCACCGGCTGGCTGGGCAGGCCCGAGCCCCGCAGGCGGCGGGCCAGGTTGATGTCGATCTCGGGCTCGTTGGCCACGATGCAGGCCGGCGAGGTGGTGAGCCGACTGCTGATCCGGACGTCCCAGGCCTGGCCGGCCAGGACCGCCTTCAGCCGGCCGACCAGCCCGGCGAACTCGGTACTGGCCTGCTCCTTAGCCTCGGCCTCGGCCTCATCCTCAAGCTCACTGAGATCGCCGCTGCCCTGGGCCACCGACTGCAGGCGCTTGCCGTCGAAATCGCGCAGGCTGGCCACCACCCAATTGTCGATGCCCTCACCGTCGCCGAGGAGCAGCACCTCAATGCCCTTCTTACGGAAGGCTTCCAGGTGCGGGCTGGCCTGGGCGGCGGCCAGGCCCGGGGCCAACAGGTAGTAGATGTGCCGCTGACCCTCCTTCATCCGGCCGACGTAGTCGGTGAGGGAGACATCCGGCTCGTCGGAGCCGGACCCGGTGGACGTGAAGCGCAGCAGCCTGGCGATCTCATCCCGGTTCCCGTAGTCCTCGGCCACGCCCTCCTTGAGGACGGCACCGAACTCCTTCCAGAACGCGGCGTACTTCTCCGGCTCCTTCTCGGCGATCTCGGCGAGCAGCCGCAGCACCTTCTTCACGGCGTTGGACCGGATGTTGTCGACGACGCGGCTACCCTGCAGCAGTTCGCGGGAGACGTTGAGCGGCAGGTCGCTGGAATCGATCACGCCGCGGACGAACCGCAGGTACTGCGGCATCAGCTGACCGGTGTCCTCCAGCACGAAGACCCGCCTGATGTGCAGCTTGATGCCCCGGCTGACCTGCGGGATCCACAGGTCGAAGGGCGCGCGGGACGGGATGAACAGCAGCAGCGTGTACTCGTATGTCCCCTCGATCTTGCTGTGCACCCAGGCCAGCGGATCGGTGAAGCCGCCGGCGACGTGCCGGTAGAAGTCCCGGTAATCCTGCTCGGTGAGCTCGCTCTTGGGCCGGGCCCACAGCGCCGACGCCTGGTTGACCGGCGACTCCGCGGCCGGCTCGGCGGGCTGCTGTTCCCCGGCCCCCGGCTCGGGCTCCGAGGGCATCACGATGGGCAGGCTGATGTGGTCGGAGTACTTCTGGATGATCGTGCGCAGCCGGAAGCCGTTCAGCAGATCGTCCTCGCCGTCACGCAGGTGCAGCACGATCGTGGTGCCCCGGGACGGCTGTTCGACGGCCTCCAGCGTGTACTCGCCCCGGCCGTCTGACTCCCACCGGACGCCTTCGGCGGCGGTCAGGCCCTCCCGGCGCGTGGTCAGCGTGACCCGGTCGGCCACGATGAACGAGGAGTAGAAGCCCACGCCGAACTGGCCGATGAGGGTGGCGTCCTGGCGCTGGTCGCCGGTCAGGGCCTGCAGGAACTCACGGGTCCCCGACTTGGCGATGGTCCCGATGTGCTCGATGACCTCCTGGCGGCTCATGCCGATGCCGTTATCGCTGACCGTGATCGTCCGCGCGCCGGAGTCGAAGCTGACCCGGATCTGCAACGGTCCGTCGGCGTCAGGCAGCTCAGACCGGGCGAGCAATTCCAGCCGGAGCCGGTCGATGGCGTCCGAGGCATTGGAGATCAGCTCGCGCAAGAAGATCTCTTTGTTGCTGTAGAGCGAATGGACCATCAGGTCCAGGATCTGGACCACTTCCGCCTGGAAGCTGAAGCTCTCCTGCTCCGTCTGCGCGCTCACCAGTGCCTCACCTCGCTTCCGAGGGAACTCTAAATCAGACGGCGGGGATATGCACGCTGACGACGGCGGAACGGCCGCCGTGCACGACGGCCAGCGCATCCTTCAGCACCTGGGGAAGCTCACCGGGATCGGACACCGTCACCCCGTACGCCCCGCCGGCAGCCCAGCCCAGCGAGCCGCCGCCATGGTGGATCACGGAGCCGGGCCGGTTCGGGCGCAGGTGCTCGCCGCCGCTCGCCGGACCTCAACCACCCTCGGGTCGGCCAGGTCATTTTCCCGAACGTACCGGGTGATCTGCTCCACGGCCAGCCGCGCGCTGGCCTGGGCGAAACGTCGCGCGGGCACGTGCCATAGGCTCATCTGCGACTTCAGCGGGTCGACGTCGACGCAGTAGATGGCGGCCCCGGCGGACGGCCGGTTCACCGCGGGGATCCACGGAACGTCGCTGTCGATGGCCAGGATCACGTCCGCCTCGGCCAGCACCGGGTTCGGCGCCACGGTGTGGAACTGGAAGCCAGCGTGCAGCTCGTGATCAGCGGGGAAGTTGACGTGGTAGGCCAGGGCTTCGAGAAAAGCGGTGCTGGTCGTGTAGGAACCAGCGGCCACGTATCAGAACCGTCCCGCGGTCTGCATGGACATGGCGTGCTCGACCAGCGTGACCAGGGTCGCCTTGGTCGACTCGCGGTTGCGCGCGTCACACGGGATCACCGGCACGTCCGGCGAGATCGCCAGCGCCTCGCTCACGTCCCGCGACCGGTGCGGGAACTGACCGTGGAACCCGTTGATGCCGATCACGAACGGCAGCCCGGACGCCTCGAAGTAATCCACCGCGGGGAACGAGTCGGCCAGGCGGCGGGTGTCCACCAGGACGACCGCGCCGATCGCACCCTGGATCAGGTCGTCCCACATGAACCAGAAACGATGCTGGCCGGGCGTCCCGAACATGTAGAGAACAAGATCCTTGTCCAGCGTGATCCGCCCGAAGTCCATCGCCACCGTCGTCGTCGACTTGTCCGGCACGTGCGACAGGTCATCGACATCCGTGCTGGCCACCGTCATGACGGCCTCGGTCGTCAGAGGGGTGATCTCCGACACCGAGCCCACGAATGTCGTCTTGCCTACGCCGAATCCACCAGCCACCACGATCTTCACCGACGTCATGGCGGGTGCGTCGGACCTGGGCTGAGCGACGCTAGATCTTACGGAGTCCACTAAGCACCCTTTCGAGCAAATTGAGGTCCGGACGGCCCTCAGAATCATCGCGCTGGTGGATGCGGACAAGCCCGTCCGCGCCCATGTCCGCGATGAGAATCCTGGCCACGCCTAGCGGCAGCCGAAGCACCGCCGATACCTCGGCCACCGACCTCCAGTCCCGGCAGAACTGCAGGATAGCCTGGCATTCTGGCGCCAGCACCGAGAGGTCGCGAGGCTCGAGCACCGTCGCCGTGACCAGTGCCTCAATGGCGAGCTGGTACCTCGGCTGCGTCCGGCCACCTGTCACCGTATACGGCCGGACAAGCCTTGTCTCACCATCTTCCTGAGTCGAAAAGCCGAAACCAGAACGTCCTGGCCCCGGCCCTTCATCCCAAAGGCCGGCCCGGCCCTGCCAGGAACCGGGCAAGCCCACGAACGGTGACTGGTTGTCACCTCGCCCTTGGCCTGCCACTGAAACCTCCGGTCACCGTCGTCCATCGCCCGGGATGGCTGCTTGCATGATGCCGCGGGTGGCGGGGGTAAGGACCCGCCCGGCCCGCTCAACCAGCAGGGTCATCTCGTAGGCCACAAGCCCGAGATCACAGGTGGACGCAGCGAGCACAGCCAGGCTTGAGCCATTGCTGATCGCCATGATCACCAGGACACCCCGCTGCATCTCCACTACAGTCTGCACCACCGCGCCGCCCTCGAAGACGCGCGACGCGCCCTGGGTCAAGCTCGTCAACCCCGACGTCACGGCCGCTAGCTGATCGGCTCGCTCCTGCGGGAAGCCGGCGCTGAACGCCAGCGGCAGGCCGTCCGAGGACACCACCACCGCGTGGGCCACATCGGGCACCCGCTCCACGAAGTTGGTGATCAGCCAGTTAAGGTCCTGCGCAGGGCGCCCTGGCGTGCTCATGCGCACTCCCCTCGTCGCCCGTCCATACAGGTACCTCCTCCTGGTGTCGCTGTGCCTGGGCCTTGAGGTTTCATCGGTCCTGCGGCTCCTCGGTCTGGGGTGCGGCGGCGCGGCCCTCGCGGACGCCTCGCTGGAAGCTGGCCATGCGGCTACGGGCCGCATCCGGCGACCTGATGGGCGCTTCGGTTGCTGTTTCCTGATTTCCTGATGCGCCGCCGCTGCCCACAGAGCCTGGCACGAGGTTAGCCCTCGGAACCCGCCTTGGCAGCCCTGCCTGCGTCGTCTCTCCTGCGGCCGGCGACGTGACCACCTGGGCCGCGCGCCATCCCTCGTCAGCGGGTGACGTCCACGACGTCTGCCCAGCCGGCTGTGCGGCCGGTGCTCCCTGGGTCCCTTGGGCCCCTTGGGGTCCCTGGGCTCCTTGGGGTCCTTGGGTCCGTGCGGTGGTGAGGGTCTTCCCGCTCCGCCGGAACCAGTCGGATTCCAGCGAGTCGAAGATCGGCAGCCGCTGCTCCGGACCGGCGGGCGGGATCGTCACCTGGCCGCCGTCGGCCGCGTCGCCCTGGACCCCTTGGGCTCCTTTCCCGGGGCCGCCGGCGGGCGAGCCGTTCGTCGCGCTGGCCGCGTCGGCGACGCTCGGCCCGTCGCTGCCGTGGACGTTCTGGCTGCCGATCGGGAACTGCGGACCCTGCGGGGAATTTTGAGTGAACGCGGGCAGCCTGCTCGGGGCGCCGGGAGCCTGCGGGGTCCTTGGCTCGGGACCGTCGCCGCCCGCGGTGCCGTTGGAGGGCGTGGCCGCGGTGCCGTTGCGGATGGGCAGCGCCTGGGTCGACGGTCCGTCGTGATCGGCCCGGCCGTGGGCCCCTTGGCCCCCTTGGCCCCCTTGGCCCCCTTGGGCCAGGTCCCAGCCGTTGCCGGCTGGCTCCCAGTTGTTGCCTGCGGGGGTGCCGCCCTCGACCGCGGGGCCCTGGATCCCTTGGCCGCCCTGGCCCTGGTGCCCCTGGGCTCCCTGGGGCGGCGTGCCCGGGCCGGACGATGCCGGGGAGCCGGCGCTCGCGGCGGAGGTGAAGGACGGAGCCGCGGGGGCCGCAGGCGCCGAGGGCGCGCTGGGCGCCGAGGGCGAGAACCTCGGTATCCTCGCGGCCGCCGTGGCCTGGGAGGCCGCGTTCGGCGGGGAGGTCGCGGTGGGCGCGGACAGCGACGGGGTGGGCCCGTAGTCGTCTGCCTCGAACCGGCGGAGCCGGCCGAGCGGGGGCGCGACCTCGGGCGCCGCCACCGTGTCCGGCAGCCAGATCAGCGCGGTCAGGCCGCCGGCCTGAGCATGCCGCAGCCGGACCCTGATCCCGTGCCGCGCGGCCAGGCGGCCGACCACGAACAGGCCCATCCGCCGGGATACCGCCACGTCGACCACCGGCGGGTTGTCAAGACGCCAGTTGGCGTGCGACATCTCCTGATCCGAGATGCCGACGCCGTTGTCGGTGATGTCGAGGAGCACGCCGCCGCTGCTCAGCGGCTGGCCGGAGACGTACACCTGGGTGTCTTCCGGGGAGAACGTGGTCGCGTTCTCCACGATCTCCGCGACCAGGTGCACCGCGTCGTTGACGGCCTGGCCGACCACCACGATGCCGGGCTGCACGTTGAGGACGACCCGCTCGTACTGCTCGATCTCGGAGATGGCCGCGCGCAGCACGTCGACGAGCGGCACCGGCTGACTCCACCGCCTGGTCACCTCGTGGCCCGCCAGGACCAGCAGGTTCTCCGAGTTGCGGCGCATGCGGGTGGCCAGGTGGTCCAGCCGGAACAGGCTGCTGAGCCGGCCGGAGTCCTGCTCGCTCTGCTCCAGCGAGTCGATCAGCGACAGCTGCCGCTCGATCAGCGACTGGCTGCGCCGGGACAGGTTGATGAACATGGCGTTCAGGTTGCCGCGCAGCATGGCTTCGTCGGCCGCCAGCCGGACCGCCTCGCGGTGGACCTGGTCGAAGGCCCGCGCGACTTCACCGATCTCGTCGGTGGAGGTGACCCCGATCGGCTCGATCTCGACGCCTTCGTCCGCGCCCTCGCTCTGGCTCAGCCTGCGCACCATCTCGGGCAGCCGGTGGCCGGCCACGTCGAGGGCATCGGTACGGAGCTTGCGCAGCGGGCGGATCAGCGAGCGGGCCACGATCGTCGACACCAGCACCACCAGGAGCAGCAGCAGCAGGGTGACGAGGCTGGTGACCAGCAGGTTCGTGGTGGCCTGCGACCTGAGCGTGTTGGCCCGGCCGGTGACGGCGCTGGCCAGCTGGTCGGCCACCGTACGCGTGTCCTTCAGCGTGACCGTCATGTCGTGGTCCCAGGTCACGGCGTTCAGCTGGCCGCTACGGGACAGGGGCACCGACGGGTTGGCCGCCAGCTGCTCGGCCAGTAGTTCATTCGAGGACGCGACGTCCACCGGACCGCCGCTCACCGTGTTGCTGTAGTTCTGCTGCTCGGCGGTAGTCGTGGAGGCGTTGAAGTCAGCCAGGTCCGCGTTCGCCTGCTGCTGAGCCTGCTCGAGGGTGGCGAGGTCCTCCGGGCGGAGCGTTCCCTGCGGGGAGACGAGCGCGGCGTAGAGGATGGCCCGCTGCACCGACACCTGGTTCTCGAGCCGCAGCAGGGCGCCCAGCGCGGTGACGTTGCCTTGCAGGTTGGCGTCGTTGGCGCCGTTACCGATGGCGGCGCTGAACGTGTTCGCCGGCCCGATGAGATTCCCGGTGTAGACCCGGACGATCTGCGACGCGGGGAACTGCGACGTGGTGACGCCCTTGCGGACGTTCGCCAGGTCGTTGATGCTGGCCTGCACCGCGTTGAGGTCCTGCACGGTGCCCGGCTGGTACCCGGCCCCGGTGGTGACGCCGGAGGAGTCGTTGGCGACTGCGTTGGCGGCGGCGTCGGTGGCGTTCTGCGCCAGCCTCAGCGGGCCGGCCAGGGCGGCGTTGTTCGGCCGGGTCGCCGCGAACGCGGCGGACACGTTGAGCTCGTCTTCCAGCGCCTGGCTGAGCTTAGCCGTGTCGGCGTTGAGCTGGGCGAGGTGCTGGACCCGCCCCGTCGCCTGCCAGTTGTTGACGTCCCCGTTGATCGTCAGCGCGCCGAGTACCGCCGCGGTCAGGGTCGGGACCGCGATCACGGCGGCCAGGCGCCAGCGGACTCGCCAGTTCGTCAGCGCGAACCGTGACCGGGTCGCCGCAGGCCGTCGCGGCCGGGCCGGGAGGGGACGGATCGCGCCCGGCGCGGGCGCGGGCGATGCTACAGCGCCTCCCTGAGCCCCGGACGTGGCCGCGGCCTGGCCTACAGCGCCCTGCGGCCCCGTGGACCCCGCGTCCCGCCGACCCGATACGCCGGGGCCCTCACCCGCCGCGCTTCCTCCCGCTAGAAGCCCCGAACCTCCCCCGTCGGCTTGCCCCCCGTTGACGGACCCGGTCGAGCCAGCTGTTTCGCCGAGATTCGTCACCGATCGTCTACGCACTACGTTCGCACCTCGCATCGGCAAACCTGACCAGCACGCATGCAGGGCTAAGACGGCGCAAGCCGCTCAACATACGCAACCCCTCTTTCCCTCGCAACGATCGCCGCTGCTCGGGTCAACAGGGCGGCCGAGGCCACACTCTCGCGTTACAAAACGGGTAAGGACATATAATCATCTTCTGGGTGGGCGCCACGGGGCATTCGCCAGTAAACCGGCGAGATCTTCCCGAAGTTAGGTTACCGCGCCGTCTCACCGGGTCATGATCGAGTGCATCTTGGCGCTATTCAGTGACTGAATAGTCACTCCTCGTATAGTAACGCCCTTCCCGCACCCCGGCCGGGTGACCAGGGCCGGCAACCCGGCAAGCAGCCCGGTTGCAGCGCGGTCGCAGCCCGGTTGCGGCCCGGACGTAAGGGGCATAACGGGTCGCTTGCGGCCCGGTGGCCGCCCGGGCCTAAGGCCAACGGCCTTCCGGGTCGCGGCAAAGACCCGCGCGAGCTTAACGCCGCCTAATCAGCCCATAATGATGATAATTACGCGCCGATTCTTACCTCATTAGGATTACCCTCAATAGCGCCCCCGCTACCCAGAAGGACTACTCGCCCGCGCCGGGACCTAGTCCGAGTTCCCTGGCGATGAGCATCCGCTGCACCTCCGAGGTCCCCTCGCCTATCTCCAGGACTTTCGCGTCGCGGTAAAAACGGGCGACCGGAGACTCGTTCATGAAGCCATAGCCGCCGAACACCTGAGTGGCGGCCCGCGCGTTGTCCATCGCCGCGTTCGAGGCGGTCAGCTTGGCGATCGCGGACTCCTTCTTGATCGGCTGGCCCGCCACCAGCCGGGCCGCGGCGTCGTACCAGGCCAGCCGGGCCGGGTGCACCCGCGCCTCCATGTCCGCTATGGCGAACTGGATCGCCTGGTGCTGCTCCAGCCGACGGCCGAACGCCTCGCGCTGCCTGGCGTACCTGACGCACTCGTCCACGCAGCCCTGGGCCAGTCCGGTGGCCAGCGCCGCGATCGCCACCCGGCCCTCGTCCAGGATCTGCAGGAACTGGGCGTAGCCCCGGCCGCGCTCGCCGAGCAGGTTCTCCGCCGGGACCCGGCAGCCGTCGAACGACAGTTCCCTGGTGTCGGAGGCACACCAGCCGACCTTGGAGTATTCGGGCCCGGGGACGAATCCCGGGGTGCCGGCCGGGACGATGACGGAGGAGATCTCCTTGCGGCCGCGGTCGTCGCGGCCGGTGATGGCGAGCACCGTCACCAGTGAGGTGATCGAGGTGCCCGAGTTGGTGATGAAGGCCTTGGTCCCGTCTATCACCCACTCCCCACCCACCTCCCCATCCCCCTGCACGAGCCGGGCGGTGGTGCGCATCCCGCCGGGGATATCGGACCCGCCGCCGGGTTCGGTCAGGCCGAAGGCGGCCAGTCGCTCCCCCGCGCACAGTTCGGGTAGCCACCGGCGGCGTTGTTCCTCGGTGCCGAACCGGTAGATGGGCATGGCGCCGAGCGACACCCCGGCCTCCAGGGTGATCGCGACCGAGGAGTCCACCCGGGCCAGCTCCTCCAGGGCCAGGCAGAGGGCGAAATAGTCGCCCCCCATGCCGCCGTACTCCTCGCTGAACGGCAGCCCGAACAGGCCGAGCTTGCCCATCTTGGCCACGATGTCGTAAGGGAACTCGGCGCGCTCGTAATAGCCGCCGATGACCGGCGCAACGACGTCGCGGGCGAACTGGGCGACGGAGTCCCGCAGGTCCTGCTGCTCCGGCGCAAGCTGGTAACTGACCATAAGGATGGCGGCGTAGGGAGCCCGGCCTTCAGGCCTGGGGGAGACGCCGCATCACCTCCCAAGAAATGTCGGTACTGTTTGCTATTGTGCTCATATTGCGGCGGGGCACGCCGTGACTGCGCGGGGAGGCTTCCGGGATGCCGGGCCTGTGAACCGCGAACCTCGACTGCTTCCCTCTTGAATCGGATGTGAGTAGTTGGAATCCCAGCCTTCAGGCGGGGAGGATGCCAAAGGGACACCTTCGCATAGCGGGGGCAAGGGTGGGTCTGGGGGGTGGGTCCCCCGGAGCGGGAGGTCTGGGGGGCGTCCCCCCAAGGAGGGACGACCCCCCGAGCTGGCAGAGCCCGCTGCGATTACCCGCCTGCGACGGTAGTCTAACGTGGGCCGAGTACCCAAACATGAGAGCGAGAACATGGCCAGCCTGAGCTGCCCCGATTGCGGTGTCAAGGTCCAGCCGGAGGATCTGATCTGCTTCCGGTGCGGCGCTAACCTGCCGCACAGCCCTGGACCCGACGACGACGTGCTGACGCCGACCATCTCGCAGCGGTTCCTCGCGACCGGCTCCGACTCCGCCGCCTTCTGCCCGAACTGCGGCGCGCCCGTGGCCGACGCGGCGGACGTGGTCTGCCAAACCTGCGGGGATCCGCTGCCCACCGGCCGGCGCCGTAGCATCTCGCCGGTCGTCATGCGGATCACCTTCCCCACCGGCAACGTGGACATCCCGGCCGGAACGTCGGTCCTGCTGGGCCGCGACCCGGCTGAGTCGCTCGTCGCCGCGGCCTTCGCCCGCTTCGATAACGTGTCACGGCGGCACGCCACGGTCCAGGTGGACGACGCGGGGCACGCCACGATCAGGGACGAGGGCTCGACCAACGGGACCTACGTCAACGACGACCGGGTGCTGCCCGGCACGGAGGTCCGGCTGGTGGACGGGGACCGGGTGCGGCTGGGCGCGGACGTGACGGGCAACGTGTCCCTGCCGCAGGGCGAGCCCGACCCCTCCGGGCTCAGCCGCAACGGCATGAGCTAGGCATTCGCGTCCGGCTCGTTAACACGGGGCGAAGCGGAGGGTACCTCCCGATTACGTATGATCATCCTTGGGATCCTCTGAGGGTGATCGGTTTGACGAGTCGGGGGTCGGCCGTGCCGCATGTCATGCTCTCTTAGCAGTGCCTCGTCTGGCTTTACGGCCGGCACCGGGACTCACGGTGTCGCGGAGCCGGTCGCGCTGGCTGGCCGCGGCCTATCCCGCGCTCACCCTGCTCGCCGTCGTGGTGACAGCCAATCACTTCAATCACTTCTGCCTCGACGGTATTGTCGCGGGGTTGCTGGTGGCCCTGGTACTGGTGGTGCAGCGAACGGCGCGATGGCTACGTTCTGGTAAATCTTGCGAAGGGCCCCAGGTCAAGCCTGTGCGCGGGGAAATGTCCATGCGATCATGACGCCATGGCGGCCACAGAGAAACCCGTTTCCGAGATAACGCCTGGCCTGCGCCGCGACGCGATCGGCCTCCGTGAGGTGCTGTTCCAGTCGATCACCGACATGGCACCAGGCGCCGCCATCGCGGCCTCGATCCCGGCCGGCGCCGCGCTAGCCGCCGGCTACTACGGCATCCGGACGTCGGCCCGGCTGGGCACCATCCTCGGGGTGTCGGAGATCGCCGTCTTCCTGGTCCTCGCGGTGTTCCTGGTCGTGCACGCGGGCGGCCACAACTCGGGGCAGGTCTTCACCACGCACTACTCCCCGACGGGCGTCACCGGCGTGATCGGCGGCTCGGTGTTCACGCTGCTCGCCTTCGGCGGTTTCGAGGGCGCCGCCCCGCTCGCCGAGGAGGCCAGGAACCCGCGGCACACGATCCAGCGCGCGGTGCTCCTCGCGACCCTGCTGATCGGCGTTCTGTACGTGTTCACCACCTACGCCGTCGACGTCGCCTACGGGCCGAACCGCTTCGCCGCCTTCGCCAGCCAGACCGGCAACGCATCGTGGGAAGGCCTGGCGCGCTCGCTCTACGGGCTCTTCTGGTTCTTCGTGTTCCTCGCGATCGTCAACTCCACCATCGCTAATGCCAACGCCGGCGTGAACGTGTCGAGCAGGACCGCGTACGCGATGGGGCGGATCGGGGCGTTCCCGCGCTTCCTCGCCATCGTCAGCCCGCGGCACAGGTCCCCGGTCTACAGCGTCCTGGTCGCTTTTGTCATCACCGTCGCGGTGACGCTGGCGCTGGGCCTCAAGTACACCCCGACCGTGGCGTTCGCGATGGTCGGGACTGGCCTGGTCATCGTGCTCGTGGCGATCTACATCGTGATGAACGCCGCGTGCATCGGATTCTTCGCCCGCCGCCGCGGCGCGTTCAACTGGCTGTCGCACCTGGTCATCCCGCTGCTCGGCATCGCCGCGTTCGTCCCGGCCTGGCTGACGTCGGCAGGCATCAAGGTGTTCTCCTTCGTGACCCCGCTGGCCCCGCCGCTGTCCTACATGGGCCCCGGGGTGGGCGGCTTCATGGTCCTCGGCGTGATCTACATGATCTACCTGTACCGGACGAACCCGGGCCGGATCGCCGACGTCGGGCTCGTGCACCTGGACGCAGTCGAGGGAGATGCCCCATGAGCGACCTGGTGGTCGTCTCGTTCCGGCCGGAGCGTGACCAGTACGCCTGGACGTTCGGCGGCGCCGCCCCGGTGATGCGGATCCGGACGCCGGCCGTGCTCGAGGTGTACACCGAGGACTGCTTCGCCGGGCGGGTCCGCAGCGAGCAGGACCTGGTCTCGCAGGTGTGCGAGTTCCCCTTCCTCAACCCGCAGACCGGGCCGTTCTATATCGAGGGCGCCGAGCCCGGCGACACCGTGGCGGTGCACTTCGTGTCCATTGAGCCGGCCAGGTCGTGGGCGGCGTCTACGACCGTGCCGTTGTTCGGCGCGCTGACCGGAACGCACCTGACCGCGCTGCTGCAGGAGCCGCTGCCCGAGGTGGTGTGGCTCTGGCAGCTGGACGCGGCCGCGCGGACCTGCCGGTTCAGCGCGCGGCGAAGCTCGTTCGAGGTGGACCTGCCGATGGAGCCGATGCACGGCACGGTGGGGGTGGCGCCCGCGAACCTGGAGGTGCGCAGCGCGCTGGTGCCCGACGCGTTCGGCGGGAACATGGACACGCCGGAGATGCGCGCCGGGGTCACCTGCTACCTCGGCGTCAACGTTTCCGGCGCGCTGCTTTCGCTGGGCGACGGGCACGCCCGCCAGGGCGAGGGCGAGACCTGCGGGGTCGCGGTCGAGTGCGCGATGAATACCGTCCTGGTGGTGGATCTGATCAAGGGCGTGCCCTGCCCGTGGCCGCGGCTCGAGTCGGACACGCACATCATGTCGGCCGGCTCGGCGCGCCCTCTGGAGGACGCGTTCCGCATCGCCCAGCACGACATGGTCACCTGGGTCGCGTCGCTGTGCGGGCTCGACCTGCTGGACGCCTACCAGCTGGTCACCCAGGCGGCGGAGTCGCCGCTGGCCAACGTGTGCGACACCAACTACACCTCGATTGCCAAGATGGCCAAGCGGTACCTGAGCCCCGGCAGCGTCATGGCGGACGCCCACGCCCGGCTGCGCGACCTGGCTGCCGACTACCGCAGCTAGCCGCTTGAGGCTTCATTACTACGTAAGTTCCGCGTCTTCTGAAGCCTTGTTTACATGATCATGAAACGTCCCCTCTTACCCGCCGACAAGACGGGATCAGCGGGCGTTATGTCCGGTATGCGGCCCTGAAGCTGTTCCTGCGGCTAGGCTCGGCGCTCGCTGTCCAGCATGGCGACCTGGGCCGCCTCGTACCGCTCCCCCGCGACCGCGCCGGCCGGCACGGCGGCCTCGATCGCGGCCAGGTCGTCCGCGCTCAGCGTCAAGTCGAGCGCTTTCAGCGCCTCGGCCAGGCGCTCCCGGCGCTTGGTCCCGATCAGCGGGATGATGTCGTCCCCACGGGAGGCCACCCAGGCGATCGCCAGCTGGGCGGCGGTCACCCCGTGGTCTTCGGCGATCGCCTCGAGCGCGGCGAGCAGCTCAAGGTTCCGCGCGTGGTTCTCGTCCCGGAACCTGGGGAAGCGGGTGCGCGGGTCGCCGGGGGCCAGCCGCGCGGTGCCGCTGCTCAGCAGGCCGCGGGACAGGATGCCGTAGGCGGTCACGCTGATGCCGAGCTCCCGCACGGCGGGCAGGATCTCCGCCTCGATGCCCCGGCTCATCAGCGAGTACTCGATCTGCAGGGCGGCGATCGGGTAGACGGCGTGCGCCCGGCGAATGGTGTCCGCCCCCACCTCGGACAGGCCGATGTAGCGGACGTACCCGGCCTGGACCGTCTCGGCGATCGCCCCGACCGTGTCCTCGATCGGGACCCGCGGGTCGAGCCGGGCGGGCTGGTACAGGTCCACGTAGTCGGTGCCGAGCCTGGTCAGCGAATAGGCCAGCGAGTTCTTCACCGTGACCGGGCTGGCGTCGTTACCGATGAACGCGCCGGACGGGTCCCGCTGCCCGCCGAACTTGACCTGGATGAACACGCTGTCCCGGGGGGTCCCGCGCAGCGCGTCGCGGAGCAGCAGCTCGTTGTGGCCCATGCCGTAGAAGTCGCCGGTGTCGAGCAGCGTGATCCCGGCGTCCAGGGCGGCGCGGATCGTGGCGATACTCTCGTGGTCATCGGCCCGACCGTAGATGCCCGACATGCCCATCAGGCCGAGCCCGGCCCGGGACACCACCGGCCCGCCGCGGCCCAGCGTGGTCGTCTCCATCACGCCTGCACCCTACCGGGCCGGGTTTCCGGTCCTACGGGGGCCGGTAGGGTCGGGTGGCGTGACGGCGATCATTCTCGCCTCGGCCTCGCCGGCCAGGCTCGCGGTGCTGCGCGGGGCCGGGTTGGAGCCCAAGGTAATGATCAGCGGCATAGACGAGACCGTGTTCTCGGCCGGCACGCCCGCCGAGCTGGCCGGGCTGCTCGCCCAGGCCAAGGCGGCCGCGGTCGCGTCCGGCCTACCGGACGGGCTGGTGATCGGCTGTGACTCGCTGCTCGACCTGGACGGGCGCGCGCTGGGCAAGCCCGTCTCGGCCGCCGAGGCGGTGGCCTGCTGGCGGGACATGGCGGGCCGGACTGGCACGCTGGTCACCGGGCACTGCGTGATCAACGCGGCCACCGGCCAGCGGGCGGCCGCGGTGGCCGCGACCACGGTGCGGTTCGGCACGCCGTCCGAGCAGGAGATCGCCGCCTACGTGGCCTCCGGCGAGCCGCTTGCAGTGGCCGGGGCGTTCACCCTGGACGGCCGGGGCGGCTGGTTCGTGGACGGGATCGACGGCGATCACGGCAACGTGCTCGGCGTTTCGCTGCCGCTGCTGCGGCGGCTGCTGGCCGATCTGGGATTCGGCGTGACCGAGCTGTGGGCCTGAGGGCGGGCTGGCGCACTACCCTGTAAGGGGAGCGAACACTGGTGCGAAACGATCCGGACGGATGCATGGAACCCGAACCCACCGTGCTGGACAGCCTGCGCAAGGCGGTCGACGCGATGCCCGACGACGTGCCGCTCCGCCTGCACCTGGCGACGATGCTGCTGCAGGCCGGCCAGCGCGACGAGGCCATCAGGCAGCTCGGCGCCGTCCTGCAGCGCGACCCGGCCAACGCGCAGGCGCTCGGCCTGCTGCGGGACCCAGGCCCGGCGCCGGCGCAGACCGCAGGCCAGCCTCCGGCCGATCCTCCGGTCATTTCTCCCGAACGAGCCGAGGTTCCCGCCCCGCCACCGGTCAACGCCCGGGGAGCGGACGCGGGCCCCGGGCCAGACACGGGCCCCCAGGCGGACGCGGGCCCCGGGCCAGACGCGGGTCCCCAGGCGGACGCGGGCCCCGGGCCAGACGCGGGCGAGGTGGGCAAGACGTCGCACTATGACTGGTCGCAGGCCGAAGACGAGCTGCGCGACGTGCTGCCCGCGATGTTCGTCGGCGACGGCGATGCGGCGGACTCGGCCTCGGCGGGCATCGACGAGGCGGACGCGTACGACGCCGAGCACACCGGCCTCACGCTCGCCGACGTGGCCGGCATGACCGAGGTGAAGCAGCGCCTGGAGGCGGCCTTCCTGGCCCCGATGCGCAACCCGGACCTGCGCCGGCTGTTCGGCAAGTCGCTGCGCGGCGGCCTGCTGCTGTACGGGCCGCCCGGCTGTGGCAAGACGTTCATCGCCCGCGCGGTGGCGGGCGAGCTCGGCGCCCGGTTCATCGCGGTGTCGTTCGCGGACATCATCGACATGTTCGTCGGGCAGAGCGAGCGGAACATCCACGAGCTGTTCGAGATCGCCCGGCGGAACGCGCCGTGCGTGCTGTTCCTCGACGAGGTGGACGCGATCGGGCAGAAGCGCTCGCAGCTGCGGCACACCCCGATGCGCAGCGCGGTCAACCAGCTGCTCCTGGAGCTCGACGACATCTCGGGCAACAACGAGGGCGTCTTCCTGCTGGCGGCCACCAACCACCCGTGGGACGTGGACAGCGCGCTGCGCAGGCCCGGCCGGTTCGACCGGACGCTGCTCGTCCTGCCGCCCGACGCCGCCGCGCGCGAGGGGGTGTTCCGCTACCATCTGAAGGACCGGCCGGTGGCGGGCATCGACCTGGCCAAGTTGGCCCGGCAGACCGACGGGTACTCCGGCGCCGACATCGCGCACATCTGCGAGACGGCCGCCGAGCGGGCGCTGATGGATTCGGTCCGCCGCGGCGAGCCGCGGATGATCGGCACGCCGGACCTGGAAGCGGCTATCGCCGAGGTCAAGCCGTCGCTCGGCGCGTGGTTCGACACCGCGCGCAACGTGGCGCTGTTCGCCAACGAGGGCGGGACCTACGACGACCTGGCTGCCTACCTGCGCAAGCGACGGCTGATGTGAGCGCACGGCGATGAGAGCACGGGCGTGATCGAGCTCAGGGAGGAGCTGGCGCGCGCTTCGGCGATGCTCGACGTCCGGCGTTTCGACGAGGCGGCGGAACTGCTGTCCCGCGTGGTCGCGGCCGAGCCGGAAAGCAGCCGGGCCTGGTGCCTGATGGCCCGCGCGCGCCTGGGCGCGGACCGCTACACCGAGGCGGTCACCGCCGCCAACCGGGCGGTGGCCCTGGACCCGGCCGACGAATGGCCGCACCGGCTGGCCAGCAACGCCCTGGTCCACCTGGGCCACTATCCCGATGCGCTGCGGGCGGCGTACGAGGCGCGCCGCCTGGCGCCCAGCTACTGGCAGACGCACGTGTGCGTGGCGCAGGCCGCGCTGGCCGCCCAGCGGCTCGGCGTCGCCACCGAGGCGGCGACCCGCGCCCGCGCCCTGGCCCCGGACGAACCGGATGTGCACTTCCTCTCCGGCAAGGTGAGCCTGGCGCGCAGCGACCTGACGGACGCCCGCGAGCATCAGGAACGGGCCCTCGCGCTCGACCCCGCGCACAGCGGCGCGATGAACGAGCTAGGCCGGATCAGGCTCAGGCGGCACGACACGGCCGGCGCGATCAGGCATTTCATCAGCGCGGCCCGCGCCACGCCGGACGAGCGCATCTACAGCAGGAACATCGACGTGGTGCTGCTGCGCACGGTGTCGCGCACGATCTACCTGTTCACCCTGATCGCGCTGATCCTGATCTGGATTCCCGCGGTGACCCACGTGGACCGGCTGCCGTTCGTGATCGCCCTCGGCACGCTGGCCTTGGTCACGGCCGCGCGCTTCGCCTGGATGGTGCTGCGGCTGCCGCGCGAGGCGCGCCTGCTGGTGCGCCGGACCCTGCGCGCCCCGCGGGTCGCGGCGGCGCTCGCCCTGGCCGTAGGCGGAGTGGCGGTGGCGTTCGGCCTCGTCGCGTTCACTCCCGCGGCCGACCTGGCCCAGGTCCTGCCGGTCGCGGTCGTCATCACGGTGGCGGCGCGGCTGGCCGCCTTCGCCGCCCTTCGCGGGGCGGCGAGGAAGCACTGACCTCGGGGGCGGGCTCAGCGGCGCATGCCTCGGCAGGGGCGGGCTCAGCGGCGCATGCCTCGGTGGGGGCAGGCTCGTCGTGGTCGTGCCAGCGGACGGCGCGGACCGACCGCAGCGTCAGCACGGCCGCACTGCTCAGCAGGCCGTAGGCGGCGCCCACGGCGAAGACCGCCGACGGCCCGAACGCGGCGGCCAGCGGCCCGTCGATCGCGTACCCGCGGTCTTCGTGACCAGGTACCGGCACCGGGTGTTCGCCACCCACCCGCAACGCACCGAAGAGATCATGCCGCCCGTATGCGCAGACCCGGCTACGAACTGGCCGAGTTCAACGGCGAACCTGAACATGTCCACCTGCTGGTGACTTCCCGCCCAAGATCGCGATCGGCTGGTCAACAGCCTCAAGGGCATGTCGCCCCGGCGACTGCGGCAGGAGTTCCCGGACCTGCGACGGCACTACTGGCGGCCGAAGCGCCCGTAGCCGGGCTATCGCCTCGTCGCGGCAGGGACTCGTGCGGCTGGCTGGCGGCCGGACAGCGCAGATTCTGCTTCACTAGGGGCATGCATCCGAACGACCGTTCACGGCTGACGTTCATGGTCCGTTACGCCGCGCGTCACCCCGAGCGCATCGTCCCGCACGCCCGTCGCCTGGCCCGCGACGCGGTGCTGCGGCTGAAGAGCCGCGACCATGTGAGCTACTACCGCGCGGTTATGAAGTCGGACGCGGCCCGCGGCGACGAGGGCGCGGTGGGCAGCCACACCCACGAGTCCTGGCTCAAGATCGGCCAGATGCAGTTCGACTACCTCGTCGCGCACGGCCTCAAGCCGGGCCTGCGGATGCTCGAGATCGGCTGCGGGAACCTGCGGGGCGGCCGCCTGTTCATCGACTACCTGGACGCGGGCGACTACTACGGGATTGACATCTCCCCGGACATCCTGCTGGCCGCGCAGCGCGCGCTGGCCGAGGCCGGGCTGCAGGATAAGCTGCCGCACCTGACCCTGGTCCAGGACCTGAAGCTGGCGTTCCTGCCGGCCGGGTACTTCGACGTGGTGCACGCGCACAGCGTGTTCTCGCACTCCCCAATCGAGGTCATCAAGGAGTGCCTGGCGCACGTCGGGCGGGTCATGAAGCCGGACGGCTTCTTCGACTTCACCTTCGACCGGACCGAGGGCGCTGAGCACCAGGTGCTGCACGAGGACTTCTACTACCGGACCGAGACCCTGGTGGCGCTGGCCGGACGCTACGGCCTGACCGGACAGTTCATGACGGACTGGGAAGAACTTCCGCATAAGCAGTCGAAGCTGCGCATCACCCGCCTGGGAGAGTTACGATACATCTCGATTGCTGAATCAGGCGGAAGGGATTGTCATGCAGGCGACCGACGGGGACTCTGGGGTGCCAGAGGCGCTAGGGGCAGCAGAGATCCAGAGGGTGTCAGATCTCCAGGGGGCAGCAGCCGGGGGGCAGGGAAGCGCGCCTGCTGATGCCCCGGTGATCCACGTTCGCGGCCTCGCGTACAAGGGCGCGGTCGAGATCACCACCCGTCCGCCCGAGCGGCCTCCGGCCGGCCTGCCCCGCGAGGCATGGGATGATGGGCGCCGTGACTTGGAAAGCCCCGGAGGTTGAGCGGCCGCAAGGGCCGCTGACTGGCCCCGAGCGCCCGATGCTGCAGGCGTTCCTCGACTGGCACCGCGCCACGCTGCTCTACAAGTGCGCCGGCCTGACCGGCGAGCAGCTTGCCGGCCGCTCCGCGCCGCCGTCGGGCCTGTCGCTGCTCGGGCTAGTGCGGCATATGACCGAGGTGGAGCGGGTGTGGTTCCGCCAGCGGTTCGCGGGCGAGCCGGTTGAGCACCCCTTCGGCGGCGACAAGACGGCCGACTTCGAGCGGGTCGACCCCACCCGCGCCGCCGCCGACTACGCCCGGCTGACCGAGGAGTTCAAGCTTGCCGACGCGGCCGTGGCCAACGCGTCCCTGGACGACACCTTCACCCACAACAACGAGCTCATGTCGCTGCGCCTGATCTACCTGCACATGATCGAGGAGTACGCGCGGCACCTGGGCCACGCGGACCTCCTGCGCGAGCGGATCGACGGCGCCACCGGCGAGTAGCCCTCCGGTCAGCGCGCGGGTCGTCCGGTGTAGACCGCCCGGGGGCGCAGCGGGCCGGTGCTCGGGCCCTTCCCTTCCGATTGGTACGCGCGCCCGGGCCGGGTGGTGCTGACCGGCGAGTACGGCGGCAAGGCCGGGTTCCGGCACGTTCTCGACGGGCTCGGCATCACGGTCGCCGACGGTGCGGAGGACCTGGTGTTCTCGCTGGTCCAGCTGTGCGCGTCCGCGACCGGCAAGCCGCTGACCGACGACGAGCTGCGGCTGATCGCCGGGTACCCGCGGCAGCTGGCGCTGCTGTTCCCGGGTCTGTTTCCGGACCCGTTGTCGTGAACCGCGTCCGTGTTTCCCGCATCCTGGTACGCTCGCATCCGTGCGACGGAGCAATCCTGGGCGCGGGGGGATAAGACAGCGCCGACTCCTCGGCGGCCGAAGCGGAACAGGGCTCGTGTCCTCGATCGGCCCAGTGGCAGTCGGCGTCGCCCTCGCGTTCGCGTGGAACATGGCGGCATCACATCAGCCGGGGGCATCCACGGCCGCGTCCGAGGTTGCCCCCAAGGTTGAGGTGGCGGTCGAACAGGCTGTGGATGAGGCCTGGGCCAGCACGACGCCGAGCGCCGCAGCGAGCCGTTCGCCCCGTTCCTCCCGTTCACCCCTTACCTCCGGCAGCGGCACACGGTCTCCGGCTAACTCTCGCGGCTCCGGCAGGCTGACCAGCACGGGCTGCAGCCGGGTGAGATCGTTGCGACCGGACGGAACCGTTGCCGTCACCGTATCTGGCGCGCCCGGGACCATGCCCCGGACCATGCCCCGGACGCCGCCCCGGACGCCGCGGCGGACCAGGCAAGTCCGCATCAGCGCCGCCTGCAGTCCCCGGTTGGCGAGGCCGGACGCAGGGGCACGCACCCACGCCGTTCGGGATAAAAGCTCTTGATCTTGTGAAGGCAGGGCGCTGAGGCTTGCTCAGGTGGGCGAGCCGGCCGCCGCTCCGGTCACCTGGTCCCGGCCCCAGCGCGCGATCGCGGCGTCCAGGTCGAGCGGGAGGACCATGCCGCCGTCGGCCGTCTCGGCCGCCCAGTCCTCGGCGGGCACCCGCCACATGACCTCGAACTCGATGCCGCTCGGGTCCTTGGCGTACAGGGACTTGGACACCCCGTGGTCGCTCTCCCCCACCAGCGCGCCGGCCGCCGCCAGCTTGGCCCGCGCGTCGGCCAGGTCCGCCAGCGTGCCGACCTCCCAGGCCAGGTGGTAGAGCCCGGGGTTTTGTGGGTGATCGGGTGCGTGTCCGGCGCCCATCTCGAACAGGCCGAGGTCGTGGTCGTTGGCGGAATCCGGGGCGCGCAGGAACGCGGCGCGGCCGGGGATCTCCATCCGGACCTCGAAGCCGAGGGTGGTTCGGTAGAAGTCGACGGTCCGCTCGAGACCGTGCACGTAGAGGACGGCGTGGTTCAGGCGTCGGACGGCCATCTGCGCTTCCTTCCTTCGGTGGTTGCTAGCAGGTGCAATTCCGGGCGGACGGCCGTCATTCCCGCGCTGGCGCGGGCACCGGGCCGGTCGCGGGCACCGGGCCGGTCGCGGGCACCGGGCCGGTCGCGGGCACCGGGCCGGTCGCGGGCACCGGACCGGTCGCGGGCACCGGGCCGGTGTAGACGGCGCGCGGGCGCAGCGGGGAGTTCGTCGCGTACTCCTCCATGGCGTGGGCAATCCAGCCGGCCGTCCTGGCCACGGCGAAGATCGCCTCGCCCGCACCCGGGATCATGCCGGCCACGCTGGCCAGGGTGGCGAGGGCGAAGTCGATGTTCGGCTCGGGCAGGGCGCGGCGGCGGGTCTCGGCCAGCACGGCGGCGGCGACCGAGTACCGGGAGGACCGCGGCGCCGCCTTCTTCACCAGGTCGAGCAGGGCCTTCGCGCGCGGGTCGGCCCGGTGTGCAACGTCACAGTGCGCGAAGTCACCGAGCCCGGGGATCCGCTGCCCCCGGCGCAGCAGGTCACCGACGACACGCGCGGCGTCGGCGGGCTCGCGGGCCGCCGCGAGCATGGTCTCCGCGCCGAGGGAAGCCCCGCCGTAGGCCACGGCGTGCCGCGGGTTGGAGTGCATGACCCCGCCGAGCGCGCCCAGGCCGGTCGCGACCACCGCGTACGGGTCCGCCCGGACCGACGCGGCCATCCGCGCGGCGAAAGTGGACGCGGCCAGCTCATGGTCGGCCAGCAGGGCCATCGCCGCGCGCAGCGCGCCGAGCAGCCCCGGATCGGGCCGCTTCGGGCAGATCTTGTACCAGAACCGGCCGGCGATGCCGCCCTCGGCCAGCCGGGCGGACGGGATGCCGGGCATGGTGCCGGCGGCCGGGGAGCCGGGATCGGGCAGGCAGTCCACCATCCCGGCGATGATGTTGCGGCCCGCCGCGACGACCGCGGGCGCATCCAGGTGCAGCCGGAGCGGGTCGGTGGCCGCCATCGCGGGCACGATCACCCGCAACCGCTCCAGCGGCAGGGTTCCCTCCGGGAGGGCGGCCTGCGCCCCGGTACCCGCCGCCACCGCCTCCGGGGTCGCCTGCCAGGGCTGGGCCGAGCCGTCCTTGCCCAGGCTGCCGGTCCACAGCCAGCCCGCGACCTCCTCGAACGGGCGCCACAGCGCGAGCTTGGTCACCTCCATGCCCCGGTAGCGGATCCGGCCATCCGTGACCTCGGTGAGCTCGGACTCGATGACGAAATCACCGGTACCCGCCGCCCGGCGCGGCTCCCCCCGCTGCCCCCGCCCGGCGAGCCGGGCCACCTCGTCCGCCTCGAACAGGCTGCTCCGCCCGTCATCCCCGCGCCGCCTGGAAAGCATCCCCCGGCTCACGTACGCGTACAGCGTGGCCGGCTTGACCCCGAGACGCTGCGCCGCCTCGGCAGCGTTAATCCACTCCCCCATGGCGGTAGACCCTAGCGGGCCGTTGATCAATATTGACGCTATTACTACAGCGTGTCGTAGAGTTGGCTAACTGGCCAGCGGCTGGGGACGCCGTGCGGCGTCCCGAGCGGATCGGCCGTTGCTTAGCGGATCTGCCGCTGCCGGCGGCGGAGCTCGCGATACCGCCGTCGCTGGGACTCATCGAGCATCAGCCAGGCCCCCGCGGGGATGGCGATAGCGACGACGATGAGCGCTGCTGCCAGCCAGAAGGGGATGAATCCCAGCAGGATGAGGCCAACGATAACCCCTGCGATGCCCCACTTCATGTGCGGTGTCATGCTGACTCCATATCATCTGTCCTGGGCCGGGGACCCCCAGGCCGACCCAGCTCCTTCTAGCTTATAGCGCGCTGGGGCATCATCGGTTGGGTCTCGGCGGCTGGGTCTCGGTAGCGGAGTACGCTGCGGCATACGTGATCCTTGTGCTCAGGTCGTGATGCCTGATGGTCGACCCTGGGGAGGGCACCGTGACGATCTGGATGCCGGTTGAGCCTGAGGCCAACGAGCTGCTGACCCGAAGCCCGCTCGCCTTGCTGATCGCTATGCTGCTCGACCAGCAGGTACCACTGGAGCGTGCGTTCAGCGCGCCGCTCGACCTGGTCCGGCGGCTCGGGCACGAACCCACCGCCGCCGAGCTGGCCGAGTTCGATCCGGACACACTGGCGCTGATTTTTTCCGAACGGCCGGCCCTGCACCGCTACCCGCAGGCGATGGCGGCCCGGGTGCAGGACCTAGCGCGGCTGATCATGGAGCAGTACGACGGTGACGCCTCGCACGTGTGGGCGTCCGCCGGGTCGGGTGCCGAGCTGCTGAAGCGGGTGGCGGCGCTGCCGGGGTTCGGGGCGCAGAAGGCGCAGATCTTCGTGGCCCTGCTCGGCAAGCAGCTGGGAGTGCGGCCGCCGGGCTGGCGCGAGGCGGCAGGGACGTTCGGGGCCGAGGGGACGCGGTTCTCCGTGGCGGACATCACCGATGAGGAGTCGCTCGGCCAGGTGCGGTCCCACAAGCAGGCGATGAAGGCCGCCGCGAAGGCCAAGGCGGCGGCTCCGTAGCCGGGGCCTGAGCGGGGACCGCGCCTCGCTGCATGGCGATCTGGCCATGGCGTAATACGGCGTGTTACGCTTTGGAGATGCCGAACACCCGGTTCACTATCTCGACCGACCCTGAAGTCCAGTCGGCGATCAAGGCCCACGCCGACGCCGCGGGAATGGACGTGTCAGCCTACGTGGCTGCCGCCGTCGTCGCGCAGATGGCCGCCGACGATGCCGCCGCGGCGGCCTTCGGCCCGCTGGATGAAGCCAACGCCAGTGCCATGCAGCAGTCCACCGCCCTGACGATGCCCGCCCCGCCGGCATTCGAGGAACTGTCCGCCGAGGAGCAGGCCCTCATCCGCAGAGTGGTCAGCTCGGCGCTGGGATCGGACCACGCTGGCGTTGCATGAGCGAGCTGAAGGGGCGCGGCGTCGCCTGGACTGAGGAGCGAGGAACGAGCGACGAGGGAAGGCGGCGCAGTGAAGGGGGATGGGGAGGTGGGTGGGGCCCTGGAAGCGAGCGGGAAACGCCGCATGAGCACCCGCACTGTCGTCTATGACACCGGCATGCTGCTGGCACTTCTGGGCGGCAAGCCAGCTGCGCTCGTCTTGCATCACTCGCTACGAGCCGTTCCGCACCGGCCCGTCATCATCGGTCCAGTCCTCGCGCAGTCCTGGCGACCAGACCCGAAGACGGTCTATGCCTTCAGCCAGTACCTCAAGGACTGCACGGTTCCGCAGACACGCGGCGCCTCACCGCCAATCCGGGGCGCGAGCGTCACCAGTGCGGGCTGCGTAGCTTGCGCCAAGACATTCACCCTGGATTCCTATAAGAGAGCCGGCGCGATGCTCGCCAAGGCGGTACTTCCAGGTAAGAAACAGCCGGACGCAATCGACGCGCTGGTGGTGCTGGCGGCCGCACTACACGCACCGGCCCAGATCCTCACCAGCGACCCAGGGGATATTGCCGCCTACGCCGCGACCTTGGACCATGCGGACATTGCGGTGGAGAGGGTATGACCAGCCGCCAGCCGGGAGCTACGCCTCAGGACTGGCTGCTGCGGTTGCTGCCGCTGGCACTCCGGCGGACCTCGCCGGTGAGTCGCGGACCTTGTCGGGATATACAAGAGGGTGTTCAATACCCAGGTCTTCCCTGGAGCCTGCCGGCTTACGACGAGACTGGTCAGGCGGGAAGATAGGGATTCACGCGGAATACAGGAGGGCAGGAGCCGATGGCTGAGATCGTCCGGGCCGGGCTTATCCAGCAGCGCTGGACCGGGGACAAGGATTCGATGATCGCGGCGGCGGTGGACCATATCCAGACGGCGGCCTCGGCCGGCGCGCAGGTGGTGTGCCTCCAGGAGCTCTTCTACGGGCCGTACTTCTGCCAGGTGCAGGACGCCGACTACTACTCCTATACCGAGGGGATCCCGGACGGGCCGACCACCCGGCTGCTGCAGGACGTGGCGCGGCAGCACAGCATCGTGATCATCGCGCCGATGTACGAGGAAGAGTATCCGGGCATCTACTACAACACCGCGGCCGTGATCGACGCCGACGGGAGCTACCTGGGCAAGTACCGCAAGACCCACATACCCCAGGTAAAGGGCTTCTGGGAGAAGTTCTACTTCCGGCCGGGCAACATGGGCTACCCGGTCTTCGACACCGCGGTCGGCCGGATCGGCGTGTACATCTGCTACGACCGGCACTTCCCCGAGGGCTGGCGGGCGCTCGGCCTGGCCGGCGCCCGGATCGTGTTCAACCCGTCGGCCACCAGCCGGGGCCTTTCCCAGTACCTGTGGCGGCTGGAGCAGCCGGCTTCGGCGGTCGCCAACGAGTACTTCATCGGCGCGATCAACCGGGTCGGCATAGAGCCGCTCGGCGACAACGACTTCTACGGCCAGAACTACTTCGTCGACCCGCGCGGGCAGCTCATAGGCGAGGCTGCCTCCGACGACAAGGACGAGGTGCTGGTACGCGACCTGAACATGGAGCAGCTGACCGAGGTCCGCGACCTGTGGCAGTTCTACCGGGACCGCCGCCCGGACGCCTACGGGCCGCTGGTTCAGCCTTAAGTCAACGGGAGAGGTGCCATGACCATCCTGATCAGCGGGGGCACGGTGGTGACCGCGTCGGGCACGCTGGACGCCGACGTGCTGGTGGCCGGGGAGAAGATCGCGGCCGTGCTGGCCCGCGAGGTGACTTCGGGGGGCGGGGCGGGCGAGACGGGCGGCGGAAGCCAGGCGGCGTCCGGGACGCCGGCCGCGGTCGCGGCGGACCGGGTCATCGACGCGACGGGCAAGTACGTGCTGCCCGGCGGGATCGACGTGCACACGCACATGGAGATGCCGTTCGGCGGCACGTTCTCCGCGGACACCTTCGAGACCGGCACCCGCGCCGCGGCCTGGGGCGGCACCACGACGATCGTCGACTTCGCCGTCCAGGCTAAGGGCACCTCGCTGCTCGCCACCCTGGACAAGTGGCACGCCAAGGCCGACGGCAACTGCGCGATCGACTACGGCTTCCACATGATCGTCTCCGACGTCAACGACACGACGCTGAAGGAGATGGACGCCTGCATCGCCGCCGGGGTGAACAGCTTCAAGATGTTCATGGCCTACCCCGGCGTGTTCTACGCGACCGACGGCGAGATCCTGCTCGCCATGCAGCAGGCGGCTCGCTCGGGCGCGACCGTGATGATGCACGCGGAAAACGGCATCGCCATCGACCAGCTCGTCGCGCAGGCGCTCGCGGCGGGCCGCACCGACCCGGTGAACCACGGCCTGACCAGGCCGCCCGAGCTGGAGGGCGAGGCCACCTCGCGGGCGATCACGCTGGCCAAGGTGGCGAACTGCCCGGTGTACATCGTGCACCTGTCCGCCACCCAGGCGCTCGGGGCGGTCGCCGAGGCGCGGGACGCCGGGCAGAACGTGTTCGCCGAGACCTGCCCGCAGTACCTCTACCTGTCCCTGGACGACCTGGCCCGGCCGGATTTCGAGGGCGCGAAGTTCGTCGCCTCGCCGCCGCTGCGCCCGAAGGACCACCAGGACTCGCTGTGGCGCGGCCTGCGGACCAACGACCTTTCCGTCGTGTCGACGGACCACTGCCCGTTCTGCTTCAAGGACCAGAAGGAGCTCGGCCGGGGCGACTTCTCCAAGATCCCCAACGGCATGCCGGGCGTCGAGCACCGGATGGACCTGCTGCACGCCGGGGTGGCGGCGGGCCAGCTCACGCTGACCCGCTGGGTGGAGGTCGCGTCGACCACGCCGGCCAGGATGTTCGGCCTGTACCCGCGCAAGGGCGTCATCGCGGCCGGTTCCGACGCGGACATCGTGATCTACGATCCGCGGGCGCGGCAGACGCTGTCGGCGGCGACCCATCACATGAACGTGGACTACTCCGCGTACGAGGGCATGGAGATCACCGGCCGGGTCGTGACCACCCTGTCCCGCGGCCGCGTGGTGATCGACGACGGCGCTTACCAGGGCAAACCGGGTGACGGCACGTTCCTGTCCCGCGGGCTGAATCAGTATCTGGTGTAGCTGAAACCGGCTTCGTTCGGTACCTGTCTTTTTTGGAGGGGTCATGGATTTCGGGGTGGTGCTGCAGACCAACCCGCCGGCCAGCGGCGTGGTCGCGATGATGCAGCGGGCCGAGGAGGCGGGCTTCTCCTACGGCTGGACCTGGGACTCGCACGTGCTCTGGCAGGAGCCGTTCGTCATCTACTCGCGGATCCTGTCGGCGACGTCGGCGATGACCGTGGGGCCGATGGTGACCAATCCGGGCACCCGGGACTGGTCGGTCATCGCGTCGCTGTTCGCCACGCTGAACGACATGTACGGCAACCGGACCGTCTGCGGGATCGGCCGCGGCGACTCGGCGCGGCGGGTCATCGGCCAGCCGCCCATGTCGCTGGCCACCTTGTCCAGCGCGATGACCGTGATCAAGGGCCTGGCCGAGGGGCGCGAGGTGATGCACCACGGGCAGCCGCTGCGCATCCCGTGGGTGCGCGACGGCAAGCTCGAGATCTGGATGGCCGCCTACGGGCCGAAGGCGCTCAAGCTCACCGGCGAACAGGCCGACGGCTTCATCTTGCAGACGGCCGACCCGGACATCGCGCGCTGGACCATCGGCTCGGTGCGGTCGGCGGCGGCTGACGCCGGGCGGGATCCGGCTTCGATCACCATCTGCGTGGCGGCGCCCGGGTACGTCGGCACGGACCTGGCGCACCAGCGGGAGCAGCTGAGGTGGTTCGGCGGCATGGTCGGCAATCACGTGACGGATCTGGTCGCCAGGTACGGCACCGACGGGCCGGTCCCGCGCGCGCTGACCGACTACATCAAGGGCCGCGAGGGTTACGACTACGCGCACCACGGCAAGGCGGACAACCCCTCGGTGGATTTCGTGCCGGACGAGATCGTGGACAGGTTCTGCCTGCTCGGCCCGGCCGCCGCGCACGTGGACCGGCTGCGCGAGCTGGCCGCGGCCGGGGCGGACCAGTTCGCCCTCTACCTGATGCACGACCAGGAGGAGCAGACGCTGGCCGCCTACCGCAACGAGGTCATTCCCGCCCTGCGCTGAGGCCGTTCGTTCCCGTTGTCGGCGTCGGCGTCGGCGTCGGCGTCGGCGCGGGGACCAGGCCCTCGGCCTTTGGCAGTATCTGCTGGTCGGCCAGCGCGATGGCCAGCTCGCCGGCCGCGGTCGGGTGCAGCGGTGCCGGGTCGCCCGGGCCCTGGACGTAGGGATCGGCCGTGCACAGTTCGTGACCGGTGAACGGCGGGTCGGTGACCCCGAAGCCGAACGTCTGGGCGCCCTGGGCCAGCACCGTGTTCAGCTGCCCGAGGCGCGCGGCCAGCACCTTCTCCTTCGCGGCGGTGATCCCGTACCTGGCCAGGCAGCTGAGGTTCGCGCCGAACGGCGAGTAGTACTGGTTGACCAGGACGGCGGGGTTGCCCGGCAGCGCGGCCAGCTCGCCGAGGAGCTGGTAGTAGCTGCGGGTGAAGTCGCCGATCTGCTTGCTGAAGAAGGCGGAAGAGACCTTGTCGTTGCACACGGCGCTGGCCACGCAGAGCCGCGTCATGATGGACCACTCCACGTCGTCCGCGCCGACGCTGACGATGATCACCTTGGCGTGCGTGGCCCGTTCGGCCTCGACCAGCTGCGACGGCGCCACCTGCCCGTCGCTGAGCACTTGGACGCCGAGCAGGCCGTTCTGGACGGTCGCGCCGCTGCAGGCCAGGTTCAGCACGTTCCAGTTGTTCACCACGGCCAGGTCGGCGGCGTAGGACTCGCTGCTTCGGCGGCAGGCCCGGTCCAGGGCGCTGGCGTTTGCTGCGATCGGGTTGCCGACGGCGGCCGCGGTGGAGTCGCCGATCACGACCGCCTGCACGCCGGGCAGCGGCCGGACGACGGTCTGCGGGGGTGTTGCGAGCGGATCGGCGCCGACCAGGTCGTCGAGCGTCTTGACGCTGCGCAGCACCGCGGGCGTGCTGGAGGCGGTCAGAAGGACACCGCCGATGTTCACCGCGACGACGGTTACGAGGCCCGCGATGACGGTCTTCGCCATCTTTTTGTACGGCTGCCTGCGCACCCCGGCCACCGCGATCAGCGCGACGGCGGCGAAGCCGGCCGCGATGAGCGTCTCCCACTCGAAGTAGCGTGTCCAGCCCTGCGCCAGCTGCTGGCTGAGGTTCAGCTCGAGCTTGCGCGGGCTGTCGGAGCGCAGCAGCTGCGCGACCTGGGCATTGATGGTGATGCGGGTGAGCTTGAGCAGCGGGCGGATCGGGCCCGTGAACTGCGGCTTGGTCGGCATCACCTGGCCGAACAGGTCGAGCTCGCCCGGGCCCGACAGGCTGAGGGACGGGACGTTTGGTGGGGCCGCCCCGACCTGGGCGGTCTGGCCGGCCGCGGAAACCGTTTGCAGCGGGGCGACCTGCAACGCCAGCCAGATCGAGCCCGCGGTGACGATCAGGAAGGTGATGAGGTAGAAGGCGCCGGTCCTGGCCAGTCGCAGGAATGTGGAAATCTCGCGCTCCCCTGGGCGATACGGCCTCGCAGTTTCTACGCTACCCCGCGTCCGCTGATGGCAACCCCGCCTGACGTCAGAGGGCCTTCTCGCGCTCCAGGTAGCTCAGCGCGGCCCAGCCGAACGGCACGGGAAGCCAGAAGGTCAGCAGCCGGAACAGCAGCACGGCGCTGACGGCGACCGCGCCCGGCATGCCAGCGGCGGTGAGCCCGGCCGTCAGCGCCGCTTCCACTCCGCCCAGCCCGCCGGGGGTGGGCAGGATGGAGCCGATCGCGCTACCGGTCAGGTAGACCACGCCGATGCTCGCGATCGGCACCGACCGGCCGAACGCCGCGACGCAGGCGGCCAGGCACAAGATGTAGGACAGGCTCAGCAGCAACGCGCCGCCGATGCCGAGGGCGAGCTTGCGCGGGTGCTGGGCGACCTCGAGCAGGCGGGGCAGCACCTGGCCGAATATCGGCGACACCCGGGCGCGCAGCACCCGGCGCGCAGCGGGGATCGCGAATACCGCGAGCGCGACCACGACCAGGCCGGCCAGCACGAAGTAGGCCCACCGCGGCGGCTGGATCGGTTGCGTCGCCGAGGTGCCCGCGACCGCGGCGAAGATCACGATCAGCAGGACGTGCAGGACCAACGCCACCACCTGGGCCACGCCGACGCTGGCCGCCGCGACCGGCGCCGGGATCTTCCTGCGCTGCAGGTACCGGACGTTCAGCGCGGCTCCGCCAACGGCGGCCGGAGTGACCAGCGTGACGAAGGAGCCGGCCACCTGGACGAGCAGGGTGCGGAAGAAGCTCAGCCGGTCGGCCACGAAGCCGGACAGCGACACCGTGGCGCCGACGTAGGTGGCCGCCGACAGGGCCAGCGCTGCGATCACCCAGTGCCAGTTGGCCGAGCCCAGCACGCTGCCGAGGCTGGCCCGCGTGAGCTCGCCGGCCAGCAGGTAGGCGGCGGCGACGCTCGCGACCAGCGTCAGCAGGGTGCGCAACCGGATGCGCTCCAGCCGTACGGGGGCGACCTCGCCGCCCGGCACCGCCGCGAGCAGCAGCGTGCGAAGGGCCGGCAGCACGTCGCGCCGGCGGCGCAGCGCCGCCCGGGTGGAGCGGGCCAGCGCGACCGGCTGCAGCAGCGGCACCACGGCGACCAGTTCGTCCGCGCCCGCCTTCTCCAGGGCCAGGCCGGCGGCACGGTCCGGTCCGACGTAGAGCGCGAGCTCGGCGATGAGCTGGGCCACGTCGAGGCGGACCTGCAGGTCGCTGGCGGCCACGTCGCCGTCGCCAGGGTCGAGCAGCATGACCTGGCCGTCGTCGGTGAGCAGGATGCGGTCCCCGGTCAGCCCGCGGTGGGTGACATGGCGGGCGTGCAGCCGGTCCACCGCGTCCCAGATCTGCTTGAGTTCGGCGTCGCTGCAGCCGGGATTGCGCTTCGCCAGCGTCGTCCCCTCGTGGTGCTCGTAGGCGAGCACGGCGGCTTCGGGACCGACCCGGACCAGCGCGCGCAACCGCGGCGTGGGCGCGCCCGCGTCTTCGGCCGCGTAGGAAAGCAGCGCCCGGCGCTCGACCGCGCGGTCTACGGACAGCGGGGCGTTGCGGGGTACCTGCGCGAGCAGACGGACCCGGCGGTACACCCGGTAGATCGCGCCGGCCGCCTCCTGGTCCCGGTCGTACACGACGACGTCCAGATTGCCGCCTTGCTTGGTCGCCACCGCGTAATGGCGGGATCCGCTCACCCCGTTCCCTGCGTGACGCACCCGCCGGATCGAGGTCACCGGCAGGTCGGTGCCGGCCAGCGCCGCTGCGATCTCCTGGGCGCCGGGCCGCCGCGAGGTGGAGCCCGCGACGTACCTGACCGCGAGGCCGATCGCCCGGCCCCCGATCACCGTGATCAGCAAGGTCAAGACGGTCGTGTGCAGCGCTCCCACGTGCACGACCGAGTACACGCCGACCGCCACCCACAGGGCGTTGCGCCAGTACGGCCGCCCGATGAGGCCGACCATGGTGGCGTAGGCGACCAGGCCCGCCAGGTAAGGGTCGAGGGCGGCGACATGGCTCGTGCCCGGACGGGACATGATGATCGCGTCGTAGAGCCGGGTGCTGGCTCCCCGGCTGAGCAGGTTGTTGGCCACCGCGGTCACGGCGGCGGCCAGGACGCCGGTGGCCACCGCTTCGGCCAGCCGTCGCGGCTGACGCCGGGCGAGCAGCTGAACGGCCAGCGCGATGGGCAAGATGAGCAGGGCGAACAGCGCCACCTTCGGCGCCACCACGAGCAGCGCGTGGGGCAGCCGCTTGCTCGCACCCACGATGTCGGTCTCGACACCGGCCGTCGTGGCGCTGGCCGCGATGCCGGCCACGGCCAGCGCGACGATCTCGATGCAGGACAGGACGCAGCGCAGCAGATCGACTGGCTTACGGATGCGGCGCTCAAGCTGATCCTCGATCTGGATCTCGCCTGGCTGCGGTGACGTCACGCCACGATCGTGTCACCTGGCCGCCCGGCCGCATAGACGCACCGCCCGCCCGTGACCTGGGTGAGACGCTGCGGGGCGGGAGGGCGCCGCTGTCCGCGTTCCCTGGCCGGGCCGCCTCGGCTATCGTCCCTGACATGAGGCCTTCGGAGATACGCCAGCTGATCAAGATGAAACCGGTCGAGCGTGACGCTACACGCAGGCGGCTGTCGGCGTGCCACGACATCGACGACCTGCGCGGCATGGGGCGCAGGCTGCTCCCGCGGCCGGTCTTCGACTACGTCGACGGCGGCGCCGATGAGGAGCTGTCCATGGCGGCTAACACGAGGGCGTTCCGGCGATGGCGGTTTCAGCCTCGTGCGCTGCCGGAGATAACCACGGTCGACGCCTCGGCGCGGGTGCTTGACCGGGAGCTGCCGCTGCCGCTGGTACTCGCGCCGACCGGGTATACGCGGATGATGCACCCGGCGGGCGAGATCGGCGCGGCGCGCGCGGCGCAGCGGCACGGGCTGCCCTACACCTTGTCCACGATGGCGACCACCACCATTGAGACGGTCGCCGAAGCCGCACAGCCCGACCTGTGGTTCCAGCTGTACATCCTGCGGGACAGCGGGATGAACAAGGAACTGGTCGACCGGGCGGCGGCGGCCGGGTACCGGGTGCTCATGGTCACCGTGGACACGATCGTCACCGGGTACCGGACCAGGGACCACAGGAACGGGCTGGTCATCCCGCCTGAGCTCACCGCGCGGACGCTGGCCAGCATCGCCTCCCGGCCCGGCTACTGGATGCGGATGCTGCGCGGCGAGGCCATCGAGTTCGCCAACTTCGCCGGGCACGCCGCGCTGACCATCGAGGGCACGGGCGCGCTGTTCAACCCGGCGGCGAGCTGGGAGGACGTCGCCATGCTGCGGGACCGGTGGCCGGGCAAGCTGGTGCTCAAGGGCCCGCTCTCGCCTGCGGACGCGCGGCGCGCGGTTTCTCTCGGGGCGGACGGCGTGCAGCTGTCCAACCACGGCGGGCGCCAGCTCGACCGGGCGGTGTCCCCCATCGACCTGGTCGCGTCCGTCCGCGATGCGGTGGGACCGGACGTGTCGGTGCTGGTGGACTCCGGCGTCAGGCACGGATCCGACATCGCGGTGGCGCTGGCCCTGGGCGCGGACGCCTGCGCGATCGGCCGCGCTTACCTGTACGGGCTGATGGTCGGCGGCGAGGCGGGCGTGGACAAGGCGCTGGACATCCTGGCCAGCCAGTTTGCCCGGACGCTGCACCTGCTGGGCATGGGTTCGGCGGCCGAGTTGCGCGCGCACGGCCGCGAGCTGCTCGTTCCGGGGGCGTGATGGTTTCGGCGGGACAGTTGCTCGGCTTCACCCTGGCGTCGCTGGTGCTGATCGTCATCCCCGGGCCCGGGGTGCTCTTCGTGGTGGGGCGGGCCCTGGCGCACGGGCGCCGCACCGCGCTGGCGACGGCGTGCGAGGGCTGGCGCGCCGTGCGGGACGGGGTGGTGGTGGGGATCACCAATCCCAAGTCGTACATCTTGTTCGGGGCGATCCTGCCGCAGTTCGTGAACCGCGCGGCTGGGGACGTGCCGGGGCAGATGCTGCTGATGGCCCTGGTTTCGGTGCTCATCGGCGCGGTTTCCGACTGCGCCTGGGGGTTCGCCGCGAGCGCGGTGCGAAGCTGGTTCGCGAGCTCGCCGCGGCGGTTCGAGATGGTCGGCGGGGCGGGCGGGCTGGCGATGATCGGCGTGGGCGTGACGGTGGCGTTTGCCGGCCGGAAGAGCTGAGCGGCGTTTGGGCGGGGCGGCGTTTGGGCGGGGCGGTTGGCGTGGGGCGGCTGGCGTGAGCCGGCCGGCGTGGGGCGGCGTTTGGGCGGGGCGGCTGGCGTGAGCCGGCCGGCGTGGGGCGGCCCACTGGTCACACTGGTCACATGCGCACCGGCCGCCTCTTCGTGTCGGGCTCTAGACAACGGCCGACAATGATCGTGGGCGGTTACTGTCCCTATACGGGCAGTAACCACCCACGATGATGCTATTACGCGGCGGATCGCACTCAGGGGCACCTTTGGTAACTCTGGCGGGTCGCTCGGGTGAAAGTTAGGCGCGGAAGACGGGGCGGGCGGTGCGCTGCGAACCCCCGGCGAGATGTCCCACTTCGTAGGGGTCGAGTTCCTGCACGGTCCTGCGGCCAGGCAGACAAAAGGCCCCAGGGCTGACCTATCACATCTCCCTGGCCGTGGCGCTAGGAGGACACGACCTGTGGGAAGGCGACCGGGCTGCGGTGCCCGGCCTGGTCGACGGCGCGCAGGCCGAACTGCACGTTGTCCTTGGCGATGTCGAGGGTGACCGTGGTGACGTTGCCGACGTCGACTACGTTGGTCCAGTCGGGCGCCGTGGTCTCCCGCCACACCACCTCGTACCCGGCCAGGTCGGGCTCGGTGTTCGCGTCCCAGGTGAGCGTGGTGGTGTTGATGCCGGCTAGGCCGGGGGGCGCTGCCACGTGGATCTGCAGGTTCTTGGGCGTGCCGGGTCCGGTGGCCAGGGACCACAGGGCGGCGCCGTTCACCTTGGCCACCCGGGCGATGTAGTCGAAGTCCACGAACTGCGGCAGATCACCGAACTGGACGCCGTTGACGACCCGCGTGTCCTGGTGCTCGTGGTTGAAGTTCTCCCGCGGCTCGGTGAACCTGCCCGCCGGGTAACCCTGGGCCTGGAAAGAGATGTGGTCGCTGCCGCGCAGGTACCGGTCGCGCCGCCAGATCACCCGGACGTTCATGCCGGTCAGGTCGAACGGCGCCACGTCCTTGACGAACCGGGCCAGCTGGCGCGAGGTCCCGTCGTTCTCGCCGCCGACCGACTGCATGATCGCGACCTGCGCGGGGGTCACGGCGGTCGGGACGCCCTCCACGAACAGCCGCACGGTATGCGGATCGGGCCGGGTGCCATCCCAGGCCCGGCTCGCCCCCACAATATCGTTGCTGAACATGCCCTGCACGTCGCCGCCGGCCGCCTTCATCTGCGCCGCCATGAAGGCCGAGCCGTACAGGCCCTGCTCTTCTCCGGCGACGGTGGCGAACACCAGGGTGCCGGCGAACTGGCGAGTGGCGAACAGCCGGGCCAGCTCGAGCACGACCGCGACGCCGGAGGCGTCGTCATCGGCACCGGGAGCGTCGCTGGTGAAGTTCAGCACGTCGGTTACCCGGGAGTCCAGGTGCCCGGTAACGACATAGAAGCGTCCGGGTGACGCGTTCCCCTTCAGCGTCGCGATGACGTTGGTGATCGTGGTCGGCACCGGGATCCGGGGCGAGAGCGAAGCTGTCGGTGGCAGGGGTGACCAGATGAAGGCGACGGCAGTGATCACCGGTGGTTCGAGCGGCCTGGGGACGGCGCTGGTGGCCGGGCTCCTCGACGCGGGGGAGTTTTGATCCACGATGATGGGATGCCGCGGCGGATCGCACTCAGGAGCACCTTTAGTAACTCTGGTGGGGGTGACTCGTTTCGGGGGTGCCGTCACCTCGGGGTGGGCGCGGCTGCTGGGTGCGGGTGGGGGGCCGCGGATGGGTGGCCAGTTACTGGGCGCGGGCCTGGAAGTAGGCGCGGGGGGTGGGGACTTCGGTGTCGGGGTAGGGCTGGCGGCGGGTGAGGGATTCGATGGTGAAGCCGGCGTGCTCTAGTTCGGCGCTGAGCCAGGCGGGGTCGAAGAAGCGGAACGAGACGTCGACCTCGGCGCCGAACCAGTCGGTCAAGTGCCGCACCTCAGGGCCGACGTGCACCGCGAGCAGGAGCAGGCCGCCGTCGGCCAGCACCCGGCGGTGCTCGGCCAGCGCGGCGCGCAGGTCGGCGTCGTCGATCATGTGAATCAGCGAGTAGAAGCTGACCAGGCCATCCCAGGAACCATCGGGGGCGGGCAGCGCGGTCATCGAGCCGGTGCTGAACTCGAGGTCTGGGTGGCGCTTCCTGGCCTGCGCGACCATCGCGTCCGACAGGTCGACGCCGGCCGCGTGCAGGCCGAGCCCGGCCAGGAACGCGGTGACGTGACCCGGGCCGCAGCCCACGTCCCACACGCGGGCCTGGCCCCGGGGACCCCGGAGGCCCTGGCCTGCCTCGCGGACCTGCTCGGCGAAGGCGGTCAGCAGGGCGCGGTCCAGCGGCTTGCCTCGCAGTTCGTCGCTCAGCGCCTCGGCGTAGGCGCCCGCGACGGCGTCGTAGCTGGCCCGGATCCGGTTCTGGCTCACGAGGGGTCCGCCAGCCGCGCGCCGCCGTCACGGTCACGGGCCCGCGCCGGGGAGGTCCCGTCGATCCGGCCAGAGGCGGGCGGCGGGGACGGCCCGTCGATCCGGCCAGAGGCGGGCGGCGGGGACGGCCCGTCGATCCGGCCAGAGGCGGGCGGCGGGGATGTTCCGTCCATCCGGCCAGAGGCGGGCGGCGGGGAGGGCCCGTCTATCCGGTCGGCGGCGTGCGCCGGGGATGTTCCGTCGATCCGGACGCCGCGCAGCGCCAGCACGGCGATCAGCACGGCCGCGCAGGTGATCGACGCGTCGGCGAGGTTGAACGTCCACGGGAAGTGCGGCAGGTTGATCCAGTCCACGACCCGGCCGCGCAGCAGGCGGGGCGCCCGGAACAACCGGTCGCCCAGGTTCCCCATCGCCCCGCCGAGGAGCAGCCCGAGCGCGATCGTCCAGGCCAGGCTGCGCAGCCGCCGGGCCGTGCGGATGATGGAGACGATGACGCTGCACACGATCAGGGCGATGACCGCGGTGTAGGACGTGCCGACGCCGAACGCGGCCCCGGCGTTGAAGGTGAGGTTCAGCGTGATCAGCCCGTCGAGCAGCTTGACGGGCGGATGTCCCGGCAGCTTGTGTAGCACCAGGGCCTTGGAGATCGCGTCGGCGGTCAGCACGACGACCGCGACGCCGAACATGATGGTGAGCGCCCGGATCCGGTGTGGCCGCAGCTGAGCAGGTTCGGCCGTCATCCGGCACTCGAGCCATGGGAGGAAAGCGAGGGCTGGGCTTGCCGGGGCGGCAGCGGACGGCGGGACTTGACCGGGCCGGTGGCGGTGTCCGGCGGGGCCGGGGGCGGCTGCTTGTCCAGTGCCTCCAGGGCGAGCTGCACCGCGGTCTCCAGCTGCGGGTCGCGGCCCGCGGCCCAGTCGTCCGGCGTGATCAGCACCTCCACGTCCGGGTCGACGCCGTGGTTCTCCACCCCCCAGCCGTACCGGTCGAAGAAGAACGCGTACCTCGGCACGGTGACGGCGGTGCCGTCGACCAGGCCCTGGCGGCCCTCGATGCCGATCACGCCGCCCCAGGTGCGGGTGCCGACCACCGGGCCGAGGGCGAGCAGCTTGATCGCGGCAGTGACGATGTCGCCGTCGGACCCGGCGAACTCGTCGGCCACGGTGACCAGCGGGCCGCGGCGTGCCTCCTGCGGGTAGGTTTCCGGCCGCAGCCAGCGGCCCATCCCCCAGGCGATGACGCGGCGGGCGAGCTTCTCCACGACCAGCTCCGAGATGTGCCCGCCGCTGTTCCCGCGCACGTCGAAGATCAGCCCGTCGCGGGCCATCTCGGTCCGCAGGTCACGGTGGAAGTGCGCCCAGCCCTCGCCCATCATGTCCGGGATGTGCAGGTAGCCGAGCCGTCCCTCGCTGAGCTCGCGGACCAGGCGGCGCCGGTCGGCCACCCAGTCCTGGTAGCGCAGCCGCCGCTCGTCGCGCAACGGCACCACGACCACCCGGCGCAAGGGGGGTCCGGGGGGATGGGTCCCCCCCAAGGGGGGTCCGGGGGGATGGGTCCCCCCAGGAGCGGGGGGGTCTGGGGGGGTCGTCCCCCCGGACAGTAGGGTCAGCTCGACCGGCTTGCCCGCCGTGCCGGCCAGCAGCGGCCAGGGGCCGCGCCGCGGGTCGACCGGCTGCCCGTCCACCGCGACCAGCTGGTCGCCGGGATTCACCGCGACACCCGGCGCGGCCAGCGGCGACAGCGCCCGCGGGTCGGACGACTCGCCCGGCAGCACCCGGTCCACCACCCAGCGGCCGGAAGCGTCGCGCGAGATGTCCGCGCCGAGCTGGCCCACCGGGGTGTAGTTCCGCGCGCCGTCGTGGGCCGCGGTCACGTACGCGTGCGACGTGCCGAGCTCACCGAACACCTCCCAGAGCAGGTCGGCGAAGTCGGCCGCGCCGCGGATCCGGTCCAGCAGCGGGCGGTACTCATCGAGCACGCCGTCCCAGTCCACCCCGGACATGCCGGGCACCCAGTAGTCCCGGCGCATGAACCGCCCGGCCTCGCCGTAGGCGTGCCGCCAGAGCGCGGCCGGGTCGGCCTGGAACCTGGCCCGGGACGCATCGACGGTGACGGTCTGCCCGGCGTCGTCGTGCTTGCGCGCGGACGGCAGCACCCGCAGCTCATCGTGGTCGCGGACCACGAGCCGGGTGCCGTCGCCGCTGACCCGGAACCAGTCCAGGGCGCCCACCAGCTCCTTGACCTCGCGCTTGCGCAGGTCGAACCGCTGCAGCGCCGGACGCGGCCGGTCGTCGTCCGGGCCGGCGCCGCCCTCGCCGAGCACGCCGGCGACCGGGGCGCGCAGCCACACCAGGCCGCCCTTGACCGGGCGCAGGTACCGGTAGCGGGCCTCCTCCACCGGGATGGCGATCACCCGTTCGGCCAGGCCGTCCGCGTCGACGGTGACGGCCGGCTCACCGTCGGGGTCCTCGCCGTTTTCCTGGCCCAGCGGCCGTCCGTCCGGCATCGGCCCGAACGGCGACGGGGTTCCCGCCGCGAGCGGCACCAGGTAGGGCCGGCTGCCGAACGGGAACGACAGGTCGAACGTGTGCGAGTCGTAGACCGGGTCGAACGTGCGCTGGGACAGGAAGGCCAGGTACAGGCCGTCGGCGGTGAAGACGGGGTTGGTGTCGGCGAACCGCCCGTCGGTCACGTCGATGACCTCGCCGTCCGCGATGCTGCCCGTTGGGGAGGTCGGGGCTCTTGGGGAGACATGGGCCACCCTGATCCGGGCCAGCGGCCTGATCCCGGGCTGGGACCAGGCCAGCCAGGCCGAGTCCGGCGACCAGGCCAGCCCGTCGATGGCCCCGTCGTCGGCCGCGGCCAGCTCCGTGACCTGCCCGGACGCCACGTCGACGACGCGCAGCCTGCCGTCGTGCGCGGCGGCGGCCACCGTAGCCCCGTCCGGGGAAGCAGCCAGGCTGGTCACGTGCCCCAGAAGGCCTTCGGCGAGCCGAACGACCCCGGTGTCACCGGCTCCTTCCCCGCGAGCACCGGCCTGGCTGGCGCCGTCCACGCTGGCGATCTCGAGCGCATCGGCGCCCGCGGCATCGGTGACCCACATCACCTGGCCGGTGTCGCCAAGGACGCGCGGCAGCCGGGCCCGGGCCCGGGGGTCGACGTGCAGGGCGCGGGCCGGGCCGTCCTTGTGCGTCAGCCAGTGCACCGTGCCGCGCACCTCCACCACGCTGGCCTGACCGGTCTTATCGCAGTCCAGGGCGCCCAGGTGGTCTTTCGCGGAGATCAGCCGGGGCGCCCGGGCCGCGGCCGGGGAGCCGAGCGAGACCTCGATCCGGCGCGGCTCCGGCGCGTCCGGGCCGTCCAGGATCCAGACGTCGCCGGCCACGTGGTACACGATCCGCTGCCCGTCGGTGGACGGGTTCCTGACGTACATGCCGTCGTGATCGGTGTGCCGGGCCACGCCGGTGCCGTCCAGCGCGCAGGAGTAGATGTTGCCGGTGCCCTCGTGATCGGACAGGAAGAACAGCCGGCCGCCGATCAGCATCGGGCTGGCCAGCTGGCCCCCCAGGTCCGCGAGCACCCGGGTGAAGAGGGAGAGAGGGGGGAGCGAAGAGGGAAGGGGAGGTGGGTAGGGGGTGGGGGTGGCGATCCACAGCTTGCCGGCCCGGCCGCCCCGGTACCGCTTCCAGAACGCGGGCTCGCCGGCCACGCTCCCGGTGAGCAGGGCGGCGCCCGCGTCCTCGATGGCCACGTCGTTGACGGCGCCGAACGGCAGCAGGCGCGGCGGCGTGCCGTCGCCGGGGACGGCGTAGGCCCGCCGGTACTTCGCGGCTGGCTGGTGAGCCGAGGTGATGGCCAGCACCTCGCCCGCCGTGGTCCACCCGGTGACCCTGGTTTGCGGGTCACCCCAGTAGGTGAGCCTGACCGCCGCGCTGCCCTCGGTATCGGCCGAATAAACCTCGGGGTTTCCGTCCCGCCCGCTGCTCCAGGCCACCCGGGTTCCGTCGCGGGAGAACCGCGGGTAGCTCACCGGCGCGTCGTCGGCGGACAACCGCCAGGCGCGGCCGCCCGCGGCCGGGGCGAGCCAGACGGCGTCGCCGGCCACGAAGGTGAGCAGGTCGCCATGGAGGTGCGGGTACCGCAGGTATCCGGACGACATCAGGCGGCGCCCTGCGGCCCCCGGCCCGGCCCGCGCGATGGCCGGGATTCCCGGGGAGGCAGCGGCGGGCGGGCTTTGGACGGCCCGGTCAGCGGGTCGGCCGGCACCTTAGGCGGCTGCTTCTCCAGCGCCTCGAGCGCGAGGCGCACCGCGGTCTCCAGCTGCGGGTCACGGCCCGCGGCCCAGTCGTCCGGCGTGAACAGCACCTCCACGTCCGGCTCGACGCCGTAGTTCTCCACGCCCCAGCCGTACTCGTCGAACGAGAACGCGTACCTGGGCACGGTCATGTGGGTGCCGTCGATCAGTTCGTGGCCGGGTATGCCGTCGATGCCGATCACGCCGCCCCAGGTGCGGGTGCCCACCACGGGGCCGAGCCCGAGCAGCTTGATCGCGGCCGTGACGATGTCCCCGTCGGACCCGGCGAATTCGTCGGTCACCGTGACGACCGGCCCGCGCCGCCCGTCCTGCGGGTAGGAGACCGGCTGAATCCAGCGCCCCTCGTCCCAGCCGATGACACGGCGGGCCAGTTTTTCCACCACCAGCTGGGAGATGTGCCCGCCGCCGTTGCCGCGCACGTCCATGACCAGGGCGTCGAACCGCATCTCGGTGTGCAGGTCGCGGTGGAAGTCGGCCCAGCCCTCGCCGACCATGTTCGGGATGTGCAGGTAGCCGAGCCGTCCCTCGCCGAGCTCCCGGACCAGGCGGCGCCGCCCGGTCACCCAGTCCTGGTACCGCAGCCGCCGCTCGTCGCGCAGCGGCAAGACCGCGACCCGCCGCCGGACTTCCGGATCGGCGGTCTGCGGCCGGATGGTGAGCTCGACCGGCTTGCCGACCGTCCCGGCCAGCAGCGGCGCGGGGCCCAGCACCGGGTCGACCGGCCGCCCGTCCACCGCGACCAGCTCGTCCCCGGCCCGGACCACCACGCCGGGCGCCTCGAGCGGCGAGCGCGCCCGTGGGTCGGACGACTCGCCCGGCAGCACCCGGTCCACCACCCAGCGGCCGGACCCATCCCGGGAGATGTCCGCGCCGAGCAGGCCGATGGCCGCGGCGCCACGATCTGAGCCGTCCGCGCCCGCCTTGATGATGTAGGAGTGCGACGTGCCGAGCTCGGCGACCACCTCCCACAGCAGGTCGGTGAAATCGTCCGCGCTGCGCACGCGGTCGAGCAGCGGCCGGTAGGTGTCGAGCACCCCGTCCCAGTCCACCCCGGACATGTCCGCGGTCCAGAAGTCGCGGCGCATCAGCCGCCCGGCCTCGGCGAAGGCGTGCCGCCACAGCGCGGCCGGATCGGCCTGGAACCGGGCCCGGGACAGATCGACGGTGACCGCGTCGCCCGAGCCGTGGTCCTCCTTGTGCTCGGACGGCAGCACCCGCAGGTCGTCGTGATCCTTGACCACCAGCCGGGTGCCGTCGCCGCTGACCTCGAACCAGTCGAGCTCGCCGACCAGTTCGGTGACCTCGCGCTTGCGCAGGTCGAACCGCTCCAGGGTCGGCCGCGGCGTCTCGTCCTCGGGGTTGGCGCTGCCCTCGCCGAGCACTCCGGCCACCGGCTCGCGCAGCCAGGCCAGCCCGCCCTTGACCGCACGCAGCCCGGAGTACCTGGCCTCGATCACGGGCACGCCCACCACGCGGCCGGAGAGAGCTTCGGCGTCCACTGATACCTCGGTCCGTTCGGGAGAATCTGATTTGTCTTTTTCGTCCTGGCCCAGCGGACGGCCACCTGGCAGCGGGCCGAACGGGGAGGCGGTCTCGGCGGCGAGCGGCACCAGGTAGGGGCGGCTGCCGAAGGGGAACGACATATCGAAGGTCTGCGCGTCGTACACCGGGTCGAAGCTGCGCCGGGAGATGAACGCGAGGTAGAGGCCGTCGGGCAGGAACACCGGGTCGGTGTCGGTGAAGCGCCCGTCGGTCACGTCGATCACCTCGACCTCGCGGTCGGCGATCCTGGTAATCGGAGTTACTTGGGCCATGCGGATGCGGCGCAGCGGCTGCGGGCCGGGCTGGGACCAGGCCAGCCAGGCCGAGTCCGGCGACCAGGCCAGCCCGTCGATGGCCCCGTCGTCGGACGCGGCCAGCTCCGTGACCTGCCCGGACGCCACGTCGACGGCCAGCAGCCTGCCGTCGTGGGCGGCGGCGGCGACGGTGGCCCCGTCCGGGGACGCGGCCAGGCTGAGCACGTTGCCGAGGAGGCCTTCGGCGAGCCGGACGGTCTCGGCCTCCGGCTCATCGATCGCCGAACCGATCTCGAGCGCGTCGTCCCTGGCGGCGTCCGTGACCCAGACAACCTGGCCGGTCTCGCCGAGCACCTGCGGCAGCCGCGCGCGGGCGCCGGAGTCGACGTGCAGCGCGCGGGCCGGGCCGTCCTTGTGCGTCAGCCAGTGCACCGTGCCCCGCACCTCGACCACGCTGGCCTGACCGGTCCGGTCGCAGTTCAGGCTGCCCAGGTGGTCTTTGGCCGAGATCAGCTTCGGCGCGCGGCCGGCGGCCGGCGAGCCGAGGGTGACTTCGAGTTTGCGCGGCTCTTCCGCGTCCGGCCCGTCCAGGATCCAGATGTCGCCGGCCACATGATAGACGATCCGCTGCCCGTCGGTGGACGGGTTCCTGACGTACATGCCGTCGTGATCGGTGTGCCGGGCGATGTCGCTGCCGTCCAGCGCGCACGAGTAGATGTTGCCGGTGCCCTCGTGGTCGGACAGGAAGAACAGCCGGCCGGCGATCAGCATCGGGGCGCCGAGCTGGCCATCGAGGTCGGCGAGCACCCGGGTGAATAGCGGGTCCTCCGCGTCAGCGAGCCACAGCTTGCCCCGGGTGCCGCCCCGGTAGCGCTTCCAGTAGGCGGGCTCGTTGTTCATCCGGCCGGTGAGCAGGGCGGTGCCCGTCTCCTCCAGGGCCAGGTCGGCCACCGGGCCGAACGGCAGCCGCCGCGGCGGCGAGCCCTCGAGCGGGACCGCGTACGCCCAGGTCAGGTAGGTCTCGGCCTGGCCGGTGGCGGAGACCGCGAGAACCTCGCCGGCGGACGTCCAGCCGGCCGCGCGGGTCCTGTTGTCGCCCCAGTAGGTGAGCCGGCTCGCGTCGCCGCCTTCGGGGTCGGCCGTGTAGATTTCCGGGTTGCCGTCCCGCCAGCTGGTCCAGGCGATCCGGGAGCCGTCGCGGGCGAAGCGCGGATAGCTCACCTGAGCGCTGTCGGCGGACAGCCGCCAGGCCCGGCCGCCGTCGGCGGGGGCCAGCCAGATGTCGTCCTCGGATGCGAAGACGAGGAGATCGCCGAGAATGTGCGGGTAGCGCAAGTATCCGGATGAAGTCACGCACTTCATCCTATGGTCTAGAGCCAGCCGTGCTCGGAGGCGATCCGGTGCGCCTCGGCGCGGTTCCTGGCCCCGGTCTTCTGGATGCACGCGGACAGGTAGTTCCGCACCGTGCCCTCGGAGAGATAGAGCTGGCCGGCGACCTCCGCGATGGTGCCGCCGTCCGCGGAGGCCTCGAGCACGTCGCGCTCGCGCGGGGTGAGCGGACTGCCGCCGTAAGCCAGGGCGGCGGCGGCCAGGTCCGGGTCGATGACCCGCTCGCCGGCCAGCACCCGGCGGATGGTCTGCGTGAGCTTGTCGGCCGGGGAATCCTTGACCAGGAACGCGGACACGCCGGACTCCATCGCGCGGCGCAGGAACCCGGGCCGGCCGAACGTCGTCAGGATCACGATCTTGGTGTCCGGGTTGTGCTTCTTCAGCGCGGCGGCGGCGGTCAGGCCGTCCATGCCCGGCATCTCGATGTCGAGCACGGCCACGTCCGGGTGGGTATGCTTCGCGGCGTCGATGACCTCGTCGCCGCAGCCGACCTGGGCCACCACCTCGAACTCGCCCTCGAACGAGAGCAGCGCGGCCAGCGCCTCCCTGATCATCAGACCGTTTCTTTGGTTCAGACCGTCTCGGCGGTGGAGCGGACCGCGACAGTGGCCAGCGCGACGAAGATCGCGAACCAGACCACGACGCCGACCACGTTGACGAGCGCCGCGCTGCCCTGGCCGATCACGTCCGTGCTGATCTTGACGATCTGGTAGGTGGGCGTGAATTCGCCGAACTTCTGCAGGGCGCCGCTGAGCGGGAACCACAGGCCGCCGAAGATCGAGAAGAAGAAGTACACGACGATGGCGACCGGCTGCACCGAATCCGGGTCAAGCTTGTAGCCGATGGCCACCGCCAGCGCCGCGAAGATCAAGGTGCCGATCCAGATGGCGATCGCGCACACGATCCACTTCCAGATCGGCAGCTGGACGCCACCGTAGAAGCGGCCGAGCAGGAACACGATCAGGATCGACGGCACCGTGGTCGCCATCGAGACCAGGATCTTGGCGACCACGTAGGCGTTGGCCGGCAGCGGCGTGAGCCGCAGTTGCCGGATCCAGCCATCCTTTCGTTCCTGCGAGATGCGCAGCGCGTTGTTGTTGAATGCCCCGCTGAAGGCGCCGAAGGAGGCCATTCCGATCATGTAGAAGGCCTTGAACGAGACGCCGTACCCGTTCGCGTTCTGCCTCCCGAAGATCAGGTAGAACATCACCGGCAAGGCGAACGTGAAGATCAGGTACCGCTTGTTCCGCCGGAGCCTCGATACTTCGGCCTTCGCCAGCAACAGTGTGCCGCTCATGTCAGATCGCCTCTTCCGCGTGCGCGTTTCCGTTGGTGGCGTCGTCCGCTGGTGGGTTTGCGCAGCGCGAGCAGCATGTCAAGGGAGGTCGACTTGCCCGCGCCGTTCGGGCCAAGCAAGGCGGTGGTCTCGCCGGCGCGCAAATCCAGGGTCAGCCCGTCAACGGCCCGCAGCCTGCCGTAATACTTGGACACGTTCTCGAACGAGACCACCGGCGGGCCGCCGCGGCTGGCTCCGTGGCTGGTTACGGTGCTGTAGCCGGAGGTGCTGTGGTAGTCGTCTCGGCTGTCTGGGCTGCCTTCTACCTGCGTTCGACATAATTCGGCGGCTCTAGAGGCCGGAGACAAGGTGTGACCTGGGAAGCACGTCGAGGCACGCCGCGGGGGCGTGTCTCTAGGGGTTTGAAGATCGTTCCCGGGGGGTCAGGCGGGCTGGAGCGCGATGATCTGCTTCGGCGGGGTGATGGCGAGCTTGGCGAGCAGGTCCCGCTGCGG
>Ga0137390_10000111_pt1 | contig 47605 bp, 55 predicted proteins | sample 15con2h24AmetaG_FD_104937 | JGI IMG/M metagenome (GOLD analysis project Ga0137390, IMG submission 104937) | Vadose zone soil microbial communities from Angelo Coast Range Reserve, California, USA - 15con2h2.4A metaG | ecosystem: Environmental > Terrestrial > Soil > Vadose zone > Saprolite... | reverse complement strand
GAGCCGATGCGAAAGCAGGTGGAAGCTTGGCAGAGAAGGGAACTGACCGACGTCACCGCCAAGGTGGTCATCTACGAGGCGTTTGTGGAGGGCAAACTGGAAGCTCCGAAACACGTTGCCCGCAGCGTGCATGAGCTCTACTGCGAGCCAAGATACGAGGAATTCCGGCCGCGGACGATCTGGAGTCTCTCGAATGCGTTCACTTCGGCGTTCAAAGCGCTGGATTCCCATCCCACAGTTCAAGGCGACAGCTAAGCTGGGCAAGTTCCTGGAGGCCCAGTTCTCACAGTCGTTCTAGCGGGCGGGGGCCGTGTCGGCACAACCGCCCCTTCCCAACAAGTACTTCCTCTTCACGTTAGACGACCCATGCGGGCGAGGCTCCTCCGCATGGGGTGAAAAGCAATATCCAAACCCTATTCGGCGATAAAAAGGATTGAGATTCAAAACAGCCCACTACCACACCCGTAATCGCTTGACTTCGCCGCTACATCCCAGCCGGCACGTAGACTCTGTCGGCTGCGACCAACTCCGCATTCGGCACCTCTGTACGGAGCTTGAACTGTTGGAACCCAGCCTTTCTTTCTGGCTTGGCGAGAAAAGTCAGCAGGTATTGGCGAGTCAACCGGTGGTTTAAATCATCCAGATAAGGAGCAAACGAGACCGGAGCGCCGAAGCCTAGGTAGTAGGATTCTCCTGCTGTCTCGTCGGAAATCTGGGAAAGATAGTTCTGGCCCCAATTCATGCGCCAAAAACTGTGGCCATAGTGGCCCACGCCAGGCGTATAGATCGAGTAAATGATGACCCCCGCGCGCTGCGCTTCTTCAATGGCGGAGTCTACATAAGGGTTACTGGGTCCGCCACCCCCAAAGCGATCGATGCCGTCGGAAGCCATCAGGATCTCGCGGCGAACCGGACCTTCTGGCCAGCGCTTGATCAAGTCAACCATGGAGAAATAGGGGCTTCCCGATGCGCCGGCGTCTCCCAACGGAAGCCTGAGCACTTTGGCCGCCTGCGCATGGTCGTTGGTGGGATTCTGTAGGATGTCCGCGATGCCGTTTCGCATATACGCCACACCGATCGCCGTGGTTGAAGGCTGCGCATTGATGAATTGGCGTATGTCTTCCAACTGCGAACCAAGGCTGGTGTTGGCCGCGTCATCGATCAGGATGAAGAGTTGAAGTCCTGCGTGCTCTCCCTGCAGTGGAAGCCAGTCCGTAACTTTCGCCCGATCGTGACCTTGATATACCATCACATCTTCGCGGTTAATGACTGGAACGTTGGAACCGTGACGAGGTTCCACGGTCACCACCACATGCACCGGAACCCCGGTAGATGACGACTCCTGGGCCACCGCTGACCACAGGCCACTTGCGAGTGCGGCCATCGCAAGAAGTGCCCCTGCAATAAGGTGGGCTTTTCTCATCGAAGCCTCCTTGGGAGATAGCGGCCGAGGATAGAGGCAACGCTACTCCGCGGAGATGAAACCTGTCAACGCGAAGATTCCTGCGGAAAAAAGGCTGGAATCGTTGCAATGGTTGCCGTGCTGAAATTGTTTCCTTGCGGCACGCGCAGAAAAACTCGTCAGCAATTCGTCACCAAAACTAGTCGGTTTTCATGCGTTTTTGGAGGGAGCAAAACGGAAAGGCAGAGGAAGCTAAAGGGTTTTGGTACTCACTCGATATGAGCTATTTGACCGGGTGAAGCGACAAGCGTCCTCGCCCGAGTTTTGCAGAAACTCGGGGCCGACAAGAACGAAAAAATTGAGGGCACGCGCCGAAGCCGTACTCGTTGCCGTCTGCGGTGTCATGATGCTCAGAAAGAAAACTTTAGCGCCACCTGCCCGATCCGGGCATCCCGGGCGGACGTGACCTGGCCAAAGTTGCCCCCGATGTCACCGTTGGGGTTCATGAACTGAGCATGATTGAACACATTGAAAAATTCCGCGCGAAACTCGACAGCGGTCCTTTCACCAATCCGGGTGTTCTTGTGCAAGGCAAGGTCCCAATTGTTAAATCCCGGGCCGTGAAAGAAACGCCGATTCGCGTTGCCTGAGATGCCGAGATCTTCACGGGAGAATGGGGAAGGATCGAAGTACTGGTGCCCCGGCTTTCGCGGGTCAAGGTATCGGATTGATTGGCCGTTGTATTTGGGCACATCGGCGCCGCTACAGCCGCAAAGGGATTGATCGTCGCTTTCGCTAAGACTGATCGGGAACCCTGTGGCGAAGCGTGTAATTCCCGATATCGTCCAACCTGCGAGCAACTTGCCCCGCACGCCGCTGAACGATCTGGCGAAAGGCAAATCATAGCCATAGCTGACGACGAAATTGTGGGTGATGTCGAAAATGGAGAGAGCCCGGCTACTTCTTGGATTGAATGGGTTAATGGCGTCGAAGAAACCCGACGAGTTATCAATCGACTTGGACCAGGTATAGGCCGCCAACAGACGGAGGTCACCCACTTTTTTTTCCAGGCTGGTTTGCAACGCGTTGTAGGTCGAATTGGCCACCGTGGCTTCCCAGGAGTTGCTGGAGAAATCAAGCAAACCATTTGCCAGTTGCCGGCCTGAGGTGACGGAAAACGGCCGGGTTCCATCGGCCACGGTTTGACCGCTCGAATTGGTATAGATGGTGTCTTCTCCGAACGGCCCGCAGGATGTTCCGGGAGCAACCAGCGGCTCAACCAGTTGCAAACACTTGGCGGGGTTGCCCGGATTCGATTCTATGGTTGAAAGCAGGTGGCGGCCACGCGACGCCACGAAGCCAATCGAAAACACCGCCGTGTGGGAGAGCTCACGTTGAATGGTAAAGTTAAAATGCTCGGCGTAAGGCAATTTGTTGGTGGTCTTGAAGGTCGGGGAGCCGGAAACCGGCAGGTATTGCGCCCAGATCCCCGTGGCTCCGGGCTTTGGAATAGTGAACGGAAAACGCTGTCCGGGATTCTGGCTGGAGTCTATGCGGGCCCGGTACGGCTCTTCTAGGTAGACTGGCACCGGACTCACATAGAACAGTCCGAAGGGAGCGTCGCCTACTTCGTTGAAAAGGGTGACGTCCTCAATGGCCGTGTAGTAGATTCCCCCGCCCACGCGGATGCTGGTCTTCCCAGGCCCACCGAAGACCTTGCCCGCGAATCCCTCCGTCGCTCCGGGCGAGTACGCAACCCCCAGGCGCGGGGCAAATCTTGTGTATTGCGTGGGGGCGAGCGTACGCGGCACTCCCGGATCGCCTGGGAAAACGAAGCCGGTGGGGGAATCCGGATAAATTTTCGACTGCACTCCCGGCTGGAAAGTCTGAATCCGGTTGAGCGTGTCGTAGAAAGGCTGGCTCACGTCCCAACGCAACCCGTAATTGACGGTCAGGTCGGACCTGACCTTGTAAGTGTCCTGGCCATATACACCAAAATATTTGGTGCGGGAATCCAGCAGTTGGTGGCTGGTCTGGTTGAACAGGTCGGGCGCGCCCAGCAGGTAGTCGGCAAAGTCATTGCCAGTTTCGCCTCCTGAGAACTGAAACCACCCATTCGAAGTGTACGTGTTACGTTCGTTGACCTGTATATAACGGACATCACCACCGAACTTGAGAGTATGTTTGCCCGTAACCTTCGAGAAATTCTCAGTGACCTGATAGGTATTGTTATATTGCCCTGTCGTACCATCTGGAAGGCCGAAAGCGACACCGGTATTGTTCAGGCCTATGGGTGCGACTCCCTCAGTGGCTGGATTGACCGGTATTACCCCCAAACCGCCTTCAATGTACCCGAAATCGGTGATCTTGCCGAGCCCGCCGATGGGCTTGTTCTTCAAGAATGCAAAGCGCGTGTAGTTGAGATGCACCTCATTGACGGTGGTCGGGTTGATGATGAGGGTATGACTTACTCCGATTTGCTGGCCGCGCGAGTCAGTAACGGCGGAAAAGCCGGGCACGTTCGACGTAAACGCGGGATAAGGATTGAGGAAGGTAGCGTCGTCGAAGTGGTAGTAAACCGACAAATTGCCCCAGTGCTCGCTGTTCAGGTCTACCTTTACTCCAAACTTGTCGTCTTTCACATTCGATTTCTCGGCGGTCGTGGAGAAGAAGGGAGTTCCGCCCGAATCTCCCGTTGGCGTGGGGATGAACTTCAGCGTTTTCACCGCAACCGGAGACCAGGCGGCTTGCGGGATAAATGGACCCGTTGCTCCCGGGAAGACGCATTGGCTGTTCGTCGTGCACCCGCTAAACCAATATGGCTCATTCGGTGAAACGGTGTACCCCAGACGCTTGGTCAACACATCGGCGAATTCTCCCGTGCTGGTACCGCTACGGACAGATCCCGTAAACTGGTTATAGTTAGGATTAATTGTCGCAACATCCGAGAAATCGCCACCTCGCTCGAGCACCGAAGGTACGTTGACCTGGCCCGAGGAGACTCCCCGGATCTCGCGCGTACCTTGGTAGTCTCCAAAAAAGAAGACCTTATTTCTGATGATGGGGCTGCCGATCGTGCCACCAAACTGGTTGCGCTTGAACACGCCCCGTTGCGGATCGAAGTAATTGCGCGCGTCGAGCTTTTCATTGCGGAGAAATTCGAATAGCGAGCCGTGAATTTGATTGGTCCCGCTCTTGGTCACAACGTTGACGATGGCACCAGAGAAACGACCATACTCGGCGTTGAAGGAGTTGGTTAGCAAACGAAATTCTTCGATGGAGTCGAGGGTGGGGACGATGGAAGCGCCGTTTTCGACGCTCTCTTCGACATCGCCGCCGTTCACCATGAAAGAGTTGGAAGTTTCCCGTTGTCCGTTGACAGACACCTGGCCTGTGTCTCCATTGCCAGAAACAAAGCGGTCGTGCTGCGACGCACCGGAGGAAACCGGGATGACGCCGGCTTGCAGGCCCAGCAAGTCAATGTAGCTGCGGCCGTTCAGCGGCAGGCTGGCCAGCTTTTTCTCTCCGATGACATCGCCGAGCTGGGTGCTGGAGGTATCCACCTGGTTGGCGGCGCCAGTGACCTCAACCGTCTGGGTGACGGCGCCGACCGTCAACTTGAAGTCCCCTCTGTACTTCTGATTGACTTCGAGCTTGATGTCCGTTTGCACTGCGGCTCGAAATCCAGGAGCTTCGACTCGGACCGAGTAGTTCTCTCCCACCGGGACCGCGAGGAACTCGTAGCCGCCTGACGAGGTGGTCTGAACCCGGCGCTCGAGCCCTGTATTCGCGTTTCTCAGGACCACGGGAGCGTTGGCGATAGTGGCGCCGCTCGAGTCAGTTACTGTTCCCGAGACTGTGCCCGTGACCTCTGCATTCAGGAGCAGTGGGCAGAGCAGAAAGATAGAAAGACCACAACGCAAAATCTTCCACGGCAGGTGGCGGCTCATGAAGCACCTCCAGCGGGTGTCTGAACAAACCTTTGCTCGAACTTGAGAGTGGACCATAAAATACTCACAAGCCCATGGACAGTCAAGATGAAATCAATTTTCACCTGGTGATATTGGGGATCCGGTGACGAGGCTTGTGAGCGCTGGAACCCCCGCGGGAATTAAATCATCCGGCGCGACGCGTGTTGGCCTCGCTATCGTGGGTTGGTGCGCCCATCACCTCCCGGCAGCTGGTTTCATCGCACTCCAGATGGTTGCAACTTCACATCCGGCTAGCGCACAACAACTGACGCCAACCTGTACCGCAGCTCGCTCATACATGGCCAGCGCCCAGAAGGCCCTCGCTGCGGGCGATTCGGCTACTGCTCTCGAAAGACTGAACCGGGCCATCGCGGCGGACTCGAAGTGCGCAGACGCATATCTTCTGTTGGGGCTTACGGAGTTTCAGCGTGGCGAGACGGCAAAGTCCATTCTGCATTACAAAGAGGCGCTCAAGCTGGAACCTCGCTCCTACTCCGGCCACTACGACCTGGCTCTCGCTTACTTAAAGGAGAATAAAGTTCGCGACGCGCGCGGAGAGCTTGAGCGGGCGGTCGCCTTGGACCCCAAACAAGCCAACGCTGCCTATGACCTCGGCATTGTTCTGTTGAACATGGGACAGCCTGCTGCTGCGCTTCCTCATCTGCGCCATGCACATGCCATGACGCCGAACCGTCCGGACGTTTCTTTTAACATTGTCCGCGCCGAACTCGAAGCGGGGCAACTCGAGCAAGCGCGCCAAGCGGCGCGGGAGGAGAAAAGCCAACTGAGTTCGGATTTTCAATGGAATGTGGCGATTGGCCAGCTCTTCCTGAAGCATGTTCAGCCGGGAGACGCAGCGCTTTACTTTCGCGCGGCGAATCTGATCCGTCCAGGGGACGAGGATGTCCGATATGAGCTTGCGACCGCTTATCTCGCATCCCGTCAACCCGAGAACGTATTGGACCTTATCAAGGAACCGAAGACCGCCGAGGAACACTACTTGCGCGGCAGCGCCTTCTACCAGGCTCATCGCTTTACCGACGCTGACGAGGAATCAGAGGCGGCGCTGACCTTGGCTCCCGAGAATCCAAGAGTTTTGGTCCTGCGTGTCCGTCTTCTGCAGCGGGCTGGACAGCAGAATGCTGCCGTGGAACTGGCGCAGAAAGCGACGGTGCTCGCGCCCGACTGGGATGAGCCTTTCTACCTCGCGGGCATTAGCTACTATTTTATTCGCCACTATACTCAGGCACGCCAGAGCCTGGCCCGCGCGTTCGAATTAAATCCGAACTCGGCAACTTCAGTGTTTATGGAGGCGCTCGCGTGGGCCAACGAAGGCAAGCCCCAGGAGTCTGAGCGATACCTCCGCCGCGCCATCGCCTTGCAACCTGACAACGCACGTTTCCACTGCCACATGGGAATCCTGCTCATGCGTGAGAATCACAATGCAGAGGCGGAGGAGTCCTTCAAGAAGGCCGTCCAACTGAAGCCGGGATACGCGCTCCCGCACTACGAACTGGGAAAACTTTGGGTGTATGCGCAGCGATGGAAGGAAGCAAAGGACGAACTAGAGCGAGCGATCACCGCTGATCCCGGTCTGACTTCGGCTTATTACCAGCTCTCGCGTGTGTATGACAGACTCGGAGAAACGGAAAAGGCTGAGCGCATGCTCACCGAATTCAAGAGACTTCATCAGCAGGAGATGGACGACTCCAAGGACGCTGACGAAGACGCTCGGAAAGAATCTGATTCGCGCTGAGGTGGACTTAGAGTCTGCCTTGCCGGAGAACTGCCTGATGATGTTCGACATTTCAATTGCTGCCATGCGCTGCCCGTTTGGCGGCAATTCGTAAACTTTCTATCCGCGGTGTGTAATTGAGATTGGCTTGACCCCACTCCGCCGAGAAATCCTCCAGATCTTCCGATGTCACGACGTTCGCGTTAGGTGGCAAGAATGGCTTTCGCGATTTCGCCGGTGTAGAACGCGTGCGGACCTCCTTCGGCGAGCAGACGGAGCGCGTTGTCCGCGTAAAAGATCGCCGGAGCAAAAATATCTCAAATCAATGGAGGATCAAATGTCAGTAAAGATTTCGGATAAACAAGCAGCGGACCTCGAACAATACTCCAACCTCAGCGGCGTTTCTATCGACCAACTTCTTTTCGAGGCTGTGGATGAATATGTCGAGTGTGTTATCAGCTCCCGAACCGAGTCTTTGGAGCGGAAGATGGCGTCAGCGTAAACCGGGAGGCTCCATATTTCCCACACAAAAACAACAACCACCGAATCAACAAGGAGAAAAGACAGTGGATATGTACGATATCGTGAAAGGGATGGCAGAGATTGAAGCGGAAGGTGACCGAGAGGCTGATCTGCTCTTCGGAGACAAAGAGGACTGCACGGACGAAGAGGGTGCTATCATTTTCGACTCGCGCCTTGAATTCAAGGACAAAATTGCGAAGCTCCAAGTGTTGCGCGGGAGCTAAGCCGCCAACCGCCGGAACTAAACAACCCTACCCTCCCCCCTTGTATTTCTTCTGTATTCCATCCTTGCAAGCTAGCCGATTCGCCTCAGATCTGCCCCGCGCTGATAGAAGCGATGGCTTCAATCGCTTCGATAACTGAACTGATCCCATTGACATCTTTGGAGAACACAGCACGAACGCCAGCAGCCCTAGCCAGTTCTGACAACTGCGGAGTGGCGAATGTTGTGAACATCAAAATGGCGCATTCAGGTACGAGGACACTTAGCTTCCGCGCCGCTTCAAGCCCGTTCATCTCAGGCATAGCGTAGTCAAGCAAGAGAACGTCCGGTTTTACACGGGAAACCAATTCTATTGCGTCGCGTCCGGTCTCTGCTTCCCCGCACACGATCCAGTCTTTGTTCATTCTGAGGCACATGCGAAGCGCCATTCGCACTTGTGCACTGTCATCGACTATCAATATTCTCGTCATGCGCCCCGATTGCTGTCTACCTCAGATTGAACGGCTTCAATGAAAGTGCAGCGGTTGCAGATGCCGTGCCGAACGGCTCCGCATACTCTGCTTTTGGGACGTGGTGGCGTGAACACGAGCTTTGCTATTTAACAGATTTGAGAACTGTTCATCGGAGAAGTAAATGGCCCATGCGTGTTGCGGTATGACACGAAAGAGCTAGCCGCGCCAATCTGCAGCGAGAGATTTGATTTTTGGTCATGGGTTGTCAAAGCCATAATTCCGCCCCTATGAACCTTGCACCGGGCGGTGCAACCCCATCCACTTCCGTAACAGATTACTGTCCTAATGCCGGCCTTTTTCTCCTGCCTGATGCACCTCCGTCACCTGTTCTGTGGCACAGGCTTCGGCGTACTCTCCGAGTAGCCATGATCTCAATCAACTCCTCCCAGCAGCAACAACGACGGCATTCGCTACCCTCTGCATCTGCCTGTCTCAATCAAGCTTGCCCACAAGGAAATGCACGCCCGCTCGGAGAACATCAGTCTCGGCGGCATTCTGCTTTCTAGCGACTTTATAATCCCCGAGGGTTCCGCAGTAGAGCTGGCGGTTACAGTCGCGCATCAGCCCCAACCCGGCATTCAACTTGCGGCGAGCGGCAAGGTTCTGCGCGTGCAGCCGAAAGCTTCTGGGAATTTCGCCGTTGCAATCGTATTGGAGCGTCCTTTCGAGTTTGGTCGCCAAGGTCTAGACTCAGGCTCTGGCTTCCAAGGGAAGGGACCTCAATTCCCGCAGAGGAAAAATAGAATCGTCACCAGCAGAGAACTGCACTTCGCCCCGGTTTGGCACACCGAGACGTAGTCGAACGCTGATTGCTATTTTGCAAACAGCCCTTCCGCATGATTTTTTCCGCCCACTGAATACTCGCAGCAATCAACTGGTCTGTTCGGGGGACCTCACTGGCCCGTGTTCCCGTTCAGAATGATTAGTGACACTCGGATAGAGTGTCGCCATGCAAGTTCATGATGGAGAACTTCCCCGTGCGCGCCAGCTGGCGCGCACGGGGAAAGAGCTGAGTCGAGAGGCCCGAGTCCGCTTGGATTGGATGGATTTCTATCGCCGTAGCCAGAACGTGGCCTGCACTTGCCGCCACTTCGGGATTAGCCGCCAGACCTTCTACCGCTGGCGCCGCCGTTACGATCCCCACAACCTAGCCACCCTCGAGCCACATTCCCACCGCCCTCATCGCCGCCGCCAGCCTACCTGGTCTCCCCGCCTGGCCGATCGCGTCCTGGCCTTGCGCCTACGCTACCCGAGCTGGGGCAGGACAAGTTCGCCGTCCTGCTGCGCCAGCAGCAGCTCCAAGTTTCCACCTCCAAGGTGGGCCGCATCCTGAGCCACCTAAAACGGCAAGGTCAGCTGATCGATCCTCCACGCAGCGCGGTCGCCGGCATCAGCGGCAAAGCAGTAGTCAAGAAGCTTCGCGAATCCATTCAAAAACCGGCCGCAAATGCATCCTAGTCCCTGCAGAGGCCGCGCGGTGACCTTGTCCTCGTGCGCATCTTAATCTCTCCGTTTGTGCAAAGGGGTGCGCTGGGAGTCAGGCCGACACATAGAAGCCGAGATCGGCCTCATCACATTGAGACGCACGCGGATCCGAGGGCGATGAGAGAGGTATCTGTCGATCAGGACTTCGCCGCGGAAGAAGACATGCTGCTGGCCTTGAGTTCTCGGATTTGGAGATCGAATCCTGAAGAACTGTACAAGGCATCAGAATTAGGCATACCAAATCTATGACGCGGCTTTAAACAATTTCGCAAGAGTATCGATGTCCGCAGGACTGGCGTCGCCGATCACGAAATAACGAAGCCCGCCTTGACTCCATGTTTCCACATTGAACGGCCGTTTCTTCGGCGAGAGGGAATTTTCGTCCAACCTAGCTGGCAATGACCGTTCCTGGAACACGAACACGGAAATATGGTGCTTCCGCACATCGTAAATTAGATGTGCGCCTGGCGTTTGATCAAGATAGGTCATCCGGCCGCCAAGCAGAGAGAACTCAGAGTTCTGGAGTTCAGGTAAATTGAACGCGAAGGGGATCTTTCCCTGGAACCAGGGCTTCACTGTGTGCCGATCGGTGGAGATCACATCGACCGGCGATGAACTGGCCAGCGTCTCCACGTGCAAGTCTGCAATCTCGCTGAAAACCCGGTCCCTGCCGGATCGGGTTCCCAGATAGGCTGAGGTCAAGGTCCCGACCACGAGAATGACGACTGCCGCCGCAGCTAATACCCACCCCAGCTGGAACCTGCGCTGCGGTTTGGGTGCAATGCTCTGCTGCATCCGTTTCCGGAACTCAGCACTAGGAATAAAGCGTTTTCCAGCGACTTGAATCGCGCGCTTCATCTGTACACGCGTAAGGGCATCCGCCGAGCAAGAGGGGCAGCTGCGCACATGAGCGTCGAAGGTGCGCATCTCCTCCGATGGAAGCTCACCATCGACGTAGGTGTCGAGTTTTGCCTTCCAAGACTCACAAACCATGGTTCGTCCCCTTTGCAATTGCCGCCGCTGTTGTTCCTACTTGCGGCTGTGGTCGCAGGCGATCGCGTAGTGTTTTTCTCGCACGCGATAAACGTGACATCACCGTGCCTATAGGAACCGAAAGCGTTTCCGAAATTTCCTGATACGACATCTCCTCCACCTCACACAAGAGGAGGATCTCCCGGAAATACATCGGCAGCTCATCGATCGCCCGCTGCAGCAGCTCGCGGTTCGCGCGCTCAAATAGAATCGTTTCTGGCGTCTCGCACTCAACTGCCAGTTCAGGTCCGTTCTCCTCGGGATCGAGCGGTACAGTCATCGTCACTTTCAACCCGGTACGCGAGGTCAAGAACGTGTTACGCAAGATGCGATACATCCACGCCCGGAAATTAGTCCCCAACTGGAAAGACGAGAACCCTTTCAAAGCCTTCGCATAGGTTTCCTGAACCAGGTCTTCGGCTTCTTCGCGATTCTGTGTGAGCCAGTGAGCGAAGTTGTACAACTGGTCGAAGAGCGGCATGGCTAGTTCTTCGAACGAGTCGGGTTGAGAACCAACTCCTGACATCCACACAAGATTAAACCAGCGCGTAGGGTTTTTATTCCTTCAGGCAAACAATAATTTCGGCGCGGAATAAAGCACCGTCTGCCCGGTTATCTGTCGTGAGCGCCCGAACAGTGGAAGACCATTGACGGTGCTCCTGGAGGAAGTATGAAAACGAGTGTCATGCTATTCGTACTCGTATCCGGCGCGCTGTTAGCGAGTACGCACGCAGCTACGAAAACTGAAGATCAACCGGCAATTGTTGTCAGTGTCGAGACCCACGACGCTCAATCCAATTTCGATTATGCCGGTCCATTAGACCTCCCCCTGCAGCCACAGATTTACTCCTATGACATCGGCATACGGGTGGGTTCTACCATCTACCGAACAAGTTATGCTTCCGCTTTCGATTATTTTCCGGCAGTCTTCGCCACCAATCACCCAATCCAGGTCAGTCTCGGAGATCACGTGATGTATGTGACCCTTCCCGGTGACCGTGCGGTGCGAATGGCTATCGAGAGTCGCAGCGGCCTCTAGGGCGCGTCCTGCCTATGGCCTGAAAGTGGTCTTCCAGATTAACAACTCTATCTCGGAGGTGGAACTCCGGAACAGCTGAAAGACCCTTTGAATGGTGCAGGGCTTAAGACTCACAGTCGGGTTGGTTCATTTAGTGGCTTTGAATCTAAGAGACGGGCGCAGCTATGGTAAATCCTTTCGATCTCAAGACAGTACTTCTGGCCAAGCACGCACAACATGTGGTGCTGATTCACTTTCCGATCGCGCTGTTCATTTCAGCAGTGGTATTCGACCTCATCGCGCAATGGAAGAAACGCCGTGGCCTGGCGGACGCGGCGTATTACAACCTGCTGGCGGCGGCAATTTCAACTCTCCCAGTTCTCGGCACTGGACTGCTGGCGTGGCAGTTCCAACTCGAGGGGCAGAAGCTGAAGGGAATTCTCTTGCTGCACGTGGTACTTGCGTGCGTCTCAAGCGTGATGATCTGGCTAGTGTGGTGGGTGCATTTCCGTGCTCGACGACGCACAGTATACCTGCCGAGCTACCGTCTGGCAGTTGAATTCCTGGCAGTTGGTCTCGTGGCCTTGACGGGACACTTGGGCGGCTTCCTAAGCGGCGTAAACGGACTTGGCTAGACGCCCCGATAGGTCCCAGTCAGCACGTGCTCTCCAGACAAGAGCAGAAGTTTCGGGGTGGCCTTCGAATTTGCCGGGAATAAAAGCGACCCGTGCCAGTTATCAGATTCGAACGTCACAAACCACGGAGGGCAAATGCTAAGCAAGAAGCAAGATCTTATCGATCAGAAATTGCAAGACCTCAATAACGACGGTGTTGATCGTCGCGGATTCCTGAAGTGCATGGCGTGGGCGGGAACAGGCTTGGTCTGGACCTTAAGTGGTGGCATCCCTGTGTCCCGTGCATTCGCCAAGAACTACGGCAAAGATGCCAGCAAGAGCGGAGACTTCAGCTTTGTGCAGATCAGCGACAGCCATATCGGCTTTAACAAGCCGGCCAATCCGGACGTCACCGCTACTCTGCAGACGGCGATCAACAAGATCAACGCGATGCCCCACAAGCCGGATTTCATCATTCACACCGGTGATCTGAGCCAGCTCTCGAAGCCGAGTGAATTCGACACGCTTGATCAGGCATTAAAAGGAGCGGCGGCGAAACAGATCTACTTCGTGCCCGGTGAGCATGACATGCTGACCGACAACGGCGAGCAATATCTCGAGCGCTATGGGAAGGGTACCAAAGGGACGGGGTGGTACAGCTTCGATCACAAGGGTGTGCATTTCGTTGGTCTAGTAAATGTGGCCAATTTGAAAGCCGGAGGCATGGGGTCGCTCGGTCACGATCAACTGGAGTGGCTTGAGGACGATCTCAAGGGCCGCTCTGCCAGCACTCCAATCGTGCTCTTCGCGCACATTCCGCTGTGGACCGTCTATCCAGATTGGGGCTGGGGAACCGACGACAGCGAACAGGCCTTGTCTTACGTCAAACGTTTCGGTTCCGTGACCGTGTTAAACGGCCACATTCACCAGATCATGCAGAAGGTCGAAGGCAAGGTCTCGTTCCACACCGCGATGTCGACCGCGTTTCCTCAACCTGCGCCGGGAACAGCTCCGTCAGCCGGACCGATGAAGGTGCCAGCCGAGCAGTTGCAGCAGGTGTTGGGTATCACCGATGTGAACTATGTGGTCAGCGGTCACAGCCTCGCAATCGTCGATTCGCCACTCGGGACCTGAAGCTCTTCGGCTTCTGACAATGACGGCGGGTGGCCGTAGTTAACTTGACCCTTGGGTCGACCGGCCAAGGATCCGGCCTAAACGAGAAGGTCGCAATTAGAAAGGAACAAAACAATGATGGGTAAAAATGTGTGGTTTGCAAGTTTCATAGCGGCGGTAGTTATTGCGATTGCACTGCTCTTAGCGGGATCACCAAGCGTCACAGCGAATGCCCAACCCTCCGCGGAAAACACGGAAGTGAAGATTGACAATTTCAGTTTTGGGCCACAGACGGTCACGGTGCCCGTTGGAGCTACAGTTACCTGGATCAACCGTGATGATATTCCCCATACCGTGGTCAGCACAGATGGCCTGTTTAACTCCAAGGTGCGCGATACGGACGAAAAGTTCTCCTACACGTTCGCGAAGGCGGGAACGTATCCCTACTACTGCTCGGTCCATCCGAAGATGACCGGCAAGGTCGTGGTGCAGTGAGGCTCGGACTGCTAGATGGCACTGCAACGGAAACGGCTTCCCATTGCCAAGCGGCATCAATTGCTTCTGCAACGCGGTTGTTCCCGAAAGCGACTTAAACGATTATGGCGGCATACGCGGCACAATTCGAAGTGAGGACAGTGGCTACCGATGACTTGGATCTCGTCCATGCCAGCAAGAAAGGGGATGTTGCCGCTTTCGAGCAACTCGTAAAAAGATACGATCGCAAACTTCTCCGAATCGCTCAAGGCGTCACGCATAACAGAGAAGATTCGCAAGACGCGGTTCAGGAAGCCTTCCTGAAGGCCTACCAGAACTTGGCCGAATTCCGGGAGGATTCCCAATTCTCAACCTGGCTGATTCGCATCACTGTGAACCAGTCGCTGATGAAGCTGCGAAAGCAACGAGCCCTAAGAGAGGTGTCCCTGGATGAGGATTTTCAGGCCGATGGAGACATACTTCCGATAGAGGTCACCGATTGGGCTCCGAATCCTGAGCAACTATATTGGGCGTCCGAATTACGAAGCATCCTAATCAAGAACTTAGAAGAGCTACGCCCAATCCTGCGGACGGTCTTTGTAATGCGGGATATTGAAGGGCTCTCAATAGATCAGACCGCAGTCGCGATGAACCTTAGCCATGAGGCGGTGAAGGCGCGGCTTTGGCGAGCACGGTTGCAGCTTCGCGAACGCCTGAACAAGTACTTCAGCAAGCAAACAACATCTGCGCGACCGCGGCTAGTCCCTTTCGGTAGTCGTACAGGTCGACTTGTCGGTCTTGATGCCGAATGTCTGGATCACTCGATGTCTGCGTCATGCTCGATTGGTGTTGCCAAGTCACCGCACGCACCCCCAACCATGGCGGCCATGGACCATGTGGAGTGTGGATTTAACAATGCATGATTCCCGCTGATACCGGGTCGCGGACTCATTCCCGGGGTCCTGGGAAAGGCCGTCAATGATCAGAAAACTCTGAAGTGATGGGGCAGAAAACCCTGCGAGGATAGTCGATGAGCGCTTATAACAGTACGCTATCAGGTCGAACAGAAGTTGCCGAAAGCACAATGGCATTCCAGTTTGAAAAGCCAAAGGACTTTGTATTCAAGGCCGGGCAGTATATTGACCTGACTCTACTAGGTTCTCAGCCGGGGACGTCAAACGGACTGACTCATACCTTCTCCATCGCAAGTTCCCCGTCCGACGAAGAGATTTTAGTCACGACCCGCATGCGACGTACAGTTTTCAAGCAGGCCTTATCCATCTTGCCGCTCGGTAGCGGGGTAAGAATTGAGGGGCCAATGGGTTCCTTTAGCCTTCACAACAACACATCTAGGCCAGCTGTCTTTCTCGCCGGCGGGATCGGGATCGCGCCATTCCTCAGCATGCTGTCGTACGCAACCGGGCAAAAGCAGCGCCATCTCATCATTCTTTTCTACGCGAACCGCTACCTTGAAGATGCCGCGTTCATCGATGCGCTTTGGAAGTTAGAGCGTGCAAATCCAAGGTTCCGCTTTGTTCCGACACTCACGCGCGTGGCCAACAATACTGGAGGTTGGAAGGGGAAGACTGGACACATTAGCGCTGAATTGCTTTTGACACAAGTCGGAATCGTGCGAGGCCCGATCTATTACACAGCTGGGCCGCCAACAATGGTCGCGGCGGCGCGTCGCTCGCTCAGTGAGGTTGGTGTAGACGAAGACGATGTTCGGACGGAAACGTTTGCCGGCTATTAAGCAGCAGGATTTGCGGGTGGAGTGGATGGATCAGTGGCATCTTATTTTGTTCCAATAAAGGGCTTTCTCGGCTCTGGCGCCACCTTCCGGACGGATCTCAGCCTCGTCGCGCAACTCATCATGGGGGCAGCCTTGATTGCTGGGTCTTACCTCGCGAAGCAAAAACGCTACAAAGCTCACGGGATTTGCCAAACGACCGTGCTTCTCTTGAACTTGTTAATGATCGGACTTGTGATGTGGCCGTCATTTCAGGAACAAGTGGAGCCGGTGCTATCTAAGGTTCATCACAAGTGGTATTACGAGGTGGCCATAATACACGCGGCGTTGGGGATTACGGCTGAGCTTTTGGGACTCTATATCGTCATCGTGGCCGGCACTAAGGTACTTCCACGGTGGTTACGGTTCAACAATTGGAAATGGTGGATGCGCACGGAGCTCGTGCTTTGGGCGATTGTTCTGCTCAGTGGCATAGGAACGTACTGGGCATGGTATGTGGCGCCATTCCAGTAGTGCTCGGTCAAGAGCGATCTTTGACACATATCGGGGAGGCTTTCCATGTCTGACACGGCTGCCTTAGGGTCGGCACAACACACACACTCCATGCCGCTCCTGGTCCACCTGCAGGAGTTGAAGAAACGAATCATCTTCTCAGTCCTTGGAGTACTCATCGGATTTCTCTCGTGCTGGTCCTTTGCTGATCGGATTTTCGGTTTAATGCAACAACCCATTATTCAGGCGCTACGCCACCATGGGCTCGGCGGCGGGTTGGTGTAGTTAAACCCGACTGAGCCCTTTCATCTCTATCTCGACGTGGCGTTTGTTGCCGGACTATTTGCGGCCTCTCCATTTGTGTTCTACCAATTGTGGTTATTCATCGCTCCCGCACTGTACCGCAAGGAAAAACGTTACGTCCTGCCGTTCTTACTCAGTACGGTTGGCTTGTTCATAGCCGAAAGCATGTTCGGTTACAAGATGGTATATCCGGCGTCCCTGGACTTCTTAATCGGTTATGGCCAACGCTTCCAGCCGATGATCACGATTGGAGAATATACGAAGCTGTTTGTGACAATCACCATTGGTCTCGGGCTGATTTGTGAAATGCCAATTCTCGTGTTCTTTCTGACTTTGATGCGGGTGATTACGGCTCGCTGAGTGTGGCGGAATCTGTGGTACTCGATCCTCGTCATTGTTATTATTGCGGCAATCGTTACACCCACCGCCGACATCCTGAACATGTGCCTTTTCGCTGCTCCGATGGTGGCGCTCTACGCTGTCAGTATGGGAGTGGCTTGGCTGGTCAATTCCAAGCGCGAGCGCGAAGCAGCCGCTGTCTAGCCTGCGCTGCGACGTCCCACTGTAGAGCTCCCGCAGTCAATCCCGAGGTCCAACCGGTCGGCAGGGAAAGTGTCGACAGAGAGTTCGTCAGGAGAAATATCTCTTGGAATTGGGGAATAACGGTCGACTAGCGGAGTTTCACAGATAGCTGGAACAAAATCATAGGCAAAAGGAATTGGAGATAAGCGTCTCGTGCCAGTTATCAACTCACTCTCTGTTCCAAACCTCGCGCGATGTTGTCAACACGTGTTTGCAAAGAGTTGACAATCAACTGACATCTTGTCTGTATCTCGTCGGTTGGCCGCTGTGTCTAACGCACAGTACTGCTGGAACAAAATCCTAAGCAAAGGAAGTGGAGCGCAAACCATGAAAGAAAAGAAGTTTCCATCTGCGGTAGTATCCGAGACAAACTCACCTGAAGCAAATCACTCCTCCATAGAAGAAGGTGTTCAGCGTCACTGGCAAGGTGTAGTCAAGAGACGTTCATTCCTCAAGGGCCTGGGAATTGCCGGCGCAACGCTGTCGGCCGGCGCCTTATTGGGGACCGAGGGCAACGCGCAAGGCACGCGCAGCCCAGGCAAGTTATCCAAAGGCGATGCAGCCCTCTTGCGGTTCGCGGCGGCGGCGGAACTCATCGAGGCTGATCTGTGGCAGCAATATAACGAACTGGGAGGAGTCCAAGGGGGCAATCCGGCCTACATAGCGGCGCTCAGCAACCTTGATGGCGATATGCCTCGATACATTGCCGACAATACCGACGACGAATTGAGCCACGCGGCTTTCCTGAACGCCTACTTGATCTCCAAGGGTGAAGAGCCGGTCGATCTGGATGCGTTCCGAAACTTGCCCAGCAGTCAAGCGACCGGCGCCAAGAATATCGGAAGGCTAACAAACCTGCTGAAGCTGAACGTCGACCTCAGCTGGTATACACGCTACCGCAGCACAAAGAACCCTGATTTCGGGGTGAAGTTCAAAGGACCCTTCACCATTGAGAACCAGCCCGCCATTCCATTAAACGACACTGACACACCACCCAGCCAGCCTCAGCCAGTCCCTCCTGCAAACCCGCAAGAGTCCCGTATGCAAGCGATTGCGAACACCGCGGGATTTCACTTTGCGTTCATCGAGCAGGGTGGGGCGAGCCTGTATCCCACGCTGGCGTTCAAGGCGACCGACCCTGAGGTGCTGCGAATCCTGGTCAGCATTGGCGGAGTCGAGATCGATCACTTCGGACTCTGGCATGACAAGGCAGGCAACGCAGTGAATCAGCCTTTGGCCGGTGTAACTGATCCAGAAACCGGTCTGACATTCCCGGATCTCAATGCCCGCAACTCAGAGCTCGACCAGACGAACCTGATTCTGCCTGAGCCCTGCGAATTTATCAGTAAGAGTCTGCCTCCATGCTCCGTGATTCGGCCAACGTTGACACAGAACGGGGGCGCAGTCGCCACTATCAAGGCGTTCACGGATGACCTCTTGTTCCTAAATCAAGTGCCGGCCTTCTTTGACTTAGTTAACCGACTAGCTGTCGAGGCTGATTCGGTCCGGCGCAGCTTTTAATTGTCGTAAGCTCTCCCCTTGCTGTATGCGCGGGCGCTGTATCTGGTTACCGGTTGCAGCGCCTGCATTGTTTACTAACACGTTTGGAGATGTTTTCATTGAATCTGAAGGATCACTCATGTTTGAAGGACTGTTTCAACCCATGCATCTGCTGGTTATCTTCGGAATTGCCCTGCTTGTGTTCGGGCCCAAAAAGCTCCCCGAACTTGGTAAAGGAATCGGAGAGGGCATCCGCGGCTTCAAGGCAGCCATGAAAACTGACGAAGAGAAGCCGGCCAACGCAACAATCACCGTTGCCAACGACCAAAGCGAAACCAAGGGGTGAATCGTGGGTTTGGGTACCGAAGTCCTGTTCATACTTATGCTCGGAGTGCTGATATTGGGTCCAAAGCAGGTGCACACATTGTTGGGACATGTGGCGCGGGCTAGAGCCCAGTTCGAAGAGGCGAGCCGCGGCTTCAAGTCTCAGCTCGCTGCGGAACTCGCCGCTGCCTCTCGGGAGAGCCGAACCGATGGCTCGCACGAATCAGATGAAGACCAGTAAGCCATTCTCGGGTCCTCGGTATTGGAACCGAGAACCTCTCACTCACCAATCAACACGCGACCGCGCCTCACTAACAAGGTGCTGGCGAGTTAGTGCTTCGTTCCAGTTGCTCAATAACCCATTTATCATCGCAATGCTGCCTGCAGGCCCACCGAACCAATCTAAGTTATGACTCCGGGCGGTACGGGGACGAGCACGCAGACGTCAATGTTAACCAACCGGAGAGCGACCTTCTTAACTTCAGTGAAATGTTGTGTGGAGCCAACGGGCTCCCGTTGGTATGTATGAACAAAGCAGATATTAACAAAAAGTGTAAGCTCTCCTGAAACCTTTTCGTCTCACGCATCTCCTATCAACGCGCGATGCTGAACCGGAACGCAAATGTTTATTCAGTTTATTCATTGGCTCAGGTCGGCACGCGACTCAAACTAGGAGCTAGGAAAATGCGCAAGGTAATTCGCACGTTGTTGATGTCTGGAAGTAAAGCCTCCCCTGCGAGCTTGCCGGCCATCGCTGCCCTCACCGTCGTTTTCGCCGGTAGTCTTATCCCTCATCCTGCTGCTGCGCAAGTATCGCCTCAAACCCCAGTAACGGGGATTCGCATTAAGCAACCGCTCTCGCCAGAAATCCTTGCAATGCACGCTCGCGCCAAGCGGCCTGTAGCCGCGGCGTCGACGACGAGCTCAGAGCTTGTGGCTACTACCACAGTGACCCCAACCACTTTCAATTCCGAGCAGGGGCCCGGCCCCGGCCCGATCGGTCCCGGCCCAGGGTGCAATTTGTTTCCGGCGCCCGCGTCCGTAGGCGCTTCAGTCCCTCTATCATACTTTGGACCGCCGCCTTCCGACACCAATCGCAGCTTGGTCGGGCCTGTTCAATTGCTGGATTCGGGTCAGGTCGACGTCGCGCACGGGACGATTACGATACCGCTTTATTTGGGCCATCTGAAAGGAAGCGGGAAGAATGTGTGGTATATCTTGACCGATGTTGACGACTCCAATGTCGCTGCCGAGCTGGGTCTGAATTTCTCCGCCAAACTCACTTTCGCATCGCACTCTGCCAGAACGGGAAATCTCGATGCCAACGGGAATATCGTATTTGACGCGGGCACGGTGAACTTCAAGCCTGAACGGAAGATTATTCCTGGTCCTCCTGCTCACGAATTTCCTCCGACCTTTGCGACGCCGGGATCCATTGGGGACGCGAATTATGGTCCGCTCGTCAAAATCGTCAATGCTGCAAATGTGATTTACAACGCTCCCATGGTGGCGTTCGACGTGAACGCCAACGAGATCAGCTTCCCCAAGGGCAACGTGGACTATAGCAAAGTGCACGACCAGGTAGTGGCGATTGATCCAATCAACATGACGGTAACCATTAATCTGATCAACGGCTTCAGCTTCGGGCGTCCGGTGTGGTATCTCTCAATGGACACAAGCATTCCACTGGGAGCAGCCATTGAACACAACACGTTCGCTCCGCTGATGCAAAAGCTTGTATTGGGTCACGACGACAGCTTCGCCAGTCCTGTCGAGCGTATCTTCATCAGCACCAACGGACCCGAGCCAGGCTCTTGCAACAATCCACTGCGGCAAGGGCTGTCGGCAGATCTGGCTGACGGCTTTAGGCCGAACAACGTCCTGGGTGGAATCCCAACCATCGCGCTCGATTACAGCCCGTACTGGGATGCACAGTTGTTCGAATGGACCCAGGATGCTATCGACCAAGGGTTCCGGGGACAGCTACGTGAAGAGTTCCAGATTCTCACCTTTGTTCAGGACAAGTTACTCACTGGGCCAGGTGGAGCGGCGTTTGGGAGTTCGGGCTTCTCAATCAACTGTCCGATCGTCCAGCGCCTCGACTGACCGAGTGCCATCTAACGTTTGAAATGCCCGCCGTTTCTGAAGTCTACACGGCGGGCGTTTCACCCTGAACGACTCTGCGGATTGCTCGCTATCATTCCTTTACGTTTAGAAAGCGGCACGATCAGCAGCTTCGGCATCCAGTAGGACGGAACTCTTAACAACTTCGGCGACGCTGGCGGTCGAAGCCATCGGCGTCAACGGGGCTCGTCGCAATCTAACTGTGTGTGATTGTGAGTTGGGCCATCGGTGCTGCAAACTCACATTTTCTACTCCGAGGTTGTGCACAAACCTTCTTGGGAGCATGAAGATGGCTGTGAAGTTAGTGGTAATGTACCCGTGTCCACAAGACGTCGAGGCCTTCGAGAAAGATTATAACCACCACCATGTTCCGATGGCCGTCGAAAAGCTTGCCAGCGAGACAAAGATTGTCACCAGCAAGATAGTCGGTTCCCCGCGAGGAACTCTACCCTTCTACCGCATTGCAGAAATCCATTTCCCACCGATGGCGATCTTGGAAGCGTGCACCACATCGGAAGGCGGCAAACAGACGATCGCCAATGCAAGTAGCGATTTCTTCCGGCAGCGAACCAATTGTCCTGGTCGCCGAAGAGGAAGTATTTGTGTTTCAGGGGAACAGCCTCGCATGACTGCACTGGTGATGCTCTTCCAGGCCGATCAGAGCGGTTATGCCAAAGAAGAGGTGTTTTGAGCGAGAAAAAGCCATCTCGCATGCATGAAACAACAAACACGAAGCTGAAATTGTGTAATTCACAGCCTGTCGGGAATATTTCGCTTCGTGTCAAGTTCTAGAAGGTATCAGTGCCAGACCGCAGTGACTCATGTCGCACCCGGTAGGAATTGAAACCGACACTAAGTCATTCGATGTTCCGCGGGCTTCGTCGGCGTCACGATTGTTTTGGATTCAGCGCGTTCGGCATCGCAGGGAATTCATGACCGACTTCGAGGGAAGAGCGGGAACCCGGTAGGAAGCACTGAAAAGAGCTTGGTTACCGAGAAGCGCCAACTGCTATCTGCCTGTGCCTCGCCAAAAATCTGTGCGCGCCTGAAATCAACAGTTTGCACACTTTCCTCAACCCAAGACGGCGAGCTTCAGCCTCCTATATTGTTTCTTCATTATCAGCCATGACCGAAGGCGAATTGTCCACTTCAACGTTACGCCTCATCCCACGAGCACCTGGATTGTGCAGCAGCTGCGAGAAGCTTTCCCGTATCAGTCAGCCCCGAAGTTCCTCATCTTTGACCACGATGCAAAATATGGATTCGAAGTTCCAGCCGCGATTCGATCCATGAAGATCGAATGTGTGCAAGTCGGTACGGAGCCCTTGGCAGAATGGTGTCGCCGGGCGCTGGGTGGGGAGCTGCCGCCGCGAGTTGCTCGACCATGTGATTTTCTAAACGAGCGGCCCTCAAGCGGCTGCTTTCCGAGTACGTCTCCTACCATCACGAGGACCGCACGCGTCTTGAACTAGGAAAGGGAACTCCGGGGTGCAGAACTCGCTGCGAGAGCTCTGGTGGCGTGCTTTCCCATGATCGACTCGGCGGGTTGCATCGCCGTTACGATCGGGCGGCCTGGTCCGAAGACCGAAGACCGTTCCGTCTTTCCTTAATATATATGTGTGCGCCCTGTCGATGTGGGCTGCAACGGGCACAGTGGGGTTAAGGGCACGTGCGTACTCATCGATTGCAACTCTTGGTCAAAATGCAGGCTCAAAGTTCACGCTTCGGCGAGAAAGAATCGCGCCACTCTCGGCGGATGGCGCTTCGGCCAGCCACAGGCTTAATATTTCTTTCATCTGGCAACTTCCAAGAGCCGCCCAGCCAGCAAATTGCCGCAAGACCCTTTCAATTCTATGATGGACACTTGCAGCCGGGCCCCATGAGTAATGATGACAACCAAGATCGGGAGCGCAATGTCCGAAACCGAATCGCGACCTTCGTGCAGGCGCACGAGCAAGCCAAAGGCAAACGGGCCACGGATGAAGAGCTCCGGACACTCCGACGCGCGGTGGGGCGTCTCGATCAACTGTTAGCGGATGCCGCGGCGGACGAGCAAGCCCGGCGCACACGGGCAAAGGAAGAAGAAGCCCAAGCGCTTCGGGTCGCAGCCGCACGGCTCGATCAGCTGCTGACGGACATCGCAAGGAAGGAAGCGGCACCCGAATTGAAGCTGCGACACCGGCGCAAGAAAGACATGAGCGAGTGACATCGTCTTCAAAAACAGCCGTCCGGCAATTGTTTGCAGTACCCACAGCCTCCAGGAAGGCATTTTGAGAGTCTCCGACTCACCGGATGTCTGAGCCTGTAGGTCATAAGCGGCGCTCACGCAGGTCTAACAGCTGTTTGACTTCACGTTGTGGTTCACCAGAACGGATCGTCCAGACCGTATTGACTTTTCAGCAGCCTGGAAGCCACAATCGGGCAACATACTCGTAATCCCGCAACCCTGCTGGGTTTGTTTCAGCTCATTTGGCTGCTCGGAAGAGGACATCACGGGGTCGTCCTGGAGAACCTCACCCTCCGCCAACAACTAGTTATTTACAAACGCGAGAAAAAGCATCCGCGGTTAGTTGGGCGCGACCGCTGGTTCTGGATCGCGCTATCCGCGGTTTGAAAGGAGTTGCGGAGACCCTGCTCGTGGTTCACCCTGACGCAGTTGTACGCTGGCAAGGCCGTCCACCCGCCCAGAGCCTTTATCACTCGTCTCAGCCAAGAAACCACACTATTTGAATACAATCGACCCGAGTGTCCCCGCGAAATTGTTGTCCGGACCGGCGGTGAAGAATAGCCGGTTCTTGGTGCCATTCTTTCCCATGCCATCGCCGAAGTCGATTCCCCAAAGCTGGTCGATCCGGATCACCTTGCCAGTGGTGTCCTTAACCGCACCCACGAATTGCCCGGTGATGGCATTGAAGGCGTTGATGGTGCCACTATTCGTATTGTTCGAGACTAGCAGTGTATTGCTCAGTGGACCAAAATTGCTCGGCGCCGCGGCGAATCCCCAGGGCTGGTTCAGCGGCGGGCCCTGGGCAAGAAGCTTCACGAACGTCCCATTCTCTTTGAAGATATCAATGAAACCACCCGAAGCTCCGGACGAACTGGCAAACGCAACATACACCAAGCCAGCGAGATCGCGAATGCCGAACGGCGCAAATCCTGCGGGAAGTGTGGTGTCGGTAAACGACTTCACAAGTTTGAAGTTACGGTTGTACATATCCACTTTATTGTTCGCATTATCGACAGCGAATAAGAAATTCCCTGAGGCTTTGCTGGTTATAGCCAAACCCGTGTAGGACGCCCCTGGACTAGTCACCGCAATAATCGCGTTGTTAGGGTCGACCTGAGGTGCTCACCCGCTGATGGTTCCATCGAGTGTCGCAAAGAGGAAGATCGACGGCCACCCCCTGAACTTGGAATTCTTGCGACCCGTTGAAGACGATCCCGGTTGGCGAACCCACGCCTCCGCCGCTCGCGGTTGGAATCTCTACCACCAAGCCCTGCTTGATTCCAACAGCGCTGTAAAGGGTTGACCATCCCGAATTATTGTCGCTGACCCACCAGGGGCTGCCGGGAGCGTGAACTAGTCCCCAGGCGTTCACCAACAATGGATCTGTATGTGGTGCCACTCCAAATTGATTCGAAACTAGATTGGTAAGCTGATACTGCGCCACGGCTGTGCTGGAGACAAGAACGAGCACAAGTCCGAGGCTGAAGGTGAGGGCGATTGTGCGACGCTGCATGTGGAATTCTCCTTGTAGAACGGTGAGGAACTATTGAACACGCCAAGCTCGAACTGCCACCTGCTCTAAACTGCGAGCCAAGAGATGCTTCAAAATTTACGAGTCCATATCCCCGGCCTGGTATGTAACTCCGCGGGCGCTGTGAGCCGTAACTTTTACACACCACCCGCCAACTGAACAATGAGAAGAAGCTTCGCAATTACCTGCAATCAAAACCCGCGTCGTGCTGAATCCGCGGCAGATGCCAACTGCATCGCCAGCTTAAAAAAAACCTGCCGATTGCCCCCGGAAAAGCCCGTCGGCTCTGAAAGCTTTGACAGTCGCCACTGCCCCTACAAGCTGTGTCAATGTCGGTCGGATCACTGAACACACAGGCAGACTTTTGCTAAGGAAGCTGCAAGGCTCGGGCAGGATCTTGTTGGTTTGGGTGAGTTCCGTGGGAGGGTTATTGAGGTTCGGAAAAGTGAGCCCAGTTTCGGGGTCGGTCACCCCCGCCAACGGTAAAGACACCGCGTTACCGGCCTTATCGTGCCACGCCCGAAGTGATCGATCTCGACTCCGCCAATACTCACCAAGATCCGCAAGACTGTCGGGTCGGTTGCCTTGAAAGCCAGGGTTGGATAGAGACTCGATCCGCATCTGGGCCTCTTGGGGGGTCGCGGGAGGCACCGGTTGGGGCTGGTTCGGCAGCGCACAGCGGGTGCACTTCTGCGCCGACACCTTTCGTTCGGCTAGCGTCATGTGTAGCGCCTCTACGCAAACTATAACGACCGCTATTATCGGCAACGTTCGCCGATTCATAGATAAGCGCTTTCGTGCGTTGTCGTTCGTGGTGTTGCGTCTTCAAGAGCCAAGAATGCTGGCTCTCTCTATGGCCGAGCACCGCGACCTATGATCAATGGGTGGTGGCCCGGAATCTAAATTGGCCGGGTGATATCGTCGCCCTTAGCATCAGAGCTGTCCGGCGCATGGTGTTCCTTCTTTTTTAATGTTGGGGATCGTGAAAAGGGTGGTCGAGACCCTAGCGAGCGTCCCGATAAATCAGAATCACCCCGAGGACATCGTGGAAGGTGCGGCAATTAGTTTGACATCAGCTAACGCACACCCGAGGAACAACCGCACTGAGCCTAATCAAAAATAATGGGCACGAACAATACCGTCGTTACCGGATAACCCGAACGGTAATAACGCCAACGTTACAAAGTAGGCGCAGACAATTTCCTTGAGCGTCGGCGCAGTCGGCGGTTTCCGATTCATCAATATTTGTTGATCAACTTGGGGAACGGCGGCCAGGAAGTCGCTGCGTTTTCAGCGAACTTTTCTTCAGGGAGAGCATTCTGCTGTGAGCGCTTCATTGCAGCGCACACTCAAGTCTCGTTAATCGTTGCGCTGCCGACAGCAAGAGTATTCGAGTATGGTGCGGCAGCTACCTACGACAACTTTGGTCATCTCCAGACGCGTGCCGACCCTCTGACAAGGCAGGAAACCTACGTTATCGACCAACTTAGCAATCTGACCAGCTTCACCGATCGCCGCCCTCACAAGGCGGAGGCAGCAAGGATACGTGGGTGCTGCACGCATGAACCCACACATGAAATAATGGACGACGAATTCGTCTTCTCCAGGGTCAGGATGTGCGTGAGCGTTGTGGCGTCAATCTTGCCATCCTCAGGAGCGGGCGCCTGCGAGGCCTCGAGTAGCCGCAACCATTGCCCCGAACTCGCTTCCGGGGATTGGTCAAGGCGTCTAAACCGGCTCTATTTGCAGGTGAACAGCGTAGCGAACTGAGTGTTGCAGTGACCGTGAGTCCGGCGGATGCTCAGCCGTCCGAACAATCTGCTCCCAGCATTGTCATCCAATCCCGTCCCGTGTTCGCGCGTGTCAACTCGCGCGCCGAACACGAGCAACAGTAGATCTTCGCTCCAATCATCGCCATCGCCGGCTAGTCGCCAGACGGCTGCAGCATGTCCTCGCGTGGCATATCCGGACGCATTGACGATGACTGGACGGCTGTTGCCGCTTCAACCTGCGAGCGCGGTTCCGTATGACCTTCATCTGGCAAAAACTGTTCCGACTCGGTCGACCCAGCCAGCGCCGTCGTTGACGACAGGCCTCCGCTGATCACTTGTTGCACCTGGTCGAAATATCCTGTGCCGACGAAGCGCTGGTGTTTGACGGCTTGATATCCGTGCTCGCGCTCGCTGGCGAATTCTTTTTCCTGCATGTTGGAGTACGCCGCCATCCCGGTCTCCCGGTAGCGCCGGGCGAGCTCGAACATGCTCAGGTTAAGAGCGTGGAAACCGGCCAGGGTGACGAACTGGAACTTGTATCCCATGCTTGCCAACACAGGCTGGAAGCGCCCGATGGTGGCCTCGTCCAGCTTCTTCCGCCAGTTGAAGCTGGGCGAGCAGTTGTAGGCCAGCATCTTCTCCGGATATTTCTCCTGGATGGCTTCGGCAAAGCGGCGAGCCTCTTCAATGTTTGGCTCCGAAGTCTCGCACCAGATCAGATCGGCATAAGGCGCATAGGCCAAGCCGCGAGCAATCGCTGAATCCAGTCCGCCACGAATGCAGAAGAAGCCTTCCGCAGAGCGCTCGCCGGTGCAGAACTCACGGTCGCGCGAATCGATGTCGCTGGTAAGCAGGTGCGCGCTGTTCGCATCCGTGCGTGCCATCACCAACGTCGGCACGCCCAGGACGTCGGCCGCGAGCCGGGCCGCAACCAGTTTCTGTACCGCTTCGCTCGTGGAGACCAGCACCTTGCCGCCAAGATGCCCGCACTTTTTCGCGCACGAAAGCTGATCTTCGAAATGCACGCATGCCGCGCCCGCTTCGATCATTCCCTTCATCAGTTCGAAGGCATTGAGCGTGCCGCCGAATCCCGCTTCCGCGTCCGCAACGAGAGGCGCAAACCAGGTCTGTGCTGGAGCGACTTTGCCTTCGGCATGATGGATCTGATCGGCGCGCTGCAGCGCATTGTTGATCCGACGGCACAGGTTCGGAACGCTGTCTGCCGGATACAGGCTCTGGTCCGGATACATCTGTCCGGCGTTGTTGGCGTCCGCCGCAACTTGCCAGCCACTCACATAGATCGCTTTCAATCCGGCCTGCACCTGCTGCACCGCCTGGTTGCCGGTCATGGCGCCCAAAGCATGGACGTAAGGCTCGCCCTGCAACAACTCCCACAGGCGCTCTGCTCCCATGCGCGCGAGAGTGTGTTCAATCTGGATTGACCCTCGCAGACGAAGCACGTCTTCGGCGGTGTACGGACGCTCCACGCCTTTCCAGCGCGAATTGGTCGCCCAGTCGTAATTCAGGCAATCCTGAGCCAGAGCATACTGCGCGGCGTGTTCCTTATCGCTCAGCAGTTGCTCAAGGTGGCGCGGGGGGACCGCGTGATGCTTTTCGTTTCCATTTCCTTTTCCGTTAGCCGACATGTGCATTCTCTCCTGGAAGATTTAGATTGATCTGGAGGAGTGGCCCTACACCGGGTTGAATTCTCCGTTCACGATCATCGCTTCGCTGATTTCACGGGCGCGGCGGAAGCGTTGACCTTCTTGCTGGGAAGTTTCGGCAGGCAACTCGCGCAGCAGCCGATCAAGTTCCTCATCGAACAATCGCGTGATGAACTCCGGAGTGTGCTTCACCGCCTGACCGTTTTTGTCTTCGACTCGCACCAGATCACGGTGCAGCACTCGTTGCGCGATCATCAGCCGGTAAATGCGGTCAGTGGCGAGATCTTCCATGTAGCCATCGAGCAAGCTCGCTCCCTTGCCGCTGAGCACGCCATGCCGGTAGCGGATTACGGTGCGTACCGCTGCGCGCGTTCCGTTCACAGTGCGCTCGCCTACGTTTTTGGGCATGGGCCGCAGATCAGGATAGCGACTGGCATTTTTTGGCCGGGCGTGCAGCTGGTTTGGGAAAGGAAATTGTGCCACCGCAATTGCGTTCTGATCGGGATGTCCCGTCCACGCTCCGTCCATCAGGCAATCGGCTTCATTCTTCTTGTCTTTTTCGAGGACCACCAGGGCGCGCGCGTTTAGTTCCGCATCTTCACGGCTGGGATAGAGCGCAGTCATCCCGCCAATCGCCAGGATGCCACGGTGATGGCAAATCTCAGGCATGAGTTCGCGCAAGTTCTGGAAGAATGGGACGTTGTGCGCAATCGTGTTGCGGTCCGGCAGCACCCAATCCGGATCGTCCAGGTTGAAGTGGATGAGGCTGGCCATGTAGTCCCACCGACCCAGGTTCAGCCCGATCAAATGATCACGCAGGTTGTAGGCAAACTCCTCCATCTGAAATGCGAGCGGATGCGATTCCACCAGCGCCATGCACTTGATGTAGCCGGGCGTCAGCCCGCGCCCCTTCGCCAGCGCCTGAAATAAATCTCTCCACCACAACGCTTCTTCCGCGGACTCGGATTTCGGGATGTAGAAGCACAGAGGATGCTTCAGTTCTGCAGTATCGATGCCGTAGAAAATCCGGCAAACATCAAACAACGAACCGGAGACTAACTCTCCCGCAATGACTCCCGCCTGACTCAGGTGCAGCCCACGCGGACGGGTGAATATCACGGTGCTGCTTGGCTTGATTGCGACTTGGCGATCGCGTTTCTTGTCGTGGTAGGCCAACTCACCGCGCAGGCAGGCGAGAATGTTAGCCACGCCCAGTTCGTGATGCGACCACTCGTTGACACAGGAGTCTTCAAGATCAAGCATCACGCCCGGTGCGCCGGAGTTCAACATCTTCACGCAGAGTTCGCCGTCGTCGGCCGGGCCCGTCATCTGGTTTCGTTGGTCGCGGCACCAGTCGGGCAGCGAGATGCGCCAACCATTGCGAACCGTGTCGGAAGGGAAGTGGTGCGTGGGCTTATCGCCATCGAGCGAAGCCTGCAGAACTTCGAGCCGCCGCAGCGCCAGTTCCTGCTGCCGCGGCGTAAACCGCTCGTGTAAGGGACGGAAAAAATCCATGAACCCACGCGGAAGGTCCCGGCTGGGATCGAAGCCTGCCGGGGTGCTGTTAATCGGGGTCTGTAAACCGCGCGTTTCCGAGGTGGCGATAGCGGTTGGCGTCATCGTCTTAAGCTCCTGGAGCCGAATGTAGTATGTTCACGATACTGAACCCGCATTCGTCATACTGGCCGATCGTATGTTGGAGTACAAGGCGGGTCAAGAGTGTTGTTCAATATACAGAACATACATTCATTTTCTTGTACGGCTAGGGGTTTGCTACCATAACGTTTTATCGATGCCTCCCACCCCCGACTCTCCTTCTGTAGCGGTTGAACGCGCTCTCGCCATGCTGGAGGCCGTAGCGCAGGACTCTGGAGGCTTGAGCAATGCCGATATCAGCCGTAAATTAAAGATTCCAAAGAGTTCCGCCAGCTACATCCTGCGTACTCTGGAGAAGCAGGGATACCTGAATCGCAACCCCGAAACAGGCCGGTACCGCGTCGGATTGAAAGTCCTCAGCCTAAGCCGCGGGGCCCTGACTGGGATCGACGTGCGCGAGGTAGCTTTGCCCATCATGCGGCACCTGATGAAGCAGACCAGCCTGACCTGCCACCTCGCGATTCTCGACGGCCCCATGGCGGTATACATCGAGAAGGTCGAGCCCGAAGGCTTCATCAAGATGGATACATGGGTCGGCCGCCGCATGCCCGTCCACGCCACAAGTGTCGGGAAAGCGTTGGTGGCGCACATCCCCCGCGAACGGCTAGAAAAAATTGTAGCCGAGCGCGGCATGGAGAAGCGCACACCCAAGACGATCACAACTGTGCCGCGGCTGCTGAAGGATCTGGAAAAAGTACGCGAGCAGGGTTACGCCGTAGACGACGAAGAAAACAATATAGGAGCGCGCTGCGTTGGTGCTCCAGTGTTCAACCAGGGCGGGACGATCGAAGCCAGCCTGGGTTTGAGCGGAACCATCAACCAGGTGAATGCACAGACCATGCCTCGTATTCTCGAGGCCCTGAAAGATGCCGCCCGCCACGTATCTATGCAGTTGGGATATCGCGCCTCGCATAGGCGAGTAAGCGGCGCCTAGGTAGCCCGCGTAGGGCGGACACTCATGTCCGCCACTTTTGAAGTTGACGTTGCCTTATAGTTCTGCATAGTTCCGCGAAGCGTAGCCACTTGACCTTTCCTATGACCTCAGACGACGCGCTCTCTGAAATCGTTCGCCACTACGGCGCAACTGACGAAGCCTCGCGCCTCCGGACGGGATGGTTTCAACTCGAGCAAGCCCGCACCCAGGAATTGATCCTGCGCTATCTGCCGCCAGCTCCGGCGACAATCATCGATGCCGGCGGCGGAACCGGAGTTTATGCCTGCTGGCTGGCAACGCGTGGATATCAGGTGCACCTGATCGATCCCGTCCCCAAGCACGTCGAACAGGCGCGGGCTGCATCCGCGAGGCAGCCGCAATATCCTTTGGCCTCCGCCGAAGTCGGCGACGCTCGTTATCTCAACTTTGTCGATTCCAGCGCGGACGCCGTCTTGCTTCTAGGTCCGCTCTATCATCTAGTGCAAGAAGAAGACCGGCTGGCTTGCCTCCGCGAAGCACACCGTGTTGTTCGTCCCAGAGGTCTGGTTTGGGGCGCGGGTATCAGCCGCTTCGCGTCGCTGTTCGATTCGCTGTCTAGTGGATTTTTCGACGACGCTGAATTTGCGCCGATTCTCACCCGCGATCTCGAGGAAGCTCAGCACCGCAATCCGACGGGCAATCCGATCTATTTCACTGATGCATTCTTTCACCGGCCGGGTGAACTTTCCCGCGACTTCTCAGGAGCTGGATTTCAACTGGTAGCGTTGCTCGCGATTGAAGGGCCAGGATGGCTGGCTCGTGACTTCGACCGCCTGTGGAATGATCCGATGCAGCGCGAACGTCTCCTGGCAGCGGTGCGGAAAGTGGAGCACGAACCATCCGTGCTCGGGGCTAGCGCGCACATCATGGCCATCGGGAGAAAATAGAGCCGATGCGGTACGAGCTGCCAGCGAACCGATGTGCCTTAACGCGTCGCCGATGCATTCAAAAAATCAGACAAGCTGCTCCAGTACCAGCGTATCGAACTCGTCGACCCGTTCAAAGATCGGATCATTCGTGATTAAACCGGTTGCCCGGGCCTGAACCGCAGTCGCTGCCTGCAGGGCGTCTGGAGTTCTCAAACGATAGCGAGCGCGAATCCGTGCGGCATGATCCGCGATCTGCAGGTCAGGAGCAATCCATTCCAAATTCGGATACGTGGACAGCAAGCCGAAGAATTCGTCTGCCCTTTGCTCGTCCAGCGCACGATAAGGCTGAACCAGCAACTCCGTCATGGTAATGGTTGACGTGACCGCACTGGAGCCCGGCTGTTCGAGCCAGGAGAAGATGTAATCAGTAAGGGCGAGATATCGAACATTCGCCTCCAGTTGGTAGATGAAAATGCTTGTATCCAAGGCGATTCGGCGATGCTGCCGGAGAAAGGCACGGAGACGCGCTACTTCCAACTCTGGCGTTCCTTTTGGAGATGACCGTTGGAATAGACGTCCCGCCCCAAGCCACGAATCGCGGCGTGATGGGATTTGGGGTTTTGCAGGACGATTACTCGTTCTCCGCGCACCACCACAAGGATCTTGTCGCCGGCCTTTAACCGCAAGGCTTCGCGAGCCTCGCGAGGGACCACGATCTGGTTTTTCGCTGACAGAGTAGCTTTTGTCATCGCTTTACATTATAGCACAATGTAAAGGACTCGCTAATACTTCACAATCGCCGCAAACGACTTCGGATCCAGACTCGCGCCTCCCACCAGCGCTCCGTCAATCCCTTCCTGCGCCATGAGTGCGGAGGCGTTGTCTGGCTTCACCGATCCACCGTAAAGTATGCGCAGGCTCGAGGTATACGCCTCGCCGAAAAGTTCAGTCACTTCGTTGCGGATGACAGCGTGAGCTTCAGCCGCCAGTTCAGGCGTGGCTGTCTTGCCCGTGCCGATGGCCCAGACAGGTTCATACGCCACCACCAGTTTCGCCGCTTTCTTGGCGGAGATTGCGTGGAACGCCCGCATGCACTGCCGCCGCAGTACATCGTCGGTGAGTCCGGCTTCGCGTTCTTCGAGAACTTCTCCAACACAGCAGATCGGCGTGAGTCCGGCCGCCACCGCGGCCTTCAGACGCAGGTTGACTGTGTCGTCGGTCTCGCCGAAATATTGGCGGCGCTCCGAGTGCCCCACGATGACGTGCGTTACACCCAGCGCGAGCAGCATTGGCGCGGAGATTTCGCCGGTAAACGCGCCCTCGTCCTTCCAATGAACATTCTGGCCCCCGATGGCTACATTGGAGCCCTTCACTGCCTCGACCGCGGCCGCCAGATCGATGTACGGTGGACACACTACGATTTCGTCACGCGTGTGCCCTGAGACTTGCGGCAAAAAGTCACGGAAGAAGTTGCGAGTCTGGTCGGGAGTCTTGTACATCTTCCAGTTAGCGGCAATAAGCTTGGTTCTAGGCATAGTGTGCGATTAAGACCTTGTAGGGGTGGCCAGACACAGGTTTCCGCTGAGCAAAAGCGGCGGTCGCGAACGTATCCAGTGTTTGTTTGTCGAACAGAACCAGAGATACCAGCACCAGGTGTTTTGCGGATCGCAGGCTCTCAACCAGAGTGGAAATGGCTACCCAGGCAGCCTGCTCAACGGGATATCCAAAGATTCCTGTCGAGGTTGCCGGGAACGCTATGCTGTGCAGCTTCAATTCATCAGCAACCCGCATCGACTCGCCATAGCAGCGTGCTAGCGCTTCTGCCTCGCCATGATCCCCGCCATGCCAGACAGGGCCGACCGCATGGATCACGTATTTCGCCTTAAGTCGGCCAGCCGTGGTCGCCACCGTTTCACCGGGTAGGAGAGATCCGCGTTCCACGCGAATCCTGCGACACTCTTCCGCAATCGCCGGACCGCCCGCACTGTGGATGGCACCGCAGACACCGCCACCGGGGAGCAATTCGGAGTTAGCGGCGTTCACAATTGCGTCTGCCGGAGACTTAGTAATGTTACTGCGTTCCAAGCGCACCTCACACGGATCACCGACCCGCAGCATCACCACATAATCTTTGTCAGGCAGATCCATTCGCATCCAGCTAAATGTGGGCTACTTTTTCTCGGTCAGTGCTTCAACTCCGGGAAGCTTTCGTCCTTCCAAAAACTCGAGCGAGGCCCCGCCGCCGGTCGAGATGTGCGTGATGCTGTCGGCAACGCCTGCGGCGTGAACGGCGGCCACCGAATCACCTCCACCTACGATCGAAATAGCGCCGGCATTTTCAGCGATGGCGTGCGCAACCTTGAACGTTCCCTTGGAAAATCCGGGAACTTCAAACACTCCCATGGGCCCATTCCACACAATCGTCCGCGCGCGAGAGATTTCTTCGGTAAATAATTCGATTGTCTTGGGCCCAATGTCGAGGGCCATACGGTCGGGAGGAATCGGCTGCCCCTCCCCGATTTGCTGCACCACCGCGTTAGGCTCAGGCTTGATTGCGACCACGTGATCAATTGGCAGCAGGAACTTCACATTCCTTTGCTTCGCCTCCTCGAGCAAGTGTCGGGCAAGGTCGACTTTGTCGGCTTCCAACAGCGATTTTCCAATCTCCTGCCCTTGCGCCCTCAGGAACGTATAGGCCATGCCACCCCCAACGATCAGTGAGTTCACTTTTTTCATCAGGTTCTGAATGACCCCGATTTTGTCGCTCACTTTGGCGCCGCCCAGGATCGCAACAAACGGTTCTTCCGGACGCTCCAGTGCCTGGCCCAGATACTTCAGTTCCTTCTCCATCAACAGGCCGGCCGCGGACTTCTGCACAAACTTAGTGATGCCAACGGTGGAAGCGTGCGCCCGGTGCGCCGTCCCGAAGGCGTCATTTACGTAATACTGGGCGAGATTTGCCAGTTGCCGGGCGAACTTCTCGTCATTAGCCTCTTCTTCCGCATGGAAACGCAAATTCTCCAGCAGCAGCGTCTGTCCCTTCTCGAGTTGAGTTGCTACTTCTTCCGCCTCCGGCCCAACGCAGTCGGGAGAGAAACCGACGTTCTCGCCGCGGGCTAGTTCTTTATCGAGCAGCATGCGCAACCGCTCGGCTACCGGCTTCAGGCTCATCTTAGGATTTGGTTTGCCCTTGGGCCGCCCCAGGTGCGAGGCCAAAATCAGCCGCGCGCCATGACGCAGCGCGTATTCAATCGACGGAAGGGTCTCGCGGATGCGGGTGTCGTCCATGACGCGCCCGTCTTCCAGCGGAACATTGAAGTCCACGCGCATGAAAATGCGCTGATCATTGAGCGGAAGATCACGAATGGAAAGCTTGGACATGGCTGGTCGTCCTTCTTGCAAATGAATAACGTTCCCTTCGTGATACTTCGTGTCCTTTGTGGTTAACGCCTTTTAATTTCAACCACGAAGGACACGAAGTATCACGAAGGGAAACCGACTCGAAGCCCACCCGGTCGCGTCATCCGAAAGGGTGGGTCCCACAATATTTCTAAAGGCCCTTACTGGCGATGTAGCCGATCAGGTCACGAACTCGGCAGGAGTATCCCCACTCATTGTCATACCAGGAGATTACCTTCACGCAATTTCCGGCGACCACCAAAGTCATGGGAGCGTCCACGATTGAGGAGCGCGAGTCCCCCTTGAAATCCGACGAAACCAGTTCGTGCTCCTCGTAGCCCAGATACCCCTTTAGCGGCCCTGATTCCGACGCCTTCCTGAGCGCAGCATTTACTTCTTCGCGGGACGTTTTTTTCTCAACTAGCGCTACCAGGTCCACCACAGAGACGTTCGGTGTCGGCACGCGCATGGCGAACCCGTCCAGCTTGCCTGCCAGGTCAGGAATCACGAGCTTAAGGGCTTTGGCAGCCCCGGTAGACGTTGGGATCATGTTGATCGCAGCCGCACGAGCGCGCCGCAGGTCTTTGTGTGGGAAGTCCAGGATCACCTGATCGTTGGTGTAGGAGTGAATCGTCGTCATGGTCCCGCTGACGATCTTGAACTCGTCGTTGATAACTTTGGCAATTGGCGCCAGACAGTTGGTCGTACAGGACGCATTCGAAATGATGTGATGCTTGGCCGCATCGTACTTCTCGTGATTCACGCCCAGCACCAGCGTGATGTCCTCATTCTTCGCCGGAGCCGAGATGATGACTTTCTTCACGGGACCGCGCAGGTGCTTCTTGGCATCGTTGGCATCGGTGAAGTGGCCCGTTGACTCGATCACGACTTGGGCACCCACGGATTCCCAAGGCAGGGCGCCGGGATCTCTTTCTTTGAACACCTTAATCGTTTTGCCGTCGACCGTGATGCTGTCGGGCCCCGCGGAAATATTGTGCGGCAAGTTACCCAGAATCGAATCGTACTTGAGAAGATGGGCCAGTGTCTTAGGGTCAGTCAGGTCGTTGACCGCGACGAAATCCAGGTTCGAGTCGTTAAGCGAGGCGCGGAAGACGTTGCGCCCGATGCGGCCGAAGCCATTAATGCCAACTTTGATTGCCATTCATTCCTCCGTTAATTTATGAAGACGAAATCAGAATTCTTCCAGCGCCGAGGTGCAAACTAATGATGTTAGCAGGGACGCAGGGCGAGCGTAAATGTCGCCGCCATCAATTTCGCAACTCGTACCGATCATCGAAACGAGTGAGCGGATCGTCGACATCGGCATCCGAGCCAAACCGGCAAAGCTCCTTTGTCAGAATTTCTTGCTTCAAGGAAAGGTTATCTCCAGGTAGGCATCGGTGCGCCACCACAAGAATGGAATCCTCGCCGCCCAGTACTTCCGATTGATGGCCACTCGCGCCCGCGCATGATCCTCGACCGGCAATATCCGGGCTGTGGCCGCGAACTCAGGTCCGGTCACCGCCCCGCGAATTGTGCAGGGAGCCACGCGTACCTGGGGACTGTTGCGGATGCGCTTGTACTTCCCGAAGATCGATCGAGTCATCACAAGGAGTTTACTGTCCTCTTCTCCGAACCACACCGGAGTAGCCACGGCTTGACCGTTTTTACGGAAGGTCGTCAACGCAATGTATTTTTTTTCCTGAATGGCAGCGGGAATCGAACTGGGCATAGCAACCATTGTAAAAGATAGGCATCCTGAAGATGGCGTAGTGTAAGAGGCGCGAAGACAAACGTCGTGCGGTACATCGGCCTGCCTTTCGCAACTCCGTTAGCTGTCGCCCATGGTTCGCCGTTCGCTCGCAGATTGCTCGCGCCTTGGTATCTGTGTTAAAAGCCTGACATGCGCAAATGGATGCGCGAGCGCCTACAGCGCCGCAAAAAGAAGGATACCGACCCGGCTGCCCAGCCTGCTCCTCCTCCGCTGCAACCTGCATATTTTGACGCGGGTGAGTCAGCTCCAGAGCCAGAGCCCGCAGCGGTTCAGCCCAAATCGCGGATTTTGCGCGAACTTGAGGTCGAATCCGAACCCGCCCACGAAGAGCACTCCGCACAGGCGGCGCCGGAACCAGCATCTGAGATCCCGAGTGCGGGTCGGCCATCCGCGGCCGGTCAGCGCGGTCGCCCCCGCCGCCGGCGTGGAGGCCGCGGACGATCGGGCCGAGGCAGGGAACAAGCCGTCGCTCAGGCATTCTCCCCTGCAGCGATCAAGGGATCGATCCCCCCAGCGCCGGTGGAAGAAGAGGCTCCTGATAGTGGGGAAGCAATTGCCGAGGGATCAATTCCGGGAGAACTTATCCGGCCACAAGTTCCCCAAGCCCCCAAAGGTCCTGCCGCGATGCCCGCGACCCAGCGCCCACCTAAGGGCCTGGTAGTGCTGGCGATCGGCCTGCCCGGTTCTGGCAAGAGTTCCTGGTTCAAGCGGCACAATGTTATTCCGCTCTCCAGTGACATGGTGCGTTCTCTGCTGTTCGACGACATTCGCGAACAGCGATTTCAGGATCTCGTCTTCTCGAACCTGCGCTCGATGCTCAAGGCGCGTCTGATCGCCAAGCGTCCTATGAACTATGTCGACGCGACCAATCTCACGCCCCAGGAGCGTCAGCATTGGATCAAACTGGCCAAAGATTACGGCTACGAGGTCCACGCCGTATTTTTCGACGTCCCCCTGGAAGTTTGCATCGAGCGCCACCAGCGCCGCGACCGCGTCGTCCCCGAGGATGTCATGCGCCGCATGGCCGCGAAGCTCAAGCCGCCGGCGTTTACGGAAGGATTCGCCAAGATTACGGTGGTGCGGGTGAAGAAAAAAGACTGACGGGTTTCCGCAATCTTTCTATCAGGCTTCGTATCAGGGCACGGCTTTAGAGTCTGCTGAAAAACTCCGCTTTTGCGTGGCGCAGCGCTTTCAGCGCTGCGGTAAGGGGCCTGTTTCCAATGAGGACTTCAGCCCCCGAGGTACTCAAACTGTAATTTTGCCGCGGCCTCTTCAGCCGTGCCAAACCCCATAGTGTGAACATGCGCCTTCAGGCGCTGGAACCGCGCGCGTGCCACGGGCCGAAACCTAGCCCTTCAAATGTGGTAGCAGCTCCTTGAAGGCCGGCGAGCCTGAAGACCGCACCACCTCATAGATCATCATTTCGGTGGAAGAGATCACGGCGCCGGCCGCGCGCATGCGATCCAACCCAATCTTCCAGTTCCATTCCGCACGCGAGCTCACTGCATCTGAGGCCACATGCACGAGATAGCCTTCACCCAACGCCGCGAGCGCCGTCTGCATGACGCAGATGTGCGTCTCCATGCCGCAGAGTAGAAGCGTATTGCGTTTGCCCGGCAGGCGCTTCAGCAAGCTGCAAAAAACGTCACTGCCGAAGCAGGAGAACAGTTGTTTGTCGATCGGCTCGGTCTCAGGCAGCAGGGAAGCGATCTCAGGCACCGTGCCGCCCAGCCCCTTCGCGTACTGGGTACTGACCAGCGCCGGAATCTTAAGAATTCGAGCTGCTCGGATCAGAAGCTTTGTGTTGCGCACCAGTTGATCCTTCTGAAAGATTGGCGGCAGCAGTTTTTCTTGAATATCCACAACTACGAGAGCGCACTGGTCGGCGTCGAGTAGCCGGCGGGCCATCTCGGCATAATCAGAAGGAACCGCGATGCGATCAAGAGCGACAGCCATAAGCATTCCTCGCTAGAATCCTGACAATCTGATTCTAGCGCGTCGATGAACGGAACGACCTATTCGATCGACCGCAAGACGGGTCGGTAGTGAGTCGGTTTCCGAGTGGTGCGTGACTCGGGAAGAGTCGGATGAAGTATGCTGGCAGCGAGACGGGGGTGAACCATGATCGCGCGTCATTGGCGAGGGTGGACCGCAGTGCAAGACGCGGATGCATACGAAGGTCTGTTAAAGGACAAAGTGCTTCCGAGCCTGAGGGACATTGAAGGTTACAGAGGTGGATATATTCTTCGGAATGACGGACCGCAGGAGGTCGAGTTTGTGGTGGTGAACCTGTTTGATTCGCTGGAATCGGTAAAGCGGTTTGCAGGTCCAGACTACAGTATTCCGGTTTTCGAGCCTGAAGCAAGAAGGCTCTTGCGGAAGGTCGAGCCGCTTGCAATGCACTACGAAGTCCGCGCCAGCACTGTCTGTTGACCGCGCTTTGTTCAAAACCATAGAATCAGATCAGGTTGGCGGCGCGTCCAGCTCCAGCCCAAAACTGCTGCCCCCTCGTTCAACGGCTAGGACACCTGCCTCTGGAGCAGGTTATCGGGGTTCGAATCCCTGGGGGGCAGCCAAACTCTCCTTTCGGTCCAATAGGGTCCTCGATAGCACAGAAACCGCAGCTCGTGACGGAAGTTGCAATAGATTGTTGCTGAATTCGGAAGGCCGGCTATTTTTCCAGAAGCACATCTAGAAGTCGCGCCAACTCAGCCTTGTCCAAGGTCCCGCTCGCAGTGCCAGGACTGTCCTTGGTGAGCTCCGCAAGTTCGTGTGCCAGGACGCGCACGGCTATGTGTTGAGGAAGGTAGATAGTGTCCCGCGAGGGCGTCAGCTCCCAACTTGTATTGTCGCGACGACTGAGAGGCCACCGTTGCCGTTCCGAACGCTTGTGCACCTCAGACTTACTGCCCGTGACAGAAATCAGTTCATCGATCTGAACCTCGACCCAGTTCTGGTTCCCGGTGATGTGTACTTTTCTTACTTTGAACTGATCGAACACAATCAGAGGTCGAGCCGACTGGAAGAGGTCACGCCCACGGAGGCTCTCCTCCGAGTCGGCGCACGCTTGAAGGAAGGCTGCGCTCACCTGATCGGGCTTGGGGTGAATGGAATTCACCACCGCAACACGAGGAATGGTTGTGTCTGCCTGGTTTGCCGCAATCCTGGTCGAGGCCCCGGTCTCGCTTGGGGACTCTTCCGATAAATCAGGAACTGGGTCCTCAGCAAGCGGTTCGTGCGGTCCCGCGTTGTCCAAAGCGGTAGGCTTCAGGCTCGCGGTCCGGATCGAACTGGAGAGCACACCATTTGGAACCGCTTTGACGTAACGAAAAAAACGGGGTCGTCCCCGCCGTTTCCAATACGGCGAATTGTACGAATCGACTCCGGGGCCCGAACGCAGACGGCTGAAAAAGGAATGCTGAGCGGGATTGATCACAATCCCAGCATGTCCGCGCCAGACGGCCAAGTCGCCCGGTTGCGGACTTGCTACTCGCCGAAATTCATCAATCCCCGCGTACAGGTCCGAAGAGCTCGCGTATTCATAAGGGAAACCGGCGCGCTCGTAAAGTCCGTGAACAAAGTGGGAGCAATCGGAAGTAAAACCTGCATGATGGCGAGAATCGAGTGCGGCACTCAGAATCGCCAAACCTTCATCCAGGGTCAGCGGCCGGGAGACAAACGCCTTGTGCTGCGGGTCACGGTCTTCTCCCTTTTGTTGCGCCAATGTGGCTGGGATGGCGACGAGGCAGAGCAGGAGGAATAATAGGGTGCCTTTGGCATGGAACCGCATAGTCTGTCTTATAACGCGCGGTCATAACGCAGCACAGATCACAGGGGTGCCGTTCGGCCCGCGAAAATCGTTCTGATCTCAGATGCACCTTAGGGTCCAAGAGGTTTCTTGGCGCAGAACGCATAAAACGGACGCAGTTGTGCGTACCGCCACATGGCGATCACTGGAATTTCTGGAGTGTTTGTAGTGGAAACTCCGACTGTTTCTACCGTCAGTACCCTATACAAATCACCACACATCACCACCATAGTAACGGCAGTATTTGATTCCCACGTTCGTATCGGTGGCGCCACCCGTGAAGCGCACGCTCGTCTGCCTTATCATCGGATGTGTTTCCCTTTCCGCTGCGCGGGAGTTGCCAACGCCAGTCGGCACCAGCGTTAATGTGGAACGTCTGCTGAGATTCTCCGGCGCTCTAACTGACACGCATCGCCCGTTCATAGGCGCGGTCGATGTGAGCTTTATGATGTACGACGAACCCCAGGGCGGAACACCCAACTGGCAGGAGATTCAGAACGTGCAACTGGATGCCCAGGGACGCTATATCGTGCTGCTTGGCGCGAAGACTGTCGGAGGATTGCCGGCTGATATTTTCGCATCGGGCAAAGCGCACTGGCTCGGGGTGCGAGCTTCAGGACAGCCGGAACAGCCACGGGTCCTGCTGGTAGGGCTGTCCTCCGCGTTGGACACAGGCAGCACCGTGAGTGCTAAAACGTCAGCCGGCGAAGTGCCATTGCATCAAGCAACAGACCGGTACATCACACTCTTGCTGGCGATAATGTTTGTTGTGGGCATGGGGTTGACCTACTTGGAAATGCGGAAGTGGTGGAAAACACGAATGGAGCAATTCCAACCGCCGCCTTTAGCCAACCTGATAAGTTATATTCCCGGCCCCGACAAACGCTGGCGCGCAACCCAAGTGCTCCCGTTTTCTCTCTCCGACCTTCGCGCCATTCGTGAGCGTTTACAGCATTCCATGCAGAACATGATGGATGATGATCGGCCCAAGAAGTCTGCATAATTTCAAGCGGCTACGATTCTGCAGATCCTCCCGGACAGTGTAGGGCGGACACTCCCTTCGACTTCGTTCAGGGCAGGCTCTGTCCGCCGCCTTTAGATTTTAGCTTTCGGAGGACTACTGCGAAGCCGTACAACAACCTGGCTTTCTGGTTCAAACTTGCCGTCAGCTGGCCTTGCGCACGTTGCGATTCCGCTCTGCTGCGGTTTCGCCAACAGCCTCTTCGCCGAGCGTCGAGTTCCATTCCTCCACCTGGCGCAGGGCCTCTTCCTTTTTTAGTCCGTACCGTTCCTGAATTTTGCCGATCAGTATGTCCCTCTGTCCTGCAATTACATCGAGATCATCGTCGGTTAACCTGCCCCATTTCATCTTGAGCTTGCCTTTCAGCTGTTTCCACTGGCCTCGTACCTGTTCCCAGTTCATGAGAGTTCTCCTTCAATGGTTCGAGCATTCACCCAGCTTAGGACGCTACCGAAAGGCCGGGAATACAGTGATCACTCGATGGCCCTCCACCAAGTGGGCTGACGGAAGGGTCACATGGTCTGAACAAGACTTCCCATCCCGTGTAGGGCGGACACTCTTGTCCGCCGCTTTTGACGTTGACGTACCTAGGCTAAGCTGAACGGGCTACAATGGCTTCCCGATTTCCCAATGATGTCCGAACGGATCGACGATTCGTCCGACACGCCAGCCGTAGGGCTGGTCGGCGACGGGCCAAACCACGCTGGCTCCTGCGGCGACGGCCCGGGCGAAAGCGGCATCCGGATCTTCCACCACCATCACCATGCGCGCCGAGCTCCTGCTCATCGAACCAGCGCCGAGAGACTCGGGACTGAAGTTCAGGTTCGCCGGAGACTCGTCAGCGATCCAGAATTCAGCTGTCCCCACCGACAACTGAGCGACCACCCCTCCACTCTCGTCGTCGACGCGAAACAATTCGCCCGCTCCGAACGCCGCCTTGTAGAACTCGACCGCCTTCGCCCCGCGTCGAACTGAGAGCATTGGGGCAATAGAGGTCTTCCGATCAGTGGCGCTCTCTGGGTCACGGCCCATAAAAAGTCTCCTCTCGTGCTGCTCAGCTCGTGTGGGGCGGACACTCCTGTCCGCCGCCTTTGATTTTGACCTTTCTTTGGAATTGCTGCAAAGCACAAGTTGAGGGCTGGCCCAGCCTTTTCGCGCCCGCAGAATGTTCCCCAGGGTGCCCGTCCTTGTCCCTCCGTTCTTTGGGAGGGACAGGGCGGGAATGTTGACATCCACGGTGCTAGAGTTCTCTTAACCCCATGCCCCATCCCATCATCCTCTACGACGGTGTCTGCGGACTCTGCAACCGCCTGAACCAGTTCATCCTTCGCCGCGATCCTGACGCCATCTTCCGCTTCGCCTCACTGCAGAGTCCCTTCGCCGAGCGCATCCTGTCCCGTCATGGCGCCAATCCCCAGGACCTCGACACCGTCTACGTCGTCGTCAATCTCGATTTAACCAATCACGATCTAGCCAAAGAAGCTCAACCGGACGAACGTCTCCTCCCGCGCTCCGACGCCATCATCTTCGTCCTCAAGCGACTTGGCGGAATCTGGAAGCTCCTCGGCGTCTTCCTCCAACTCCTGCCCCGGGTTCTGCGCAACGGCGCCTATCGCCTCGTCGCCCGCAACCGCTATCGCATCTTCGGCCGCTTCGAAACCTGCATGCTCCCTAGTCCCGAGAATCGCAAGCGATTCCTCGATATCTAGCACCCCTCCAAGTTTCAAGCGTGCCTACGGGGCGCGGCTCTGTTATGGCGCGGGCACCCACCCGTAAACTGGTGGGCTATTGTGAGGCGGTCCCTACGGGACCGCAGCGTCCGTAGGACGCCTGACAATAGCCCGGCGTTTCCAACGCCGGGTGAGCTGAGATGAGTGAAGCGCGTCCCATCGGGACGCCTGAAATTTCTAAGGCGCTCCTACCCACCGCACACTTCGCCCCGCGATTGCTCATTGCTTGTTAAAATTGTGCCCGGTTTACACCTGAGGCTCCCTACATGCCCGACAAAGCAGTCGCTGAAGCCAATATCGATTCCACCCTTCAGGAGCAGCGCAAGTTCGAGTGCCCGGAAGAGTTCAGCCGGAAGGCTCACATCAAGAGCCTTGCCGACTACGAGCGTCTGTACAAGGAATCGGTGGATGACCCAGAAGAATTCTGGGGAAGAATCGCCTCAGAACTGCACTGGTTCGAGAAGTGGGACAGAGTCCTCGAGTGGAATTGCCCGTGGGCTAAGTGGTTTGTCGGTGGCCAGATCAATCTCTCCTACAATTGCCTCGATCGCCATGTGCAGACCTGGCGCAAGAATAAGGCCGCCATCATCTGGGAGAGCGAGCCCGGCGAGGTCCGCACGCTCACGTATCAGCAACTTCACCGCGAGGTGCAGAAGTTTGCCAACGTCCTGAAGTCGCTCGGCGTGAAGAAAGGCGACCGCGTCGCCATCTACATGGGCATGACCCCCGAGCTCGCCATCGCTATGCTCGCTTGCGCCCGCATCGGTGCGCCGCACACGGTTGTCTTCGGCGGATTCTCCTCCAACGCTCTGATCGATCGCATCCATGATTCGCAGGCCGCAGCCGTCATCACCCAGGACGGATCCTACCGCCGCGGCGCCGAGGTCAAGCTCTTCCCCGCTGTAGAGGAAGCGCTGAAGTCGTGTCCCAGCGTGAAGCACGTCGTCGTCTACAAGCGCACAGGCGCACCGATCAACATGCAGCCCGGCCGAGATCAATGGTGGCATGAGCTGATGGCCAAGGCTTCCGACGAATGTCCCGCCGAGCCGCTCGACGCCGAGCATCCGCTCTACATACTTTACACGTCAGGCACAACGGGCAAGCCCAAGGGCGTGGTGCACACCACTGGCGGATATTCCGTGGGCACTTACCTCACCACGAAGTGGGTCTTCGATCTGAAAGATGAAGACACGTACTGGTGCACCGCCGACATCGGATGGGTCACCGGACACAGCTACATCGTCTACGGCCCGTTGCAAAATGGCGCCACCAGCCTGATGTACGAGGGCGCGCCCAACTTTCCCGGGCCCGACCGTTTCTGGTCCATCATTGAGCGTCACCAGGTCAATGTCTTCTACACCGCACCAACCGCTATCCGCACCTTCATCAAGTGGGGCGACGAGTGGCCCAAGAAGCACGACATGAGCAGTCTGCGCTTGCTCGGAACGGTAGGCGAACCTATCAATCCTGAAGCCTGGATGTGGTACCGCGAAACCATCGGAGGCAATCGCTGCCCCATCGTTGACACCTGGTGGCAGACCGAAACTGGCCACATTATGCTGACGCCGATTCCTGGCGCCATCGCTACAAAGCCCGGCTCGGCCACGCGGCCATTCCCCGGGATCGTCGCCGAAATCGTTACCATGGACGGTACGGCCGTCCCTGCGGGTTCCGGTGGATTCCTCGTCATCAAAAAACCGTGGCCGGGGATGGCGCGCACGATTTACAGCGATCCCGACCGCTATGTCCAGCAATACTGGTCGCAGATTCCCGGTATGTATTTCACCGGTGACGGCGCTCGCAAAGATAAAGACGGCTACTTCTGGATCATGGGCCGCGTCGACGACGTGCTCAACGTCAGTGGACACCGCCTCAGCACGATGGAAGTCGAGTCTGCATTGGTCGCGCACGAAGCGGTCGCGGAGGCCGCGGTGGTTGGCCGTCCCGACGACCTGAAAGGCCAGGCCATCTCCGCCTTCGTGACGCTGCAACAGGGAAGAAAGCCCACGCCTGAACTCAAGGAAGAGTTGCGCAAGTGGGTGGCGAAAGAAATCGGTGCATTAGCCAAGCCCGACGATATTCGCTTCACCGATACGCTCCCCAAAACAAGAAGCGGCAAAATCATGCGCCGCCTGCTGCGGGAACTCGCCAGCAGCGGCGACGTGAAAGGCGACACAACCACGCTGGAAGATTTTGGCGTGATCGCGAAGCTGAAAGAGCAGGACGAGGTTTAGTTCTCCGCAAGCCGACGCGAGAAATGGGGCACGCGGCGACCGCAAGAGCAGGATCAACGTCAAGAGCGGCGGACAGAGCCTGCCCGTCTTGCCGAAGCCCTGAGCGAAGCCGAAGGGGAAGTCGAAGGGAGTGTCCGCCCCACATGGGCTCAGGTGAATTCCCTAATATGAATCCGACACGAAAAGTTAGCGTCCGGCCTTGACTCTGTTCGCTAGCGTACTATCATGAAGCTAACGCTCCTCCCTAGGGTAGGGGACAACCCAACAACCTGTAACACAGTGGAGGAAGTCCCCATGAAACTCAATGACAGCATTTCAACCTACGACGTTGCCGAGGCTCTACAGGGCGAGACCGGCAAATTTGAAGTAACCAGCCCCAACGGAGAGCGCTATTTCGTTACGTGCCAGCCCGGACACTCGATTGTTAGCTTGGAGTGGGCCGGTTCTGAGCCGAACCTGCAGCCCTTCCTCGTGCGCAAAGTAGCTCAACCTGTCACGACGGAGGGTCGTACAAAGAGATCCGCGGCTGCCTGAGGATTGCTGGCAGCTCCGAAGATAACGAATAACGATAACGAAGCTCGGCCCCGATCAAGCCGGGCTTTTCATTTTTCGCGCGCGGCGCAGACTTGACTGAGATGACCTGCAGGGCCACGTTCCCGCCCCTACCAGTCTCCATCCGAAGAAACGTTTAGTTCGACCGCTCCGGCTCACCCTTCACGCCCAGCCCCTTGAGTGCCGGATTCTTCTTCAACCGCTCCGGAAAACTTCTCGCATACGGCGCCAGTCCAGGGCAAATCACGTGATGAACGCCTCTGAACCCAAACTCATGCATCTCCTTCAATGCCCGCTTCGCGGTCCAGCCCTCGAACGCCATGCGATAAGCCGCGATCATCATTCCCGTCCGGTCATCGCCCAACCGGCAATGTACGAAGATCTTTTTCCCGGGATTGTCCTGCACCACTTTCAGGAACCGCACAAACGTTTCGTCTTTCGGAAACGGACAGTGCCACCGGATGGCGACATATTTCATCCCCAGTTGGTTCACCACTTTGCCTTCGGTGTCGCTCTGGCTGCCGCTTGCGTTCACCACAATATCAATGCCCATCTTCGCCAGAGCCTCCAGCCCCTCACGGCTGGGCTGCCCGCCGCGATAAAGCGTGGGTGTCACCTCGCCAAAATTTACGATCCCTGGAAGTGGGACATGCTTCCCAATGGAAGGCTCCGCACGAGATGCGGCGCCGCTCTGGGCCTCCGCCGCCCAACACATCGAGTCTGCCGGCATCGAGATCGCCGGCATGTAGACGGGAAAGAAAAAAAAGAAAACGACAGCCGAAACGACGCCTGCTCTCCAGAACATGCGCCGCCCTTTGCTATTGGTGAAGGGAACCAATCGATGGGGCGATCTCACTGGCTCAACTTGATGGCCAACTGGCGTTCCGGCTGCGTCATCTGGCTCCACAACCGCTGCAAATTTTCCTGCAGTGGCTGGTTATCCGGCTGCTTTCGCAGGGCCAGTGCAAACCAGCGATAGGCGGTCGGAAGATCGCGCGGGGTACACACGCCCGTGGAATAAAGCGCGCCCAGCGAAATCATGGCGCGTGGATTGGACTCCTCCGCAGCGGGTCGCAACATTCTAAGCCCGCGATCGCAGTCTTGCCCTGCTCCGCGCCCATAGACGTATTTCTCGGCCTCGGTGACCTGATCAAACGCCGTGGCCGCAGAGGGCTTCGTTGGCGCCTGCGATCGGGCGGCGCGTTTGGGAGCTGGCGCG
>Ga0137390_10000105_pt1 | contig 49223 bp, 45 predicted proteins | sample 15con2h24AmetaG_FD_104937 | JGI IMG/M metagenome (GOLD analysis project Ga0137390, IMG submission 104937) | Vadose zone soil microbial communities from Angelo Coast Range Reserve, California, USA - 15con2h2.4A metaG | ecosystem: Environmental > Terrestrial > Soil > Vadose zone > Saprolite... | reverse complement strand
GTCGTCGGCCACAATGGGAAGGTGATGTACCGCAAGGCCTATGGCAGCCGGGCGCTGGAGCCGCGGCGTGAGCCCATGACTTTGGACACGATCTTTGATATGGCATCGCTGACCAAAGTGATCGCCACCACGACCGCCGTCATGCAGTTGATGGAACAGGGCAAGGTGCGGCTCAACGATCCCGTGGCCAAGTACCTGCCGGAATTTGCGCAGAGCGGGAAAGAAGACATCACGCTGCGCCAGCTTCTGACCCATTACTCAGGGTTGGCGCCCGATCTCGATCTCAGGACGCCTTGGGAAGGGAAGGAGACTGCGTACCGTATGGCGTTTGCCGAGGCGCCGGAGCAGCCGCCAGGATCGGAATTTACTTACAGCGACATCAATTTCATCGTGCTGGGAGCGCTGGTCGAGCGAGTGTCGGGTGAGACGCTCGATCAGTATGCGATGCGGCATATTTTCACTCCGCTGAAGATGACGCACACGCGGTTTGTGCCTCCGGCCGCATGGAAGCCGAAGATTGCGCCAACGCAATATGACGAGAACGAACATATGCTGCGAGGGGTAGTGCACGATCCGACGGCGCGACGAATGGGCGGCGTGGCGGGGCACGCGGGACTGTTTTCGACAGGAGACGATCTGGCGAAGTTTGCGCAAGGGCTGCTGAAGGGCGGTGGCGGAATTCTTTCTCCGCTAACGGTCGAGAAGATGACGCGGCCGGAGCAGCCTCCGGCGGCGCCGGTGCTTCGCGGGTTCGGCTGGGATATCGACTCCCCATTTTCATCGAACCGCGGCGACCTGTTGCCGGTTGGATCGTTCGGGCACACCGGCTTCACCGGGACCTCAGTGTGGATCGATCCAACGACCGAGACTTACATCATTCTGCTGACGAATGCGGTGCATCCGCGGGGGAAAGGGAATGCGATTGCATTGCGCTCGAAGGTAGCGACGGCCGTGGCCGCAGCTTTACCCCTGACTGCAAACGAAAAAGAGGCACTGCGCTGGCAGAGCATCACCGGGTACAACGAGGCACAGAGTGCGACCAGACGCATGAGCGCCCGGAACGGCAACGTAACCAATGGAATCGACGTACTGGAAGCGCACAACTTCGACGTCCTGCAGGCGCCGAATGGAAAGAAACGTGTTGGGGTCGTGACGAACCAGACCGGCGTGGATGCGCAGGGGCGGCGGACCATCGATGTCCTGGCGCAGGCTCCGGGTGTTTCGCTGGATGCGATCTTCAGTCCCGAGCATGGAGTGACGGGCACGCTGGATACGACCGACGTCAACAATTCCAAGGATTCGGCCACGGGTATTCCAGTTTACAGCGTATACGGTGCGACTGACGCGGCGCGGCGGCCCCCACCCGATGTGATGAAGAATCTTGATGCCGTAGTGGTGGATATCCAGGATGCGGGGGCGCGATTTTATACCTACGAAACTACGTTGGGATATTTTCTCGAGGCTGCGGCGAAGGCTGGAGTTGAAGTCATCGTGCTGGACCGTCCTGATCCGATCACGGGGTCGTTTGTGCAAGGGCCGGTTTCGGATCCAGGGCGGGAGAACTTCACCAATTACGGGCAGGGGCCGATACGTCAGGGCATGACCATGGGCGAATTAGCCAAGATGTTTAACGCTGAGCACAACATCAACGCGAAGCTCACCGTGGTTCCGATGGAGGGATGGCAGCGCGGCGATTGGTTCGATGCGACAGGATTGACCTGGATAAGCCCGTCGCCGAATTTACGAACGATGACGGAGGCAGCGTTGTATACCGGCGTCGCGGTGGTTGAGGGAACGAATGTTTCAGTGGGGCGCGGGACGGACACGCCGTTTGAACTGCTGGGTGCCCCCTGGATCAAGAGCCGCGAACTGGCCGCTTATTTGAACGCGCGCGGGATCGCAGGCGTGCGGTTTGTGCCAGTGAGTTTTACGCCTTCGGCTAGCATCCATAGCGGACAGAAATGTGAAGGCGTGAACATCGTGCTCACCGACCGGGATGGGCTGGACGCGCCGGAACTCGGGATAGAACTAGCGTCCGCATTGTGGAAACTCTATCCGGCGGACTTCAAGCTCGATCGCATTATGACATTGCTGGCGAATCAAGCGGCATACGATGCGCTGGTCGCGGGGCAAGATCCGCGGCGGATTGCGCAGGATTGGCAGGAGGGGCTGGACAGGTTCCTGCAGGTGCGGAAAAAGTATTTGATCTATAAATGACGCTGACGCCCAGATAACTCTCGCCAAAAATGGCGCATCCCACCCTCCAGTTGCCATGGTATTCTCGGCCTGATCCCAATCGTTGAAGCGTCTGCTTCGCCTCAGGAGGTCTGCGATGCGCTGGGCATGGGTAATTTTGCTGATCCCGAGCGTGGGATATTGCCAGGAGTCGAATTCTGCGCCGAACGGTGCTCCTTCAGCGCAAGTGTCGAACGGCAACCAGCCGCCTGCCGAGCCTGCAAAGACAGACGCGCATACAGCTACGATTCCTGCCGGAACCAAGATTCCGCTGCTGCTCAAACAAGCTATCTCCACCAAGAATGCACGCGAAGGCGACGCGGTATATGCCGAGACGGCGTTTCCTTTCGTGCTCGACAACCGCGTGCTGGTGCCGGCGGGAACTTATATTCAAGGGAGGATCTCGCACGTGGAGCGCGGCGGCCGCCTGAAGGGGCGGGCGGAAATCCTGATGCATTTCACCTCGATGATTTATCCCAGCGGATACACGGTGATGTTGCCGGGCTCGGTGGAAAACATTCCGGGAGCCGAACATACGTCAATGAAAGATTCGGAAGGCACGATCAAGCAGGACAAGGACACGGGAAAAAAGATTGAAGAGGCCGCAAAGGGCGGTGTGTACGGCGGCTCTGGAGGCGCCTTGGCCGGGGGCCTCGCGGGCGGGCTCAATGGCGCTCGGGTCGGGGCCGGCGCCGGCGCCGCAGCAGGCATTGCGTGGGCGCTCCTGAAACGGGGGAGCGATGTGAGGCTGGATGTAGGAACATCGGTCGAGATGGAGATCCAGCGTGCGATCACCGTGGATGCAAGCCGGATCCAGATAGCGAGGGCCGCGCCCTAGGCCGGAGTTTTCAGCCACCCTTTCATCTACTTATCCGCCACTGAATCCGTGGCAACGTCACTTCAAATTGAACAACGCGTTTACGTGTGCGGTCACCGTCACGCTTTGCGGGGTGAATTCTTCCGTGGGCGGCGGAGCGGCGTTGGCCATTGCAGCCATCGGGCGGGCCATGCGCGGGCCGACGATGCGGGGATTCTCAAAGGTGTCTACCGAGGCGTAGGACAGGTCGCCTAGAGTCCGCCCGCTCGTGCGAGCAATGGTATCGGCAGAGGCTCTGGCATGCCGGTACGCGTCCTCGACGGCCTTGTTCTTAGCCTCGTCGATATTTTCGAGCGTGTAATTGAGTGATTGAGTCTCGCTCACATTGGCGTCGGCGAGTTGCTGAGTGATAGGGCCGATCTTCGAGAAGTCCTTGAGCTTCAAAGTGACATCGGTAGTCACACGGTAGCCTACAACTTTCTGCTTGGGGTTCCTATAGTCATACATAGGCTGCACGGAAAGAAACCCCAGGTTGGTTGCTTTGGGTTCGATGCCATTAGTGCGGAGGACCTGGCGCACCTGTTCGACCTCTTTCGAGGCGCGCTGATAGGCGGCTTGAGACGTGTCCTCCTGCACAGAGATATTGAACTGAATTACGGCAGTGTCGGGGGCGGCCTCGTATTTTCCGTCGGCACCAACGTAGACGGAGTTGGGTTGAGCGGTGATGGCCGGGTGATCCTGAGCGAAGGATGGAGCGATCGCGAGCTGCAACACGATTAGAAAAAAGAGCAAGGATTTCATCAACAGGTCCTCCACGGGGATTATCAGGTCCGGGCATGTTTTCCCCAAGCTGAATTTGCCGCAATGCACGGCCCGGTGGTTGATTTTTCCCTCTTTGAGAACGTTCTTGGAGGCGAGACTTGCGTGGTGCGTGGCTTCAAGAGCCATTAACCACGAAGAGCACCCAGGCACACGAAGGAGCGCATCATAAGCGAAAACCTTCGTGTAACTTCGTGCCCTTCGTGGTTTAAGAAGTTTCTATCGCAGCGGCATCTGTAAATTGCGGTCCAGCCGGATTTCCAGTGCTGTGCCTTTGTCGAGCACCAGGTCATGACCTGATTCGAAGGCGGAGTACGCCCCATTTGCCGCACCCGAGCCCGCTCCTGCGGCCGCGCCGTGTTTTCCGCCGTGGTGTGCTCCTTCGGCTGCGCCTTCGCTGGCTCCCACTACTACGGCCTCGGCGACCTGCTCTTTGGTCATGCCTTTACGGCCGATCTCGCCTTCCTCGCCTAATTCGCGCAGTCCGTGTTCGCCCGGAACTCCAGTGACGGTTGCGATGAGCGGAACCCATCCGTGCTGGGTTTCGATTTCGTCGAAACTGAGAAGGAGGCGAGTATGCAGTCCGGGTTCGACGGCACTCACGTGACCTTTGATCTTCCTGCCGGGGTCGAGCGTCGTGCCATTTGACGCGACGAGGGGTTCGGCCAGCCGTGCCCGAAAATGGTCCCCTGCCTTTACGGTATGGGTATCGAGACGGTCGGTTAGCTGAATCAGGAAAATTGTGCCCTGTGGCACCGCGTTGGGAGGAGCTTGAGGCGCAGCTTCCTGGTCTTGGGCGACCACAACGGTAGTCGCCAAGGCTGCGATGAAAACCGCCGCCAGCATGAACTGGATTGATTTCAATCGTGCAACAGCGCGAAGACTCTGGGCAAACATAGATACCCCCTGAACTGAAGTCGGCAGGTTATTGGATGGAATAGTTTGCGGAATCGCTGCCTGCGCAAATGGGATTTGTCCGGGCAGGGAACTCGGTTCCGCGGGCACATTTAGAGGTTGGCTTGGTTGAGACCTCAGCCGGCAAGCCTCGAGCGCTAACCTCTCGCGCCGGCGGAATAGGTGATGCGCGATATCTGACCGTCGATATCTTTGCGGAGATCATCCCAGATTTTCTCTGGCATTTCGAGAAAAACCCGGACGACTTCGGGATCGAACTGCCGGCCGGACCACTTCTCGATCTCGGCCTTTGCGGCGTGAAAGGGTTGCCGCGGACGATACGGACGATCGGACATGATGGCGTCGAGTGTGTCCGCTATCGAAAAGATGCGCGCTCCGAGCGGAATCTCCTTGCCTTTAAGACCCCGCGGATAGCCGCTGCCGTCGTAACGCTCCTGGTGGGAATAGATAATTTCGCAGGCCTCGGCCAGGAAAGGGATCTTCTTGACGATCTGATAGCCCTTATAGCAATGCTCCTGCATGGTAGTGATTTCTTCAGGCGTCAGTTTTCCCGGCTTCCGCAGGATGGCGTCAGGGATGGCCATCTTGCCGATATCGTGCAGGAACGCCCCGCGGGCGATGATAGGAATCTGTTCGTGAGGCAAACCCATGGCCTTGGCGATCGCGATGGTGAAGGCCGTGACTCGCCGGGAGTGGCCCTCGGTTTCAGCGTCCTTCAGATCAAGCGCATCCCCTAGGGCTTCGAGCGTGATGTCATAGGAGCGCTCCAGGCTGGACATTGCCGCCTGCAGTTGATCGGTGCGGGCTTCGACCAGCGATTCCAGATTGGACTGATAAGTGCGATTTTCCAGTTTGAGCCGGCGGTTCTCAAGAGCGCGGCTGACCGTCGCCAGAAGTTGATCGCGCTCGAACGGCTTCAGCAAGTAGTCGTAGGCGCCATTACGGATTGCCGCCAGGGCCACCGAGATATCGTGCACGGCGGTAACCATCACAACCGGCATGTCAGGATATTTTTCCTTGGTGCGCTCTAGCAGGCCGATTCCGTCTAGGTCGGCCATCATGAGATCGGAGAGCATCAGCTCAAATTCCTCGCCGGAGTTCAAAACCGCCAGCGCGTCCATCCCGGAAGCTGCTTGTGTGCAAACATATCCAGCGGAGGAAAGCATGGAGGCGACTATTTCGCGGATAGCCTCTTCATCATCTACTACCAGGATTCGGTCCGGCATTGAGTGCTCCCCAGAAGTCTATCGGCGATTGTAACGAAATCACGAGATACCGAAAGTAATCAGTCGGGTCCCGAAACTCCATCCAGAAAAGACCTGGCCGTGATATTCAGGAACAGGGCATCATTACGTTCTAATGCAATGAGTTCTACCCTCGGGTCCATCTGGAACACGGCGGCGCAGCTTGGTCTAGCCAAGCCGACAGCGTCAGAGTTCGCTCTGCTGATTCTCCTGGCAGCGTTTCTCCTCACCCTTCATACCTTTCGGGAAAGCTATCTCAAGATTTGGATTGTCGGGTGGATCGCTTTTGCGGGTTCGCGCCTGGCGGGGCACGTTTTCCTGGCGCAGATTCCACAGCGCTATGTTCCAGTGGTGGAGCAAGCGGCGTTCGTGCTCGCGGTTGGATTGCTGACTGCTGCCGTTTTTGCCTATACCCGCAGCCGGGACTTTTTACTCCCGCTGGCGTTAATCATACCCATTCTGATGGGATTCGCCGTCGCCCGCCTGCTGCTGTGGCCGGACTCGCTCCCGCTCCGCGTGGCACTGGAAGTCGGATACAGAATTATCCTGCTCAGCGCCTCGATCGCGCTGCTCCGTGCGCGCCGGGGACGGTGGGAACTTGGCGCATGGTTGCTGGCGCTGAGTCTGCCATTACTTCATTTGTCGTGGCCGCCCTTCACCGACGGCGTGCCGGGAACCGTTTTCGTATCCGCGGAGATCGTGCTTGGCCTGAGCATATTGCTGGTGGTGTTTGACGAATCGCGTGCGCGCAACCAGAGACTGGGTGTTATGCAGGCCGTGACTGCAGGCGTGGTGAGCGCGCAGCAGTACGGAAATATGGTTCAGACCGCCCTGCAGGAACTGCAGCGGCTGACCAGGACCAGGGCCGCATGGTTCCGGTTGCTCGAAGGCGGACACATGGTGGCGACTCACGCGGTGGGTGTTTCGCCGGACTTCCTGCGGGATGTGAGTTTCGTGGAAGTTACAGAAGACCTGACGAAAATGCTGGAGCTGGCGCGGCCGCGGGTGGCAAGGGCGGACTCCGCCGCTCCGGAGAGCCCTGAGCGCCTGAAGGTAGAGAAGGTTCGTCAGGTTGTGATGCTGCCAGTGGTGGGCAAGAAGTCGCCGGTTGGATTGCTGCTGCTGGGCAGTTCGAAAATCATTCAATGGACGCCGGAAGAGTTGGAGTTCCTGCAGAGCTGTGCGCGGCAGGTCGCGATCGCGGTTGAAAACTTCAGGCTGCTGGAGCAAGTACTGCGCTCGCAGCGGCAGTGGATGAACACCTTCGATTCCATCCACGACATCATCCTGGCGCACGACGCGAGCTACCACATCGTCAAGGCGAACCAGGTTCTGTTGGAGCATGTCGGCCAATCGGCTGCCGACGTGATAGGCAGCACCTGCGACTCGATTTTGCCCCACACCTTCGGGGAATGGACCGGCTGTCCCTACTGCTCAATGGGTGGAGACGAGGAGTTCATCGAAGGAGCGGATCCTTGCTTTGGTGGATTCTCCGTGGTTTCCACGTCGTCGTACTCGGAGCAGGGAAGCCAGCAAAATGGAATTATTCACGTTGTCCGTGACATCACCGACCGCCGCTCGGCGGAAGAGAAATACAGATTGCTGTTTGAGCAGGTGCAGGAGGGCGTGTACGTTGCCACTCCCAGCGGCCGTCTCCTCGACTGCAACGATGCGTTCGTCCACATGCTGGGGTATGGCCGGCGGGAAGAACTGCTGGTGCTGAATCTTGATGCTGATATCTGCGTAGATCCCAATCAGCGCGCGGCCTTCCGGAACGAAATCGGAGCCCACAACTACGTACGCAACTTCGAAGTGACGTTGCGGCGGAAGGATGGAAGTCTCCTGCTGGCGGCCGAGAGCAGCTTTGCCACGCGCGACGCGACCGGAAACATCGAGCGCTACCAGGGCTTCGTACTCGACATGACGGAGAAGCGCCGGGCCGAAGACGAAATGCGGCGGCGCAACCGCGAACTCAACGCGCTGAACGCGATGGCGGTGGTGGCGACGCAATCGTTTGACCTGGACGAAATTCTGAATCTAACGCTGCGGCAGGTCGTGTCGTTGTTCGGAGCGGAGAGCGGATCAGTTTATCTTTCCGATTCAGACGCTCCCACCTACCGGCGCCGGGCAGCGTGGGGACCGCGCAGCCGCGACAAGGCCCGCCCCGCAGAAATCTCGTTTCCCGAGGGCTTTGGCGATCTTGTAATGAAATCGCGCACCGAGGTCATCACCGGCGAGTATCTGCCGCACTTGCCTCCGCGGATTGCAGAATTCATTCACTCCGACTCGGATCGCTCCTGGATATGGGTCCTGTTCTGGGGCAAGGATAGTCCCACCGGCATCATGGGCCTTTGCAGCCACGTGGGGTACGAGTATTCGAACAACGAAGAGAATCTTCTGGTCGCGATCAGCCGCCAACTGGCGACTACGATCGAGAAGGTGCGGCTGTACGAAGAGACGTGCCGTGCCTATGAAGATTTGCGCCAGACCCAGGAGCAATTGCTGCAAAGTGAGAAGATGTCTGCCGTTGGACAGTTAATCGCCGGAGTCGCGCACGAACTGAACAACCCGCTGACCGCCATCCTGGGATACGCCCAGTTACTTGAGAGTGAAGGGCTGAACGACCGGGCCAACGACTATGTCGCGAAACTATTCAAGCAGGCCCAGCGGACGCATCGCGTAGTGCAGAACCTGCTCTCTTTTGCGCGTCAACGGAAGCCACAGCGGGATGAAGTTGATATCAGGAAGGTGCTCGACGAAACGCTGGCGTTGCGGGACTACGACCTCAAGATCAACAATATTCGCGTAGACAGGGACGTGCCTGCGGAGACGACGCCGGTCGTGGCCGATCCACACCAGATTGAACAGGTCTTTTTGAACATCATCAACAATTCAGTAGACGCCATCCTCGAAAGCGGGCGCCCGGGAAAACTGAAGATCCGCGTGTACTGCGAGAACGGTCACGTCTGTACTCGCTTCGCCGATGATGGCCCTGGCCTCAAAGATCCAAAACGGATCTTTGATCCGTTCTACACCACCAAGAGCGTAGGTAAGGGGACGGGCCTTGGATTGAGCATCTGTTACGGCATCGTGAAGGAACACGGCGGTGATATTACGGCTCACAACGGAGCCGACGGCGGTGCGGTGGTCGAGGTGCGACTTCCAGTCGTGGCGAATATGAGCGTGAAGCCAGACCCCCCCGCTGTAATCGCCCGGCCTCGCGAAGAGGTGATTGGCGGACGGGTACTGCTGGTGGAGGAAGAAGAAGCCGTGCTCGAGTTCGAGCGGGATGTGCTGGCTGGAGCAGGAGCAAGCGTAGTGACCGCAAAAAAGAGCGACGACGTGAAAACGCGGCTGCTCTCGGAGCCCTTCGACGCACTGATCATGAACGGGAAAACGCCAGGGGACTGGAATGCGAAAGAGGCCTATGCCTGGCTAAAGGAGCACGCCCCGGGCATGGAGACCCACGTCCTGTTTACTTTCTCGAATGGACTGGAACAGGGCGATACGCGAGCCTTCCTGCAGGAAAATAACGTTCCCTACCTGGTCAAACCTTTCGAAGTAGCAGACCTGATTTCTCAGGCACGCCGCTTGTTGCAGAAAGCCCACGCCGCGAGCGCATCCGGAAGCTAGCAATCAGCGCTCAGCACTCAGCAATCAGCACTCAGTCATCCTCCGTTCTCAGCGTCCGCAACACATCGAAGCCCGTAGGCTGAATGGCTAAGTGCTGAATGCTGAATGCTGCTTCACTACAGTTTCGTTCGAAGAATTTTCAGCAGGCGCCGGATGGCCGGTTCGTTGCGCCGGTACCAACGCCATTGACCTTGCTTGACCGCTTCAACCAAGCCTGCTTCCGTCAGGATGGACATGTGGTGTGAAATCGTGGGCTGCGAGAGCCGGACACGATCTTCGACGTCCCCGGCACAAAGTCCCACGCGCTTTCCAATGGAGCAGGCTCCGCGTTCCTTCAAAGCTTCCAGAATACGTCGGCGGGTTGGATCGGCGATGGCGTGGAGGGTCCGGTCGAGAGAAGGCTCAGGGGAAGACGTAGACATGGATGGATTAGGAATAGCTGGAGAATTGACGGCTGTCAATATAAGAAATTGAAGACATCACCAACTCAGCATTGGCCAGGAATACTTACTTCTTCAGGATTGGATTGTAACCGTCGCTGATGAGCCGGGCACGCATGGCTTCGGCCTCTTTGAGGTCGGGAAAAGGCCCGACCTGAACGTGAAAGAACTTATCGGTGCTGGAGGTGCTGGCCGAAGCCGGATACTGTTTCTTCTTCAGGGCATCGACGAGGGCTTCAGCATCCTCCTGCTTGCTGACGGCAGCGACCTGCACAGAATAGCCTCCGGTAGGAAGCGTGGTCATGGGATCGGGCGAATTCGCGGGCGGAGGTGCGGATTGGTCGGTCGCCGCAGCGGTGTTGGAGGGATTGGCCAGCGCTTCTGCTTTGGCAACTGATTTAGGATCAGACGCCGCGGGTGTCAACTCCGGATTGGCGTCCTTCTGCTCAACCGCCTTGTAAAACGTCATCGGAGGCGCCGCACCGGCTCCGGCCGGCTTAGTCCCCCCGGGAGTGATTTGCGGGGAGGCGGCCGCGTTGGCAGTAGTGATGCCCGGCTCGGCCTTGCGTCCGAGTGAGTAGCCCAACGCGAAGAAGAGCGCGCAGATGGCAACCAGTCCAAAGAAAAGGACCAGCAGTTTGGTGGTGCCTAAGGTGATTTCAGTGTCTTGGGATGAAGAGGCCATGATTCAACTCCGCTGAAACGGATTGCGAATTTCCCCATCTCCGTACCCTTGCAAATCTCCTACTCCTGCAACAGGACAACTCTCGCAGGGTATGGAAAAAACTCGGCTCTTGATCTTGCTTTGCAAGGGCGCGGCTTCAAGCCGCGCCGTAGTTGCCGGAAAATCAAACCTCGGGCTTTAGCCGCTGAAGGCGTCCTCAGCCCGCAATGCCACTCTTTCAGCAGCCTGCGAGGTCCCCGGATTTACGCAGTCTTGGCCGGTGCCACGTCGGCCTTTCCCAAAAGTTTCTGAAGTCCAGAAAAGAAGTCGACGGGAACCGGGAACACCACGGTCGTGTTCTTTTCCACTCCGATCTCGGTCAGCGTTTGCAGATAACGAAGCTGGACGCTGACCGGCTCGGTAGCCAGCAGATGCGCGGCATCGACCAGGCGTTGTGCCGCGCTGAACTCGCCTTCAGCGTGAATGATCTTGGACCGCTTTTCGCGCTCCGCCTCTGCCTGCTTGGCCATGGCGCGCAGCATGGATTCCGGCATGTCCACCTGCTTCACTTCCACGTTGGTCACTTTCACGCCCCATGGCGAGGTGTGCTGGTCAAGAATGCTTTGCAGGCGCAGATTGATTTTTTCCCGATGGGCGAGAAGTTCGTCGAGTTCCTGCTCTCCCAGCACGGAGCGCAGGGTCGTCTGGGCGAACTGCGAGGTCTGGTAGACGTAATTGGACACCTCTACAACTGCCTTGCTTGGATCGATTACGCGTAGAAAAATGACGGCGTTGACCTTGAGCGTGACATTATCGCGAGTAATGATGTCCTGCGGCGGGACTTCCAGCGCTTCCTGCCGCAAAGAGACGCGCACAATGCGATCGATCGGGGTAAAGACCAGAATTACGCCGGGTCCTTTGGCCGACGGCAACAGCCGTCCCAGGCGAAAGATAACGCCGCGTTCATACTCGGCCAGGATCTTGATGGAACTGAGCACGTAAATGACAACGATAATGGCGACGATGGTGCCGAAACCGAAACCGATTTCCATGATGCCTCCGCGCCGGTGGAGTCCAGAGGATGCCAGACGCCAAAGACGTTCCTACCGCGGATTGTATAGCAGTAAAGCAATGATGGTGGGCAATTTCGCCAGCGGGTAGTTTCCTGATTAACCACGAAGAACACTAAGGCGCACAAAGGAGGCCCACAGAAGGCTCATGCCTTCGTGTAACTTCGTGTCCTTCGTGGTTGATGAATCTCGGTCACTACTCCACCAGCGCACCCTAGACCGTAGCTGCAGCTGGCCTTGGCGGCTGGATCGCCTTCTGCGGTTCCACTTGCAGTAGCAAGCCGTCCACTCGCCGCACGACCACGGGCTGGCCTGCCGGGATCTCGGAAGAAGAAACAGCATCCCAAAGTTCGCCATGAACGAAGACCTTCCCTTGAGGTGACAGAGCAGTCCGGGTCACTCCGGTTTCACCGATCAAGCCCTGCACGCCCGTGACAATTTTGTTCCTCCGTGCCTTGAACGCAATCGTCATCAGGAACGCCGTGATGAATCCCAGCGGAATGCTGACGCCGAGCGCGGTCAACAGGTGAACTCGCATCTCGGGAATCGGGGAATCGACGAGCAGCAATCCTCCGACGGTGAGCAATACGATGCCGCCGATCGTCAGGACACCATGGGTGGCGAACTTGGCTTCGGCGGCAAACAGGGCAAACGCTCCTACAATCAGCCCCAAAGCCGCGAAGCGAGTGGGGAGAAGGTTAAGCGCGAAGACCGCCAGCAGAATAAAGACGACACCGACCGTGCCCGGCACCACCGCTCCAGGATGGTTGAACTCAACGTACAGCGACAATGCGCCGATCGCCAGCAGAAGGAAGGCGATGTTCGGGTCCATCATGTAATCGAGAATTTGCTCCTTCAGGGTCATCTGGAACGGAACCACGGACTGGCCAGTCACCTTCAACGACGCCGTTTCGCCGCTGAAGCGCTTGAAACTTCTGCCTTCCATCTGATGGAAAAGATCTTGCTCGCTGGAAGCGACGTAGTCGATCAGATGTTGGGAGAGAGCTTCCTGTTCGGTGAACGACTTCGAGCCGCGCACGGCGCTTTCGGCGACGTCGACGTTGCGTCCACGCTTGGCTGCGACCGAGCGCATCAGGGCTGCGGCGTCGTTCTCCATCTTTTCCTTCATCACGTCATCCATCTTGCCGCCGCCCAACACGACTGGGTGCGCCGCGCCGGCATTTGTTCCCGGAGTCATGGCCGCAACGTCTGCCGATTCCAGGATGAAGAATCCCGCCGAACCGGCGCGGCTGCCGCTCGGCGTGACGTAAATGATGACCGGCACCTGGGAAGCGGCGATCTTTTCGATAATCTTCCGCGTCGAATCAACCAGGCCCCCCGGAGTATTGATCTCGATCAATAAGGCTTGGTCATTGCGGCGATGGGCCTCGTCAATGGCGCGTCCGATGTACTCCTCGGTAATGGGCTGGATGGTGTCATTGATAACCACCTTGAGCACCTCTGCCGGGGCGGCGGAGCAGAGAAGTACAAGCACAGTCAGACGAAGAACCACACGGAGAAAGAGGATGCGAAAAATCATGGCATTTTTCCTGAGCGTTGAAACTGGCCCCCAGAGCAGAGTGGCGTGTTCCCCTCAACGATATTGTTGTCCTTATTGGCCATGGAAGCAACAAGACTCAACCGGAAGGGTAGTATCATTCCCTCGTGCCGCAACTTCTCCATGACGACACCTTCCGCCGGCTCTGTCGCGGACGCGACCTCCTCGCCGCCGAATACCAATCCCGCGTTCTGCTCGAGCAGGCGGCGCGCGAGGCCTGTCTTTCCGAGTTTCACTTCCATCGCCTTTTCCGAGCCACCTTTGGCGAAAAATGTCACACGCAACCATATACGTGCTTGATCAGGACCAGGCCAAAGACTTCTACGTTAACAAGCTGGGCTTTGAAATCAAGGTTGATCAATCGCTGCCCAGTGGCTTCCGCTGGCTGACCGTCGCTCCCAAAGGACAGTCTGATCTGGAGATCATCCTGATGAAAGTCGGCAGCGGCAGCGACTTCATCCAGATGAAGGGCGGCAGCGGCGGAAAGAATGACACAAAAGATCTCGATGCGATGGCCGCACTGTTAAAAAAAGGCATGTTCAGCGCGGGCGCCTTCCGGACAGCCGATTGCCGTAAGACCTTTGCAGAGCTGAAGGCCAAAGGCGTGGAGTTCATCTCCGAACCGAAAGATCAGTTCTACGGCGTGGAAGCGGTCTTCAAAGACCCGTTCGGGAATTGGTTCAGCATGTCCCAGCCGAAGAACTACTGAGAAGCACGTGAAGGACGGTTGGCCGAATAAGAACGACGCGGAGAAAAAGCTGCAGGATTTGACCCTGTCGATTAGGTGAACGTACCCTTTGGCCCAGTTGCACTATTTCGCTTCTAAGCCAGCCGACACGGGTCGAGTTCAGTGATATACTTCGCGAAATCGCAGGCAACAATCGTTATTCCGCTTAGGAGTCTGCTGCGTGTCCAAAAAACGCGTTCCTCAGTATATTCCCGGCTACGGCAAATCCTATGCGCTGCTATCCAAAGAAAAGACAGTTGATACGGCGGTCATTTTCGTCCACGGTTTTGGCGGTAAGCCTACGAGCACCTGGAGAAATTTCCAAGGGATGGTCGATGAATATTCCACTGACTATTCATGGTGGTCAGGATCAGATTTGTTCTTCTACGCCTACGACAGCCTTCACACTCCAATACTCTACAACGCGGAGTTGTTGGGCAATTTTGTAGACCTCGTGTGGCGTAACAGATGGCAAGGAACAAATTCTCCAAACGGCAACTTGAAATACAAGGATCTGATTTTCGCTGGACACTCCGAAGGCGGCGTTATAGTCCGGCGCTTGATCCTCGATCGCTACGAAGAAATCGAGGGGAAGGTTAAAGAAGCAAATCCAAAAGCCAGTGTCGAGGCACTCCGCTCCTCATTGACGTCTGCGCTAACCTCGGATTTTGTCCTTGCGTCCTATCTAAGACTATTCGCGCCCGCGTGCTTGGGAACCAATTTTTCTTCCTGGGCCGCACTTCTTTCGCTTCCCTTTGTGGTATCGATAGTAGCGGCGTCGTCTCTCGTAAAGGGCGAGTTGCTTCCCGAGTCACCCATCCTAAACGATCTAAAGCGAGATACGGAACAAGCCCACGCAGCTTTTCCTGAACTCCGCAGCCTGTTCATCCAGCCATTGTTCGGCGTCCCCGACCAAATCGTGTATTCGAAGTCTTATCAGAAGGAGAGGATTGTCTGGGACCCGGGATACGATCACTTCGCAGTATGCAAGCCGAATTACACGCATAAACGTCCTTTGGAGTTTGTTTGCAAATGAGCGATCATGAGATGGACACCGCGGCCAATCTGCAGTTTTTTAGGTCAGCGATCCTTGATCCAGCCTTAGAAAGTCAGAGGAGTTATGGCACTGTGGAGGACATCATAGTTGCGAACTTCAGCGTACTTGAAGCGGCGCACTGGGCGCAATTAGGGGCGCGGATGGGCTACTTAGATGCTAGGCAAGCCGTGGAGCTTATCTCATCCTCGGAGCCCGTGTTCAATGCATGGCACCTGTTGCGCAGGGACGAGATTATTTCGCCGGAGGACTATTTGGGGCGAATAATCCACCAAGAGCAAGGCGGAAAACCTAGTGTTATTGAGGTGGCGTTTACCCGGGACCAAGACATCGATCCCCGCACGAGCGAACTACTCCACGATATCTTTCAAACCATCCTTCTTCTAATCGCGGAAGATATCCTCAATGAGGAGTCGGCTTACTTTGTGGGCAGCATAGGATGGGCCGACGATAGGGAGTGGAGCGCCCGCAGGAACGGTATTGTCCTTCGGCCGCATGGATCCGTGCAGCATGTCGGCTCCGGCTTTGCAAATGTTTTGCGGTACTGGGAGGAAATGGAGTCCCTATCGCTGGCCGCACAAGAGCACACATCCTCTTTGTCTGATATGGAACGCGCAACGCTTTGGCTTTTCACTGAAAACATACGGGAGGTTCTACTCCCTCGCTTTAACCTTAATCGGCTTGATGTTGTATACCGATATGTTGGCCTCGCTGGTGAGTTTGTCAGCGGAACTAGAGCTGACAGTCCGGAATGGCTCGATGCACGTCTCAGTGCTTTTAACACACTGTTCAGGCTGATCCACTACCTTACAAGGAATACCTCTATAGACGACCGCGACCGTCTCTGGGATGTATTTACGAGGGCAATGGACAGTTCTCGCCTAGACAATGAGAGAAGACGGAGGGAAAGCCAGCTATAGGGCGGGTGGCCGAGGTCTTCGAGAAAAGGTTATAAGCCCGACCCCACTCTGATGCCTGCTTTTAGCGGTGGTGCCGCGCGTCTCGCCGATTTTGTGAGACGCGGGACCCTTGGTTCCCTAAGAGCGCACGGGTTATTGGTCACGGACTCACCCCAGGACTATTCCTACTTTCTTCCGTATGTCTGCGGCCGTCCGAGTTCCAGGTCTCGCAAAGGCGGGAGACCTCGGGCACCCGCCGCAGCTTCCTCCGCATTACTATGGGAACTGGAGGCCTTCTCCCCTATGTTTACCTCGCACCCAATTGGATTTGTAATTAGTCCGTACAAGGACGCCAGCGAGATTCCCAAGGGTCTTGGCGCGAAACACGAGGCCGATGGTGTGCTCAAAATCCTGCCCGAATATGAGCTGGGACTCACCGACATCGAGGGCTTCTCGCATCTCGTCGTCCTCTGGGAGTTCGATCGCTCGCCTAAACTCGAATTGCGTGGGTCCAACTTACTCGGTACACCGCCCTCCGACAATCGACCGCATGGTGTGTTTGCCACCCGATCTCCGCGACGTCCGAACCCGATTGGCCTGACCACCGTCGAGCTGCGTCGCCGCGATGGCATCGAGCTGCATGTTCGTGGCGTCGATATGCTCGATGGCACACCGATTCTCGATATCAAGCCCTACCTGTCCAGCATCCCGCCCGAAAAGCTGCGCCGTGGATGGCTAGCCGAAGCTGAGGCGCGAAGGGGATAGCCAATTCGCCGTCGATTTATCCCCTTTCGCTGCTAATTCCAGCGCATTCTGTGACTTACGTTGACCAGGAAGGCACTTTCCGGTACTTTATGGATATCGCCAAAATGGGGATAGTGTACCCTGATCGTACGGGATTATCGGGCTAATTCTGCATCTTACCCATTGACGACGATGGCATTAACGAAGATCACAGGAGCCGAGGGTTAATCGTGTCTAATCGCGACGGAAAGACGTTGCTTTTGTTGAAACCGCGGGGATTCTGCGCGGGGGTGGTGCGGGCGATCGACGTTGTCCGGATTGCCCTTGAGGCCTTCGGTCCGCCCATCTATGTGCGCAAGGAGATCGTCCACAACAGCTTTGTGGTCGACGAGCTGCGCGGCAAGGGCGCGATCTTCGTCGACAGCGAGGACGAAGTGCCCAATGGCGAGCGTGTGATTTACAGCGCGCATGGAGTTTCTCCCGAGGTGCGGGAGAATAGCGCCAAGCGCGGTCTGCGCGTGATCGATGCGACTTGCCCGCTGGTGACCAAGGTTCACGTGGAAGCGGTAAAGTTTGCCAAGGAAGGTTATTCGCTGATCCTGATCGGCCACAAGGATCATGACGAGGTGATTGGAACGCTGGGTGAGGCGCCGCTGGTGACCCAGGTGGTCGGATCCCCCGAGCAAGTGAAGTCGCTGGCGGTACCGGACCCGAACCGCGTGGCATATCTTACGCAAACCACGCTCAGCCTGGATGAAACCAAGGACATCATTACTGCCCTCAGGCAGAAATTTCCCAACATCAAGGGGCCCGCGGCCCAGGATATCTGCTACGCCACCGAGAACCGTCAAGTCGCAGTGAAGCAGATCGCTTCCGAATCTGATCTGCTGCTGGTGGTGGGTTCGGAGAACAGTTCCAATTCAAATCGTCTGGTCGAGGTCGCACGCAATTTGGGCACGAACGCCCATCTCATCGACAGCTACAACGACATTGAGCCCGCTTGGCTGCAAGGCGTAAAAACCATCGCACTGACGGCTGGCGCCTCGGCGCCGGAGTGCCTGGTCGAGGAAACGGTGAAGTTCCTGGGCATGAAGGGCTTTGACAACGTCCAGGAATTGGAAGTGATGCCGGAAAACGTACGCTTCGGCCTGCCGCCGGAGATCGTTGAGGCGATTGCTGCCGCTCCTGCGAGCGCGACCGCGGATTAGTGGAGCCCTAAATCGATGGACACAAACTCCCCCGATTCTCCTATAGCTTCTGCACCCCAACTACGATTCGGCAAGATTGAAAACCTGGCAGCCCGCGTGGGCTCTGCCATCGCTGCTGCCCGTAAGTATCTTTTCTCACAGCAGCACGAAGAAGGCTATTGGTGCGGCGAACTGGAAGCAGATACCACGCTGGAATCTGATTACATTCTCCTGCACACGCTGCTGGGCACCGGAAACCCCGGTCGCTTCCAGAAAGCTGCGAACTGGATCCTGCAACATCAGAATGAAGACGGCGGCTGGTCGATTTATGCCGACGGCCCATCGAACATTAGCGCGTCGGTCAAGGCATACTTCGGTCTGAAGTTGGCCGGATATACAGCGGATCATCCAGCCCTCGATCGCGCTCGAAAAAAAATCCTCGAGATGGGCGGCGTCACCGAGGTCAACACTTTTACCAAAATCTATCTCTGTTTCTTTGGCCAGTACGACTACGACGCCGTGCCGGCCATTCCGCCGGAGATTGTGCTGTTTCCCAATTGGTTCTGGTTCAACATTTACGAGATTTCGTCGTGGTCGCGCGCCATCCTGGTTCCGCTTTCCATCTGTTACGCCAAGAAGCCGTTCAAGAAGATTCCGCGCGAAACGGGTGTTGAGGAACTTTTCGTCGGCGGCATGGACAAGTCGCGCATGCACCTGCACTGGTCGAAGAAGCTGGTGTCATGGCGAAATTTCTTCCTGGTCCTTGACCGGATGACGCACTGGTTCGAGCGGGTCCACATCCGGCCGCTACGTTCGATTGCGCTGAAGAGCGCCGAGAAATGGATGCTGGCGCGCTTCGAGATGAGCGACGGGCTGGGCGCCATCTATCCCTCAATGATGAACGCCATCATCGCGCTGCGCTGTCAGGGATATTCTCTCGACGATCCGCAGGTGATCCGTGCACTGGATGAGTTCGAGAAGCTCGGCATCGAAGAAGAAGACACGTTCCGTATGCAGCCTTGCATGTCCCCGGTGTGGGACACCGCTTACGCTTTGTTCGCTCTGGGCGAGGCCGGAATACCGTCGAGCGATCCGCGCATGGTGAAGTGTGCTGACTGGATTCTGCAGAAGCAGGTCCGCAACGTGGGCGACTGGAAGGTCAAGAATCCAAAGGGACAGCCAGGCGGCTGGTACTTCGAGTTTAACAATGAGTTTTATCCCGATGTCGATGATAGCGCGATGGTTTGCCTTGGTCTGAGTCGCGTGGAGCATCCCAACGGGCGCTACCAGCGGGAGTCCGTGCAGCGGGCCATCGACTGGATTCTCTCCATGCAGTGCAAGAACGGCGGCTGGGCCTCGTTCGACAAGGATAACGACCGCATGGTCTTTCAGTACGTGCCCTTCGCGGACCACAACGCCATGCTCGATCCGCCCACAGTCGACATCACCGGACGGATCCTCGAGATGTTAGCCACCTACGGTTACAGCCAGAACCATCCCGCGGTGCAGCGAGCGATAAACTTTATCCGTAAGGAACAGGAACCTGACGGAAGCTGGTTCGGACGCTGGGGAGTCAATTACATTTACGGAACTACTCTGGTGTTGCGCGGCCTCGAAGCGATCGGCATGGATAACCACGAGCCTTGTGTCCAGCAGGCAGCGGAGTGGCTGCGCATGGTGCAGAACCCGGACGGGGGATGGGGCGAGACTTGTGGCTCCTATGACGATCCCATCACGCGGGGCGTAGGGCCCAGCACTCCTTCGCAAACGGCGTGGGCAATCCTGGGTATCCTTGCGGTCGGCGACACGCGCAGCGATTCGGTGGCGCGCGGCGTTGCCTACCTGCTGCGCACGCAGAAGCCAGACGGCTCCTGGGATGAGCCGTGTTTCACGGGCACTGGTTTTCCCCGAGTGTTCTATCTCAAGTATCACCTCTACCGGCAGTACTTCCCGCTGCTCGCATTTACAACCTACGCCAAGGTGATGGAGAAGGGCAGCAATTAGCACTCAGCAATCAGCATTCAGCCATGAAGGGGCGTCTTGCATTGGATCGTGTAACTCGGGCTCGTGTGGAGCGGGCACTCCTGCCCCGCTTGCCCGCGGCACCAAACAGCCGGCCACAAGAATGCACCGGTGGCAACCAAAACCGGAGACAAAAGTTTCACTCGTGATCTCTGAGTGCTGAATGTTGAGTGCTGAATGCTAGCTTTCGTCACAGGTGCAACAGGATTCCTCGGCTCACACGTGACCCGTGTTCTGGCCGAACAGGGAGCGGACCTGCGGCTACTGGTGCGTCCCAGCAGTGATCTTCGGAATCTCCAGGGGCTCAATGCCGAGACCGTCACCGGAGACCTACGCGATCCGGCGTCGCTCGAAACGGCGATGGCCGGTTGCGATACAGTTTTCCACGTTGCTGCCGACTACCGGCTCTGGGTGCGGGATCCGGAGGAAATGTATCGGTCGAATGTCGAAGGTACGCGGGCTATTCTGGCTGCTGCCCGCAAGAATGGTGTACGCAGTGTGGTCTGTACTTCGAGCGTGGCTACCATGGGATTCACGGCCAACGGCCATCCCGCGGATGAAGACTCGCCGGTGTCACTGGCGGACATGATCGGCCACTATAAGCGCTCTAAGTTCATGGCCGAGCAGGTGGCTTTGGAAGCTGGCCGGGCCGGAATGCGCGTGGTGGTGGTGAATCCCACCACTCCCGTAGGAGAGCAGGATGTGAAGCCCACGCCGACTGGGCGCATCGTAGTGGATTTCATGAAGCGCAAATTTCCAGCGTACGTCGAGACCGGGCTGAACCTCGTGGACGCCACCGAATGTGCACGCGGACATGTCGCCGCCTTGGAGAAAGGAAAATCCGGCGAGCGCTACATTCTGGGAGGCCAGAATCTTACGCTGAAGCAAATTCTCGACCAGTTGGCCCGCATCACTGGACTGCCTTCGCCGAAAGTGAAGCTGCCGTATATATTTGCTTTTGCCGCGGGCGTGGTTGATGAAACCATTACCGGCCGGATACTGAATCGCGAGCCACGAGCCACCATCGACACGGTTCGCATGGGCAGGAAAAAGATGTTTGCCAGCTCCGACAAGGCGGAACGCGAATTGGGCTGGAAGATCGTCCCGGTAGAAGGTGCACTGCGACGCGCGGTGGAATGGTTTCGGGCGAATGGATATGCCTAAAGTTGCCATTGTGGCGGCGCTCGAGCGTGAAGTACTGCCGCTGGTTCGGCATTGGCGTGTTACTGAAAGGGAATACAGCGGCCGCGATTTTCGCTTCTTTGAAAATGGAGAAATTGTTCTAGTCTGCGGGGGCATTGGAATGGAAGCTGCCCGGCAGGCCACCGAGGCTGCAATTGCTCTGTATGCCCCGCGATTGGTCTACTCAGCCGGTTTTGCCGGGGCCCTGGAGCCCGGACTGAAAATCGGTGAGATCATCGTCCCGCGCCGCGTGGTGAATGCCGGCGATGGCAGCAGCGTGGACACCGGGACAGGCAAAGGAGTGTTGGTCAGTTTTAGTTCGGTAGCCAGTTCCGAGCAGAAGGCTAAGCTGGGCGCCTCCTTCGGCGCCCAGGCCGTGGACATGGAAGCTGCTGCTGTGGCACAAGCCGCCCAGGCGCGGGGAGTTCGTTTCGCGGCGGTCAAAGCGATATCGGATGAAAGCAACTTCGCGCTGCCGGCAATGGATAGCTTTATTGCGCCGGGCGGCAAGTTCCGCACCTGGAAGTTTGCACTATTTGTCCTGGTCAGGCCGTGGATGTACAAAAGTATGCTGACCTTAGCGCGTAACAGCAGCCGGGCGTCGCGCGCTCTATGCAACTGGCTAGGCCGGATGAATGCAAACTTGATGGCTGAACAGTTTGCTGAAAAACTCTGATTTCGGGTCGCGCAGCGTTTCTAACGCTGCGATAAGGATCTTTTCTTTATGGCTTTAGCCCCTGAGGGGTTCAATTCGACGATGAAGCGAATTCTGCTGGCAAGCGCATTAGTGGCCTCCGCCTTTCTCGCTCAAATCTCGGCCCAAGACCAGCGTGAAGTTTTCTACGCTGAGAGCTTCCGTCAGGGAGGGACGCAGGTCAAGGAAGAGAGTTTCGAGGCCAAACTGGATTCACAGAGTGGAATCTACCGGGAACGCATCAAGGATTCGCGGGGTAACGACCGGTACGCGCTTACGATTATTCCGCAAGGTCCGGAGGGCGACGACAAGATTACTTCGTGGCAGGTAAAGCTGGCGGATCTGCATCACACCATCTACGACAACGTCTTGCTGGCCTCGCAAGATCCCAGTTCGGATCCAAAGAACAACCTGTGGTGGCTGGATCCGAAGAAGTTTTCTGCGGTTCCAATCAATGCCAGAAGGATCATCAAGGTGGACAATTTTTACGTTGCGTTGCAGGTGAGGGCGTATCACTTCACGCCGGGCGATTCGCCCTATCTGGATTCGATGAGTGTGGAAGTAAAGTTCAGCAACACAGATCCCCGCAGTGAAAGGCCGTTGCCTCGCTAGCAGGCTGCGGAGAAAAATCGGATTCGTAACGACATGACTGGCATAGGTTGTGAAAAACTGCGGATTCGCGGGGGGGCGTATCAGGGTACGACTTCATAGGCTGCAGAAAAGCTCTGGTCTTGATTTTGCTTTGAAGGGCGGCTTCAGCCGCGCCGTAAGTTGCTAAAAATATTGGCGGCTCTAGCCGCAGGGGGTTGAGTTTGCTCTTCCTGGTTTGTTACTCGAACTCCCAACCCATGAAGCGAATACGACCTAGATTTCATCTAACGCATCAATGGCAATCGCAGGCCAATACGCAGTAGCAGAGGACACACACTCCCTCCCGGCGACGATGCTAGCGGCGGTGTATCGCGGCGTGAACGACGTCCGCGTGGAGACTGTCCCTGTGCCGACGATTGGCCCGGGCGAACTGCTGCTACGCGTGCATACCTGCGGCGTTTGTGGCACCGATCTGAAAAAGATTGCCACCGGGTCGCACTCCGCGCCGCGCATCTTTGGCCATGAGACTTCGGGAGTCGTCGCGGCCGTCGGCGAAGGCGTGCGCGATTTCCAGCCCGGAGATCGTGTGGTGGTGTTTCACCATATTCCATGCCGGGAATGCTATTACTGCCGCCACAAGACGTTTGCCCAGTGCCTGACTTACAAGAAGGTCGGCTGCACGGCGGGTTTCGAAGCCTCAGGTGGGGGATTCGCCGAGTATGTTCGGGTCATGGATTGGATTGTGCAACACGGCACCGTGCGCATTCCCAGCGGCATTTCGTTCGAGCAGGCCTGCTTCGTCGAGCCGGTGAATACGTGCATGAAGGGCATTGAGGCCCTGCGGCTGGAAACGGGCGAGACGGTTGTGGTCATCGGGCAAGGCCCGATCGGCATCATACTGAGTGTCCTGGCCAAGCGGGCGGGGGCCACGGTAATAACTTCCGATTTATATCCCGAGAGGCTTAAAATAGGAGAAAGATTCGGGTTGACACTTACAATCGATGCTTCGCGGACGAACGTAATCGACCGTGTCCGCGAATTAACTGAGGGACGGGGAGCGGATGCCGTCATTCTGGCGGTTGGTGGCAATAGTTTGATTCGATCCGCGATGGATGCGGCCCGTCCAGGAGGAAGAGTGTTGCTGTTTGCGCAGACCCAGCACGGGGAGGCGGTGGTAGATCCGGCATCCATCTGCGTCGATGAGAAAGCTTTGATCGGCTCCTACAGCGCCTCGGTCGACTTGCAGGAAGAATCGGTTCGATTTGTTATGAGCGGAGAGATGAATCTGGAGCGGCTTATAAGCCACCGGTTCCCTCTGCCGGAAGGCAGGCAAGCGCTCGATTTAGCAGGTCATCCGCAGCCTTCATCGATGAAGATTGTGATTCAGCCAGGCAGTGCGTGGGGACGAAACGCCTGGGAAGGAACAGCGCAGTGAATGGAAAAATGACGGCCGCCGTTCTCTACGGCAAAGAAGATCTGAAGATCGAGAGGGTGCCAATTCCCCGAGTGGGGGATGGTGAAGTTTTGGTCAAGGTGGAGGTTGCCCTCACCTGTGGTACCGACCTGAAGGTTTATCAGCGCGGTTACCACGCCCGCATGATCGTTCCTCCCGCCTTGTTTGGCCACGAATTGGCCGGGGTGATTGAAGAGGTTGGCGCGGGTGTCAACGGCTTCAAGAAGGGCATGAGGGTTGTGGCGCTGAATTCCGCGCCCTGCCAGATGTGTTTTTACTGCTCCAAGCATCAGGAAAATCTTTGCGAAGATTTGCTGTTCAACAACGGCGCCTATGCGGAATACATCCGGGTGCCGAAGCGCATTGTCGAAGCCAACATGCTGGTGATTCCTCCGAATGTGAGCTTTGAAGACGCGGCCATGACCGAACCTCTGGCCTGCGTTCTGCGCGGCTTGCACGAGACTGGCGTGGAGATTGGCGATACGGTCGTGATCATTGGCGGCGGGCCAATCGGGCTCATGTATGTGCAGGTCGCGCGTGCCATTGGCTGCAACGTGATCTCCGTGGTCAAGCGCGACGGGCAGGTCGAGGCCGCCAAGCACATGGGTGCACATGAGATCGTTCAAACCACAAAGGTGCAGGGCGTGGTCGAGGCGGTGCGCGCGCTCACGCCCCAAAAACGCGGCTGTGACGTAGTGGTCGAGGCGGTGGGCCGGCCGGAAGCTTGGGAGTGGGCCGTGGACATGGTTCGCAAGGGCGGCACGGTGAATTTCTTCGGCGGGTGCGCGAGCGGCACCAAAGTTCAACTTGATACCAACCGCCTGCACTATTCGGAAATCACCTTGAAGGCGACGTTTCACCATACGCCCGAGACCGTCCGTCGTGCCTTCGGACTCATTGCGGCGAAAAAGATTCGCCCCACCGACTACATCACCGGAGAGGCTCCCTTGTCGCGCTTGCAACACGTGCTGCGCCACATGCTGAACCGCGGAGGCGACATCAAGACCGCCATTATTCCCGGCCACTGATTGATGCTGTTTTGGCCTGCTAAATCTCGGTCTGCCAAATATTGGTCTGTCATCCTGAGCGAAGCGAAGGACCCCAATCAGGCCGGCGGTTAGATCGGCGATGCAGGGAGTTCTCACGATGATGAGGGTGCTGTTATAACCATGACTTCGACCGCCAGCGGAGAGCCCCACTTCGCGCCAGCGCCCATAGCTTCGCTGGGCTGGAGCCGCCTGCCCGTCGAATATGCGATTCCAGTAACGGCGCCCTCGGTCGAAGAAGCTCAGGCATACTGCGAACGGCTGGCGCGCAGTCACTACGAAAATTTCTCGGTAGCCAGCTGGTTTTTGCCACAGCGACTGCGCCAGCATTTTTTCAACGTCTACACGTATTGTCGAATTTCGGACGACCTGGGAGATGAAGTCGGCGACGCCTCCGCATCGCTCGCATTGCTCGACGAATGGGAGGCGGAGCTGGACGCTTGCTACAACGGAAATCCTCGCCATCCCGCATTCGTTGCGCTACGCGAGACGGTGCGAAAGTTCGACATTCCCCGGCACGAGTTTTCTGACCTGCTGCGCGCTTTTCGCCAGGACCAGACCGTCACTCGCTTTGAGACTTTTTCCGACGTATTGAATTACTGTCGCTACTCGGCGAATCCGGTCGGGCATCTGGTGCTCTATCTGTGCGGCTATCGCGATCCAGAGCGCCAGCAGCTTTCGGATTTCACCTGCACCGCGCTTCAATTGGCAAACTTCTGGCAGGACGTGAGTGTGGACTATGCCAAAGGCCGAATCTATCTCCCGCTCGATGACCTCCGGCGGTTCGGCGTGAGCGAAGAAGATATCGCCGGCAACCGGAATACTCCTGCTTTCTGCAACATGATGAAGTTCGAAGTGGAGCGGGCTCGCGACTGGTTCAAGCAAGGACTTCCTCTCGTAGGGAAAGTGGATCGCGATCTGGCCATTGACCTGGAACTTTTTAGCCGCGGCGGCCAGGCGATCCTCAACGCGATTGAGAGCCAGGGATTCGCCGTGCTCGGGCGTCGTCCAACCATCTCGCATCCCCGCAAGCTGGCGCTGGTAGCGCGAGCCGGGCTGGCGAAGTTGCGAGGCAAGTTAGGGCAGGATCGCGCATGAGTGCCGGAACTCAGCAGGCCGCGATTCCATGGACTCCGGCGCCTCCTCAGTTGGCGATGGCGTATTCGGTGTGCCGCGGCATCACCCGATCGGCGGCGAAGAATTTCTATTACGCCTTCCTGGTACTTCCGCGAAGAAAGCGCGAGGCGCTTTGCGCCGTTTACGCTTTCATGCGCCGCTGCGACGACATCACCGACGATGCCAGTTTGAGTTTGCCGGAGCGCCGTCAGAAACTCGACACCTGGCTCGATTCGCTCCACCGCGCGCAGCAAGGCAATCCCACCGACGATCCGATTTTGCTGGCCTTGATCGATGCCCAGCGTCGCTACCAGATTCCTGCCGGACTGCTGGACGAGCTCGCCATGGGCACGGCCATGGACGTGGAATCAGTCCCAGGCGCCGAAGCATCTGCAGAGGCGGCGGGTTCAGCGCCGCCGCTCACGGTCCAGTACAAAACTTTCGAGGATCTCCGGCTGTACTGCTACCGCGTGGCGTCAGTAGTAGGACTGGTCTGCATTCACGTCTTCGGTTACCGCGATCCCGCGGCCGAGCCCCTGGCCGAGCGTTGTGGTCTGGCCTTCCAGCTTACGAATATCATCCGCGACGTGAAGGAGGATGCGGCGCTCGGCAGAGTTTACCTGCCCGAAGAGGATCTGGCGACGTTTGGCTTGTCTTACGCCGATTTTCTGGCAACGCCTGATCCCTCGCGTCTCCGCCCGCTGCTCAGTCTCGAAGCCGATCGTGCGCGCGAATTCTACAAGTCAGGCGAAGAACTCATTCCGTACGTCGCCGAAGACAGCCAGCCTGCGCTGTGGGTGCTGGTTACGATCTACCGCCGGTTGCTGGAGAAGATTACCGAACGCCAGTACGACGTCTTCAGCGGCAAAGTCAGCCTCACGGTCTGGGAAAAACTGCGTATTCTGGGGAAAGGCTTCGTCCAACGCCTGATCTGATGATCCAGAATTCGGCACACACTTCGAGACCGATTTCCCCACACAATTCCACGCCACGTCGAGCACAACCCGCGACACAAGCCACCGTAGCCGTCGCCGGAGGCGGGCTGGCGGGGCTGGCCGCCGCGTGCGCTCTCGCCGATTCCGGCTTCCGTGTCACCGTGTTCGAACGTCGTCCCTACCTTGGCGGACGTGCTTCTTCCTACCACCATCCCGGCACCGGCGAGGTGGTCGACAATTGTCAGCATGTGCTGTTTCGCAGCTGCACGAACCTGGTCAAGTTTTACGAGCGCATCGGTGTAGACCAGGAAATCCGCTGGTACGACCAGATGACATTTGTTGAACCCGGCGGCCGCGCCACCGAGATGCGTGCTTCTCCGCTGCCGGCGCCGCTGCACACCGCGCCATCCTTCCTGCGTTTTCCGTTCCTGACCGCGGCGGACAAGCTGGCGATTGCCCGGGCCATGGTTCCTCTTACTATGACCGTGCAGAAAGACACGGGAGAATCTTTCGAGAAATGGCTACAGCAACATCGGCAGACGGCGGGCGCAGTTGAGAGATTTTGGAAACCGATCCTGATCAGTGCCCTGAGTGAGGATCTCGACCGCGTATCGATTTCCTCGGCTGCCCAGGTTGTGCGCGAGTCCATGAAGTCGCCCGCCGCGCGGCTGATGGGTGTTCCGACCATTCCTCTGACGGCGCTCTACAACGCCGCTGGCGAGTACATCGAGGCCCGCGGCGGCGAGCTGCAGCTTCGCCGCCCTGTCGAGACATTCAAAGCAGAGTCGTCCCGAGTGGGACTTCGCCTCGGCGATAGCGAAGAAGTTTTTGACTATCTGGTGCTGGCGTTGCCGTTCGAGGGTCTCGACCGCGTTCTCCCGGAAACTCCCGAAGCCGCTCCCTTACGCAAGATGCTCAGCCATTTCGAATCGTCTCCGATCACCGGCATCCATCTCTGGTTTGACCGGCAGATTTCCGGTCTCGATCACGCTGTGCTACTCGACCGCACCATCCAGTGGATGTTTCACAAGTCGCGCATTCAGCCGATTCGTAGCCAGAGTGGCAATGGCACAGGCACAGATGCGGGCGGGAGTTATGTGGAATTAGTCGTGAGCTCGTCGAAGAGTCTCATCGAGCAATCACGCCCGGAAATTATCGATCTCGCGTTGCGCGAACTGCGAGAATTCTTTCCCGCCGCACGCGAGGCCACCCTGGTGAAGTCGGCGGTGATCAAAGAAATCCACGCTACGTATTCCCCGCGGCCAGGCATCGACGCCTATCGCCCAGCGTCAGCGACCGCGTGGCCGCGCGTATTCCTTGCCGGCGACTGGACCGCCACGGGATGGCCCGCGACCATGGAAGGCGCCGTCCGCAGCGGCTACCTGGCAGCCGAAGCTCTGACGCGTGCCACCGGTCTCGCGAACACGAAATTCATCGTGCCCGACCTGCCAGCCAGGGGCTTCATGCGCCTCTTCAAATAAAAAAGGCCGCCGACTCTTCCCGTGTGGGGCGGACACTCCCTTCGACTTCGCTCAGGGCAGGCACTGTCCGCCGTCTTTGCTTTTGACTTTAGCGGGCAATTAAGAAGGGAGCATCAGAGGAGCCCTATTTCTCGTACTGCCCCATGCCAGCTTTTCTCTTCCAACGCGAAGTTGTCTATTGTACGATACCCACCCATGGAAACAATCAGGGTTACCTTCCTCTTGTTACTGTTCGCTCTTCTGCCTGCTGCCTTGCTCTTTTCCCAATCCGCTCCGGCAAAGCCGTCTCCGGAGTTGGATCACACCACGGTGTATGTGCGTGACCTGCAGAAAAGCGCCGAGTTCTACGAAAAAGTTGTGGAGCTAGAAAAAATACCCGAGCCCTTCAAAGACGGCCGGCACATCTGGTTTCGCCTGGGCCCGCACCAGCAACTGCACGTGGTCGGCGGCGCCACCAATGTTGCGCCGCACGAGATCGACGTTCACTTAGCGTTCCGAGTCGCATCCTTGTCTGACTTTATGACTCACCTCGATCAGATGAAGGTGAAGTATCGAAACTTCAAAGGGGATGGGAAAATCTCTGCCCGTCCAGACGGCGTAAAGCAGATCTATCTTCAGGATCCCGACGGTTATTGGATCGAAGTGAACGACGACAAATTCTAGATTCGTGTGATCTCATGGCGCAGCCGGTAGGATTCAGCATCAGGGAAGTGCTGCTTGAAGAAATAAAAGCCCAAGAGCCCACCAGCTCTTCGGGCCCAACTCTTCAACAAGGATCGGTGCTGGATGAAGTGGGCAGGAAACTCGGCGCAAACCGAGACCAAAATCTCGAACAGGCCATTCTCACGCAGTGGGATGACCTATTTCGAACGGGACTCCTCGCCTGGGGCCTGAATCTCACGAATCCCAATCCGCCATTTTTTCACCTGACTGAGCGCGGCCGACGTGCGCTCGCAAGTCTTACGCGCGATCCGTCCAATCCCGCTGGCTATCTTCGGCATTTGGCTTCTACCGCGACCCTCGACCCGGTCGCGATGTCGTACTTGGCCGAGGGGCTTGAATGCTACGTCAGTGGCCTTTTCAAAGCATCAGCCGTTATGATCGGCTGCGCCGCGGAGGGCGTCATTCTAAACCTTCGAGAGCTAACTGCCCAAAAACTGACAACGCTCGGCAAGCCGATCCCGAAAAATCTGGACGATTGGCGGATCAAAACAGTTTCCGACGCTCTGCGTGTTTTCTTCGAAGGACATGCGCTGACCTTCAGGCGGGAACTGCGCGAGCCCTTCGAGGCATATTGGGCCGCGTTTGCACAACAAATTCGCGCGACGCGAAATGACGCCGGTCATCCGACGAGCGTCGATCCGGTAACGCCCGACACCGTGCATGCCTCTCTGCTTATTTTCCCCGAACTCGCCAAACTCGCCAACGGTTTGTCTCACTGGGTTAGCAATGATCTTGCCTGAGGTCCCGAGCCTGGCATCGAAGGGTAGCCCGACAATATCATCCTTGCAAAACCGGAAAAGGGCGCGACATAAGTGGGCTACCTTGGCTTGACACCCCCCGCGCGTGAGCAGAGAATTCTGACGTTGCGACGCTAGCGGTCGTTTTGCCTGCGTTGCGACGAGTTCCGCGTTGTAGCACTGGGAGAGATCTGATGGAGTTGAAATTGGGAAGGTCCTCTAGCTGGCTGCTTCCGGTGGCGGGCGGGGTCATTGGTGCCATTCTGTATTTCCTCGGAGCGGCGAAGAACTACAACCAACTGGATCCAGAAGTTCGACTCGCTGTGCTCGCACTATTCGTGGTCGGCGGCGGCGTTGTCGGTTTCATTTTGCGATCCAGTACATCGTTTAAGTTCGGGGGCATCGAAATAGAACTTGAGCCCATTCGAGCTGAAAGGAAAGCGATTGAACAACGCATTGAGGCGAGGCAGGGAGCTGGGCTAGACATTTTCAATGTGATTCAGCTAGGGCTGAATCAAATAACTGAGTACTACACCATTAATAAAAGCCAAGCTCGCAATAGCTTCAGGGCAAGTATGGGTGCTGTGATATTTGGCCTTTTGGCACTCTCGGTCGGGATCGCCTTGAACTACAAACAACCGCAACTTGCGACAGTGTCAGCGCTGTCGGCAATAGCAGGTGTGCTCCTGCAATTCATCGGAGGTGCTTACTTCCACCTGTACAACAGGAGTCTTCAACAGCTTAATTTTTTCTATGAGACTCTCGTCAGGCTGCAGGACACGATGCTAGCGGTCCAACAGGTTGACCAATTGGAGTCAGGTACACGAGACAAGGCTCGGGGAGGGATAATCACGGCGCTTATGAGGACTCCCGTTAGCGTCCCCCGCATTAGTGAAGGTGTAGCCAAGAGGCAGCGTAGAAAACCCCAGGCGACTAAAACGTCATCATAGAGCGGTGGTGGACGCCGGGACCTCACCCCGCCAGTAGCGCCACTCCCCCCGCCACCAGCACTGCCGCAATCCACCGCCGCCGATCCACTCGTTCATGCAGAAAGATTTTTGCGGCGACGGCGTTGCCGATGAAGGTGAGGGAAGCGGCGGCGGGGGCCACCAGGCTGACGTCTCCCCAGGAGAGCGCGAACAGCAGGCTGAAGAACGCCACGGCCATTGCTATCACGCCCAGCACAAAGTTCTGATTGCTCAGCACGCGGGCAATCACGGTCCACAGGCCCGAGCCGCGCCGCAGAGCACTAACGTCTCCGACCTGCCTCATGGCGCGTGCCAGCAGCACATCGCCCACCACCGAGGCGAAGACGATCGCGAAGATTGCGCTCCATGTGTAGACGGCTTTCATGACCGCACTCCGGTGGGTGCGCCATTTCTCGCGTCCTTTGCGAGAAGCCTGCTCTGAGCGGAGTCGAAGGGTGGAGCCTTTTCCGAGCCTACGACAACGTGGTCCTCGTCCTCATCCGCGGCGGATTCCGCACGCGAATGCGTCGTCAGACTCGGTCCTCCGGCGACAAATCCCACACCGCCAGAAATCAGCGCAATCCCCAGCCAACGCATGGGACTGACCTGCTCATGCAACACAAACTTCGCTACCAGCGCCAGCAAAACATAGCCCAGCGAGGTCGCCGGCAAAACGTAGGTAAGATCCGCCCAGGAGAGCGCATGCATGTAGGAGGCAAAGAAGCCGAGAAGCAGGAGAATGCCAACCGCTACCCACGGGTTGAGCACGGCCAGAAGAACGCTTTGCAGATGGTGGAGAGAAATGTTGCCGGCCTGCTTCATCCCATGCGCAAGCATGGAGTCACCTGCCGCCGCGAAGACGGTGACTCCGGCCAGCACCAGATACTTGCGAAAGGTCACGGGAAGTTTAGGTGGCTAATGCCCCAGCTTTTTCACCACAGAGGCATGGAGACACAGAGAGGCCAAAAAAAGACAAATAAAGATTTTCTCCGTGTCTCTGTTACTCCGTGGTGAAAAGCCCTCTTACTACGCCTTGGCGAGTTCCGCCGCGGCCTCGTCAATATGTTTCTTGACAAGCTTGTTGCGCATGGAACGTACCTTGAGGAAAGTTTTTGCTTCCCGGTACAGGCGCTTGCGGTCGTTGCTGTTAAACGCCGCCTTCTTTAAGATGCGGAACACAGCCTTGGGCCGGAAATAGTATTCATCGTAGAAACGATGCACGGCGCTAAGGATATCGTCCGCGGGCAATCCAGGATATTGGATGTGCGCCAACTGGTGGCCGCCTTCGTCGACCATCTTGTCATCCTTCACCATAAAACCGTTGCTGACGGCATAGTCATACAGTTCTGTGCCGGGATAGGCATGCGCGACAGAAACCTGAATGGTTTCGACATCCAATTCCTTGGCAAAGGCGATGGTGTTGTTGATGGTCTCGTGAGTCTCGCCAGGCAGGCCCATGATGAAGTCCCCGTGAATGACAAGGCCGAGCTTGTGGCAGTCCTTGGTAAACTGGCGGGCACGTTCGATGGTTGCACCCTTTTTGATGTTCTTGAGAATCTGCTGATCGCCGGATTCGTAGCCCACAATAAGTAGCCGGCACCCAGCTTCCTTCATCGCCTTCAGCGTCTCGAAATCGGTGGTGACGCGCGATGTGCACGACCACGTCAGCTTGAGCGGCTTCAGCTTGGCACAGAGTTCGATGGTGCGCGCCTTCTGAATGTTGAAGGTGTCGTCGTCGAAGAAAAATTCCCTTACTTCTGGCCAGTATTCCTTGACCTTCGACATTTCGGCGGCCACGTCGTCGGTGGATCGCTTCCGCCACGGATGTCCGCTCAAAGTCTGCGGCCACAAACAGAAAGTGCACTGCGCCGGGCAGCCGCGCGTGGTGTACAGCGAGACAAAAGGGTTCAGCAGGAACGGCACGTTGTAGCGCGTGACATCGAGATCGCGTTTGTAGACGTCGGTCACGTGCGGCAGCGCGTCGAGATCCTGGATCTGCGGCGCGTCCGGATTGTGAACCACCTCACCATTTCTCAAATAAGACACGCCGGAGATTTCTTCCAGCGGCTTGCCCTTGGCGAAGTCCACCACGGCATAGTCGAATTCCTTGCGGCAGACGAAGTCGATGGCCGGACATTCGCGCAGCGATTTTTCCGGAAGCACCGTGACATGCGGTCCGACAAATGCAATCTTGATCCGAGGATTTGCCGTCTTAATCGCGCGCGACAAGCCAATATCTCCGGGGAAGCCCGGCGTGCTGGTGAACAGCACCAGGAACTCGTAGTCCTTGGCAATCTCAATAGTCTGCTCCGCCAAAATGTGATGCGGTGGCGCGTCCAGCAGGCGAGCCCCCTCCAGCATTCCAGCAGGATAAGCAAGCCACACCGGATACCAGTAACTTTCTATCTCGCGCGTGGCAGGCCAACGGGACCCGGCGCCTCCGTCGAAGTTTTCAAATGAAGGGGGATTCAGAAATAGTGTTTTTAGAGGCATAGTGGGTATCGTTTAATTCTAGCATTCCAAGCTCGCGATTCCGGGGTCCGGCCCGTGTTTCTGCAGGTTCGTCCTACACTTTCGTTCCGTCGCGAGCGAGGGCTTCCAATTGTGCTAAATGACTTACTTTCAATGTACTAAATGCGTCTCTCCTACGGAACCGGAGTGGGTTGAATAGGACGTTTGACGCAGCGAACAGGGAAAAGCAGCGTCGAGTGGGGAAGGGCTAATGTGATTCTTCTGGGATATCTTGTGTACGTGAGAACTGGGATTTCGGCGACTGCGGTGAAACAGTCCGTCGTCGGTCAGCCGCGGAGCGGCGAGGAGAATGCAGCCCACGGCGCAAGCCGTGGGGGAACAATGGGGGGAACGGATGAGCCCCAGCGGGGGCGAAAGAGGGTTTTCAGGCAGCCCCCTAAACGTGACGGGCAGGAGCGGGGCCCGGGGCAGAGCCGGAAAACTATGGCGTCCCCAGCACCCATCCCTGCAGATCGCCCGTCGCGCGTAACAGTCCCACTTGAGCGCGCTCGAGTTCGAATGTCACGTCTTGCAAGGAAATGAAGCGCTCGCTGGCTTGGGCGCGCGCCTCGTCGAGGTCGTGGAGAGTAATGGTGCCGCCCGAGTCCATGCGAGTCTGTACCGCCTCCAGATTCTTCTGCGCGATTTCGAATTCCAGTTGAGCGACATCGCGCGCGGCTTGCATTTGCGAGACTGTCCGTTGCAGGCGGAGAGTTTCCTCCGAGACCTGGTTGCGAGCGGCTTCAGCCTGCTTGCTGGCTTTGAGGGCGTCGGCGTCGGCCGCCTCCGCGTGCGATCTCTGCGAGAAATTCAGAAATGGAAAGCGAATCACGCCGCCAATCGTAGCGTTGTTCCGCACAAAGCTCCCCGGCTGAAAGAAATTCTGAAAATTGTTAAAGCGGGAGAGCACCGCGTACTGCGCGGCAAAATCCAGGCTGGGCATCCATAATTTATGCTCACCGCGCGCCCGCAGGTACTGGGCGCGAGCGTGCTCCACGGCAGCCTGCACGCCAGGATTCGAGTCCGCCGCCTTGCTGGCAGCATCAGGATCGGAAGCGGCGGGAAGCGCGGGCAGGGAATCGTTCTCGGTCTGAATGCTGGACGCGGGCAGCCCCGTAAGTTTCGACAGCCGTTCCCGAAGCACGTCCGCAGCGCCCTCAGCCTCAGTAACCCGCAGATGCACGCGCGCCGCCGACAGCCGCGCCCTGGTATTCTCCAGTTCGCTGTCGATGCCTTCCTTCACGCGCTGCGCCACGGCAGCCTGCATCTTCTGCGCATCGGCTTCCGTTTCGCGCAGGTGGGCCAGCCGCTGCTCCCACTTTTGCAGCTCCGCGTAGCTAAGGACGGTGTCCTGAATCACCTGGTTACGCTGATCTTTGTTGTGCAGTGAGGCTCCGGCCGTTTCGGCGCGCGCCGCGCCCAGAAAATCCTTCAGCTCGAAGTGATACAGCGGAGACTGCGCATTAATGTTGAACAGCGAGGGCGCCGCGCCTTCCAGGCTAAGGGGGAATCCGTAGGACCATCCCAGCCCGGCGCCGGCCGTCACCTGCGGGATGTAGTTGTTGTGCAGCTCGCGGTAGTTGGCAAAGGCGCGCTGTTCATCGGCAGCGGCAATGCCGGAGGTGGTGGCATGCTTCAAGGCCAGCTCGACCGCATGCTTCAGCGTGACTGGCTCTGCCCGCAGCGAAGTCGGCAGCAGCAACAACAGCAAAAGCAGCAGCACGGCAAACGACGCCCTTTGAGCGCGCGCCACACACCACGAGTTCGGTTTCATCGCGTCCCCTTTAAGAGTGGTCTGGGATGATTCTATGGACAATCTGATGCCAGCGGAATGTTAAATGGCGTGCAGGAGCCGCGAACAGTGGATTGTGTGGGGCGGACACTCTTGTCCGCCGTCTTTGAAGTTAGTTTGTGTGGGGCGGACACTCCTGTCCGCCGCTCTTGAAGTTGGTTTGTTCGTGTAGGGCGGACACTCCTGTCCGCCGCTCTTGAAGTTGGTTTGTTCGTGTAGGGCGGACGCCCTCGTCCGCCGCTCTTGAAGTTGGTTTTGTTCGTGTAGGGCGGACGCCCTCGTCCGCCGCTCTTGAAGTTGGTTTTGTTTGGGAGTGGCACGGTGCGCTGCAGTCTTCATCTCTGTCGGCGTCATCCCGAAGCCCCGCGCTTTCACCAGCGGGGCGAGAGCCTGCCCTGAGCGCAGCCGAAGGGGATCTCGCGTGCATCGCCGCAACCGTCAGCAGATCAAAATGCACCGCGACGGATTCGTCAGGCCGACACGTCACCACCCCGCGACCTAACACAGAACTTCAATCGTGAACCCTCCCGGCGCCTTAAAATAAAATGTCCATGACCCGTGCATCCGAGCCGGCTTTGGCACCTGGTACCCATCCTCCCGCAGACGTTGGTTGATCTCGTTGACCCGCTTCTCGCTCTCCTGGATGAAACCCACATGAAAGCCCGCTGGATACTGCACCTCGGTCCCCTTAGCAGCTCGCATCAGCGTCAGCACCATGCCATTGTCGTCGGACAGAAAGCTCATCGCTTGCCCTGGTTCTCGTCCTCCGTAGCTCTTCAAAGCGAAGTGCTTTTCAAGGAAGCGATGCGTCTCCGGAACATTCGAGACGGTAACGTTCAGGTGGTTGAGCTTCATAGATGAGCCTCAGCGCAGCCCAAGGCAGGCTGCTGCCCATAAGATTCGTGATCCGATTACACAGTCGCATTTTGTTGTGCGCCGAAGTTCGTCGTAGCGACGCTCCGAGCGCGGCGGGTTGCTTCAAATGTGAGAAGGTAAAGCAACCCGAGGGTGCCCCATCCTTTCGCGTTCTTTGCGAAAGGGTGGGCTGTTCAACCGTCACAGACTTCTGAGTTCCATCCTTCTATCGTTCCGAAATGCCAACGAGTCTTCGTCGTTACTACGGCACGGACGATCTTCACTTCATCACCTCCAGTTGCTACCAGAGGCGTCCGCTGCTGGGCCGCTCGCGCCATCGCGATCTGTTTCTTGCGATTCTCGAAGAAGTCCGCCGACGCTATGGCTTCGTGGTAGTGGGTTACGTAGTGATGCCGGAGCATGTTCATCTGCTAGTGGACGAGCCACAGCGGGGAAATCTCTCGGTCGTCAGGACTGTGGATTTGTGGTGACGGAACCGGTACCGTCTCGGACTCGACGCTGGACGCTAATCCAAGGCCGCGAAGAAGTTATGTATATGCTGGGTGGTGACAGTCGAGAAAAACTCCCTATCGAGGTCATCGAGCAAGGGTAGACCCGCCCGGGCCTGTCCTTCTTTTGTTAACTCACGTTCAGCCGAGTTGAAATCACCCACGAAGTGGGTGTCTGGATAGCGCCCCAGAAATGCGCGCCGAAGAGCACTGTATTTTTCTAAGGCAGTTCGAAATATCGTATCGTTACCTGTTGCGATTGCATAAATTCCGACTTGGGCCAAATGAATTGCGAGTCGGGCCGAACCGTATGTGTCTGAGTATTGCGGATCTTGCAACCGCATGCAGGCCTTGAAAATTCTTTCCACAGCATCGGTTGCAACCTTTTGGATAGCGGCCCGTGTCGCCCAAAATGCCAAGAGGGCCTGCAGCTTGATGGCGTCACCGAGATAGGAAAGCTGTCGGTGTTCGAACATCGCTGGAATAATGCGTGAGTAAACACCCGTCGTCTCCCAACCTATTTTGTTCTCGACTTCCTCACGGAATCCCTCACGGTGGTCCCGTTCCATCGCTTCTTCCCATCCGGGTCCCTCTGTTCGCGGCAGGTCCAACGCGCTAAGGAGCCAGAAATTTGCCTTAACAGTTTCCTCGATGGTGCTGTTGATGTAGTGGAGCAGGAACGAGTTCTTCTTCACTGCTTCGATACCCAGCTCGGCGAAATCGAGCCACGCCCGATCGTGCAGTTCTTTATAGACTGATCTCAATCGCTGTAGCGGTTCGCGTTGGTTAGCTCGCGACATGCCAGCGATTCCATTCACCACAGCGATTTGTATTGCCGCGAAACTCGATCGCTCTGTTGGGCTAATGAACGGCCCCACCGAGAAGTTAACCTTGTTCATGTCGAGTCCAAGGGGACTTGCCAGACGAGAGTGTGTCACACGTATGAGGGTCTGGAGCAGACGCATTGTGATGTGGGTGCCAGGGCTGCCGTAGATTGTATTATGCAAAAGGCAATCCGACAGCGCCCTGACTGTGGCACTTAGAACGACGTCGCTTAGATTGAGTACCGAAATGGTTGCTAGTCGTTCGAGGTTGTTGATGAGAGTTAAAACGCTCATGTAAAGATTCTTTTCGATCAATGCCTTACAGAGGTCCCTCAAGTGATCAGCACCCTCCAGCGCCACGTCATCGAGCTTTCGTACCGCCGCATCTTCGATACTTCCGCTCAGATATGACGATACGAATGTGGAAACTGAACTTTCGCCGTGCTCCGGGAAGTATGATCGCGATTGCATCGACGCAAGGCTCAAACTAGCAAGAGCCCGGGTGACCTGTTTGACAAATTCCTGATCGGAGTTCGAGATTCCCCGTTTCGCATGCGCCCTTAGGCGCTCGAGCTGACGAGTGAGGACGCCGTCGAATCCAGTCTCTGATGGGAAAAACATTGCCGTCGTGCCAGTGGGCACGCGCAGGGAGCGATCGCGCGCGATTAGGTAGGCGGCTAGAAGGTTGCCCAATTCGCCCAGGGCATGTCGGGTTAGGTCATACTTTTCTCGTTCCGAAAAGTCGAAAACCATTGCCTGCAGTTCGTCCAGGGAGGCTTCGAACGCGCCAAAAAGCTGTGGGTTCCGGTCGAAGAAATGGAATCGGAGGTCCCTCCACCGCGTGCGCTTCGGTGTCACGTGCGTCTCCGGCTTCGTTCATAGCGGAGCTCTGCCCGCACTGCACCTTCGACCTTTTGAATTCGGCTAAGTAATTTCCTGGCACGCGTTGCGACCCGGGAAATCGTGAAATGCGGATCAACAAACTTTATTGCACGATCAAAGTAGATTTTGATAACCAGAACGCTGGCGAGAAGAATGCCCAAGCTGAGCCAGATTCCATGGGTCCCCGACTCTTTTTCCTGCAGCGCGCTTAACATCGCCACGAACGCAAAGATGGCGAGCGCCCAGTACACTATCCTGAATACCCAATCGCGCGCATATTCTCGCACTGTGTAAGCCGTGCCTCTCTCTGCCACCTGCTGTATGGAGAAAATGCTCAACGAGAACACTATGCCTATTACCCCGAGCATTGCCGCGCCCACCGCAATCTCCAACTGTGGCAGTGTGCCGGTTGTGACCAGCTTTTGGCTGTCCGCATGCCAACTGACTTGTCTGAGGTACGCGAGACCGATTCCGACCACGGTCGAAGCAAATAGGGCGATAATGATCCACCTTAATCGCGGTCGGGCGAGTTGCGTTCGAACCCGCACCTCGACGCGACGAAGGCGCACCGTCGCGGCGAGAACCGACACAAGTAGCGTCCTTCGAAGTCTCCGGCGTATTTGTTTGACCCGGCGCAAGGCGCTTCTCGCGACTGCAGGCGCGGTCTGAAATCTCGGGTTATCCACTGTTTGTCGGCGCGGGTTACTCGGCCCCGCCCGTCATAATACGGAGATCGGAAAGCGAATGCCACCAGTTACCATTGGGGGTCGCGGGGGTTAGGCTGCACAGCGGACTGCCCGCACGACTCTTCGGCTAAGTCGCGGCAGTCTCACCCAAAGAGCGAGTGCGGACGAATTGAACCCAAAGAAATACTCCACTGCAAAGAAGAAAAGTTCGGGGGTCGGTAATATGGATTTCCAGCTCGGCCAATGCCGCCTCTCTCGCTGTCGAAAGGTAGGAGTATCGACACCCCTACGCGACCGCCGAATTTCCACACAACTGTGTGACATCTAACCTTGCCTCCCATGCGAGATAAGCCGATTATGGCCTAGGCGCAAGCGGTGCCGAACAATTCGGCAGCTCACCCGAAGTCCTTTGTTGTCTAGATTTTGACCTCCAAGTTCTTTGATATCAAGATTTTGACACACCCCTTTTGTGAAACCCAAGCCCAGCGCGGCATACAGGGGCAAAGGGGGAGGGGGGTGGGGTCCTCAACGGAGCGTCCTACCGTCGAAACGGCCCATATTGGGACGCTCTACCAAACTTTTTTTCAGCAGGGAATCCACCGCTGGCAAGTGGAGATCATCGGCGCACCTGGAACAACCGGTCACTCGCGATTATGGGCTGGAAAGAAACGTTCAGCGCGAAACCAGCCGCGGAGCGGCACAAGAATGCAGCCCACGGCGCAAGCCGTGGGTCAGAAGCGCCTGGTGATCAAGCCCTGAAAGGGCGAAAGAGAAACACCTCAACGATCCACTCGCTTCAGGGCTTCCTGGGCGCGGGTGAAGTTGTGGGCCAACGCGAGTGCGGCACGATATTCTTCGGCGGCAGCTTGGCGGTCACCTTGCTTTTCGAGCAGCTGTCCCAGCAAGTAGTGGACTTTGAAGACAGGAGCTGTTTCCGCTGGAGGGGACGAGAGATAGCGCCGCAACAGGCGGACGCCCAGCGCATAGTCGCGGCCGGTGCGAAGCAGGACGCTGGCGCCGTCCATTAATGCTTCCGGGCGATCGATGGGACGGGTCTCGAGGGAGCGCAGCGCCTGCTCCATTTCGTCGAAGCGGTGCGTGTTGCGGTAGAACAAGGCCAGGTTCAGCCAGGCGTGAGCTCCTCCATGACTGGCATCGATGGCGGCGCGGTACTCACGCTCGGCGGTGGCGTCGTCTTTGTTTTTCTCCGCGATGCGGCCCATGACCCAGTGCGCCATCGCCGGGTTCAGTGAAGTGAGGGCCTGGGCCTGGGCGCTGGCCTTGTCCTTGCCGCCGCCAACGATGCCGGGGGCCTCAAGATAAAATTCGGCGAGGTCGGTCCGCGCCTCCCAATTCGAGGGGTCGAGTTCGACGGCGCGTTCGAACTCCGAACGTACCTTTTTCGCCATGCCTGCAGCGCTGAAAAAGCTGGTGCGATCGGCCTTTTCCCCGTAGATGCGTCCCAGCCACATGTGGTAAGAACTGTTTCGGGGTTCAAGCTTTACGGCACGCTCACAGGCGCTGATTCCGCGGTCCCACTCTTCGAGCATGAAATAGGCGCGGCAAAGCAGGTTGTAGGCCGAAGCGTCTCCGGGTGAGTGAGCGGTCTGCTGTTGCAACGCCTGAATGACTTCGTCGACATGCCCGGACGCGAGCAGTTCTTTGGGAGACGGTTCTGCGCCACACACCAGGGATGACACCAGCAACATAGCTGCCAGCCGGGCGCACGACTTCATGGGTTAGGGAACCACCTTGACCGGGGCGCCCTCAACCATGGGCTTAGGATCGTCCGTGCCCAGCGCCACTACGGCGTTGTCGGGAAGGCCGGCTGTAATCTCAACTCGAGTGAGATTTTGCAGCGCGATCACAATGTCCTGGCGCTTTAACCTGTTGTCGACGATCTGGAAAACATAAGGCCGCGTGTCGTCGATGCGAATCGCGTCGCGCGGCAGAGTCAGCACGTTTTTGTGTTCAGCGGTCACAATGGTGACGCCGACATTCACGTTGGGCAAGAGCCTGAGGTCGTGATTGTCGACGGTGCAGGTCGCTTCACCAATGTTTCTGGCACCGCGCAACTTGACGGTCGAGGGAACCGTGGTGACGCTGCCATTCCACATCCGTCCCGGGACTGCGTCCCAGGTGACCTCGATCTTCTGCCCGGGAACCAGACGGCCCACATCCGGTTCGTCCACGAAGATGCGCACAAGAACGTGGGAAAGATCAGCCTCCTGCAGGAGCAAATCTCCCGCCTGAACGTACGCGCCCTCTTTTACAGGCAGGGAATAGACAATGCCGTTGAAAGGCGCGCGAACATTGGATTTCAGGAGCGCGGCCGTGGCTGCCTCATACGCCGCCTGAGCTTCGGCGCCCTCGGCCTGTACCTTGGCAGCTTCCGGCTTGGAATAGCGATCCTTCTGCTTCTGCTCGAGCAGGGTTACGTCCGCCTGCGCGCGCTGCAGGGTATCTTCCGCCTGCTTGACTTCGCCCGGTGATGCCGCCCCCTGCTGTTGCAGCCGGTGGAAAGCTTCCACATTGCGTTGTGCAGCGTCGCGCTCGCTGCGGGCTTTGATCAGTTGGGCATCAAGCGTCAGCAGTTCCTCGTGGGTACCGCCGGTTGTCAAGGCGTTCTGGTCGGCGCGTGCCGTGGTCATCTGTGCCCGCGCCTGCGCGGCCTGCTTGCGGATATCGGCGTCGTCGAGTTGCAGCAGTAATTGCCCCTTACGCACGCGATCGCCTTCCTTCACCAGCAGGCGCTTGACGGTGGTGGCGATGGGTGCGTGGGCTTCGAAATTCTCGACGGGCTCAATTTTGCCGTTGGTGGAAACCAGGCTGCGGATGGGGCCCCGTTCGACAGAAGTGGTCCGCACTCTTATCGGATTGCGGCGCGAGAAAACCGGAACCAGTATTGCCGCGACGATGACGCCCGCCACCAGCCAGTTCCACCCTTTGCGAGGCGGTCGATTGCGAGGCGATCCGTTCGAATTGTTTGTCGAGGCCAACTTGTTTTCTTTCAGGGCACGGCAGGAATAACTGCAAGAATCAATTTATCACCGGAGGGCCTCGAAAAAACACGACGCGGTCCAGCCCGGTGCATTGTTAGATGCTGGGGGATGCGGCTTCGCCTCATTGATAAGCAGGTGATTTTCGAGTCGAGCCAGGCCAAATGTGTGTCCAGCCAGGCTGCGATGGCCCGTCGGCCGCGTCGTACCGCTACAATCATTTCATGGCGCCCAATCCCCGCTATACACCCGAACATGCCGCTGCGGGTCTCGATGCAAAGTTCCCGGAAATCGAGACCTGGCCCAACCAGTTCCCAGGATACGAAATCCTGATCGATGATCCTGAGTTCACTTCCGTTTGCCCAAAAACGGGTCTGCCGGATTTCGGACTGCTGACGATACGTTACATGCCGGAGAAGCGTTGCCTCGAATTGAAGTCGCTTAAGGAGTATCTCTACTGCTACCGCAACCTCGGGATTTTTCAGGAGAATATTGTCAACCGCGTATTGGAGGACGTGGTGCGCTGGGCGAAACCAGTTTGGGCGGAAGTGAAAGGGGAGTTTCGTCCCCGTGGTGGCATCTCGACAACGGTGGTCGCGCGGTGGCCACGGCCGAAGAATGGGAAGCGCGGCTGACTGATCGTGGGTGCGAAGGTTCCGTCGGTCAGCGGGACGCGGACGCCGCCCGCGGTTCGATGCGCTCAATCTCGGCGGCTTGCTCAGCTATTACGCGGCTGACTTCGTAGGCGCCCTGCAAGTTCAGCCAGAACTGCTCGGTCGTCCCGAAGAAGCGCGACAACCGGACGGCCGTATCGGCGCTAATACCGCGGCGCTCAAGTACGATGTCGTTGACGCGAGGCACGGGGACGTGAAGCCGCTTCGCCAACTCGTAAGGGGACATGCCCAGTGGCTTGAGAAACTCTTCCCGCAGGATTTCGCCGGGATGCGTTCTCCAGTTCGGTGTGCCTTTTCTTCGGGTGTTCATAATTCACTGATGATTCGCCACTTCTTCTGATCGCGTAAGCTTCCGTAATGAGAGTCTAGGATTTAAGGAAATCTGGTAGTGTCTCAGTGTGAAAAGTCAGGTTATCCATTTGAGCCCAAGCCGGTGCAGCAACTTCTTCCCTTGTTCGCGTGGTAGGAAGACAGCTATAAGGAGTGCCAACAGACTGAGCGCTAGGAGTACTAAGAACACGAAAGCCAAGGCGTCCGAGAGCGCCATCGCTGCAATTATAAGCGACCTTCAGTTTGCAAGAAGCACAATTTCTTGGTAGTGGCGGGACATCTGAACAAACTTTCAGTGCACGCCGAAAAAGAACACCGGGCAGCATTTTCGGGAACTCCTCTTGAAGCCGCTGATGCTGCTGAGTTGCACGGGGTCCTTCGCTTCGCTCAGGATGACAAGAGTTTTTGAATGCGATGATCCGCCGATTTGTTTTGATCACAGAAATTAGGCGGAGTTGCGATGGTGGTTCATCGTTCCATAAGAGTTCTGCCGACCGTGCTATATTCGCTCGACCTGTGGCCGAGACGAAACTTTACCCTCGTACCGCGCTAGTCGTGCTCACAGCGCTCAATCTGCTCAACTATGCGGATCGCAACGTGCTGTTCGCGGTTCAACCCCTGGTGCAGAATGAATTTCACCTAACCAAGGCGCAACTGGGCTATCTCACCAGCGCGTTCTTGGCTTTTTACATGGTGGCGGCGCCATTTGTGGGCCCTCTGGCGGATCGCTACTCGCGCAAGCTCATCATCGCCTTCGGCGCAATCTTCTGGAGTGGGCTCACGCTGCTTACAGCGGTCACGCATACGTATTCGGAACTGCTGATTCGTCACACGCTGGTGGGAGTCGGTGAGGCGACATTTGTTACCATTGCGCCCACCTTTGTCGCAGACCTATTTCCCGAAGAAAAACGTGGGCGGATTCTCGGCGTGTTTTATCTGGCGATCCCTGTGGGATCAGCAGCGGGCTATCTGCTGGGCGGCAATCTGGCCCCGCACCATGGCTGGCGGTTTCCGTTCTATGTCGCGGCGGCGCCGGGATTCCTGCTGGCGCTGGCCGTCTTGTTTCTCAAGGAACCGGAACGAGGTCAGTTCGACTCGCTCAAGGAGACGCCGGAGCGGGGAACGATTCTTGGGTTGTCTCGTAATCCGGCGTTTTTGACGGCGACGCTGGGCATGGCCGCCATGACGTTTTCGCTCGGCGGCATTCAGGTGTGGATGCCTCAGTTTCTGTATAGCGAGCGCCATTACTCGCTGGAGTCGGCCAACTTCATGTTTGGGATCATCATTGTGGTGGATGGAATTCTGGCGGCGCTGGCCGGAGGCTGGCTGGGCGACTATCTGCTGCGCCGGATGAAGAGTTCTTATTACTTTATCTCGGCGGCGAGCATGTTGCTGGGAGTGCCATTCATGATTGCGGCGTTATTCGCGAAGGGAAGAGTGATGGTTCCGGCAATTGCGGTGGCCGCATTTTTCCTCCTATTCAATACCGCCCCGCTGAATGCGGCGGTCATCAATTCCGTGGGAGCTCATATTCGAGCCACGGCGATTGCGGTGAATATTTTTATCATTCACATTCTCGGGGACGTGCCGTCCCCAACCATGATGGGATGGGTCGCCGACAAGCGTTCGCTGCAAGGTGCCTTCGTCCTTCCGGTGATCGCGATGGTCGTGTCTTCTGCCACACTGTTTTACGGGATGAAATTCGCGCCGGCGGTGGGCACGACTGACGGAAAAGCGCTAACCACTGAAAAGCGTTGACCACTAAGGACACGAAGTATCACGAAGGAGATTCCAACCCCACGTAGGATGAATTACTTTCACTGGATTGCGGGAACGATTCTCGCGCTTGCCTGGTTTTCTCGCATTGTTGACGCCGCTCTCGGAATGCCCAGCGTGGCGGATGTATCGCGGGCGGAGTGGGATCGGAAGTCGGTCGCGCTGGGGGAGAATCCGCGGGTTTCGATTATTGTTCCGGCGCGGAATGAAGAAGAGACGATTGAGCAAGCGCTGGGCACGCTGCTCGCGCTCGATTATGACAACTACGAGGTGATCGCGGTCAACGACCGCTCGACCGACTCGACCGGCGAGATCATGGAGAGAGTGGCGCAAAGTCCCCACTTCTCGCAAAAGACGCGAGAAATGGGGCACCCGGCGCAAAATCCCCACCCTCTCGCACAAAACGCGAGAAGGGTGGGGCACCCGGATGCGGGACTCTTGCGCGTGATTCATCATCGCGAGTTGCCGGCGGGCTGGCTGGGAAAGACGCATGCTATGTGGACTGCCGCCAACCATGCTAGCGGCGAGTGGTTACTGTTCACTGACGCGGACGTACTCTTTAAGCCAGACTCGCTGCGCCGTGCCCTTGCCTACGCTGAGTCGGAACAGGCGGACCACGTTGTGCTGTTTCCGCGCATGATCATGAAGCGTCCAGGAGAATACATGATGATCGCGTTTTTCCAGACCATGTTTATGTTTGGCCATCGTCCGTGGAAGGTGGCCGATCCGAGCACGGACGATCACATGGGAGTGGGGGCGTTCAATCTGGTTCGCCGTCGCGTTTATGACACGGTCGGCACCTACGAAGCTTTGCGGATGGAAGTGCTGGACGACATGAAGCTGGGCAAGGTAGTCAAGAAAGCCGGCTTTGCCCAACGCAATGTTTTCGGCGGCGATCTGATTTCGATCCGCTGGGCGAAGGGGGCAATGGGAGTCGTCAACAATCTGACGAAGAACTTTTTTGCGGTGCTCTCTTTCCAGTGGCCACGCACGCTGGTCTCGGCCTTCGGCCTGGCATTTCTGAACCTGATGCCTTTTGTGGGCCTGTGGACCGCTCACGGATGGGCGCGGGCGCCGTATGCGGTGGCGCTGATCTCGATGTTCGTCATTTATGTGGGGATGTCGTGGCGGTCTGGGGTGCCGCCGTATTATTTCTTTCTGCATCCCGTGAGCACCGTGCTGTTCATCTACACTCTGCTGCGCTCGATGATCCTGACGCTGTGGGACGACGGTATTACCTGGCGGGGGACGAAGTATCCGCTGGAGGAGTTGCGGAAGGGGATGGTCTGAGAGGGGCGGGGAATCAGGCCAGCAAAATCGAGCTTCGCTCGATCGGACAGCCGAGGGCGGCTGTCCCCACATGGACATTGCCAATCCCACAGGCATTGCCGAGTTGAGGCTACTGCATTGGATCTTCCCCCTCAACATCGTTCCCGTAGGTGGCGGTGGTGGAAGGCTTGACCTTCTGTTTCTTTGGCTTCTTTGATGGATGCAGACGGCCTGCGCTGTAGTGGCCGCGGTTTTCCACGTCGTAGTTTTTCGGCAGCGGAGGAATCATGACCGTTCCGTGCTTTAGCTGCCTGATGCGGTTCAGGACGATTTGTGGGCGCCCCTCGTGGAGCTTTACCGCTCCGTTAATCTCGATCACCTGTCCTTCGAGCAAGCGCACATCCCCGACATCCTCCAGGTCGGAAGCAAAGACCACGACGGAAAACGGGCAGGCCGTTCGGTCATCGCAGAAGTCCACGAAGTGGTTGCCGTCGTCTTCTACCTTCACGTGCAGGACCTTGCCGGTTACACACTTGACCTCACCGACGTATTGAGCGGCATCGTGGATGGGAACGCAGTCCGATCCGAATAAAGGGGCGGCCGATAGGACGAGCAAGGACACCCACAGCCAATTCGACAATGTCCAATTGGGTTTGTGATCGGCGCGCATGACGATGAGACCGGTGCGAAGAACCCGTGCCATCCCGGATTCTATGGAAGTGCGTGGATAGAGTCTGTGATGGAAGGGAGTTTATGTTCGCAGGAATCCCGGAATGAAACTGTCTCGGCAAGACACAGGGGCCAGCGATAATCTGGCCCCTGCAAAGAAATTCGTTGGTATTGGCTGGCGCCTACTTGAACGATTTCACTGCTCCGGCCTCGTCTTCTTTCACATCGAAGACGGTATAGAGCTTGGTGATCTGCAGAAGGTCGTTGACCTTCTTGGTCAACTTGAGCAGTTTCAACTCGCCGCCCTGGTTCTTGGTTGTTGTAAAGGCGCTGACGAGTTCGCCGATGCCCGAGCTATCGATGTAGTTCACATCGGCCAGGTTAAGCAGAATCTTCTTCTGTCCTTTGGAGAGCAGGTCGCGCACCGTATCGCGCAGAACCACGCTGCCTTCGCCCAAGGTGATGCGACCACTGCAGTCTACGATTGCGACTCCATCCACTTGCCGAGTACCAACCTTCATGCTCACTGGGAAGCCTCCTTGCCGCCCGCGGTTGGCCCGTGGACGTGCTTGATCAGTTTTAGTTCGGTGCCCGTCTGGGACGGGCGAATCTCTACCACATCCATGAACGAGCGCATAAGAAAAATTCCGCGCCCCGATGTCTTGAGCAGGTTTTCCGGCGCCAATGGATTTGGAATCTTGCTCAAGTCCATGCCCTTGCCCTGGTCCCGGATAATGATGACTAGGTCTTCGGCCGTGCGTTCGAAGGCCAATGTGACCTTCTTTTCGGCAGCATAAGCGTTCCCGTGCAGAACGGCATTCACGGCACCCTCGCGCACGGCCATGGAAATCTGCATCACTTCATCCTCGGGAAAGCCCAGTTCCGCGGCAATACGGGTCGCTTTCTCTTCTGCACTGTCCACCGTTTCCAATGTGGAGTCTAGCGTGTAGGAGACCCGTTGCTCGGTCATGGCCATAGACAAACGAGGAGTGAATATAAACCCTGCCTGCGCCGCGTTGCCGCGCTAGCGCTCAGGATCTCGCCAGGAGCGCCTCCCGGCGAATGGGGTAGTTTGCCTGTCGGACGGGGGAATTGTCAACGTTCGGGCCACGGAGGGTGGTGAGAGTGCTGGGGCGAGTGATCCCAGGAGCGAATCGGAGGGTCTCCGTCGCGAGCAGGCTGAGAACAGTTGCGGAGGAAATTTCCAGCGGTTGAGCCCTCCGCGGACAGTTACTCTAAATCAGCCATTAACTGGGCTTCGGGATAACCCCGAACCCGCCCCTGCGCGTCTAAGAGCCAGGGATAAGTTTGGGAGTTGTCTGCGCGGACCGGGCGTATAATCGGCTCAAGGAGTTTCTTATGAGATCCAAGTGGCTGGCGATCGGGGTGGTATTGGCGGCGTTCAGTGCAGGACCGTGGACGCGGGCGCAGGTGCAAGACCAGGACAAAGATCAGCCGAAGGCGTCGGATGTGCAAGGGAAGCCGGCACCTCCACCGGCCGCGCTGCCGACTGCGGATGACAGCCAGGTTAAGCATAACGGCGGCAAGACCGACGTCGATGCCGTGGGAAACCGCAATGTGGGATGCGGACGCGGTGTTGGCAACTGGTACACCGTGGAAGGCCAGGTCGCGCGCGGACGGGTGTATGCCCAGCAGATCGAATCGCAGGTCAAGCTGGTGAATGATCCTGTAATCACCGAATATGTGAACCGCATTGGACAGAACCTGGTGCGGAACTCCGACGCGCAAGTGCCGTTCACGATCAAGGTTATTGATTCTGATGTGGTGAATGCCATGGCGCTGCCCGGCGGATTTTTCTATGTGAACTCGGGGCTGATTCTGGCTGCGGATGAGGAAGCGGAGATGGCGGGCGTGATGGCGCATGAGATCGCACATGTGGCGGCTTGCCACTATGGACGAGAGATGACGCGGGCGAACCTGCTGCAGATGGCGTCGATTCCGTTCATCTTTATGGGTGGCGCGATCGGCTATGCTGGATATGAAGCAGCCGGGATTGGGATTCCGCTGACTTTCTTCAAGTTCTCGCGGGGATTCGAGGCAGAGGCGGACTACCTGGGCGTCGAGTACATGTACCGCGCGGGGTACGATCCATCAGCGTTCGTCTCCTTCTTCGAAAAGATTCAAGCCATGGAAAAAAAGAAACCAGGGACGCTGTCGAAGGCATTCGAAACGCACCCGCAGACTCCGGATCGCATCGAGAAGACACAGGATGAAATCCGGAAGATTCTTCCCGCGAAGCCGCAATATGTTGTGACCACTTCCGAGTTTGACGAGGTGAAGGCACGGCTGGCTTCGATCGAGAATCGACACAAGATCATCGACCAGAAAGATTCGAGCAAGCCCAGTTTGCGGCGAACGTCGAACTCGAGCGACAAGTCGACTGAAAACAAGAGCGATGACGATCGTCCGACGCTGAAGCGGCGGGATGATTCGTCAAACTAACCGAGCAAGGCGTGATTCTGACCGGCGGCT
>Ga0137390_10000101_pt1 | contig 50286 bp, 46 predicted proteins | sample 15con2h24AmetaG_FD_104937 | JGI IMG/M metagenome (GOLD analysis project Ga0137390, IMG submission 104937) | Vadose zone soil microbial communities from Angelo Coast Range Reserve, California, USA - 15con2h2.4A metaG | ecosystem: Environmental > Terrestrial > Soil > Vadose zone > Saprolite... | reverse complement strand
CCTGGAGGTGCGCAAGCGGGACCCCGCCAATCGCGAAGCGATCGCTTTCGCCGAAGAGGCGATCCAGTCGGCGCGCGACGCGCTCGGCTAGCCGGACGTCGTCTCGAAACGGTCGAGCCCGTCGTCGGGGAGCGTCTCCCACGGCGCGACGGAGCGGACGTAGACATGGACGGTCGGTCGCGCGTCGAACGCATCGTCCAGCGCGCTGGCCCGGACACTCGCCGTCTCGGAGTCGGGCCACCCACCGCCGAAGAGGTTGGACCCGCACGTCCCGCAGAACGCCTTCGCGCTGCCTTCCGGCGGCTGGTACGTCTGCAGCAGCTCCGCGCCAGCGAGAATCCGGATCGCCGTCGACGGGACGCGGGCGTTCACGGTTCCGACGCTGCCCGACAGCTTCTTGCAGCTTTCGCAATGGCACCACCTGAGCGTCGCCGGGGTCTCGTCCAGCTCGAACCGCACGCCTCCGCACAGACAGCTTCCACGAAGCGCAGCCACGACCCGAGCTTACCCCGCCCGCCCTCCCGAACCGGTCCGGCGACGTCGACTCCCCCTGGAGTCTTACCCTGGCCTGCGGGGCAGGCCCTCGTTCCGCCGCGGGCACTTGCCGCAGTGCGCCCGCGCGGTTCCCCGCGAGGGCCTTCCCCCTCAGACAAGACGCGGCAAACGGCCCGAATCTTGCTCTGAGCCCTATCATCGGTTCATGGCGACGAACGGCAAGCTGACCGCCAAGGACTACAAAACCGACCAGGAAGTCCGCTGGTGCCCGGGCTGCGGGGACTACGCGATCCTGGCCGCGCTGCAGTCCTTCATGCCGGAGCTCGACGTGCCGAAGGAGAACATCGTCTTCGTCTCCGGCATCGGGTGTGCCGCCCGGTTCCCGTACTACATGGAGACCTATGGGATGCACTCCATCCACGGCCGCGCCCCGGCGATTGCCACGGGGCTGGCGACCTCGAGGCCAGACCTCTCCGTCTGGGTCGTCACCGGCGACGGTGACTCGCTGTCGATCGGGGGGAATCACCTCATCCACGCACTGCGCAGGAACGTGAACATCAAGATTCTCATGTTCAACAACGAGATCTACGGACTGACGAAGGGTCAGTACTCCCCGACCAGCCCGCTCGGGACGCGAACGAAGTCGACGCCGATGGGCTCGCTGGACTGGCCGTTCAATCCGCTCTCACTGGCGATCGGGGCGGAAGCCTCGTTCGTCGCGCGAGCGATCGACACGGATCGCGCGCATCTGACGGAGACGTTGCGAGCCGCAGCCGCGCATCGCGGCAGCGCGTTCGTCGAGATCTTTCAGAACTGCAACATCTACAACGACGGCGCCTTCGACTTCGTGCGCGAGGAGAAGGCGAACAGGATCTATCTGGAGCACGGGAAGCCGATCCGCTTCGGCGAGGAGGGCCAGAGAGGGGTGCGGCAACGGGCGGACGGCAGCGTCGAGCTCGTCGACGTGAAGGACGAGTCCGAGTTGCTCGTCCACGACGCACACCATGCCGAGCCGAGCGCCGCGTTTGCCCTCAGTCGATTGACCCAGTCGACGGCGAATGCGACTCCGATCGGCATCTTCCGCGACGTCGAGCGGCCGGTCTACGACGACCTGATGGCCGAGCAGCTCGCGACCGCGCGCGCCGACCAGGAGGGCGACCTTGCGGCGCTCCTCCAGGCCGGCGATACCTGGACGATCTAGGCAGTCAAAGGCAGACCAGCGCTACGCCGCTGCGGCAGGGTCGGACTGCCAGAGGCCGATCGGATTTCCCTCGGTGTCGGCCCCGGTGGCGAACCAGCCCATTCCCGGCACCGGCTGCGGGTCGTCGGCTTTCCCGCCGAGCTCTCTCACCCGCGCGACGCCGGTGTTGACGTCGTCGACGTCGAAGTACACGCGGATCGCGCCCGGCTCGCCTGGGAAAACGGCTCCGCCCGTGTCCTCGCTGAGCCGGAGCATGTGGTACTCCACCGGACCTTCCATCGACTCGAACTGCCAGCCGAACAGGTTGCTGTAGAACTCGCGCGCGCGGCTCGTGTCCTTCGCCGGCACCTCGAAATGAACGGGCTTCCCAGCCATAGGATCTCCTTCCGGACGCAGGGTCGAGACCGACGATATCCCCTTCTCTGTTCCGTTTGGGTTACGCAGTGGTACTCGCCCGCCGGCGCGGGCGCGTCGCCAGGTACTTCGCCTTCGCCCGGGCAAAGAAGTCCGGCTCCCGTTCGTGCTCGCCGACCAGCCAGTCCACGAACGCGTCGCTGTACTGGGGGGAGCCGAACTTCGGGACGTGCACGAACTCTGGCCTCGTCTCCTCGGTGATCGTATGCACGCGCCGGACGCTGAGGACGTCGAAAGCATTGACGCTGTCGCCGCGCAGTCGCAGGTTGACCTCCCGGATCACTTCCTTCTGACGGTACGGATGTGAACGATCCGGATCCACCTGTCCGTAGAGCGGGGCATGTGGATCCGTCGTGAGACGGATCAGCGTCGGCCGGCCCTCGTCGTCTCGCTCCGCCGTTTCGATCACGGCCACCTCGGCCCCGTCGGGGGCATGCATAACCTGGCGGATGTTCGCGAGCCACTGTGACCGCGTCGCATCGAGCTGGCGCTTGATGAAGTCGCGCACGTCGGCGCCGGTCGCGGGCTCGCTCTTTGCGCCGTGCCGGAAATAGAGGCCGCCGCGCGCGAAGGCGACGTGCTCGTCCCCGTCGATGCTGCGATACCGGCCGGTCCGGGCGAACACGAGCGGCGTGTTCGCCACCCCCTCGACGACGATCGCCGTCGCCCGGCGCCCGGTTCGGGTGATGTCGTACAGCTCGAAGGCCTCGAACTCCGGCTCGGCGTAGCGCGCGAGCTCCTCGTGGAGCTGCTCCTCCTCGACATCCCCGCTCAGGACCACGACACCCCCACCGGAATTCGCCACCGCTGCGACGTCTCGGACGAGCTCGAGCCAGACTCCGGGTGCCTGTGAGTCGAAACGTTCGACCAATTCGACGCGCTTCGAGCTTCGCTTGGCCTCCGCGGCGCGGTTCAGGTATCGGTTCGCGTCCGCCGCCACACGCTCAATCTAAAGCGTGCCGGCCTGCTCGACCGCACCCACGATCAGCGCGGCGAGCTGTCCGAGCCCTTCTTCCTTTGGGACCTCGACGGTCCAGGGATCGACGAGGGTCCAGTCGCTCGAGGTCAGCGCCTCATGACGCGGTCGAAGAGATCCGGATGCGTCGCCAGTGAATAGCCGTCGATGACCCAGGGGCCGTTCGTATCCGGCGGCGCAACCCGCTCGACCTCCAGGTAGCGGAGCACCGCTTCATTCCGCGGATCCACGCGATCGACCTTGACACATCAGGGCGCTACGGCAACCCTGCCGTGCGGGTCATGGGGTCCTGGAGCAAAGTTCTGCTCGGCGTGAGCGCCGCCGCGGCCGTCGTCGGCGTGCTCGGCGTTCACACCACGAATGCGCCGGCCGCTGTGGCCCAGGCGTGCGACAAGTCCGGGTACAAGCTCTCCCTGCTGTCGCTGACCGGGCCACCCCGCGCGGATCTCGTCATTCGCGTCAGCGCAAAGGCCGCCGGTTGTGAAGTGCCGACCACGCTGGTCCGAGTCCAGGTAGCGGTGCTCGCCTTCAAGAAGCTGCGCGCGCGAAAGCTCGTCGTCAGCAACGTTCCGGCACCCGGTGGAACGGCCACCATCAATCTCGGCCGCGTTCAGCGGCAGCGCTTGGTTCAGGCGACGGTCTCGTTCGGCCCCCAGGTCGTACTGGCGGCGCAGGTCCGGACGCGTCAGAAACCCGATCTCGTGCTGACGCGCGCCTATGCCGGGCGATCGGCAGTCATCGGGCACCCGTTCTTCGTCGTGGCGATCGTGCGGAACCCGACGAAGGACGTCGGTCTCGGCGCGCTCGTGACCGTCTCGGCCGCAGGCGCACCGCTGGCGACGAAGCAGTTGAAGGTCGGCCCGCGGCGCCGTATCGTGGCGCAGATCCCGGTGACGCTGACGCAGCTCGGGGCTGCGCAGCTGACGGTGACCGTCACGCCTTCGAGCCCGATCGAGACGACGCTCGCGAACAACGTGCGCGTGCTGGCCGTCGAGACGGCCGAGTTCAAGGTGCAGGAGTCGGCGACCCTCGCGGAGAGCTTTGCCGGCTACGGCGGACAGTTCAATCATCACGTCTACGCTGCCATCAGCCGCGCGGCCGGCGTGACCGACGACAACGCGAAGGACATGGAGCGGAAGATGCGCGATCTGCAGCCGCAGTTCTCACGCATCTTCTTCAACAACACGGCGTTCACCGATCCGGACCGCATGCAGTCCTTCATCCGCACGGTGCAGCTCGCCCAGAGCGCCGGCACGACGATCAACATCACCTGGCAGGGCGGAACGTTGAGTGTCGCCAACGGGACGATTCCGAAGTTCGCTGCCGTTCTGATCGATCTCGTGCGCGCCCGGGGGATCACGAACCTCCGCTGGCTGACGCTCCAGAACGAGCCGAACCGGACGAAGATCACGATGGCGCAGTACGAGGCGCAGTACCGCGCGCTCGACCCGTACATCCAGAGCATTCGCGGACAGGTGCGCTACATGGGGGGCGACCTCGTCCGCGGCCCCGATGTCGGGCCGCCGAATCAGCAGGCCTGGCTCCAATACATGGCGAGCCACATGGCCGACCTCCTCGACGCCTATTCGATCCACGTCTTCTGGGATTACTTCGACACGCAGAAGCTCGTCGACCGGCTCACCGAGGTGCGTACGATCGTCGACGCGCTGCCACAAGCGGGCCGCAAGCCGCCCTATGTCTCGGAGTACGGTGTGCGCGGCCTGCGGACCTTCAACGGTGCGCCGGCCGGCGATCCGGGAGTCTGGGAGGACGGCACCCCGATCACACAGACGAACGTTAACGCGTTCCAGCAGACCTGGTTCGATGTCCTGGCCGCGCGGCTGGGTTACGTCGGAACGAGCAAGTGGGATTCCTACTTCGGCAAGTACGACAACGGCACGCAGGCCTATTACATGATCGGGAGCCCGGCCGACGGCTGGCCGCTCTATCCGATCTACAACTCCCTCCGCCTGCTGACAGCCGCCGTCGGGCGGGGTTGGAGAACCGTGAACGTCGACTCGGTGTCGAACGATTCACGGCTCCTCGCGGCCTACGTGGGCAAGGCGGGCGAGCACACGGTTGTCGGTCTCGACACCGCCGGCGCCCAGCTGAACACCGTGTCACCCACGGTGGTGTCGTACACGATCGGCGGTCTGCCGCCGTCGAGGAGCTTCCAGGTCACGATCTGGAACGCGGCCGGCGACGGGCTCGTGGGTCAGCCTGCGCCGGCCGCCACGGATGCGGCGGGCGTCGTGACGATTTCGGTTCCGCAGCAAGCCGTTTTTGCGCTACGGGGTTAGGCCACGCCGAAGGTCACGTTCACGACCGCGGTCACGTCCTTGTCCACCGTGGAGGTGTCGTAGACACCGTAGTCCTCGACCTCGGTCGAGTTCGGCGAGGTCACCTGGAAGACGCCGACGTCGACGCCGCGCAGCTTGCCGAAACTGGCGCCGGTTGCCTTCACGATCAACCCTTGTCCGCGACGTATCCGCTGGGGAGATGCAAGCGGCAGGAGCGACGAACCAGAGGAGGATCGAATGTACGCACGCGTAGCGAGCTTCAATCTCGGCGACCGAGCCGATCAGATGGTCGACCAGGTCCGCGGTGACGTCGAGAGCGGCAACCGGCCCCCGGGGCTCGAAGATGCCAAGGGCATGATGATGCTCGTCGACCCTCGAGTGGGAACGCAATGGGCATCACGCTCTTCGACAGTGAGGACGCGATGAAGCGCGGCGACGAGGCGCTGAACGCGATGTCGCCGTCGACCGGCTCGCGGACCGGCGTCGAGTTCTACGAAGTCGCCGTCCAGACGATGGAGTAGCGCGCCGTTGTGTCGACCGCCGGCGCCTTGCCGACGCCGGCGGTCGACTCTCTTATGTGCCTGACGAGCCCGCGTTGTCGTGATCGCAGTGCGACGAGCTCGAAGGGGTCGTGCTCGTAGTCGTCTTGGTCGTGGCTGTCGTGGCCGCGCCCGACGAGTTGGAGCTCGAGCTGCCGCCTGCGGCGATGGCGACTCCCGCTCCGCCAAGCGCCAATGTCGTGACGACGCCGGCGAGCAAGGCGGTGTGTCTGGGTCGGAACATGTGTACCTCCTTTCGGTCGTGGGTCGTTCCGACCATCGAAGCGCCGCCGTCTAAGAGCAGCCCAAGACCTGGTTAAGAAGTCGGTGAGACTTCTAGTCGGCGGCCTCGGAGGTGGCGACGACGAGACGCTCGCGGCGCCGCGACCGTGGCGGCGTGATCAAGATGGCCACGCCCACACCGATAAGCGCGGCAACCGCGGCGGCGGCGAAGGCGATCTTGAATCCGTCGACTGATGGGACGTTCCTCGTGCCGGGAATCGTGTGCGCGACGAGCAGCGCGGCGCCGACCTGGCCGCCGACCACGCCGCCCACAGTACGCATGACCGTGTTCATCCCGGTGGCGACGCCGGTCTCGGTCGGGCGCACGGCCTCGGTGATCAGCGTCGCCATGGCGGCGAACGCGAAGCCGACGCCGACGCCGAGCACAAGCATCGCCGCGAGAATCTGCCACGGCTTGTCGTGCCAGGCCGCCAGCGAGCCCGCTGCGATCGCAACGAGGAGCATTCCCCCGGCAAGTGGCCACTTGAAGCCGGAGCGTCTGCCGATGAGCCCGGCGAGCGGGCCGGCGAACAGCAGCGTGAATGAGCTCGGCAACAGGTACAGCCCTGCTCTCGTCGCGCTGGCGTCGAATCCGTAGTGAACCGCGTGCTGTATCGACGCGGAGAGGCCGTGCGGCGTCTCGACGAAGTTCGGCACGAGTACGAAGGTTCCGAACATCGCGAAGCCGGCGATCAGCGCCGTGAGGTTCGTGAAGAGGATCTCGCGCCTGGCGAGCATGCGCATGTCGACCATCGGCTCGTCGACTTGCAGCTCGGCGATGCCCCACGCGACGAGCAGAACGACGGCTGCCGCGGCGAGCCCGAGCGTGCGTCCGGACGTCCAGCCCCACTGCTCTCCCTCGGTGAGTGCGACGAGCATGGCGATCAGACCTCCGGACATGAGTGTCGCTCCGACGTAGTCGACACGCGACGGCGTCTTGATCGGGGACTCCGGGATGAAGCGGTGCACGAGCACCAATGCAGAGCCGATTCCGACGGCGCCGACGATGAACAGCCAGCGCCATGAGACGTTGTCGACGATCACCCCGGAGAGCACGATCCCGAAGCCGCCGCCGATCCCGAATACAGCCGAGACGAGACCGATCGCGACCCCGACCTTCTCCCGAGGGAACTCGTCGCGGATGATCCCGTAGCTCAGCGGGAACACCGCCGCTCCAGCGCCCTGGACGGCGCGCCAGCCGATCAGCGACCAGATGTTCCACGCAGCGGCCGCGCCGATCGAGCCGATGAAGAAGAGCGCGAGCGAGATCACGAGCAGCCGCTCTTTGCCGTACTGGTCGCCGAGCTTGCCGAGGATCGGGGTCGCGACGGAGGCCACGAGCAGGAAGACCGTCAGTACCCACGTCACCCAGGTCGTCGTGGTGTGCAGGTCCCGCTGCAAGGTCGGGAGAGCAGGGATCACCATGGTCTGCTGGAGTGCGAACGCGATCCCGGCCAGCGTGAGGATCGCGAGCGTCACGTTGTGGTGCTGGCGCTCGACTTCCACGGGACGTGCTCAGCCTAGCGGCGGGAGTTGCGATCCCGGGGCGACGAGGCTCTACCGAGACGTGTCGGGGTGCAGCCGGCGAAAGGATTGTGTTAAGCGGTAAGCAGTTCTTCGGCGGGCCGCTCTGCCACGCCCGGGACGCTTCTCGAGCGCAGCCAGACATAGAGTGATACGCCGAGACCGGCGACGCCTGCGACGGTGAACGAGAGCTCCGTTCCGCCGAAGGCAGTGAGCCAGCCCGACATGATCCCGCCCAGCGTGCCGGTCCCGGCGAAGGCGAAGAAGTAGATCCCGACGAGGCGGCCCCGCAGGTGGTCGGGTGAGGCGAGCTGGATGAGCGAGCTCGTGTTCGACGACCAGGTCGTGAAGCACACCCCACCGAGGAAGAGGAGCAGGGCGATGACGACCGGCGTCCGGAGCGGCGCGATCAGCAGCTCGCAGAGCGCGAAGCCGGCGCTTCCGGCGGCAGTGATCCCTATGGTCGCGCGGGCAAGGTGCGCCGAGAAGAGGGCTCCGATCAGGGCGCCGACGCCGAAGACGGCGGAGAGGAGGCCGAAGAGCTGCGGCCCCGAGTGCAGGGTTTGCTTGGCGAGCACCGGCAGCAAGACATTGAAGTTGAGGCAGAAGGTGCTCACGACAAAGGTCAGAACGAGCATCAGTCGGATTTGCTCGTGGTTCCGCGCGAACGAGAGCCCTTCCTTGAGGCTGATGAAGAGCGTGCGTGACCGGGTGCGGCGCTCCACCGAATGGAACTCCTGCGGGCGCATCATCAGAAGACCGGCCAGGACGGCGATGTAGCTCGCCGCGTTGACTGCGAAACAGACGCCGGCGCCTGCAGCGGCGATGATGATGCCGCCGAGAGCAGGACCGAAGATCCGCGCGCCGTTGAAGACGCCAGAGTTGAGACTGATTGCGTTCGGCAATTCGATCGGGCCGACCATGCGGAAGGTCAGCTGCTGACGGGATGGGGCGTCGAGCACCTGAACGAGCCCCATGAGCGCTGCGATCACGTAGACGTGCCACGGGCGGGCGACTCCCGCCAGCGCGATGACGGCGATGGTGGAGGCGAGGATCATCTGGGTCAACTGCGTGCCGACAACCGTTCGCCACGCGTCGAGCCGGTCGACGACGACGCCGGCGATCAGGCTGAAGAGCGTGAACGGCATGAACTGGCAGAGCGCGAGGATCCCGACCGCGACCGGCGAGTGAGTCAACGAGAGAACGAGCCACGCCTGCGCGACGCGCTGCATCCAGGTGCCGATGTTCGAAATGACCTGCCCGGTGAAGAACAGGCGATAGTTGCGGTGCTTCCGGACGCTGAGGAAGGTGCGGGCGCCGGCGCGCAGGATCGCCGCCGTCATGACTCGTCCTCGGCGAGCAGATGTGCGAGCGGCTCGATCGCCGCGTCGATCGCGTCGAGCTCTTCCGGGTCGAGCTCGCGCAGCCGCGCTGAGAGCCAGGCCGTTCGCTTCGACTTGACCGAGCGGAGGACCTTCTGGCCCGCGGACGTGAGCGTCAGTCCCACACGCCTCTGGTCTCCTTCGACCGGCGCCCTCTGGACGAGGCCCGCCTCTTCGAGGCGGGAGATGAACTTGGACATGCCGGGCACCGACATCCGCTCCAGAGCCGCGAGCTCCCGGATGCCGATCCCGGGCCGGTACTTGATCTGGACGAGCAGCGAGACCTGGCCCCCGGTCACCCCTAGCGAGTGGATCTCCCGCCTGAGCTGCCGGTTGAGCTGCAGGAGAACCGGGCGGAGGCGGTTCGCAAGGACGGTGGGATCGACAGCGATGGCAGTTGGCATTCGTTAACCAGGTTAACTAATCGGCCGGCCCTGCCGTCGGGTTGAGCGTAATCCCTCGTCTTAGGGGGCCACGAAGCGGCCTGTCCGCGCAGCGGACCAGTGGAGGGGGTCCGGGGGGAACCGGGAGGTTCCCCCGGTGCCTCGTCGCGCACCCGTTGGGCACACTTCAGCGGTGGCTCGGAATCCACTCGAGGACGTAGCCCGGGGCCTGCGGGTCCTGGGCGAGCGCTTGTCCCAGACGACCGGCGCCCCGGATCCCAGCGACTGGATCTCGGATCAGCTTCGGCGCCCCGAGCCTGCGCGCACCCTGCCGGAGCTCCAGGCGGAGCTCGATTCCCTGATCGGGCTCGAGACGGTGAAGGATCAGGTCCGGGCGCTGGTCGCCTTCCTGCAGGTGCAAGCCGAGCGGCAACGGCACGGCCTGCCGGAGGTCGCGACGTCGCAGCACCTCGTCTTCCTCGGCAATCCCGGCACCGGCAAGACGACGGTGGCGCGGCTGCTCGCCGAGATGTACCGCGCGATGGGCCTGCTCAAGCGCGGCCACCTCGTCGAGGTCGATCGAGCCGGTCTCGTCGGTCAGTACGTCGGCATGACCGCGATCAAGACCGACCGCGCGATCCGGCGGGCACTCGACGGAGTGCTCTTCATCGACGAGGCGTACGCGCTTGCACCTGGTGACGAGCGGTTGGACTTCGGGCCGGAGGCGATCGAGACGCTCCTCAAACGGATGGAGGACTACCGCCATCGCCTCGTGGTGATCGTTGCGGGCTATCCCCGGCTCATGCACCACTTCCTGCAGTCGAATCCGGGACTACGCTCGCGCTTCTCGCGCGAGATCGCCTTTCCCGACTACGCGACGGACGATCTGGTTGCGATCACACGGAAGCTCGCGGCGGACTACGAGTACTCGCTCGACGATGACGCGGTCGTCGTGCTTGGGCAGATCCTCGCCGGCGCGGCGCGCGGCGAGGGGTTTGGGAATGCGCGCTTCGCGCGCACGCTCTTCGAGCAGGCGCTCAACGCGCAGGCGCTGAGGCTCGCAGGAGTCCAGGGAGTCGAGCTCGCGAACCTCGAGCGTTCGGAGCTGATGACGCTGCACGGCGACGATCTCCGCGCGGGCGCGCGGGCGCTCGGGGAAGAACCAGCAGCCGACGAGTCGCGGCCGGGGCGCTGGCGCCGACGGCGCTGAGGTCCGCTCAGTTCAGCCACGCGGCGACCAGGAACACGATCGCCGAGATGGCAGCTCCAGCAACCAGCAACAGATTCGCCGTGAGCAGGAAGGTGAGCCACCTCGAGCGGGCCTTCGACGCTCCGATCGGCGCAGCGTCGTCACGGCCCCACCCGACGGCGCCCGCGAGAACGCTTGTGATGAACTGATTGAGGCTGACGCCGTTCCGATCGGACGCGCGTGCAAGGTCTTCGTGTAGACCCGCCGGCATCCGCAGAAGCAGACGGCCGCTATGCCTCGTCGCGCGCGGGCGAGGCTTTGCCGCGGTCTCCTGCGCCGGCGCTTCCTCGACGGCTCGCGGAGTCGCCATCCTACGAGTGTAGGGGCTTCTGACGGGCTGCACAACGCGATTTCCCCTCGAAATCGTCGCGCAGCTTGGCCAGGCCCGAGGCGATCAGCCGCGATGTCTGCGTCTGCGAGACGCCGAGCCGGGCCGCGATCTCCTCCTGGCTGAGGTCCTCGAAATACCGGTAGCGCAACGCCAACCGCTCCTGCCGGCGCAAGGAACGCAGGCCGCGCGAGATCAGTAGGCGGTCATCGCTCGAGGCGAAAATCTCGTCGGCGCTCACCGCCGGCCCGGCGTCCATCAGTGAGAGCGGCGTGCGGGCTTGCTCCGCGCGCATGGCCTCGGCGAGCTCGCCCTCGTCGAGATTCGCCGCTGCGCCGAGCTCGGCAGAGGTGGGATTGCGTTGGAGGCGTACCGCGAGGTGCCGCCGCGTGCTCCGCAGTCGCGCGCTCGTCTCCTGGTATCGGCGGGGTACCCGGATCGGGCCGCAGCGATCGCGGAGGTGACGCTTGATCTCGCCGAGGATGTTCGGCACGGCGAACGCCGTCAGTTCGACGCCCCGTTCGGGCTCATACCGGTCGACGGCCTTGATCAGGCCGATGGTCCCGACCTGAACGAGATCCTCCAGTTGCTCTCCTCGATGCACGTAACGCCGCGCGAGCGACTTGACGAGCGGAAGCTGTTCTTCGATCAGCCGCTCTCGCGACTCGAGGTCACGGTTGCTCACGGAGCTTACGCTCATCCTCGAATTTACTTTAGGGATTTTCGTTCGGATTTACAAAGTCATGGGTAGAGGGCCGCGCTCTGGGGTAGTTCTTTGTGTAGGACGTTCTTCAACGCGAAGGTGAGTTGGTTGCGGTATGCCGACCAAACGAGCGCTGCTTGTGAGACTCGCCGCGGCTCACGCAGTCGGGCTCGCCGCTCTGGCGTTCGCAACCCCCGCACACGCGACAGACGATCCGCCGCTGCCGGTGCCGCCGGCAACTGCGTCGCCGGTGCCCACCTCCGAAGAGCCGGGCTACGCGGACTCCGGACTGATCTCCGCCGACGACGCCGGCATTTCCCCTGTAGAGCAGGAAAGCCCTGGAAACACATCTCCTTCTGCGTCGGCGACTGCGCCGCTGGATAGCGTCCGGCAGGGTTGGGTTCAAGTGGTATCAGCGACGCACGCGCAGAAGTCGCCAGGACGCGCGTCGTCGAACGTAAGGCAGCGCTCGGCGGTCGCGGCACCGTCGCACGAGCGGCAGTATCACCCCCGGCAGGTGCAGTATCAGCGCCACTCGACCGCCAGAAGCAAGCCACGTGCGCCGGTATTGCCGACGGCGTCCTTTTCGCTCGGAGAACCGGCGAGAATTACGCGCTCATCCTCACCGATCGAGTCGCCAAATCCGTCCGGGAAACCGCCGGATAACTGTGGGCAGGATCCTCACGGTTACTGGGCTCAGGATTTGCCGGCGGACGACGCCGAAAGCGTCGAGTGCGCGACTGATCCGCCGGCCGACGACGCCACGAGCGAGGATCCGTCGGACGCCACCGATTGCGCGGATCCGGCAGAGCAGTATCAACCGGACGAAACGCAGTATCAGACTCCGGCCTCGATCTGCGACCCGGCGAGCGAGTCGCTCCTCCCGATCTCGGAGCCAGACGTGCCGGCCGCGAGCGCGACCGGGAGCTCGGATGCCGCGCCACCGCCGAGCGTCGTTCCGCCGGCAACGCCGGCGACGCCGTCGACGCCGACAACCGAGCCCGTCGCTGCTCCGGTGGTGCCGGACGCGGAGCCGACGCAGCCGGCCGCCGATGTCCCTCCGGCTCCGCCTGCCGCGCAGCCGGTCACGACGCTGGTCGCCACGAGCCGCCCCGCCCACAGGCCGAGTCGCCCTGAGTCCGAGAGCAGGGGACCGGCGGCGCCTACCGCGCGAGTCATCCCCGCTCGAGTTCGACCCGCGACGCGGACTCTTCCAGTCCGATCTCGGCCGGTTCGGTCACCGGGCACGAAGCCGAAGACCAGTGTCGCCCGGAGCAGAGTCGAGGCCGCGCCGCCGCAGAGCCTGGTTCCGGCGTCAGCCCACGGCAGTCTCCTCGGAGACTGGCTCCTCCTGGTTCTCCCGTTGTCGTTCGTGGTCGCGCTGGCCCTCCTGTTCCCGGCGGGCGCCCTCGTCGGCCGGTCGGTTCGAGCGCGCGTAGGAAGCAAAGGCCTCTCCCGCGATCGCGGCGGTTCCAACAGCTCCGCAGGAATCCGGTACCGCGACTGACGGACGGGCGCGCTACTCCGTCGGCGGCTCCGGACCCGCGACGAGCTTGTCGATCTTCAGCGGGGTGACCTTGAGGTCGGTGGGACGTGCCGGCCCGACCGACTCGTTGTAGACGAGCGTGTCGTGTTGCGACTGCGTCGTTTCGCCGGGAGGCGGTCCGACTCCTTCGATCAGACCCAGAGCCGTGGCCTTGCGTACCGCCTCGATGCGATTCGTGGCCTCGAGCTTGTGCATGGCGTGGCTGACGTACTCCTTCACGGTGTGCCGGCTCAGATAGAGGCTTGCACCGATCTCGGGGTTGGTGAGGCCCTCGGCGACGAGTCGGAGGACTTTGAGCTCCTGGCTGCTGAGCTTCGGTTGCTGTTCACCGCCGCGGGACGAGAGCAGCGCGGCCGCCGCACGTGGATCGATCACGCTCTCACCTGCCAGCGCCCGTTCGATGGCACGAGGCAGATCGAGATCGTCCGCGTTACGGAGGAGATATGCCCGGGCGCCGGCATCGAGTGCTGCGCGGACGGAAGCCTCGTCTTCGTGCTCCGAGAGGCCGACGATGGCAGCGGAGGGATGTCGCTCGAGGATGGCAGCGCAGATTTCGGCACCTGGGCGATCGGGGAGCTCGAAATCCAGGACCACCACGTCGGGCCGCTGCTCGGAGGCGGCGGCGATTGCGTCCAGGCCGGTGGCTGCCTCGGTGACGACGAACCCGTGGCCCGACAACTCGGACCGGATTCCCTGTCGCACGAGCCTGTGGTTCTCGACGACCAGAACGCGCGTCGGCACCGCCCGCATGGTAGTCCCCACCCGCTCGGGGGGAGGCGAACCCGTCAGGCGGGGTCTGTTGCCGCGACCGCAGGTAAGCGATCGTTGCGCTCATGGGGGAGGGGCTGCGGCGGTGCCTTGCGCTACTGGCATGTTCCATCTTGTTCGCGAGCTGCGCGGCGTTCGCGCCGGGCAATGCGGCCGCAGATTCGACCGTCCCTCCGGGCAGCGGCGCCGAGCAGACGAGCTCCTCCAGTGCGTCGTCATCGGCGCAAAGCGACAGCAGCAGCACCCAGAGCGCGACGGTGACGCAGAGCGGCGGGGATGGCGGCGGGGGACAGTCGCAGACGGTCGTCCAGAACGCGCCGGTGCAGCAGACCGCGACGGCCTCCGCGACGTCGACCCAAAAGGCGACAAACGTCTCCACCGGGGGCAGCGCAAGCCAACAGAACGATTCCGCCGCGGTCGCATCGGCGAACAATGCGAACCACACCGACCAGAGCACGACACAGCAGCAGGATTCCGGCAGTGCTCCACCGCCCGACCCGGCTCCTGGCCAGACGCAGACTTCGAGTCAGAGCGCGCCTGTGACCCAGAACGGCGCTGCAACGGCCGTCTCCGACCAGGTGACGCCGACGAACCTGAACCTCGTGATCAGGATCGACAGTCCCGGCAACGACGGGCCGGTGACCCAGACCAACACCTCGGTTGCCGGTGCCACCGGCAACAATTCGAACGCCACGACGCAGGAGGCCGCACAGAACCAGACTGGTGGCGGTACTTCTGGTGGCCAGTCGCAGTCGACCGATCAGAGCGCCCCGACGACCCAGAGCAGCAGTGCAACCGCGACGTCGACGCAGACGGCGCCGCTCAACGCGAACATCGTCATTCGCAACAAGAGCCCTGGCGACACGGGCCCCGTGACTCAGACGAACAGCTCACAGGCGACGGCGCAGGCCGCGAACGACAACACCGTGAACCAGTCGGCAATGCAGACTCAGACCCTGGCCGACGGCTCTTCCGGTGGTCAGTCGCAGTCCGCGAGTCAGAGCGCTCCGACGACGCAAGACGCGAACGCAACCGCGACCTCGACCAAGACTTCGCCGACGAACGTGACGGCCTCCATCCTGATCGACGCCGCCGCGCCAGATCCCGCCGGATCTGGTGCCCCAGGCCTGTCCATCTGGATCTGGATCCCCCTCGGCGATCAACAGCCGGCGACGCAGACGAACAGCTCGTCCCCCACCGCCTCCGCCGTGAACACGAACCAGGTGACCCAGTCGGCCACCCAGCTGCAAAGCGGGGGGTCGGGTGGGGGGAGCCAGGTGGGGGGAGCGGGGCAGTCGCAGACGATCGAGCAGAATGCGCCGACCACGCAGACCGCGAGCGCTCAGGCGATCTTCGAGCAAGCCGCGGGTTCGGTCGCAGCCGCAACCCAGGAGAGCTCGAACCAGGCAGTTCAGGTCGCGCAGCAAACCGGACCGGGGACACAGGTCATCGAGCAGAACGCGCCTTCCCCTCAGTCTGCAGGCGTGATCGTGACGGGCGAGGCAGGCGCGAGCGGTCTGGGCCCGGACGGCTGGAGCCTCGTGCCTTCCTTCGGGGTTGACGCTGCGGAGTGGTCCGCGCCGCTTCAGCCCGGCGCTGCGAGCTCCACCCCGCCGTCACGCCGAGCGCATTCCGACGGGCCCAGTCAGCGGGTGCCGTTCCCCCACGCTCCGAACGTGCCGGCCGCATCGCTCGGAGGCGCGTCCCCCACGAGTGGATCGCCCGGAATCTTCGCGATGCTGTTGCTCGCCTTTGCTTTGACGGCCCCTTGGTGGGTACGTCGTCGCCTTCCATCAGCCCTCCGGCGGCTGATGGCTGTCGTCTCTCGTCTCGAACGTCCGGGGTAGGGCGCGGGCTTCCGGCGAACCCTTTCGGGTTGCTCGCCGACCGTGCCGCGGCGCTCCGGTGCGCCCCGGTAATCCGACGTAACGACGACACAGGAGAACTCAAAAGCCATGAAACGCCATCTCATCGCGCTGGGCGTCGCAGTGATTGCCCTCGCAGTGGGGGTTGGCACGGCAACCGCCGCCAACGATCCGCCTCCGGGCGCAGACCAGCTCCTCGGCCAGTTGGCCGGGGCGACTCAGGGTGCGCCCGCGGCGGGCACGGCGGGACAGACGGCCTCGAACGCAAGTCTGCCGGTCGGCATCAGCGGCCTCAGCGGCGTCGCGGTCGGCTCGGGCTCCGGTTCGGCAACCCAGACGGCCGGCAACTCGGCCGATGGGAACGCGACGAATACGAGCTCGACCGATCAGACAGCGAACGCGACTCAGACGGGCGGCAGCTCCAGCTGTACGTCCGGCTGTGGCGGCGCCGGCCAGGCCCAGGCGATCGATCAGTCGGCACTCACCAAGCAGGACGCCGACGCCGAAGCCGCGGCCCAGCAGAACGCGGTCAACGCCAATGTCCCCGTGAGCATCGCGGGCGGGAACGTGTCAGGCGGCTCGAGCTCGGCGGATCAGACGGCCACGAACACGGCCGACGCTGATGCGTCGAACAAGAGCACGACCGATCAGTCCGCCACCGCAACGCAGACCGGAGGCAGCTCGAGCTGCAAGTCCGGGTGTGGCGGTGCAGGCCAATCGCAGACCGTCGACCAGTCCGCGCTCACGAAGCAGGACGCAAACGCCGACGCGACGGCCAAGCAGAACGCGGTCAACGCCAACGTCCCTGTCAGCATCGCGGGCGGGAACGTGTCAGGCGGTACGAGCTCGGCCGACCAAACGGCCAAGAACACCGCCGACGCCTCCGCAAACAACAACAGCAGCACCAATCAAGACGCAACCGCCACGCAGACGGGTGGCAGCTCGAGCTGCACGTCCGGTTGTGGCGGCAACGGCCAAGAGCAGAACGTGATCCAGGGCTCGCAGACGAAGCAGTCAGCGGACGCGGATGCCACGGCCAAGCAGAACGCAGTGAACGCAAACGTTCCCGTCAGCATCGCCGGAGGCGACGTGAACGGTGGAATCAGCTCCGCAAACCAGACGGCCACGAACAAGGCCGATGCGGATGCGACGAACAGGAGCAACGCCGACCAGACGGCGGACGCCACGCAGACGGGCGGCAGCAGCCGCTGCATATCCGGTTGTGGCGGCAACGGCCAAGAGCAGAACGTGATCCAGGACTCGCAGACGAAGCAGTCCGCGGACGCGGATGCCACGGCCAAGCAGAACGCCGTCAACGCCAACGTTCCCGTCAGCATCGCCGGAGGCGACGTGAACGGCGGTGCGAGCTCGGCAACACAGAACCTCGCCAACAAGGCGGACGCCGATGCCTCGAACAAGAGCAACACCGACCAGGATGCGACCGCCAAGCAGATCGCCGGCAGCTCCATTTGCTTCTCGGGCTGCGGCGGGAACGGGCAGGAGCAGAACGTCGTCCAGATCGGCAAGACGAAGCAGGACGCCGACGGGGACGCAAGCGCCAAGCAAGACGCGCTGAACACGAATGCTCCGTCGCTGGTGATCGGTGGAGATCCGAGCAGCGGTTCGAGCTCGGCGAAGCAGGACGTCAGCAACAAGGCAGATGCCGACGCGTCGAACAAGAGCAGCACCGATCAGGACGCAACCGCGACGCAAATCGCGGGCGACAGCATGTGCTGGTCGGGTTGCGGCGGCAACGGCCAGGAGCAGAACGTCATCCAGGTCGGCGTGACCAAGCAGGACGCCGACGCGGACGCGAAGGCCAAGCAGAACGCGGTCAACGCGAATGCACCGGAGTCGATCCTGGGAACGGACGTGAGGGGCTCGGGCTCGAGCTCGGCGAATCAGACGGCGCGCAACAGCGCCGACGCCGATGCGTCGAACAAGGGCAGCACCGACCAGGACGCAACCGCGATCCAGACCGGCGGCAAGAGCGAGTGCTGGTCGGGTTGTGGGGGCAACGGCCAGGAGCAGAACCTCGTCCAGATCGGCGTGACGAAGCAGGACGCCGATGCGGACGCGAAGGCCAAGCAGAATGCCGTGAACGCGAACGTCCCGCTGCTGGTGGTCGTCGGCGATCCGAGCCTGGGTTCGAGCTCGGCGTCGCAGGACGTCAGCAACGGGGCTGACGCCGATGCGTCAAACCGCAGCAACACCGACCAGGATGCAACCGCCAGGCAGTCTGGCGGCGGGAGCAAGTGCTGGTCGGGCTGTGGTGGCAACGGTCAGGAGCAGAACGTCATCCAGATCGGTGAGACCAAGCAGGACGCCGATGCGGACGCGAAGGCCAAGCAGGACGCGGTCAACGCAAACGCACCGGTTGCGGTCATCGGTGACTTCCTGAGCGGTTCGGGCGCGAGCTCGGCCAATCAGAAGGCACGAAACAACGGCGATGCCGATGCGGCGAACAAGAGCGACACCGATCAGGACGCGACCGTAGACCAGAAGCTGCCCGACACCAGCTGTGGTGGCGGTTGCGGCGGCAAGGGCCAGGAGCAGAACCTGGTCCAGGCGTCGAAGACGAAGCAGGACGGACACGGGAACGCGAAGGCCAAGCAAAAGCTGGTCAACGTGGACGTCCCGTACCTCCTGTCTCTCGGAAAGGAGAAGAAGAGAACGGCGAGAGCCGAGTAGGCAAGCGCTGAATCGAAGCTGCGCCGAAAGGCGCTGAAGGACCCGGGGCGGCTCTGGCCGCAGCGGGCCGTCCCGGGCTCCACTTCATTCGTTCCGCTTTGAAGCGGCAGAGTGGTACAAGCGCTTTAGATGATTGAGACGACCTTCGACATCCGCTTCTCCGCTGACGAGGCCTGCGTGATCCTCGATTCGAATGCTGCAGGCGAGGTGGGCAAGCAAGCCGAGCTCGTCTGTTTCGGGTACTACGCAGCGAGGACGATGGCGCAGCTCGGCCCGGAGCGGGCACTTCCCCTCGTCCACGCTTTGAGCAGTCTCGAAGAAGCGTCGAGCGAGCACCTCGAGGCGCTGGTCGAGAGCACAGATGTCGAGGCGGTGCGCGGGCGCTGGATCAGAGTTGTGCACGCAGACCGCTCGTTCCAGGCCGACATTGCCGTTCGCGTCCTCGCACGGCTTCTGAACACGCGTTGGGGACCACGAATCTTCTTCAGCGTCAAGACCAAAGGCCGGGCAGCAGCTTCCGAGCGGACCCGCGACGACGCTGCATCGGTGCAGGTGCTGCTTCTCTGGCTGTTGCAGCGACGGGCCGCGGATACCGCGTACGTCCGTCGGCTCGCGACCACTGCGGGCCTGATCGGGCGGCTGGCCGGCGAGGGGCGGATCCTGCTGGGCGATGAGGTCGACGTCTCGTTGGTCTCCGCCGACGTCGCGTGGGGACCGGATCCTGCCGATGAATCCGAGGGCTGGACCTCACTCCGATGTCCCGTCTGCGGCAATGAGGGCTCGATTGATGCTTTCGAGCCGAGGCTGTGGCCGAGCCGCGGCGCTGCGATCCGCAAATGCAGACGATGCGGCGCGGGGCTCTGGGCACGAGCCCGGCGCCGACCTCGCCTTCTGCCCCCAGGCGTGTGGGGGACGATGGAGGCGCTGCGCGACGAGCTGGTGCTGAAACGCTCCGGTGTGACGCCCGCTTCGTCGGATGACGGCGTGACCGAAGCAGCGGGGGAGAAGGCTCTCCTCGGAGACCTCAAGCGAGTCTTCGTCGAGAACGGCTGGCCGTTTTCCGAGGTGCGAGGGGCGCAGGTTCTCGTGAGCGATCTGTCGGGGCCGCTCGGGACCTGGAGGTTTTACGCCCAGGCGGTCGACGAGCAGCGCCTGGTCCTTCTGTACTCCGTCTGTCCGCTACGTGTGCCGACGGAGCGCCGCGCCGAGGTTTCGCAGTTTCTCACCGGTGCAAACTACGGACTCGCAGCGGGCAACTTCGAGCTCGACTTCGAAGACGGCGAGATTCGTTACAAGACGGCGATCCACATTCAGGGGGACGGACTCGATCGCGACACCGTCAAGAGACTGGTTCGATCGAACGGGATGGCGATGGAGACCTACCTTCCCGGTATTGGCGCGGTGATCGCGGGGACGCCGGCGTTGCCGGCGCTCGAGCGTGTGCCGGACTGAGATCCGAGCTCAGTCCTTTGCAGGCGGGTCTTCGTTTTGGGCTGGCAGAGGATGCCCGATACCCTCTCGGGCTTCGGCCTGCTCGCGCTTCAACTCACGGTCGAGCAGGTGCTCGCGATGAAGCTCGCGGCGAGCCGCTAGACGATCGCGAAGCATTTGCAGGAAACCCACCTCTTTCAGTGTAGAACCTCGAGCGCGGCTCGCCGAAGCTTCCTCGCACGCCGTCGGCCGAGTTGACGGCGCCCTAAGAGAGGCGTTGAAATTCAGGCGCAGGTCGAGTACCTTCCAGGCCAGTAACGATCGCAATGGGGAGGAGGGGTCGTATGGCTCCTCGGGGAACAAGATCGTTGCTGCGGCGACCCTGTACGGGCCCTTGGGGAAGGCGAACATCTTCGCACGGACCTTGGCGCACTTACGTGCGTCGCCAAACGCTGCGGCCGAGGCTGCACGCTCGACTCCGAGCTCCGCGGTGCGGCACGCGCCAGCTCGCGGGCGCGCGCCTCGGCCGTTGCGACCTCGCCGTCATGGCGAAGGTGTTGACCGCGTGCTGGATCGGTGCGGCCTTCCTCTGGTTCGGAGTTACGCCTGCGCTTGCCGACACAACGCCTCCTCCCACGACAACGACGTCCGATGCGCCGCCGCCGGACCCTTACGCGCCTCCGGTACGCACCGTGAAACCGACGGTCGCCGCGCCCAGGCGCTCTTACACCCCGCCCGCGCGCACGTACGCCCCGGCGGCGCCGATTGCGTCGCGACCGGCCGTGCAGACTTTGCGGCCGCACCAGCGGCCGAAGGCCGTGCAACATCACCGGAAGCAGCCGGTTCGGCAGCCGGCGAAGACGCCGCCGGCCTCCGCCTGGCTGGCGCCTCTGTCGGAGGTCCTCACAGCGGCGCGAGCTCCGCTAACGGAGGTCAGCGGCCGCGAACACCCCTATCTGTGGCTTGCGGGGCTCGCGTTTGCGGTCCTCGCGGTCGGGGGCTTGAGCCTGCACGCGCTGTCGGTGCGCTACTTCGACCTGAGGTTCGAGTGAATGACGGCGAGAGTCGGCAGCCTCGCCTTCCTTCTCGCAGTCTTTATCGCGTTTGTACCGACGGGAGCGATAGCCGCTGGTGGAGGGATCAGTCCCAGCTGCAATCCCGGCAATTGCTCGGGTTGGTACCAGGTTCCCGTCACAGTTCAGTTCGTCATCACGCCCCTACCAGGGAACAGCGTTACACCGGGGGCTGAGTGCGGGCCCTACACCCAGTCATCGGACACGACCGGCGTTACTCGAAATTGCGTGGTTGTCTTCACCGACTCGGTGGGTTCGACTACATCGAGTGCAAGCGCGACCGTAAAGAAGGATTCGACACCTCCGGTGATCTCGGGAATCAGCGCACGAGGGCCGGATGCAAACGGCTGGTACAACCACCCGCTTTCCATCAGCGTCAACGCCAGTGACGCCACGTCGGGTCTAGCGTCCTGCAACTCGATCAATTACTCCGGTCCTGACACCGCCAGCGGAAGCTTCAGCGGAACCTGCACGGATAACGCAGGAAACTCGGCCAGTGGTGGCTCGTTCACGTTCAAGTACGACGCGACGCCGCCATCCGTGTCAGTGTCGCTTTCCCGCGGTCCCGACTCTGGCGGTTGGTACAACCATCCGGTCGACTTCCAGGCGAGCGGAAGCGACAATCTCTCTGGGATCGCATCTTGCACATCCGGGACAATCGGCGGTGGCGGATCGGCGAGCGCGAGCTGCACGGACAACGCGGGCAACGTCGGTGGCGCCGCCGTGCCGGTCAACTACGACGCCAGTGCGCCCTCCATCGACAGCATCACATTCGATCGTCCGCCCGATAGCAACGGCTGGTACAACCATCCGGTCCGGGTGACCTTCCACGGCAGCGACGGTGGCTCCGGCATCGCTTCGTGCACCGACGTCACGTATCCCGGCCCGGACACGACCAGTACCACCGTCAACGGGACGTGCACGGACAAGGCGGGCAATCGAGCCGGCGGCACGTCGCCGGCGTTCAAGTACGACGCCACCCCGCCCACGATCAGCAACGTCGGGTTCGACTGGGATGACGGAACCGCAACGCTGACGTGGACGGCGTCGCCGGACACCAAGGCGATCGAGATCGACCGAACGCCCGGCACGGCCGGCCCTGATCCGTCGGCAGTCTTCAAGGGCCTCGCCTCGAGCTTCGAGGACACGGGCCTCACGAACAAGGTCAAGTACGTCTACACGATCAACGGCTACGACGAGGCCGGCAACAAGGCCTCGGCGAGCGTCAGCATCGTGCCGGGCGCCAAGCTCTATTCACCTGCGCGCGGTTCGATCGTCACGAGCCTTCCCCTGCTCGCCTGGCGGCCGGTCGCGGGAGCCTCCTACTACAACCTCCAGGTCTATTACGGGGTCGGCAAGGCTCTACGACGTGTGGCCTCGCTCACCGTGAGCGGGCGCAAGGTCTTGAGCGTGTGGCCGCTGCAGCCGCGCTACCGGATGCAGAAGACCTGGAAGTACAAAGGCAAGGTCCGCAAAGTTGCCCTGGGTCACTACCGCTGGTACGTCTATCCCGGCCTCGGCAAGCGCACGGTCCACAAGTACGGGCCCCTGATCGGGCAAAGCGACTTCTTCGTCGCCAAGCGCTGACTCCGATTCGTGCTGCGCCGCTACGAGTTCACGATCGAAAGGGTCCTGATCTCCCACGGGCGGAGGTCCAGACGTTGCCCAACGAAGTGGACCGACTGCGGATCGGCGCTCTCATTGACGATCCGCGCGCGTCCCGGTTGGAAGGCCGTCAACACCACGTTCGAGTCTCCTTCGAGGACGGGCCCCGAGCGAGTGCCGAGGTCTCCCGCCTTGGCCGTTCCCGGCGCGGCCAGGAACGGATGCCGGTAGCGCTCGGCCTGCTCGACGATCTCCTCGGCACTCGGGTGATAGGCGAACGAGAAGGTGCGCGCCCCGCGCAGCTGGGCCGCGGGAATCGGTAGCGCCGGGCCAGCGGGATCTTCACGCCACGGGTTCTGCGTGCGGCTGATCAGTCCCGTCGATCGGAGCACGGTGAGCGCGAGCTCGTCGCCCGCGACCTCGTACTCGGTGACATGGTCGAGGAGCACCGCAACGCCGCCGGCCGCGACGAAGGCGCCTGCCGGATAGGTGGGGATCGCGACCTCGCCGTAGCCGCCTTCCGGCTCGAGCCCGCGCTCGACGATCGCGAACTGGCCCTCGGCATACGAGCGGTCGGCCGGTTCGCGCAGCGGGACGTGCACGCGCACGCGTTGGTCGTCGCATGGGTTGTCGAAGTCGATGCGAATGCGGACAAAGGGCTCGCCGGCGCGCTGTTCGAAGCGCGTCTCTGTCTCGACGCGTTTCCCAGCCCAGACGTACGTGCGATGCACGACCTCGATTCGGCGGAGCGGACCCTCTTCGACCAGCTCCACCCCTTGGTCGATCGGTGCGTCGACGAGGACGTCGCCGGGAGGCGGCGCGTAGTTGTAGCTGTCGCCGGCGTCGCCGCCGCGCACGATCCGTGTCAACTGCGACACGTCCAGCAAGGGACCTGTCTCAGGGACCGTCTCTCGGACGCGAGCCGGACGGACGCTCGTCCACCCGAGCGGCGGGGCCGCCACCGCGGCGACAACAGTTCGTTTCGGGCGTGCGACGACTCGCAACGTCCACTTGCCTTCGGCCGTTGCGAATGTGACCTCGCGGACGAGCTGCTCGACGTCGAGCCACTCGGGGTCGGGCTCATCTCCCACCTCTAGCGTCGCTCGGTCGCCCTCGATTCGAAAGCCGTTGAGGACCCGGCCGAGCAGCTCGCGCCCGTGGAGACGACGCGCGATCACGACCGGTACGTCGGCGCCGGCCAGCCTCGTCTCCCACAGCTGCGGCTCCTGGCGGTGGATCTCCTGCGTCGGGACGTGCGAGCCGTCGGGAAGCTCCAGCTCGACCGCCTCCCAGTCGTCGGGGACGTCGAGCTCCAACTCGACGAAATCGCAGCGTTCGCGCGGCGACGGGTTCACGATGGCAAAGGCGCCACGCGGCACATCCGCGGCGATGTGTGCTACTGCCCGCTTCGCCAACTCGCGCCCGATTTGCCCGGCCTCCGCGTAGCGCACGAGGACCTGCGCCGACACCTCGTCCGCGGAGCAACCGCAGATCGAGTCGTGCGCGGAGTTCTGGAACATGCGCGTCCACGCCTGCGCGAGGAACGGCTCGGGCCAGTCGCCTCCGTAGAGAGCCTGCAGGGGCTCGGCGTAACGCTCCAGCCAGCGTTCGGCGCGCGCACAGGCCGCCTTGAGGTCGATCCGCGCCGAAACGACGCCCGGGAGAAGATTCGCGCGCGCCGCGGAGCGCATCTCGCCACGCCAGTGCGACAAGCCTTCGGGCGACGCGTCGGCGAGATAGTCGGCGAGCGTGCCGACGGTGGCGTCGTCGGGCACGCCCTCCTTGAAGGCACGCGCGAGCGGCATGTGGTCGGTCCCCACCATCCCGAGCACCGGATCGCCGCGAAACCAGGGTGAGAACCGCTCCTCGAAGGGACCGAGGTCGACCTGCCCTGGAACATCGAAGATGTACGCCGCATTGCCGTAGCCGGCGGGCAGGTACTCGGTCACGACCGTCGAGCCGTCCGGCGCCTCCCACACGAACCGATGGAAATCGACGGCCGACGGGACTCCCCGCCACACCACCGCCGTCTCGATGCCGGCGAGACGGAGGATCTGCGGCATCTGCGCGACGTGGCCGAACATATCCGGCAGATACCCGACTTCCATCGCGCTTCCGAACCTCTCGGCGCGCGCCAGGCCGGCCTCGAGGTTGCGCAGCGTCGTCTCGCCGTCGACGAGGAACTCGTCCATGAGCGTCTGCCACGGCCCGATCGCGAGGCGCCCGGACTCCACGAGCGCGCGAATGCGCTGCTCTGCTTCGGGCCGGATCTCGAGGTAGTCGTCCACCGTCGCCAGCTGGCCGTCGAGCGTGAACCGCAGCCGCTCGTCCGCCTCGAGTCGCGCCAGAACCTCGTCGACGACGTCGACCAGCGAGATTCGGAACGACTGGAACGGCCGGTACCACTCGCGGTCCCAGTGCGTGTGCGGGACGAGGAAGACGCTCAGGTCTTGACTGAGCCCGCGAGGAGGCCTTGCACGAAGTAGCGCTGCAACGAGAAGAACACGATGAGGGGAAGGATCATCAGCAGGAAGGCAGCGGCGCTCAGAAGGTTGTACTCCTGACCGTACGTGGAGAGGAGGTAAGGGATGCGGACGGTCATCGGTGCCTTGTCCGGTTGACCGGCAAGGAAGACGAGCGCCATCAGCAGGTCATTCCAGACCCAAAGGAACTGGAAGATTGCGAACGACGCGAGCGCGGGTACGGATAGGGGCACGACGATGCGTCGGAAGATGGCGAGATTCGACGCGCCGTCCATCCGAGCCGCCTCGATCAGGTCTTTCGGGAGCGTGATGAAGAAGTTCCTTAGCAGGAAGACCGCCAGAGGCAGCCCAAAGGCGGTGTGCGCGACCCAGATACCCACGAATGCGAAGGCACTGATACCGAAGTGAGGCGTGTTCAAGTGCCACTCGCGGAACAGCTTCAGCAGCGGGACGAGCGAGGTCTGGATCGGCACGATCATCAGCGCGACGATGGCCAAGAAGAGCGTGTCGCGGAACGGGAACGACACCCAGGCGAAGCCGAACGCCGCGAGGGCGCCCAGTGTGAGCGGGAGGATCGTCGCCGGGACCGTGATGATCACGCTGTTCACCCAGGCGTGCCCCATGCCAGTCGCATGGATGACCGAGCCGTAGTTGTGCAGCGTCCAGTCCCACTGCGTGATGCCGTGCCACCAGCCGCTCGAGGCGATGTTGTTGGGCTTGCGAAACGACGTGATGGCCAGGCCGACCGTCGGCACGAGCCAGATCACGGCGATCGCGATCAGGCCGATGTGGATCGGCGTTCGGGTGATGAAACGGATGAGGCGCTCGCTTCGCGTCTGCGCGGTTAGCGGCACGGCCTGTTCGACGGTCGTCATCAGGCTACGACTCGCTCGCTACGGAACCGGCGCACGTTCAGGACCATCACGGGTGCGATGAGCACGAGCATGATCACTGCGACCGCAGCGCCGTATCCGGGTCTGCCGTTCAGGAACGTCTCCTCGTACATCGTGAAGGCAATCACGCGACTGGACGTTCCAGGGCCGCCCCCGGTCATGACGTAGATGATGTCGAAAACCTTGATCACGTTGATGAAGAGCCAGATCGTCACGACGGAGATCGGAAGGCTCAGCATTGGGATCATGATGCGCCGGAAGATGTTCCATTCACCGGCGCCGTCAACGCGTGCGGCTTCCATGATCTCCGCCGGTATGCCTTTGATTGCTGCGGAGAGCACGACCATGACGAAGCCGACCGATGCCCAGATGTACGCGAAGATCAGCGCGTAGTTGACTAGGTTCGGGCGTCCGAGCCACGCGATGGGATGGAAGCCGCTGTCGAAGCCGCGTATCAACGCGTTCAGCAGGCCGGTGTCCGGGTTCGGGCTGTACACGAAGAGCCAGATGATCCCGACGGCTGTGGCTGCGATCGCCATGGGGATAAAGATCGCCGTCTTGACCGCACGCTCGTAGCGGACCCGGACCGCGACGACGGCCAGTCCGAGCCCAATGATCAGCGAGAGGCTGATGTAGAAGATAACCCAGCGCAGATTGTTGATCAGCGCTCCGCCGGGCGGGAACGTGCTCAGGTCGAGAAAGTCCTTGTCATTCGTGAGGAGTTCCTTGAAGTTGGCGACTCCGAGATAGTGGGCGAAGCCGAAGTTGAAGCTGCCCTCGTAGAACGCGAGTCGAATGGTGAAGTAGGCCGGGTAGATCAGGAAGAGGCTGAGCACGACGAGCGCTGGCAGGACGAACAGCATCCCCCGTAGACGTTCGAAGACTGACCGAGGCCCCACGCGTCGCCCCTCGCTCGGCGGTGGAGCGGCGACCGGGGTGGGAAGCGGCTGCGTGCTCATTCGTCAGCGATGAGACAGAAGCTGCGGCGCCCGTTGCCGGACGCCGCAGCGCAATCGGGCCCTAGAACTGGCCTTGGATCTTGTTCTGGAAGGTGGACAGGATGCTCTTGATATTGCCCGGCTTCTGGATCACGTCCTGGAGCGCGAAACCCCATGTGTCGCCGAACGCGCCCGGAAGCAGGTCGGAGCCGTCGAACAGGAACGTCTTCGCCGTAGCGAGCTGCTTGACCTCGGCACGTACGAGCGGGCTCGGGTAGGAGCTCGCAGGCACCTTCTTGTTCGGCGAGGTGACCGCGCCGGTCGAGACCCAGATCTTTCCAGCGGCCCCGGTCGAGATGTACTTCAGGAACTGCCGCACCTCGGGCGTGTCCTTGAACGCGCCGGCGAAGTCGGCCGCGCCCACGACTGGATGATCGAGGGACGCCTTGATCGTCGGCCATGGGAAGTCGCCGATCGTCTTCCCCGCCTTCAGAGCGGGGTTGACCTGTTGCAACGCGATACCGCCGACGAAACCGCCCTCGAAGTAGAGCTGTGCTTTTGCGCTCGTGCCGAAGACGTCGCCGATCCCGCCGACGAAGCTCTGCCCCAGTACGCCCTGGACACCGTTGAGGACGTACTTGTTGTTGATGATCTGCGTCATGATCCTTGCCGCGTTCGCGACGGACGGATCAGTGAACTTCAGCTTCCCGGTGAAGAGGGCCTGGTACTTCGCGGGCCCTGCGGTCCGGGCGTAGATGTTCTCGAACCAGTCGGTGAGCGTCCATTGGCTCTGGCTCGGGCCCGCGCCGACGGACCATGGCACGAGACCTTTCGCCTTGTACGCCTTGGTGATCGCGAGCAGCTGATTCCACGTCTTCGGAATCTTGAAGTTGTACTTCTTGAACGAGTCGGGCTTGTACCAGATGACGCTCTTCGAGTTCGCCTTGGCGGGGACTCCGTAGAGCTTGCCGCCCGAGCTACCGAGCCTCAGCCAGCCGGCCGAGTAGTTGCCAGCCATGTAGGAGTTGCTCAAGCCCAGGCTCGAGAGTGGCTTCAACGCCCCCTCTTTTGCGAGAGTTCCGATGTAGCCGGGTCGCGGCAGGATGCCCACATCGGGCGGGTTCCCCGCGGCGAGCCGAGTTCGGACCTCGGGAATGAAGTCGCGCGCCGACGTGTAGTCGACCTTGATACCCGTCGACGCCGTGAATGCAGCCGTGACCTTCAGGAATGCGTCTTTCTCGCTTCCGCCCCAGAGCGAGAGAACCTCGATCGAATTGGCGCTGTGCTTGGTCGGCTTTGCACTGATCGCCGTGGCCGTCAATCCGGCGGCGAGAACGGCAAGTGCGACGGCCGACGCAATGAGCGATTTCCGTCGCTTCACTCGAATCCTCCTCCTCTTGTAGACCCCAGTGTTCCTCCCGATGCTATCTCCAACAACAAAAGGCCCGTTTTAGCCCCGCGCCGTCAGGTTCAGTTCCGTCTCGGGATCGAAGACGTGCAGCTTGTCGGACTGGATCGCGAACCTCACCTCTTGGCCCGCTTGCACTTTCTGTTCGGACGGGACGAGCGCCACGATCTCGTGGCCCTCGGACTGGGCGTGGATCAACTCCTCGTGGCCCAGATACTCGACGACGTCGATCTGCGCCGGAATGTGGACGTCATCGGGACGGCCGCTGCCGTTCAGTACCAGGTCCTCCGGCCGGAAACCGATCAGCAGGTCCCGGCCGCGGTTCTGGGCCGCCGCCTTGGCCGCCTCGCCCGAGAGATGGAGCGTCGTGCCGCCGAGCACGAGCTTCCCCTCGTCCGCCTTGGCGGTGGCGAAGTTCATCGCGGGCGAGCCGATGAAGGCGGCGACGAAGACATTGACCGGATTGTCATAGAGCTCCGGTGGGGTGCCGATCTGCTGTAGGACGCCGAGGTTCATCACGGCGATGCGGTCGCCCATCGTCATCGCCTCGACCTGGTCGTGCGTCACGTAGACCGTCGTCGTCTCGAGCCGCCGCTGCAAGCGAAGGATCTCCGCGCGGGTCTGCACGCGCAGCTTGGCGTCGAGGTTCGAGAGCGGCTCGTCCATCAAGAACGCGGCCGGCTCGCGCACGATCGCACGGCCGAGGGCGACACGCTGTCGCTGCCCGCCCGAGAGCGCTCTCGGCTTGCGGTCGAGCAGGGTCTCGAGATTCAGAATCTTTGCGGCCTCCTCGACGCGCCGCTTGATCTCCTGCTTCGGCGTCTTCAGCAGTTTGAGGCCGAACGCGAGGTTGTCGAAGACCGTCATGTGCGGATACAGCGCGTACGACTGGAACACCATTGCGATGTTCCGGTCCTTCGGCGGCACGCGGTTGACGACCCGGGCGTCGATCTTGATCTGGCCGGCAGTGATCTCCTCGAGCCCGGCGAGGCACCTGAGTGCCGTTGTCTTGCCGCAACCCGAAGGGCCGACGAGGACGAGGAACTCCCCGTCCTTGATCAGGAGGTCGAGCTCGTTGACCGCGATCGTGCCGTCGGCGTACGCCTTGGTGACGTGATCGAAGGTGACGGTCGCCATTCGCCGCTGATGCTAACCCGCGAGCGCCTCCGCGCAAAGTCGCTGGAAGTGGGCAACTAGCTGCTCGCTCTCCGACAGGAGGAGTCCCTCGCGCAGGATTCCGGAACGGACACCCCGCTGCACGCCCTCCACCAGGCTCAGGTCCTCCTTGCCGACCTGGCTGTCGAAGGCCACCAGCTCGTCGATCCACTCCTGGTCGACGTCCGGTGCGAAGAAGTAGTCGAGGAAGCGCGCCGTCCGCTCCGGGCCGATCGGGAGCATCGGGCCGCAGGACAGGTTCGGGTGCCCGGGAAAGACGTTGACGCCGAAGTTCGGCCAGAGGAAGTGGAACTGGCTGCGCGGGACTTCGCCGTCGGCGAGAAACGAGCCGCCGTTCTGCCGCAACGGCCCGAACTGGCTCGACACGAGCCCGTTCGCCTCGAGGCGGTACGCGTCCGGCGACACGTCGACCGCCGCGCTGAACCCCGGGTGCGCGACGGCGCAGTGGTAGCACTCGAGGAAGTTCTCGCACGAGATCTTCCAGTTCGCGTCGAGCTCGAACTCGGAGCGAAAACGGAACTCGAGTGAATCGACGTCGAGGATCTCGGCGAGTTGCGCCGGCATGTCGCCGAGCGCGTCGGCCAGTCGGGCCGCGTCGGGATCGGGATTCACGAAGACGAGCGGTCCGAACGTGTCGACCCGGATCTGCCTGAGCCCGACCTCGTCGGTGTCGAATCCCGGCTCACGGTCCGAGCGGGGTGCGTTGTGCAGCCTGCCGTCGAGTGCATAGGTCCACGCGTGGTAAGGGCACTGCAGGGTCTCGCGCGTCCCGGATCCGCTCGCGACGACGTGCCCGCGGTGCCGGCAGACGTTGAGGAAGGCCCGGAGCTCGGCGTCACGCGTGCGCGTCACCACGACAGGGATCTGGCCCGCGGTGGACGCAAAGAAGCCGGTCTCCGCGATCTCCCCTGTGTGGCCGACGTACTGCCAGGCGCGCGCGAAGATCTGCTCACCCTCGCGGCGCAGCACTTCAGGATCGGTGTACCACGCCCAGGGCAGAGACCTCTCCATACGCGAGAACTGTAATCTCCGCGCCGTGGCCGTCACGAAGACGCGGAACCTGCCGCTCATGGAGCAGTTTTTTGCGGTCCGCCGTTTTTCCTCGGCACTCGATTTCACCGCCGACGGTACGCACCTCCTCTTTGCCGCCAATATCTCCGGGCAGTTCAATCTCTGGCGCGTCCCCGTCGAAGGCGGCTGGCCGGACCAGCTGACCGCGTTCACGGACGAGACCGTGCGCGGCGTCGGCGTGTCGCCGACAGACGGCTGGATGGTGCTCTGTGCCGACCACGACGGCGACGAGTTCCATCAGCTCTACCTCCTCGACTCCGAGCGTGGTTGGCCGGAGAAGCTCACCGACGAGCCGCAGGTCCAGCACTACGTTGGCAACGGCTCGTGGTCTCTCGATGGGACGAAGTTCGCGTACGCCGCGAATGCGCGCCAGCCGACCGACATGGAGGTCTGGGTTCGCGACGCCGAAACGGGAGAGACGCGGCCCGTCTTCGGCGAGGGCAAATTCTCTTTTCCAGGGCGCTTCTCGCCGGACGGGTCGAAGCTATTGGCGATCGACTTCCGGAACAACAGCGACGTGTCGACGTACCTCGTCGATCTCGAGTCTGGAGAAACGCGCGAGCTCACGCCGCACGAGGACGACGCGATCTTCTTCCCGGGCCCATGGGCGTCGGACGGCTCAGGCTTCTATCTGGTCACGGACGCCGATAGCGAGTTCCGTGGGCTCGCGTTCTATGATCTCGCCTCGGACAGCTACGCCTGGGTCGACGAGCCGACGCAAGACGTCGACGACGTCGCGATGTCCGCCGACGGCCGCGTGCTGGCCTGGCTCGTCAACGACCAGGGCTACGACCGACTGCGGCTCCGAGACCTCGAGACGGGACAGGATCTTCCCGCGCCCGAGCTTCCCGCGGGCGCCCGTCCTCATCTGACCGGGGCCGAGCCGCCGCTCGCTATCTCGCCGGACGGGAGGCATGCAGCGCTGATCGCCGCGAACCCGCGCCGGCCGCCGGAGGTGTGGGTCGTCGAGACCGGGACGGGGAAGGCCCGGCCTGTGACCGACAGCCGGCTGGGCGGCCTGCTGGAGGACGATCTCGTCGAGGTGGAGCTGGTGACCTACCCGAGCTTCGACGGCCGGGACATCCCCGCGTGGCTGTACCGGCCGAACGTCGAGGGCAAGGTGCCAGTCGTCCTGTCGATCCACGGCGGCCCGGAAGCGCAGGAGCGGCCGGTCTACCAGCCGCTCTACCAGTACCTGCTCTCGCGCGGCATCGCTGTGCTCGCGACGAACATCCGCGGGTCGACGGGTTACGGCAAGTCGTACCAGCGGCTCGTCCAGCGCGACTGGGGCGGCGGCGACATGCAGGACTGGGAGCATGCAGTCAAGTGGCTGCGCGACCAGGACTGGGTCGAGCCCGAGCGAATCGGTGTGTACGGGGGCTCGTACGGCGGCTTCGCAGTGCTGACCTGCGTCACGCGACTGCCTCAGTACTGGGCGGCCGCCGTGGACATCTTCGGCCCCTCGAATCTCGTCACGTTCGCCAAAGCGGTGCCGCCGACGTGGAAGCGGTTCATCGCCCGCTTCGTCGGCGATCCGGAGACGGAGGCGGAGTTCCTGATGGAGCGTTCGCCGATCACGTACGTCGAGAACGTGCGGACGCCGCTACTCGTAATCCAGGGCGCGACGGATCCGCGAGTTGTCAAGGGGGAGTCGGATCAGTTGGTGGACAAGCTGAAGTCGCTAGGCCGCGAGGTGGAGTACGTCGTGTTCGCCGACGAGGGTCACGGCTTCACGAAGCGTGCAAACGAACTCAAGGCCTACGGTCTCACGGCCAACTGGCTCGAGCGGCACCTTCTCGATACCTGAGCTCAGCGCTCGGTCGAGACCGCGGCCGCGAGCGCTTCGACGACGACGGGGTCGAAGTCGGTCCCGGAGCAGCGCCGCAACTCGGCAAGCGCCTCGTCTGTGGGCCGTGCTTTGCGGTAGGACCGATCCGTGGTCATGGCGCTGAACGCATCGCAGGCCCTGACGATGCGGGCGACGAGCGGGATGTCGTCGGCGGCGAGCCCATCGGGGTAACCGGTCCCGTCCCAGTCCTCGTGGCAGGAACGGACGATCCTGCCCACGTTCCCAAGGAGCCCGCCGACCTGCGAAAGAAGTCGCTCGCCCTCGACGGTGTGCGTCTTCATGATCGTCCACTCCTCGTCCGTGAGCTTGCCGGGCTTGTTGATGATCTCGCCGGGAACCTTGATCTTGCCGATGTCGTGTAGGAGCGCGGCGAACTCCGCATCTCTCCGTGCACTCGCGTCGAGCCCCAGCCGGTCGGCGACGTCGAGCACGAGGGTTACGACGTCGCGGCTGTGACTGCCGGTGTAGGCGTCGTCCGCTTCGACGACGTCTCCGAGCAGCATCGCCGTTCCGCGGTACGCATGGCCCAGCTCCAGCGCATGGTCGATGCGAACCTCACGCTCGCGCGCGAAGTAGGCGAGCAGCCCGATCAAGGGCAGAGACACGACGACCAGCGATGGGTGAGCCCCACAGCCGAGCGCGGCGAGAATGGAGATTGGCGTCAGGGCCGAGTCGACAGCCCAGATCCACACCATGAAGCGCAGGAGGCTCCAGGGCGAGACACCCAGACCGAGCCGGTCGCGCAGGGCTGTGCTCCCGAAGTCGAACGCGAACTGGGCGAGCAGAGCCAGCCCGTAGATCGGCAGGTTCTTCGGCGTCGGCGCCGGCTGCCCGGCCGCGATGAGGACGAGCGCGGGTCCGACCGCATGCCAGGAATTCACCAGTCGGAGAACGCTGCGGTCGACCGGGACACGCCCGCGCACGTATTCGGGCAGACCGCCGAGGAGGAGACCGGCCATGACGGACAGCGGCACGTACTGAACCGGGAGCAGCGCGAGCATCGGTACGAGCACGAGCTGGGTGGGCACCGCGGAACCGGTTCCGATCTCGAAGTCGATCCGCGAAGCGAGCGCGTACGAAGCCACGAAGACGAGGACCGTCAAGAACCCGATCTGCCGCGATGAGTGGGCAAGAACCGCGAGCGCCACGGCAACACCCAGGAAGGAGGCGCCGAGCAGCAGCGAGGCAAGACGGTCGCGATCGCCCAGAGGCGTGGCGGCCAGCTGGCGCGACTGCTCGATCAGCGCATCGGCGTCGACGTCGCCGCCGACCCGCAGAGAGCCGCTTTCGGGCAAGGGGGATCCAGTCGCGACCGATGTCGCCATTTCCGCGATATCGGCCACCTACCGAGATTCCTTGACCTAGGTGCTAAATCACCCCAAGGGGGGAAGCCGCCTCCCAGGCCGTGGAGAAACTGAGCAAGGGCAACTGGGGAAGGCAACTGCGGCTATCCGAGGAGTGAATTCTGTGGCACGGAATCCTTTTTTCCGACGCGTGAGGGCGGTTGTTGTCCTCGGTCTCGTCGGCGGCACGATTGCAATGGCGATGGGCGCCGTGCCGGCTTCCGCCGGCCTCGGCCTTGCCTGTCCCTCGTCGACATCGACCCCCTTCGCGGGCTGGCAGGACTACGCCCACTACGCGTTCGTACCGGACGGAGGCTTCGAATCGGGCGGGAGCGGCTGGACTCTGAGCGGCGGCGCCCGTGCCGTCTCCGGCAACGAGTCGTATTACGTTCACAGCAGCTGGGACCGGACTTCGCTGTCGCTGCCCGCAGGCGCGTCGGCGACGAGTCCGCCGATGTGCATCTCGCTGCTCTCGAGCAAGATGCGCTTCCTGGCCCGGGGCGACTCCGGCTCGAGCATCAAGGTTCAGATCGTCTATCGAGGCCTGCTGTCGAGTGTGCTCGGGATCTTCGACGGTGGCACGATCGCGGCAGGTGGCTCCTGGAAGCCTTCGCCCCAGATGGGAATGCTGGGCGGCGTCCTGCCGCTCCTGACCGCCTCGGTGTCGTTCCGCTTCACGGCGGTGGGCGGCGCTGCGGGGATCGACGACGTGTATCTCGATCCGATGAAGTCCTCCTAGCGATAGCCCGGACAGACGAATTCGCTCGACGGAGCTCGTGAGAACGAGCTCCGTTGCGTTTCAGTGGGTGAGCGTGATCTTCGTCAGCCCGACCGGCCTGTCGACATCCGCGTCCCGCAGAGTCGCGAGACGCACCGCCGCAACCTGTCCCGGTACGACCGTCAGCAGCGGAGAGAGCCACTCGGGCACGCCCTGGACCAGTGGGAGCGCCGTCTCGGACTCGGCGAGGAACTTCGCGTCGTCGCTGATTGCAATGACCTCCGCGCCTCGCTCGCGCACCTTCTCCAGCGCGACGTTCATGCTCGCGAGTGTGCGGCCGGTGGGAGCGATCACGATTGCGGGCCGGCCGGACTTCAGCGCAGCGATCGGGCCGTGGAGCAAGTCCGCCGAAGAGAACGCCTCGAACTGTGCGCCCGAGAGCTCCCGGATCTTGAGGGCGATCTCGAACGCGGCGCCGTAGTTGACTCCGCGCGCGACGACGCTTCCACCCTCCACCTCGCGATAGCGGTCAAGTGCGCCGGCGGCAGCGAGCGACTGTTCGATCTGCTCGCCGACCTTCTCGGGCATTGCGAGCAGGTCGTCGAGACGTCGGGGGTCAGCCGCCGTCGACAGCAATGCGACCGCGGCGATCGAGTTGAGGTACGTCTTCGTCGCTGCCACCGCCCGCTCCTCGCCCGCGTGCAGCTGGAGGACGGAGTCGGCGGCAAGCGCCAGCGGCGACTTCGGGTCGTTGGTGATCGCGAGCGTGGGGCGGTTCTGCCTATGCGCATCGGCCAGGACCGCGACGACATCCGGCGATGCGCCGGATTGAGAGATTCCGATCACCGCGGCCGGCCCGAGCTCCGGCGGCGCATCGTAGACCGTGTACAAAGAAGGAGTCGCGAATGCCACCGGCAGCCGGTTGACGGTGCCGAAGAGGTACTGCATATATCGAGCGACGTTGCTCGAGCTCCCGCGAGAGACGATCAGCAGATAGCGGACGTCCTCGCGCAGGAGTGCTGCGACGATTCCTTGCGCATGCGCCGACTCGGCCGCGAGGAAGCGCTCGAGCGCGACGGGCTGTTCCCGCAGCTCGGCTTCAACCCACGACATCGGCAACCGCCTCGCGGATCACGCCACCTGCGGCAGTCAGTCGCGACCGTGCGGTCTGCGCATCGACTCCTGCGAGTAGAGCGACGATGGCAACCTTCGTATCGCCGCCGGCCGCCGCGATCGCGTCCGCAACTTTGTCGTCGTCGGCGGCGGTTGCAATCGCGACGGCCCGCCGCGCACGCGCTCGCAGTTTGTCGTTCGAGGCCTGAACATCGACCATCAGGTTTCCGAACGTCTTGCCGAGCCTGACCATCGCGATCGTCGAGATCGTGTTCAGGACGAACTTCTGCGCTGTCCCGGCCTTCATGCGGGTCGAGCCGACGATGACTTCCGGGCCGACCTCGACCTCGATCGCGCGGCTCGCGCGCTGCGCGAGCTCGGAGTCGCGGACGCACGCGAGCCCGATCGTCAGCGCGCCCGCTCGGTCGGCGGCGTCGAGCGCCGCAAGGGTGTAGGGCGTGCCGCCGCTCGCACTGACACCGAGTACGACATCTTTCTCATCAATTGCATGCGCGGAGAGGTCGCGCGCACCGGCTGCTGCGTCGTCTTCGGCCGCTTCGTCCTCCGTCGTCACCGCGACGATCTGGTCGGTCGAGAACGTCGGCCCGCACTCCGCGGCATCCGCCGCCGCCGCCCGTCCCGACGATCCCGCACCGACGTAGACGAGCCTCCCGCCGGCTTCGAGCCGCTCGACAATTGCGTCGATCGCGTCTGCTATCGACGCTGTGCAGTCGCGGACGGCGGGGGCGACCGTCCGGTCCTCGTCGTTGATGAGCTGGACGAGCTCCGCCGTCGGGCGCAGGTCGAGGTCGCGGAGGTCGACGCGCTGTCTCTCGGTTGCGGCGTCTTCTCGTCCGGTCAGCGCTCTGGTGACCGCTTCCCAGACGAGGCGGGAGTCCGGTGTCGCGAGGTGCGTCATGTGCCCGCACGCTTCGTAGCCCCAGGTCCACACGTCGTCGACTCCGGCGGCGTGCGTCGCAGCGATCGCCGCCTCCAGATCGGGAATGTCATCGCGTGTCAGCCCGAAGCTCGGCAGCCACATCTGCGCTGCCACGTCGTGCCGGGCCGAGGTGTCCGCGAGCAGTCGGGCGAAGCGTCCGACGAACGAGTCCGCCGGCTCGTCGAAGTTCTTCCAATACGGATCGGTCGCGAGCACCAAGAGATCCGGCAGGGAGGCGACCGAGTCCCAGTCGCTGACGCCGTGCGGGCCGTCCGTCAGCGGCAGCAGGCAGATGGTGTTCTTGCCGCCCGACAAGGCGACGTGCGCCGTGACCTCGCCGAGGAAATCGACGATGGATCTTTCACGAAACTGTTGCACTTCCGGGGTCAGACCCTGTGTCAGGTCCAGTCCCGACAGCTCGGCACAGATTTGGCACACGCAGGCCCACCGTTCGGGGTCGTCGACTCCGACATGCTCGGGGACGGTCCAGTGCGGCTCGTCCCAGAAGACGTAGTCCGTTCCGGCCACGAGTGCCGCGTCCGCCCACTCCTTGCAGAAGGCGCGATAAGCGGGATTGTTGAGGCACCCGGTTGACACGCGGCGGCCGTCGTCCAGCACCTGGCACGCCTCCGGATGGAAGGTCACCCAGCGGCTCTCCGCCTCGCCTCCGAAGGTTCTCCCGACGCCCCACGGAGACATCTGCACCTCGAGGCCGAGCTCGTGCGACGCGGCGACGATCTCGGTCATCGTGCCGCGGTAGTAGGCGAGGTCGTTCTCCGAGAACGTGTGCAGCACCGCGGTGTAGCCGCGCGCAGCAATGTCCTCGAGATCGCGGCGGGCGTGACGGGGGATGCGGACGCCGAAGTACGAGACGCCCGCGCGCCTCATGGAGTCGGTTCCGCGACGGCGGTCGTCAGGAGCGGCGCCGCCGCAACCGGGCGGTCGCGCCGCTGCGAGAGCTCGGCGACCAGCCGGTAGCGGTCACCTCGGTAGAGCGAACGCACGAACTCGACCGTCTCTCCGGACGCCGTGCGGGAGGTCCGCTCGAAGAGAAAGGCCGGCGAGTGCAAGGGCACACCCAACAGCTCGGACTCCTCCTCGCTCGTCACGGTCGGCTCGATCGACTGCATCCCGCTTGCGATCACGATCCCGTACTCCTTTTCGAGCAGCTCGTAGAAGGATGCATTCTCGAGCACCTCGCGGGACAAGCCCGGGACCCTGTCGGCGGGCACGTGCAGCGTCTCGAGCGCCATCGGCTCACCATCCGCGAGACGCAGGCGTCGGATGAGGACGACGCGCGAGTCCGGTGAGACGTTCAACGCACGGCCGACCGCAGCTCCGGCGTGGGTCTCGCGCAGCTCGATCGTCGTGCTCCCGGCCGTCATGCCGCGACGGCGCATGTCCTCGCTGAAGGACGTCAGGGTCAGCTGCTGGGCGATCTTCGGCTCGCTGACGAAGGTCCCGCTGCCGTGTCGGCGCTCGAGGTAGCCGTCGCGGACGAGGTCGTCGAGCGCCGCTCGCAGCGTCAACCGCGAGATCCCGAGCTCCCCGCTGAGCCGCCGCTCCGATGGGATCGCCTCACCGACCTGGAGCTGGTCGATCAGCTCGAGGACTCGTTGCCTGGTCAAGACCTGTTTGCTCACGGCGCTCCTATGGAAGCACAGGTGTCGTGGCGTGGTCAAGACCACTCATCTGCAATCAGCGGAGAATTCACCCCCTTGACACCAAGATTGGTCTGTGCCAATCTCTCGGCCGTGGTTGGTGGTCTAAACCAATTGGGGAAGCCAGGATGGCTCTCCCTGCTCCGGGAGGCGACATGAAAGCTCGATTCCTCGTGGCGGCGGTCCTCGCTGCCATGCTCGCCGTTGCGGCGACGACCGCAAGCGGCGGAACTTCGAGGACCCAGGCCGACAAGATCGTGGTCTGGCTGCAGAACGATGCACAGAACGGTTGGCCTGCGGCAGTTGCCCTCGCCAACAGCACCTTCAAAGCGCAGCATCCTGGCGTCGAGGTCGACGTCCAGTACCAGTCATGGGGCAACCATCTCCAGAAGTTCGACGCGGGTCTCGTGGGCGGCGACGCCCCCGACGTGATCGAGCTCGGCAACACGGAGATGACGAAGTACATGGCCGCCGGCGCCTTCAAGACGCTGACGCAGTCGGCGTTCCCGAACAACAAGACGTGGCTCCAGGGCCTGAAGGGCTCCTGCCAGTACAACGGGAAGCTCTACGGCGTACCGTATTACGCCGGCGCGCGTGCGGTGATCTATCGCAAGGACCAATACAGCAAGGCGGGTGTCAAGTCGACGCCCAAGAGCCTGGCGCAGTTCATCGCTGACGGGAAGAAGCTGATGAAGACGTACGGCAAGGACGGCGGCTACTCGGCCGTCTACTTCCCCGGCAAGTACTGGTATGCCGCGATGTCCTTCGTCTACGACTACGGCGGGCAGATCGCGGTGCGCCAGGGCGGCAAGTGGAAGGGCACGCTCAACTCGCCCCAGGCAATCGAAGCTCTGAACCAGGTCAAGCTGATCGCGAAGACTCTGACCAGGGCGAGCAAGACGACAGACGAGGCGAACCCACAGCAGGCACTCGTGTTTGCGAAGGGCAAGGTCGGCTCGTTCATCGGCAACGGGTGGGAGTGGCCGTACGCACTCGACCCGAAGGTCGGCAACCCGGCCCTCGATCCCGTGGTCGGCGCCTATCCGATGCCGAGCCACACTCCCGGCAAGTTCATGCCGACGTTCCTCGGTGGCTCCGACCTCGCGGTTCCGGTGACCACGAAGAACCAGAGCCTCGCCGTGGACTGGATCAAGGCGTTCACGAGCACCGCGGCGGAGAGCGAGATCGCGAAGGCGGGCAATATCGCCAACACGACGAAGCTCCTCGCCTTCAACGCCTCGAGCCCCAAGCTGGCGCCGTTCGCACGGGCGGCGAAGTACAGCTGGTTCGTCCCCACGAGCCCCAACTGGGCGAACGTGGAGAACGCGAACGTGCTGCAGGACATGCTCGTCAAGATCTTCACCGGTCGCGCATCGGTGAAGGCAGCGGCAAACAGTGCCAGTAGTCAGATCACGAGGATCCTGAACACCGGCGCGTGAGTCGCCTCGCGCCCGAAGGAGCAGCTGTGGCGTCCGTCGCCGAGAGCGAGTTTCCACTCGCCTCTCGGCGGCGGCCCCGCCTCACACGGCAGCGACTCGGACGCGCACTCGCTCCCTACGCCCTGCTGGCTCCGGCGGCTACGGCCATCGGCGTCATCCTGGGCTACCCGCTCTACCTGCTTGTCAAGATGTCGTTCGAGAAGTACGGCCTCTTCGAGCTGATCCGCCACAAGGGCCGCTGGATCGGGCTCGCGAACTACACGCACATCCTTCACGACAGCACGTTCTGGCACGTGCTCGCGCGGACGGTCGTGTTCACCGCCGTCACCGTCGCGCTGACGATGGTGCTCGGCACGGCCATGGCGCTGCTGCTCCTCCAGGTCTCGCGCTGGCTCCGGATCGCGATCACGACCGGCCTCGTCCTCGTCTGGTCGGTGCCGGTGATCGTGGCGGTCGATATCTGGCGCTGGATGGTGGACTACGAGTTCGGGGTCGCGAACTGGACGCTGACGAAGCTCCACATCGGCAACTTCGTCAGGCACGACTGGTTCGCAAATCCCTGGACCGGCTTCGGTGTGATCACCGCGCTCATCGTCTGGGGCGCGATTCCGTTCATCACGATCACGGTGTATGCCGGTCTTGCCCAGGTGCCGCAGGAGCTGCTCGAGGCGGCGGCCATCGACGGCGCGAAGCCGTGGGCCGTGTTCCGTGAAGTGACGCTCCCTCTGCTGATGCCGATCTTCGTCATTCTCACGAGCCTGTCGATCATCTGGGACTTCCAGGTCTTCCAGCAGATCTGGGTGATGCTCGACTTCCGGCCGACGAGCGACTACTACACGATGGCGATCTACGCGTTCCATCAGTCGTTCCAGATCAGCGAGTACGGTCTCGGCGCTGCGATCGCAGTCGTAATGGTGCTGTTCATGTTCGGCGCCACGCTCGTCTATCTGCGCCAGATGCTGCGGACGGGGGAGGTCCAGTGAGCTCGGTGACGCAGATCGCGCCCACGCCGGTCGCGGCCGTGACGCCGCGAGCGCGGGGACGACGACGGTGGACCCGGCAGCTCGGCTGGAACCTGCTCGGCGTGCTCGTGCTAGCGGTGATGGTCTTTCCCGTGTACTGGATGGTCGCGACGGCGTTCAAGCCGGGACAGCAGATCCTCAGCTACACGCCGCACTGGATCCCGACCCACCCGACGCTCTCGAACTTCCGCGACGCCGTTCACCAGCCGTTCTTCTGGAACGCGGTGAAGAACAGCCTCATCGTGGTGAGTGCCGTGGTCGCGCTCTCGGTCGTCCTGGCGTTTCTTGCGTCCCTCGCGCTCGCGAAGTTCCACTTCTACGGACGCAAGGCGTTCATCGTCTTGATTCTCGGCGTCCAGATGGTGCCGCTCGCGGCGCTGATCATCCCGCTCTACATCCTCATGTCTCGGCTGGGTCAGATCGACAAGCTCACGGGCGTGATCGCGATGTACCTCACCTTCGTGCTGCCGTTCACCGTCTGGACCATGCGGGGCTTCCTGCTCGGCATCCCGAAGGAGCTCGAGGAGGCGGCGATGGTGGACGGAGCCACCCGGTTCGGCGCCTTCGTGCGCGTTCTCCTGCCTCTCGTCGGGCCCGGTCTGGTCGCGACCTCGATCTTCGCCTTCATCCAGGCGTGGAACGAGTTCATCATCGCGTACGTCTTCCTGCACACTCCGGAGAAGCAGACGCTGATGGTGTGGCTGGCCTCGTTCACGACGCTGCGCGGAACGGACTGGGGGCCTTTGATGGCCGGCGCGACACTGTGCGCCCTCCCGGTCGTGATCTTCTTCCTGCTCGTGCAGCGGCGGATTGCATTCGGGTTGACGGCGGGGGCGGTCCGAGGTTAGTGCCCCTCCCAGCAACCCACGCCGGCCTCTGGCCCGCGATCACGCGGCGCCAGAGCCCACCCTCGCCCTTAGCAAGGCAGACCAGCCTTGCTGCGGTTGAGTGCGGCCTCTGGCTTGGTGCTCGCGACCCAGAGACTCGGCAGGGTTACCGGGAGGGGCACTAATGGCCCAGATCGAGCTCGTCCACCTCTCGAAGGTCTACTACGGCAACGACGTCGCTGCGGTGCGGGACCTGAATCTCGACGTCGCCGAGGGCGAGTTCATGGTGCTCGTCGGGCCGTCGGGGTGCGGAAAGACGACGGCGCTGCGCATGATCGCCGGGCTCGAGGAGATCAGCTCGGGCGAGATCCACATCGGCGGCAAGGTCGTGAACGATCTCGCGCCGCGCGACCGTGACATCGCGATGGTCTTCCAGAACTACGCGCTCTACCCGCACAAGAGCGTCTACGAGAACCTCGCCTTCGGATTGCGAATGCGCAAGGTGCCGAAGGCCGAGCAGAAGCAACGCGTCGAGGAGATCGCACGCATCCTCGGGCTCGGAGAGATGCTGCAGCGCCGCCCCGCGCAACTTTCGGGCGGCCAGCGCCAACGCGTCGCGATGGGGCGCGCGATCGTGCGCGAGCCGAAGGCTTTTCTGATGGACGAGCCGCTCTCGAATCTCGACGCCAAGCTGCGCGTGCAGATGCGGGCCGAGATTGCGCGCATCCAGCAGGCGCTCAAGGTGACGACCGTCTACGTCACTCACGACCAGGTCGAGGCGATGACGATGGGTCATCGGGTCGCGGTGATGCGCGATGGCGAGCTGCAGCAGGTCGACACCCCGCAGCGCCTCTACGACGCTCCCGCGAATCTGTTCGTCGCGAGCTTCGTCGGCTCTCCACCCATGAATCTCTTCGAGGCGGCCGTCGAGCGCGACAACGGCAGGCTCGTCTGTCGCATCGGCCAGACGGAGCTGGAGCTCCCGGCCGACCTCGCCGCAGAACGGCCGTCGCTTCAGAACTACGCGGGCCGCCGTGTTGCGGTCGGCATTCGGCCCGAAGACGTGCGCGAGGCCTCGGGTTGGGACGGCGCCCGCCTGCGCGGCCGCATCCTGCTTGTCGAGTCTCTCGGCTCGGAACAGCTCGTGCACATCGAGATCGCGGCGACGCCGCTCGAGCGCTCCGATCTCATCGACACCGCCGCCCAGCCCCCAGGCCCCTCCCTGGGTGTGGAGGACCACGAGCGCGCGGTGACTCTCCTCGGCCGCTTCGACCGGCACCTCCTGCTCGCGCCGGGCGAAGCGGTCGAGGTGGCGATCGATCCACGACTCCTGCACTTCTTCGACCTCGAGACAGGCGTCGCGATCCCGCTGGTCGACGTTCCGGTCGCCGCCGAGGTCGCGAGGTAGTCATGCGCCTCGGTGTCGGGGCAGCGCTCGTCGAGGGCAGGCTCGTTCCCGGCGATGTCGAGGTCGTGGACGGGCGGGTCGTCGGCGTGGGGCTGGCCTCGGCGAACGGAAGCGGGATCGCCGCCCCGGGCTTCGTCGATCTCCAGGTCAATGGCTTCGCGGGCGTCGATTTCTTCTCGGCCAACTCCGAGGGGTACCGCAAGGCGGGCAAGGCCTTGCTCGAGTGCGGCGTGACTGCGTATCAGCCGACGTTCATCACCTCACCGGAGGACGAGCTGACGGCGGCGTTGCACGAAGTTCCGCAAAACGGCGCCGCTCCGCGCATCATCGGCGCGCATCTCGAAGGTCCGTTCATCGCGCCCGAGCGCCTCGGAACGCACCCGGCGGAGTCGAGACGCGATCCCGACTGTGACCTGCTCGAACGTCTGCTCGCTGCGGGACCGGTGAGTCATGTCACGCTGGCGCCCGAGCTGAACGGTGCGTACGAGCTCATGGAGCTGCTGAGGCGGCGAGGGGTGACTGTTTCCTGCGGCCACTCGAATGCGACCGCCGCCGAAGCGCATGCGGCGTTCGCGCGCGGAGCGAAGACCGTGACGCACATCTTCAACGCGATGCGACCCGTCGCAGCGCGCGAGCCCGGCCTCGCCGGGGCCGCTTTGTTCTCGCCTGATGTCGTGGTGCAAGTGATCCTCGACGGCGTGCATCTGGCGGACGACACCGCGCGTCTGGTCTGGCAGGCCGCCGCGGGACGTGTTGCGCTCGTGACCGACTCGATTGCGGCAGCGGGCGCCGGCGACGGCACCTACACGCTGGCCGGCGTCGACGTCGGCGTGGAGAACGGCGTCGCGCGCCGCGCGGACAGCGTTCTGGCCGGAAGTACGGTGCCCATGATCGAAGCGGTCCGAAATCTGGTCGCGCTCGGAGCGCCGGTCGAAGCTGCTCTCAGCGCCGCGACCGAGGTTCCGGCGCGCATCGCCGGTCGTCCGGACCTCGCAACGCTGAAGCCGGGGGCGAGGGCCGATCTGGTCGTGCTCGACGACGAGCTCGAGATCGTGCGGGTGCTCATCGACGGGGAGGACGCCGTCGCCTGACGGCCCAGAGCGTCTAAGGTCGGGAACGGCCACAGCGCAACCCAACGACGAGGAGGAGTCATGGCCACGAAGTCGGACTTCACCGAGCAGGAATGGGAATCACTTCAGAAAGGCGTGCTCGGCGCCGGACTGCTCGTGTCGCTGAGCGATAGGAGCTTCTTCGACACGTTCAAGGAGGCGGGCGCGCTGGCGAAGCACGTCGCGGCGGCGAAGCAGAGCAACACGAGCGAGCTCGTCCGTGAGCTCGCGGACGTACGAGGTACCGGCTTCGGCCTCACCTCGTCGCCGGACAAGGTCGAGCACGAGACGCTCGAGGCGTTGCAGTCGGCGAAGGCCACGCTCGAGGCGAAGGCGCCGGACGAGCTGGACCCCTACCGGCAGTTCGTCGTCGACGTCGCCCAATCGGTCGCCGATGCGGCCGGCGGCGGCGAGAGCGCCGAGAGCGGTGCAATCGAGAAGGTCAGGTCCGCGATCGGGTAAGGAAGACGACGCGCTCGACCATCGAGTGGCGCTCGAGACGAATTTCGCCTATATCGAGAGTAGGCCGAGCAGCTGCGGCGGGGAAGCGTCAGGGGGAGGTGCTCCTGTTCGTTCGACCCCTGCGGTGCCGTGTGCGCTCGGCCTTCTCGGCTGAGCCCGTCCCTGACGGCATCGAGGCTCCGCCTGTGCGAACATATGTTCGTGCTGGGCGCGGCGACGATCCTGCACGCCGACCTCGACGCGTTCTACGCGTCCGTCGAACAGCGAGACGATCCCCGTCTCCGCGGCCGGCCGGTGATCGTCGGCGCGGGAGTCGTGCTGGCCGCGAGCTACGAGGCCAAAGCCTTCGGGGTGCGCACCGCGATGGGTGGCAGGCAGGCCCGGCGGCTGTGTCCGAGCGCGGTCGTCGTCCCGCCGCGGATGTCGGCCTACGCCGAGGCGAGCAAGGCGGCCTTTCGCGTCTTCGAGGACAGCTCGCCGCTCGTCGAAGGGTTATCGATCGACGAGGCGTTCCTCGACGTTCGCGGGCTCGAACGGATCTCGGGAACGCCTACCGAGATCGCCGCGCGGCTGCGACGGGACATTCGCGAATGCGTCGGCCTACCGATCACGGTGGGTGTCGCGCGGACGAAGTTCCTCGCGAAGGTGGCGAGCGGCGTCGCCAAGCCCGACGGCCTGCTCGTTGTGCCTCCCGACCGCGAGTTGAGCTTCCTCCACCCGCTGCCGGTCGAACGTCTCTGGGGCGTGGGGCCGGCGACTGCGAGGAAGCTCCACGAGCGGCGAATCTCGACCGTCGGCGAGGTGGCCCGGCTGCCCGAGCCCATGCTGGTGGCGATGCTCGGCCGGGCGGCGGGCCGACATCTGCATGCGCTCGCCCACAACCGTGATCCGCGGCCGGTGGTCGTGGGCCGCCGCCGCCGGTCGATCGGTTCGCAGTGCGCGCTCGGGCGACGGTCGCGGCGGACGCCGGAGGCCGTCGACGCGGTCCTCGTCTCGCTCGTCGATCGTGTCACTCGCCGGCTGCGCATTGCGGGGCGTGTCGGCCGCACCGTCGTGCTGCGATTGCGTTTCGGCGATTTCTCGCGAGCGACGCGGTCGCACACATTGCCGTTGCCGACTGCGCACACGCAGACGGTCCTGCTCACCGCCCGGTGGCTGCTTTCATGTGCGACGCCGGAGATCGAACGCCGAGGTCTGACGCTCGTCGGGGTCGCCGTCGCGAATCTCGACGACGACAGTGCCCTTCAGCTGGTTTTGCCTCTCGATCGCTTCAGCGGCACCGCCCTCGACGTCGCCCTCGACGAGGTGCGCCGGCGGTTTGGTTCGACCGCCGTCGTGCGCGCCGTGCTGCTCGGCCGCGAGCAGGGGTTCACCGTGCCGCTGCTCCCGGATTGAGGCGACGTGGCAGCATCATCTCGGTGAAGACGCTCGAGATCGACACGCCGTTCGGCACGGCGAAGGCGCACCTCGACCGCGCAGATGAGCCGCGGGTGGCGCTCGTCCTCGGTCACGGCGCCGGTGGCGGGGTGCAGGCTAAAGACCTGGTCGAGGTAGCCCGCGTCGCGCACTCACTGGGAATCAGCGTCGCCCTCGTCGAGCAGCCCTACCGGGTTGCGGGTAGGCGTTCTCCCGCACCTGCGCTTCAGCTGGATGCGGCGTGGACGGCGGTGATCGACCACCTGGTCGCAGCTGAGCTGCGCGGTTTGCGGCTCGTCGTCGGCGGGCGATCCTCGGGTGCGCGCGTTGCCTGTCGCACCGCGGAGGCCACGGGCGCGATCGGAGTGATCTGCCTCGCGTTCCCGCTGCAGCCGCCGCGCAGGTCCGGCGGCAAGCCTGCACAGAGCCGTCTCCCCGAGCTCGAGGCCGTGACGGTCCCGACGCTCGTCGTGCAAGGGACGCGCGACCCATTCGGCATGCCGCCGGCGACGGAGCGGCGCACGGTGGTCCAGGTGGCTGGCGATCACAGCTTGCGCACCGAGCTCGGTGCCGTGGGTGACGCCGTACGAACCTGGCTCGCTCGGGTCGGGCTCGAATCGCAAGCTGCGCCTACGTCATAGCCGGATTCGGTATCGGCGCTCGACGACGCGAATACCGGAGCTGAGCCGGATTCGCACGACCGCGGTGACGAGACCGCGTGCGCGGCCGCCGTAGCGCAGCGCGAGGACAGTACGGGCTCCCGGGCGGAGCGGACGTCGGACAGCAGGGTTCAGTCGCGCGAATTGGCGGCCATGCCGGATCAGCGAAACGGTGACGCAGCTGCGGAGTTGGACGGTGACGTTGCCGTGGTTCGCGACCGGAACGAAGATGATCCGCGCGTTGCGCTGCCGGTGGACGCGAAGGCCGCCAAGTGTGAGGCGGCGCGCGATGCGCCCGGACACGATCATCCTGATGCGCACTCCAAGGCGCACCTGCACATTGACGCGCCCACCGCGCAGCGGACGTGTCGTGAGCTGGACGAGGACCTGATGGTCGCCCGGTTCCGCGCCTCGGGGCGGCTTGACGCGGAGTGTCAAGATCGCGCTCTCGCCCGACCGGAGCAAGACGTGGGCGGGCACGACCCGGAGCCACGTCTTCGCGGCCGCTTGGCCGCCGAGCGTTCGACGCGAACTGTCGACCGCGACCCGCTCGGCACCGTCGTTCCGCAGCCTGATCGTTCTCGAGCCCGGCGCTGCGACCGCGAGCCGTGCCGGTGAGACTGAGAGCGCCACGCGAGGCCGGGGGGCGCCCGCTCCCTCCGCGGAAGGGGCGGACGCCAGCAGAAGCGGTGTGACGACTGCGAGTACGAGGGCCGGTATCACCGAGCGACCGCGGTGAACGTCACCGTTGCCGCGTAGTGGCCGGTCGCGACGAGCGGCAGCGCTGAGGAGAAGCCGACGTTGGTAGCCCAAACGTCTCCACCCGCTGCGCTCGGCGCAGCCTTCGTGCCGACGGACAGCCCCGCCGCCGGACTGATTGGAATCGGAACGAGGGCGCCGCCGGTCAATGCGCCTCCGAGCACTCCGCCGGCCGGTGCGGTGGCCGAGAGCGCGAGCGGAAGGTCTGTCGGAGCAAACGCACTCCGAGCAACGACGAGCCAGTAGCCGGCCGCGTTGTTGCTCGACACGGTGACTCGCTCGGGAAGCGGCGCCGGTCGGTCGCCGAACGTGAACGTGCCGAAGCTGAGGGCGGGACGGTCGAGCGACACAGAGAGGACGGAAGCCACATCGAGGTCGACGCTCACGGAGCCGGTCGGGCCGGGCGAAGACGATCCTGCGCAGGAGTTCACCGGCGAGGCGGAGTTCCGGGGCGCGGGCGTCGCCGCGGCGAAGTCCGTCGCGTTGTCACCCGTGTCGGTGCAACCGTCGTTCGCACGCAGCGCGGCCGTGGTGCTGGAAAGCCCCGCCGCGGAGCCCGCACCCTCGAAGTCGCTCGCGCTGCCGTAACCGACGAGATCCTCGACGAGTGGGTCGGCCGAGCAACTCCCGGCCGAGGCGCCGCACGTGAGTGCGGTAGCACCCCGAGCGAGCGCGATCTTCCCGCTGGTGCCGCCGAGGTTGCTGGTCCCGGTCGCATCGGCGGGAGGGAGGGCGGCGCCGACGTCCGCATTCGATGCGAGCTGGACCAGGTAGTAGCGACCGGGCCCGATCGTCCCGGAAAGCGCGGTCGGCTGCCAGGTGGTTCCCGCGGCGGTCGCGTACTGCACCGTCCAACCCGAGAGGTCGACGGCCGCGGATCCGGCGTTGAAGAGCTCGACGTAGTCATTTCGGAAGGTGGCTTCCGCGTTTCCCCCGCCGCCGTAGATCTGGCTCACCACGACGTTCGACGCGCCGGCACCGGCGGTAGTGGGGAAGAGGAGCAATGCGGCGAGGAGTGCGAGCAGCAGGGGTCTTGACATGTGTGCTCCGATCGTTGAGGACGGGATAGCTCTCCGTCATAGATCGGAGCGGAGGTGAGCGAAAGGGTCGGTGAACGTTCCGGCGCGATCTCTGTTCTCTTTCGCTACATCGCTCAGCGAACCGCCGCGGCCGCTACATGCGGATGACGCGACGAACTGCGACGAGTCGCGCCCCGTACGACGAGCGTCCCAGCTTCACGACTTCAACTCGGGTGCCGGAGTGCGGCGCGTGCACCATGCGTCCCCGGCCGATGTAGATGCCGACGTGTCCGAGTCCTGAGAAGAAGAGCAAGTCGCCCGGCTTCATCCTGGATCGTGCTACGCGCCTGGCCTGGTCGTAGAGCGCGTACGAGCTGTGCGGAAGTTCGATTCCCAAACGACGGTACGTCCAGTAGACGAGCCCGGAGCAGTCGAAGCCGGCGGGCGAGGAGCCTCCCCACCGGTACGGCACGCCGACCTCTCGGACGGCGATCGCGGCTGCGCGCTCGCCGACGGTCGGTTTCGGGACTGCAGGAACGGGACCATGGCGAGTCGGTGTCTGCCCGGCTGCGGCTGCTTCGCCGGCGCAAGCACAGGCGAAGACGATCGCGGCAAGTGCGAACACCGGCAGGGGGCTGCGGGGTGAGGTCGGCACGGAGGAGGGAGAACGACGGGCCGCTAATCAGATGTGCGCAGCCCTGGGCCTGTTCTTATAAGCGTCGGATCCTAGTGCGAAAACGAGCGCTGTCTACCCCTCTTTGCGCTCGTGGCATCAGCCACAGGGGCTGACGCGCCTGCGTCGATCTGGTGTCCGGCAGGTGGCGATGTGCTGAAAGCAGGATGAACAATCGCCGCGCGACGCGTACGCTCGGTGACCCGCATGGCCAGTGCGTCCCAACTCGCCGCGATACCGCTCTTCGAGTCGTTGAGCAGCTCAGACCTGGACGAGCTGGCGCAGTGGTTCGACATTCAGATCACCGGCGAGGACGTACGCCTCATCGGCGAGGGCTCCAGCGGCTACTCGTTCTTCATCCTCACGCAGGGCAGTGCGGTCGTGACGACGAATGACGGGGCTCACGCCGATCTCGGGCCAGGCGACTTCTTCGGCGAGATCGCGATCCTCGGGGACGGACGCCGCACGGCAACGGTGACGACGACGTCACCTTCGCAACTCCTTGTCATGTTCGGCACCGAGTTTCGGCGGCTGCAGCAGGAGCACCCCGACATCGCCGGACGAATCGAGGAAGCCATGCGGCAGCGCGTTTCCGTCCGCGCCTGAGCGCAACAACCTGCGGGCGACCGTGACCGCGGGGATGAAGCGGGCAGGACACGCGGATCTCGATGCGGTGTCGTTCGGGGGTTCGAGTGCCGTCGCTTCCCCTCGTATGATCCTCATGATCGCTAGGGGAAGGCACGTCTTCGAACGGTTGAGATCTCGGTTCAAACAGCCCGAGCCCGCGGGTCCCCCGGAGACCCTGCGCAGGTTCGGCCCCTCCGACCGTCCGATCGCCGAGAGCGGCGTGTCCTTGGACCACGACGGGTGGCGAATCGAGGCTCGAGAAGCGAGCAGTGTGCCCCTCTTCGAAGTCGTCGAACCAACAGTCGAGCATTGCCTGCTGACCTACCGCGCCGACCTGAGAACCAGTGACCTCGACCGCGGGGCATACCTCGAGATGTGGTGCCGCCTCCCGGGTCGAGGCGAGTTCTTCTCCAAGGGTGTGGATCAGACGGTAAGCGGTACGACGTCTTGGTCGTCGCGTGAGGTGCCGTTTTACCTCAAAGCGGGGCAAAGCCCAGATCTCATCCGGCTCAACGTGG
>Ga0137390_10000090_pt1 | contig 52253 bp, 43 predicted proteins | sample 15con2h24AmetaG_FD_104937 | JGI IMG/M metagenome (GOLD analysis project Ga0137390, IMG submission 104937) | Vadose zone soil microbial communities from Angelo Coast Range Reserve, California, USA - 15con2h2.4A metaG | ecosystem: Environmental > Terrestrial > Soil > Vadose zone > Saprolite... | reverse complement strand
GTTCACGCCCGTGACCCGCGAGAGGTCGAGGAACAGGTAGGGCCCCGACTCGTGCGTCGATACCAGCGGGTCGGCCTGCAGCCGCTCGAAAGTCTGTCGCAGCGGGGCGGACTCGCCGGGCAAGTTTTCCCGCGGGAGGACGAGCAGGTCGAGCTGCTTCCAGCGCAAGAATCGCATCACCGACTCCTCGCTGGCGAAGAGCGCGGCATACGTGCCGGCCAGCTGCTCGAAATCCTCGAAGCGGCAAGGCAGCTGCCGGGCGGCCATCTCGACCGGGTAGTCCCCTGAAAAACGAGTCGTCCCTGCGCAAGTCTTCAAGTCTGGATGCGCGCGCGCGTAGTCTTGAAGAGGTCCCATCCCGAACTGCACGGCCTTCTCCTCCCACTCCCGCTCCGCGCCAGGCAGCGTGCGCAGGAAATGGAAGCTGAGCGGCGCCGTGCCGGGGTGCCAGGACCAGTGCCCGACCAGTGTCAGAGGGAGGAGCGAGAACGTGCAGGCAGCGATGAGCCCGGCCGCCAGCGGCGCCAGTTTCTCCGTCTGCCGGAGAAGGACCAGTCCCCCGGCAACCGTGGCCAGCGAAGCGGGCAGGATGTAGTAATTGCCGTCGCCGCCGGGAGCGCGGTGGGGAAAGACTCCGAAGGTCGCGTAGAGGAGCGACCCGGCGCAGGCCGGCAGGACCAGCAGCCAGAGCCCCGTCTCACGCCAGGAAGGGCGCGTGATGAGGAGCGAGAGCGCGCCCAGGATCAAGAAGAGCAACCCGCAGTTGCCCGGCCAGGAGATGAGGACGTGCTCGAGGTTCGTGGGATTGAAGAAGAGCTGGTACCAGAGACCGAACAGCTCGGACGCATGACTGAAATGAGCGCCGAGAGGAAGTTCCAGGCCCAGAGCGTCCGTCGGGTATCGATAGTGAAAGCCGAGAGCGGTCCATAGTTGGGAAAGTATCGGCGTCGTGGGCATGCCCGTGCCCCGCCAGGCGCGTATCCAGAAGGCGACCACGTCGGCAGCCGAGAGCAACAGCACCGGCGCCCAGAGGCGCAGGCTGGCACGGCGAGAAAAAAAATAATTATTTTTTTTTGCATCGACCGGCGGCGCGTCGGGCGGTGGCCGGGCGCCGGCCAGACGGGCGCTTCCCCAGGCCAGCGCCGCGCCCAGGAGCAGCAGGGGAAAATAGAGATACGAGGTCAGGCGCGCGAACAGCATGAGGGTGAGCGCGACGAATCCCGGCAGCGCGGGCGCGAGTTGCTGCGCGCGCACGGCCCGCCAGAAGTGCAGCGCGGCCAGCGTGCCGAGGAGCACGGCGAGCAGATAGCCCTTGGCGGTGGTGGCCATGTTGGAAACGCCGGGGATCGCTGCCCCCAGGCACGCGAGCAAAAGGCTCTCGCGGACGCTGCCGCCCGCCTCGCGCGCGAACCGGTAGAACGCGATCATCGTCACCGCCAGAACACCCACGTCCACGGCCAGGATGAAGGCGAACTCCCCCAGGCCGCTCACCGGCGCCGCCAGCACCTCGAGCAGCATGGCGGAGTAGTGGTAGACGAAATGGGCAAGGCGCAGATCGGCGAAGATCGAACGCTCGCCGAAGAGCACCTTTTCGGGCCGCAGCCCGTACCAGTTCGAATCGTAGTCGACCACCACCGCGGCTTTGCCGAACTGGAGCAGGAGCAACCCCAGGAGCACCAGCGCCAGCGCCTGCTCCGTGGCCGGGGCCCGCAGGAAGCGGCGCGCGACGGTGGCGACGAAGGGCTCGCGCCGCCGCCAGAGGACGGCCAGCGCGCCCAGCGCGAGCAGAAGCACGCGCAGGTGCGGGATTCCGCCCACGCCCAGCAGCGAAGCCACCACCGCGCAGGCGGGCCAGATGGCGAGGCCGATCACCCAGCAGTCGAGCTGGTCCTGCAGCGTCGCCGAGTCAGCTTCCGATCGGAGCAGCGAGCGCGCCGCTCCTCCCACCTGCACGAGGATCTCGAAGAGGAGCAGCGCGGCCAGCGCCGGCAGCAACACTTGATGGAGTTGCAGGTACAGAGCGCAGAGCGCCGATATGGCGCCGAAGGCCATCCGCCAGTCCCGGATGAACCGCACAAAAGCGAAGCAGAGCAGCGCCACGCAGATCAGCTCGGCGCCTCCATCGACCGAGGAGGGCTGCTGCAAGTGCCACCGATAGACGCCCCCGAGCAGCTTGCCCGGCGGAAGGAGGACGAAGACCGCCGCGATCGGCGCCGCCAGACCGAGGAACAGAGCAATCCTGCGGCTCGGCGTGCCGATCACCGCCGTGGGATTCGCCGGACCGGGCCCTGGCGGTTCGGGGCTAGCGTCACGTACGGCGTCTGCTCGAGCAGGTCCGGGTAGCGCCAGCCCTCCTGGCCGGGCGGCGCGACCTCGACGGCGAAGAGCGCGCCGGCGCCGCCTCCCCTGATGGTCGCGTGCCAGACGCGGCCCGCGCCGGTGGTGGTGGCGACTGTCCAGTCGTTGTTGTTGGCGAAGTGCTTCCAGAGGATGCGCACGGCGGAGCCGGGGGGCGGCTCGCTGTGCAGCGTGGCTTTGACGGTCCAGGCCGCCGCCTTCGCATCGCGAGGCGCGATGTCGAACGTCTCGAGGCCGGGGCCCGGGGCGCGAGCCTGGTCGAGCCAGGCCGCTGCGGGCGGCAACGTTGCGGACGCGGGCGGCAGGGCGGCGGCAACCTGGGCGGCGACGGCCGCGATCGAGGGCTCCTCGTCTGCCAGACGCGCCACCTCCCCCTGCCAGTGGAAGGGGTTCAGGCCGAGCGGCGACATGCGCAGCGCATCGACGAAGGGCACGATGTAGGCCGTGTCGCCTGCCAGCGTGCTGAAGGCGCCATTCGAGAGGGACGACTCGGCGCGCGCGGCGGCGAGATAGTCGGATTGTCCGGTCCGGGCATAGACCGCCAGCGCGGTGGCGGCGCGCAGCTTGTGCGCGAAGAAGTCGCCCAGGTCCGCCAGCACGACGCACTCGCGCCGCAGATCGCGCGCCTCGGCGTTGTTGGGATCGATGGGAATCGTGCCCGCCGCGCGCGCTCGCCGCGCCGCTTCCATCACCAGCCGCGCGACTTCGCGGGGCGAGAGCCGCGTGCCCGGCTGTCCGCCGGCCAGCTCGATGGCGGCCTCGTGCGGGCCGGCGATGGCGAAGCTGTCGAAGGGGCCGTGGTAGTGCAACCGGCAGGTACCCACCGGCGGGGTCACCGTCTGCGGCTGCGCCCAGTAACCGACCGGCCCGCCCAACTCGAACTCGGGCGCGAAATCGCGGTGGTCGGGCCCGCAGGTATGGCCGGCCTGGATCCAGGGGACGATCTCGCTCGCCGCCTGCATTGAATCCCAGAGAGCGTCATCGCCGACACGGGCTCCCAGCGCCGCTCTGAAGACGGTCTCGGGAACATTGGGATCGTAAGCGAGCCGTCCGGCCAGCAAATATTGCAGCTCGTCCCGGCGGAAGGTCCATTCCGAATATAGGTCCGAATGCGAATGGTAGAAATCGCGCTGCGGGGTATAGGCGTGGGGGAACTCATAAGAGAACCCGTCCGCGCGGGTGTCGGCGATCGCGCGCATCAGCCGGCGCGTCTTCTGCAGAGAGGCTTGGCGGAAGAGGCGGTGGGTGCCGCCCGCCCTCACCTGGAAGACGAACAGCCAGGGAGCCGGGCGATTCATGTAGTCCTCATACGAATAGTGCTGCCAGTGGCGCGCGAAGGCGCCGCCCGCCACCGGATAGGGAAGCGCCAGCTGCTCGCCGTTGAGCTTCGCTTCGACCATGAACTGCCCGCCGGCGGCCTTGGTGACCGCCATCACCTCGCGCCGGCTGGTCAGCCAGGTGCGCGTGTACATCTCCAGGCCGGTGTTCGCCTGCTGCACGCCGGCGATGAGCGTATCGTGGTACCAGCTCGCCGGCCGTTGGCTCTCGCCGATGCGGAAGCCGAACCGCCAAAGCCGCGGGAGCGACTGGGCAAGGTCTGTCGCCGCTTCGCGCACGTAGATCTTCAGCTCGTCGTCGGTGAGGCTCTGCTGCGGCGCGGACCAGCCGGTCATGCTCAGGTCGGCCCGGTAGCTCATCAGGCCGACGCTGATGCCACGCGCCTCCGCCATGCGCACCACCGCCTTGAGCATCTGCAAGTTGCGCTGCCGTTGGTCGCTCGGTGCGCCGAGCTGGGGAAACGTCTTGCTGGTCGCGAAATAGAGCAGCGCGTTGGGAAACACGGTGTTGTCGAGGTTGTACATGCCGTGCAGGTCGAGGAAGTTGAAGCGGCTGCGCACGAGCAAGTCCAGGTATTCCGTCCAGAAGGCGGTGCTGTGGAACCACCAGTTCGCCTCTTGGGCCTGGGGGAGGGTGAGGAAGAGGTTGACGCCGCGGATGTGGATGAGCGGCGTTCCGACGAGCGGCTTGTCGAGGGGCAGCGCCTTCGCACCAAGCGTGCGGATGCGCTCGGCCAACTCCAGCGCGCCGTACATGGTGCCCACGGAGTCGCGCCCCAGGATCGCCACGCCGGCCGGCGTGTCCTTGGCGGCGAAAGACTCGGGCGACCTGTCGAGCGGAACGCCATCGGCGGAGAAGGTCGCCTCGACACCCCGGTCCCAGACGGTGAAAAGGCACACTCTCTGCGTCAGCCCCGCCTGTGCCAGCGCACTGTTCACCTCGCGCCGTCCGTACTCGATCGGCGTCGACGGGTCGGCCTGCGACGGCGCGGCAGCGCAGTCGAGCGAGACCGGCGCCACCCGGTAGCAGCCCAGCACCAGCGCCAGAAGGAAAGGCAAGGCTTTGTTCAAGGGGCCGGTCCCAGCGAGACGGCGGTGAACTGGAAGAGATTGGACGGCTCGGTCAGCGTGATCGAATCGACCTGCCAGCTCGTCGGCCCGAGCACGTCCGGCTGCACCCTCGTCGGCACTCGCAAGTCCTGTTCCGAGAGCCACGAGGGATTCAGATCGCCGAAGTGATAGTGATGCTCGTCGTAGTGCAGATAGTGGACGAAATGGCCGGGCACGTCCGCGAAGGCGCTGCGGCTGCGCCGGGCAACCTGCTTGTCTCCGGCGAAAGGCTCGGCCAGATCGGAGTAGGTCGAATCGGTGCGGCCCGTTTCCACCAGGAGCGTGCGGGGCGCGATCAAGGCGTGCAGGTCCGAGACGTCGATGTACTCGCGGATGTCGGCGTGCTGCCAGCGCCAGCAGTCGTGGTTGAAATGATAGGCCATGACGCTCAGGTCGGGGGAAAAGCCGGCGGGAATGACCACCGGGAAGCGCTCGTCGACCGCGCCCACATAGGTGGCCACTTCGCCGCCCATGGAGAGGCCGGTGATGAGCAGCCGGTTCGGATCGAGGTTGGCCGTGGCATTGCGCACCGCCTCGACGGCGCTGATGACGTCCCAGGCGCGCTCGCCGTCCTCCTCGAAATCGCTGTCGTAGCCGCTGGCCTTGATGGCCGGGTGGACGCCGTTGCCGTGGTCGGGATCGTCGCCGGTGTCGAAATCGGCGTAGACCTGCTGCCGATCCTCGAGTGGGCGGTGTGAAACATCTATGGAAAATACCACATAACCCCGGCGCGCATAGGCGTCACCGTAGTAGTAATACGCATCTCCCGGATTGAAGACATCCCAGGCGCTGCCGAAGTGGCCGTTGACTGCCACCGCCATGGGATATCCCGCGGCGGGGGGCGGGCCCGAAGGCGTCGACAGCCAGCCGTGCACGGTGCGGTGCATGTCGGTGCCGCCGTGGGGATTGGGCAGGACGAAGTTGAGCTGCAGCTCGCTCAGCGTGTAGCTCTGGCCCCAGTGATCCGGATCGTCGTCGCGATCATACGGGTAGCTGGAGCTGAGCGGCTGTACCCCGCGCTGCAGCGTCTGGATGTCCACCGAGAGCGGCTGGGGGTTGTCGGCCATGAGCAGATGGACCAGAGCGGTGCGTGCGCGGGCCTGCCAGGCGGCGCGCCCTTCGGGGGTCATGTCGACGAGGCCGTGCGTGAGCACCTCGGCGCGCGCTCCGCTCAAGGCGGCGTCGCCGGCCGCCAGGTGCGCCGTGCCGGAGAGGAGGCGCCCCTGCACCGTCGTCTGGTACGAGCCGCTCAGACTGCTCGCGCCGAGCGTGAAGGTGAGGTTGATGCCGTCCCAGGCGGAGATCTGGACGTCGTATTCCAGATCCTCGGCGGCCGCGGCGTCGGTCAACGTGGCGTACCTCTTGAAGCGCCCCACCAGGCCGGACGCGTCGCGATCGATGCGGAGCCGCACCATGCTGTCGGAATTCACCAGGATGTCGAAGACGCGAGGCACGATGGCCGTGTCGATGGCGCTGCTCCAGGCTGAGAAGTGGCTGGCATAGCTGGCGTCGTCGGGCTGGTCCGGTCCGGTGGTGCGGACCATGCGGCCGGTGAGCACGCCCATCTCGACGGTGCCGCGGTACCACTCCCAGAAGCCGTTGCCGACGCGGCGGAAGGAGAGGGAATGCGAGGCCCACTGCACGCTGTCTACGGCGTCGGACACCTGGTCCTTGCCCTCGACATCGAACCGGCCCGAGAACTGGCCGCTGGACTGGTCCCAAGAAAAGGTGACGCCGGCGCGGGTGTCTGGGGTGCTCACGTACCAGGTCCCCTCGAGCCCGGGGGTAAACGTTAGCGTCGGCGTATTGGTGGAACTCGCTGGCGCCGCCCGTCCACACCCAACCAGCACCAGGGCCGCGAGCAGAGTTTTGCAGATTGTTGCGCCGGGGGACGAATTGCTCACGCTCTTCAAGACCCCCAACCCCTCAACCCGTTAATGAAATTGATGCCGTTCGTGAAATTGCTGGCGCACACCGAACCACTGCTCGGTGAGAAGCGATTTTACCTCACACAGCCTCGCTCACGTATGGATTTCCCGACGTGGCCGGCGCGGCGGGTAGACGAAGCGCGAGTAGCATGCGCGAGTGTAAGTGTATCGAGTCTCAGGCGAAGAACGGCAGCGTCGGCGCGGTGAAGTTCCTCAGGTTGGGGAAGATCGCGGCGAGGTCAGCGTCGGCAATGCCGAACCAGCGGGCGAGCGTGGCCGCGTATTGATCGAGCGCCGTGGCGGGAATGAAGCGCCCCTCGTCGCTCGCGTCGTCGGGACCGCTCAGCACCAGCGTGGGAAATCTTCCGTACAGATCGCCGCCCCGCACCGCGCCGCCCACGACGAGGTGGTGGCCGCCCCACGCGTGATCGCTGCCGGCGTTCGAGTTGGCCTGCAGCGTGCGATTGAAATCGGAGAGGGTGAAGGCGGTCACCTGGCTCGCCACGCCCAGCTCGACCGTGGCGCGCCAGAACGCGTCGAGCGCGTCGTCGAGTTGCGCGAACAAAGGGCCCTGGCTGTTGAGCTGGTCGGAGTGCGTGTCGAACCCGTCGATCGAGGCGAAAAACACTTGCCGGTTGAGGCCGAGCGCTTGCCGCACCTGGATGACGCGCGCGATCTGCAGCAACTGCTGCCCCACGTCCGTCGCGGGAAACTGCGTGATCACCCCCGGCGATCCCGCCAGTGCGGCCGCGAGCGTCTTCGCGTCGGCGAAGGCGGTCTGGGTGCGGCCGCTGGCGAGACGGAGCAGCTCCTGGCCAGTGTCCTCCGCCAGCAGCTCCTGCATGGCCGCCGCGAGCGGCGAGCCGTCGTTGGGGTCGATGCCGGCGATGGGCGTGGTTCCGTCGGAGGCCACCGCCGCGGCGCGCGCCTCCGCTCCTTCGCAGAAGAGATTCGCGCCCGCGAGCGTGACGATGGGCGGGAACTTCGCGTCCGGCGACAGCGGCCGCAGCCGGTCGGCGACCAGGCCGCCCCAACCGCTCTCCTGAATCCCGCCAAGCTGCGCGGTCTGCCACTGCAACTGCTGGTCCTCGTGCGAGAGCAGGTTCTGGGGCAGCGGCGCCCCGTCGCTCATCGCCTGGTCGCGCGTCAGCGGCTGCACCAGCGTGCCGACGTTCGCGACCAGCGCCGCCTTCTGCACGGCGAAGAGAGCTTGCACTTTGGGCAGCGAAGGATGCAGGCCGTAGGCGGGGCCGCCGCTCCTCGGCTGGATGGGAAGCAGCGTGTTGCGCGGCAGCGCGAGGATGGAGCGCGCGCGCCCGTACGCGGCATAGCCCGCGTCGTCGTTGGGGACGATGAGGTTGTTGGAGTCGTTGCCGCCGAAGAGGAAGATCGCCACCAGCGCCTTGTAGTCGGGCGCGGTTTGGGCGAGCGCGCTCCAGCGGCCGAGCCCCGACGCGAGCCCGAAGGCGGCCCCGGTGCAGCAGGTCTTGAGGAGGCTCCGGCGGGAGAAGGCTCGTCTCATGGCTGCACCTCGAATTGCGACGAGGTCGCAACCAGGAAGACGCCGGCGCGGGCGCGGCCCGGGGCATCATCGGCCGGGAGCGAGCTGATGCCCGAGACGAGTGCCTGGCGCGCCCGGAGCGAGAGATCGCTCCGGAGCAAAAGCGACCCGAGTCCGTCCGCGAGCTTGCCCGCATCGCCCGCGATGGCGTTGAACGGAGCGAGGTCCACGGTGGTGCCTTGGATGTATCCCGAGAGCAGGTCGTCGACGAACGCCGCCCGGGCGAGCACCGAGGGGCCGGTGCGCAGCTTGAACTCGGGGCCGAGCAGCGTCGAGCCCTGCAGGCGGTAGCCAGGCGGGTAATAGTTGAAGACCGTCGTCGGATAGAAGAGGTTCTGCCGCATCGAGGCGGCGTAGTCGGCGAGGCCGGCGCCGCCGGTCTGCGCGCCGAGCGCCCGGAGGAGCGCCGCGATGTACAGGACCGGCTCGCGCAGCTTGCCGTCGCTCTTCGCCGGCGGGCCTTCGTGGCGCGCCTCGGGATCGAGAAGGACCGCGCGCACCACCGCCTTCAAGTCGCCGCGCGCGCCGCGCCCGTTGTCCGCGAAGGCCGCCGCGACGCGCCCGACGTACGCCGGGCTCGCGTTGCTCTTCACCAGCCGCTGGATGAGCCGGAAGCCGATGAAGGGTCCGACGTTCGGATCCTGCGCGATGTTGTCGAGCACGTCGGCGAGATCCTTCTCGGCGGTTTGCCCCGGCGGGAGACGCACCCCGCGCAGCAGCGGCTTGGTGGTGAGGTTGTCGTGGTGCGCCTCGCTGACTTCCATCGGCCGGTCGTAGCGCTCGGGGTTGGGAAAACCGGGCACGACGCCGGGCGCGGTCGGGAACGTCCAGCCGGTGAACGTGTGGGCGAAGCCTTCGATGACCAGCTGGTCATATGTCGGGATGGCCGCGCCATGCGCGTCGAGCTTCGGCGTGCCGTCGTTGTTGAGCCTCACCAGGCCGATGGAGAAGAGCTGCAAAATCTCGCGCGCGTAGTTTTCGTTCGGACTCGTCCCCGCGACCGGATCGGGCCGGTCGTTGTTCACCATGTCGAGGTAGACGCCCATGGCCGGGCTCAGCGTCACGTCGCGCAGGAGCGCCGGATAGCTGCCGAACGCGTCGGCCGAGAGCATGCGCAGCCAGGGGGAGAACGCGCCCGGGTCGCCGACCTTGTTGCCAGAGACGACGAAGATCTGCGAGAGCGCGAAGGCGACGCGCTGGCGGAGCTGATCCTTCCCCTGCACGGCGTTGACGAAGAAGCGGCGCTGCAGCGCCCCGAGGTCCATGTCCGTCGCGCCGGGCTCGTCGATGGCCGAAGGCGTCTCGGCGAATTGCTCGTCGAGCCAGGCGTCGTAGCCGATCTGCTGCAAGTGGGCCACGGACGCCGGCGTGGGGCCGAATGTGGCTTGCTCGAGAAAGCGCGCCGCCCCGGTGCTGGTGATCGGCGCCGGCGCGCGCTTGCCGCACGCCAGCGCAAGCGCGGCCACCAGCGCGACCCGGATTCGCTTCGATGCCAGCATCGCTGCACCCTAACGCCGGAGTGCTGCCGCAGGAGTGACCGCGCTCACGGCGCCGAGGCCACTACCTCCGCTGCGGTGGGCCGGGTGAGTGCATGTTCCTCCGCCATGATGTAAACGGTCGCCAGGCTTGGGAGATCGCATGACGACCCTCGACAGGGAGCGGTGACGGCCATGCGCTGGAGAATCGCATTCGGGGCGTTGCTCCTCGCCGGCAGCGCCCTGGCCGCGGAGAACTCGGTGACGGTGCGAGTCGCCGGCTGGCACAGCAAGGGCGACGCGTTCAAGACCGAGGCTGCCGTGCAGCGCGTGAAGGGCGTCAAGAGCGCGGCGTCCGACTACGGCAAGAAGGTGCTGGTGGTCGTCTACGACGATGCGGTGGCGACGCAGGCGCAGGTCGAGGCCGCCGTCGTCGAAGCCGGCTACCAGGTGGGCCGCTGACGAAAGCAGCCTTGCGCTGCCAGGCAAGGAGGAAACAACCATGATCAACTGGATGACGGCGTTGGCAGCGGCAGTGATGATTTCCGCAGCGGCCTCGGCGCAGACCCCGGCGTGCAAGGAAGGCTCCCCCGGCTTGGCCGCCAAGGCGAAAGTGACCTGCGCCGATGCGCAGAAGACGGCGCTGGCGCGCGTTCCACACGCGACGGTCAAGTCGGCCGAGTTGGAGGAGGAAAAAGGCAAGCTCGTTTACTCGTTCGACTTGAAGCGGCGCGGAAAGTCGGGCGTCGAAGAAGTCCAGGTCGACGCGGTGAGCGGCCAGGTGGTCTCGGTCGAGCACGAGTCGGCGAAGCACGAAGCGGCCGAAAAAGACGAGCATCTCGCCGCGGCTGCGCGCCTCGGCGAGCTGGCGCGGCGCGATCTGGCGAGCCGCCTCGGGGTTCCCGCCGAGAAGGTGAAGACGATTTCGCTGCGGCCGCACACCTGGCCCGACGCGAGCCTCGGCTGTCCCAAGCCCGACATGTCGTACGCGCAGATGGAGACCAAGGGCTTCGTCATCGAGCTGGAGGCGGGCGGAAAGAAGTACCGCTACCACTCGGACATGCAGCGCCTCGTCCCCTGCGATCAATGAAAAGGGCGGCGCCGATCACTCGAGCACGCGCACCGGCAGGACCACCATGGGGATCCCCGCGAACTGCAGCCGCCGCTGGATGGCGAAGGCCGTCTCGTTGTGGAGGAAGCGGTCCCACCAGCGCTCGCGCTCGAAGATGAGCTTCCCTGCGAAGAAGACGGCCCGCGGGTACTCTTTGACGATCTCCTGCGCGAGCCGCACGCAGCCCGCCACCGCCTCGGTGCCGATGCCCACGCGGTAGTCCGCGGGCAGCCCGATGCGCCGCGCGACCTCGACGTACTTCTTCATCGCCTCCTCGGCCTCCCTGGCGACGCGGTCGACTTCCTCGACGCCCTGGAAGGTGGCGCTGTCGATCACGGCCACCGTCATGAAGATCACGTTGTGGAAATGCCGCGGAAAGAGCTTCAGCACGGTGAGGAGCGAGTGGACGCCGAGCCCCGAGTAGCCGCCCACCAGCAGCACCGCGGTGGGTTTGCGCGGGTCGGGCTCGAGCTGCGGGGCGGGACCCGCGGGCAGCGCGGCGAGGATCGAGTCGAGCCGCTTGAGCCGCTCGAAGACGCCGTGGTAGTGCCGCTTGATGGCGAGGCAGAGCGCGATGAGCGTGCCCGTCGCCACCACGGTGAGCCACCCGCCCTCGCGGAACTTCTCGGTCACGGTGACGACCAGGATGGTGACGCAGAGCGCTCCGCCGACGACGTGGATCCAGATGTGGCTCTTCCAGTCGGGGTGCTTGCGCTGCGTCTCGCTCGAGAGCCAGTACCGCAGCATGCCCGACTCGGTGAGCGAGAAGGTGAGGAAGACGTTGATCGAGTACATGACCACCAGCGCGTCGGTGGCGCCGTGCGTGTAGAGCAGCATGAGGAAGCCCGCGCCGCCCATCAGCAGCACGCCGTTCTGCATGGTGAGGCGGTCGCTCAGGCTGCTGAAGCGGTGCGGGAACCACGAGTCGTGCGCCATGTTGGCCATCACGCGCGGCCCGTCGATGAAGCCGGCCTGCGCCGCGACGAAGAGCAAGAGCGCCTCGGACAAGAGGGTGATGAAGACGAACCACTGTCCCAGCGGCAACCCGGCGAGCCGCACCCCGCCGGCCACCTTGGCGGCGAGGAGCGAGTTCATGGTGTGGTTGTCGTCGACGTAGCGGACGTCGAGCAGCAGGTAGCAAAGGATGATTCCGCTGGCGGTGATGGCGAGGCTGAGCGCCATGTAGAGCATGGTTCGCTTGCCGGTCTGCACGCGCGGCTCGCGCATGATCTGCAGGCCGTTGGAGACGGCCTCGATGCCGGTATAGGTGCCGCCGCCGAGCGAGTACGCCCTGAGGAAGAGCATCGTAAGCCCGCCCCAACCCAGCGTCTTGACCCCGTGCGAGAGACCGGTCGAAACCTCGTGCGCCACCTCGTGCATGCGGCCCAGGTGGGCACCGATGCCCACCGCGATGATGACGGCGTGCGTGACGATGAAGGTGACGAAGATGGGCATCAACGCCGTCACCGACTCCTTGACGCCGCGCAGGTTGAGCAGCACCAGCACGGCGACCGCGGCCAGCTCGACGTGCAGCTTGAGCGGCAGGCCGGCGATCTGCAGCTGCGCCCAGTGGCCGCCGTTGGGCAGCACGCTGAACAGGGCGTCGCCTCCCGCGGCGATCGACACCGAGATGGTGAGCACGTAGTCGATGATCAGCGCGCACCCGCTCACCACGCCGAGTCGCGGGCCGAGCAGCTTGCTGGCCACCACGTACCCGCCGCCGCCGAAGGGGAAGTGCTCGATCACGCGGCTGTAGGCCGCCGAGATGATCAACACCGTGAAGGCGGTGGCGAAGGCGAGGAAAACCGCCAGGTAGGTATGCTCGCCGAGGTTCTTGAAGGCCTCCTGCGGGCCGTACGCCGAGGACGACAGGCCGTCGGCGCCCAGCCCGACCCAGGCGAGGAACGCGACCAGGGAGATGTGGCGGAAGAGGTGCGGGTCCTGGAGATCTTTGGAAGGGCCGAGCAGGAGCCGCTTGAGGCGCTGCCCCGTCGACGGCGCGGACCGCGGCGGCGGCTCGGAACTCTGCGGCTCGGGAGGCGGCGGCCCTGGCTCCATTGCCGCCCGCTTCTAGCAGATCATTCCGCGGCCGGCTCGGGCAGGCCCGCATCGACGCGTCTCAGACCGCCCTTGTCGAGCACCACCGTCACGCGCTCCTCGTGCGTCTCTCGCTGGAAGCGCACGCGCACCACCACCGGCACGCGGTACCGCCGCGGCGCCTCGGCGAACGCGACGCGCCCGCCGCTGTCCATGACGGGCACGCGCTTCATCTCGTCGGCGAGCCGGGGAAAGAGCGGCGACAGGTCGTAGCGGAAGATGTGCCGGATGGTGGTCACGCCGCTGGCGGTGAGCGCGGGCTGCGGCAGCACCTGGCCGCGGTGAATGTACTGGATGAGCGTGACCGCCAGCGAGGCACCCGCCTCGGGGTTGAGCGCGTCGGGGCGCGTGCGGACGAGCTGATCGAACGATTCCTTGGCGCGCACCACCAGATCGCGCGTGGGCCGCCTCCGCGCCGGGATGCGGCAGCGCGTGAGGCGCTGCGCGTGGAAGCGGTTGATCTTCCCCATCAGCCACGTCTTGCTGAACTCCTTGAGGCGATCGCGCGCCGCGTACCAGAGCCCGGCGATGAGCGCCAGCACGACAAGGCCCCAGCCCAACTCGAGCCGCTTGTTGTCCTCCCTCCAGGCGAGCGCGACCTGGAAGGTAAACACGACCACGCCCGCTCCCAGCGCGGTGAAGGCCGCGATCCACTGCTGCACGCGCTCGTCGAGCTGCTCGGTCTCGCGGTCGAGGAAGAGCACCTCCTCGAAATGCTTCTTGAGCAGGGCGGCGCGCTCCACGTACTGCTCGAGGCTCGCCGCCGAGCGGGCGTCGGGGCGGAGGTAACCCTTCATCTGCCGGTAGGCCAGCTCGTCGTGGAGCGATTGCGCCACGCTGGCGGAGACCGCTGCCAGCGAGGCGTGGCCGGCGAGTGCGCGCGCGGCGCGATCGGAATCGCCCAGCATGTCGAGCAGGCGGACGCTGACGAACTCGTCCACCAGCGTGCGCTCGCGCGCGATGAGCGGCGAGTCCTGCCCCCCGGGCCGCGTCAGTTTTTCGCGCGCTTCCTGCACGGCGCGCAGGGCCGCGTCGAGCCAGATGGTGAGGAAACCGTGGCCACCGGGGAGCGGCGCGCCCTCGTCGCGCGGCGCAGCCTTGCAGTGCCGGGCGAAGCCGTCGTGGGCGCGTTCGAGCATGTGCGTAAGCGAGACGGCGCCGCGGCGGAGCGCATCGACGGTGCTGTCGTCGGAGGTGGAGCCGGCGGTCGGGCCCGCCAGGCGCGTGAAGCTCTGCAGCTGCTCCCAGGGCGTGCCGCGCGCGGCGGCGTTGGTGGGGACCTCCAGCTCCGCCTCGATGACGTAGCCGAAGCCGTGGAGCTCGGGGAGCGGGATGGAGACGATCCACTCGATGCGCGAGGCGTCGTGGATGCCGAGCCGCACGGCGCGTTCGCTGCCGCCCTGGATCTCCGAGAGCGCCGCCTCGGCCGGCGCTTCCGCGGCGATGGGAGTGGCGGTGGTCGTCACGTCCGGAGTCTACGTCACAGCTTCACCAGGAGCGCCATGTTGATGCGGCTTTCTGCCTTGGCCAGGTCGGGACCGGCCCAGCCCGGCACCGCCGAGCCCGGCGGGCCCACGCTGACCTGCGAGCCGGCGGGTGTATTGCTCGCGCCGGGCGGCGTGACGCCGCCTTCGGCGGAGAAGTAAGGAACGCTCGAGCCGCGGCGGTTGAACTCGATGCGGAAGGTGACGAACTGGCTCGGCATCCAGTCGAGGGTGACGGAGTAGTCCCAGGCCTTGAACTGATCTCCGCGGACCTGGCTGAAGTACGCCGAGCCGCTCGCGTTCGTGGCGCCGTTGATGGGGGGTGTCAGCACCAGGTAGCGGCCGGGGTTGGTGATGGCCCCGCCGCCGACCGTCAAGCCGAAGAGGTCGTGTGCGAACCAGACGCGGTTGTAGAGCATGAACCCGGCGAAGTATTGCGAGGGCGTGTTGGCGTTTCCGCCCGCGCAGACCACGCCGCCGCCGGTCTCGCAGCCGAGGTCGAGCGTGAGGGAGAAGGCGGACTTGCCGAGGAAACTGTCGGGCTGATCGAAGTACTTGACCTCGATGCTGTCGTCGCTGTGCCAGCGGCTGCGGCTCCCATTTCCCAAGGTATCGGTCCCGAATCCATAGCTATTGGAAAGGATCGAAATCCACCCCGCGGGGCGCCAGAGGACCTGCAATCCCACGCCGGGCGTTGAATTGAACTTGCCATAGGACTGCCAGCCGTTGATGAGCCACGGCTCGATCTTCAGCTTGTCGCTGGGAAAGATCTGCACGCGCATGCCGTTGAAGAACCACGGCGTATTGGAGGAGACATAGGAAGGTTGGTATGCCCAGTTGTCGAAGTTGTAGAAGCTGAACAACCCCACGTAAGACATGAAGATGCCCGCCTCGACGTTGATTCCATTCCAGACGTCGAAGTGGTAGCCGCCGTACGCCTCCGAAACGTAGCGATAGGCGTCGCTCAGGCTCCATTGCCCGACGACGGGGCTGGCGTCGTTGCGCGGCGTCATCGTCGAATACATGCCGAACTGGGTCATCAATCGCCCGATGACGCCCTGGTAGTGGAAGTCGCCGCCGACGCCGAGCTGCTGCACCTGGAATTCGTCGGTGCGGCCGCTCTCGGAGCTGCCGATGAGCGTGTGATCGACGGGGTGCGCGAAGTGGAAGATATAGCTGGTATCGGCCCTGAACTCCCCGGTGAAGGCCTTGCTGTCGAGGGGCGATTCCTTGGTGCGCGGGTTGCCGTTCAGCCAGGTGAAATCGGCGAAAGCGAAGGGTTCCGGCGCGCTGGCGAGCATGAGGAGACAGAGGATCGATTGCACGTGCACCTCCCGGTTAGGCGTGTACCCGGGTGCACGCACCGTGCCCGGGACTGCCGGGCGCGCGACGTCTGATCCTTTACGCGTGTGCCGCGGCTGAACCGTGCAGACCGCACGAATGGGCTGCCGGCAGGTTTGCAATTCGCAATTCGCGGCGGCGTGAAATCCCGAATCGGGCCTCAAAGGAGCGTTCAAACAAGCAGGCACGGCCGATGCACGCCCGCCGCGCATGCTCGACCTGATCCTCATCCTGGCCGCGGTGGCCTTCTTCGGCGTCTCCTGGGCGTACGTGCTCTTCTGCGAGCGGCTTGGGGGCGCGCCATGACGCTCGAGTACGCCATCGGCCTCGGGCTCGCCGTGCTCCTCACCGTCTATCTCGTCTACGCGCTGCTCAAGCCGGAGAAGTTCTAGCCATGACCGCCATCGGTTGGGCGCAGATCGCGGTCTTCTTCGCCGTCGTGCTGGCGCTGACGAAGCCCGTCGGCGCCTATATGTTCAAGGTCTTCGAAGGCCCGCGGCGGCCGCTGCCGGCCGTGGAGAAGTTCTTCTTCCGGCTGTGCGGCGTCGATCCCGCGCGCGAGCAGACCTGGACGCTCTACGCGTTTTCGCTCCTTGCCTTCAGCATGTTGGGGCTGTTGGCGACGTACATTCTCCAGCGGCTCCAACACCTGTTGCCCTTCAACCCGCAGCACCTCGCCGCCGTCGAGCCAGCGCTCGCTTTCAACACCGCCGCCAGCTTCACCACCAACACCAACTGGCAGTCGTACACGCCGGAGACGACGGTCAGCTACCTCACGCAGATGGCCGGCCTGGCCTGGCACAACTTCACCTCGGCGGCCGCGGGCATCGCCGTCGCGCTGGCGCTGGCGCGCGGCTTCACGCGCACCGCGCGAGAAAAGGGGCTGGGCAACTTCTGGGCGGATCTCATCCGCGCGACCATCTACGTGCTCTTGCCCATCTCCTTCGTCTACGCGCTCTTCCTCGTCTCGCAGGGCGTGCTGCAGAACCTCGAGCCGTACAAGGAGCTGACCACGCTGGAGGGCCTGAAGCAGACCATCGCCATGGGCCCTGTCGCCTCGCAGGAAGCGATCAAGATGCTGGGCACCAACGGCGGCGGGTTCTTCAACGCCAACAGCGCCCACCCGTTCGAAAACCCGACACCCCTGACGAACTTTGTACAGCTGGTGTCGATCTTCGCTATTCCCGCCGGCCTCACCTGGACGTACGGCCGCATGGCGCGCGATCAGCGCCAGGGCTGGGCGCTCTTCGCCGCCATGGCCGCGCTCTTTCTCGCCGGCGTGACGGCGACCTACGCGGCGGAGGCGCAAGGGAACCCGGCATTGCGCGGGCTCGCGCGCCTAGAGCAAGGGACGGGCAACCTCGAGGGCAAGGAGACGCGCTTCGGCCTGGCCGCCTCGGCACTCTTCGCCACCGTGACCACCGACGCGTCCTGCGGGGCGGTCAACGCCATGCACGACAGCTTCACGCCGCTCGGCGGCCTGGTGCCGCTCGTCAACATCAAGCTGGGCGAAGTGATCTTCGGCGGCGTTGGCGCGGGCCTCTACGGGATCCTCGTCTTCGTGGTGCTGACGGTCTTCATCGCCGGGCTGATGGTGGGGCGTACGCCCGAATATCTCGGCAAGAAGATCGAGGCGCGCGAGATGAAGCTCGCCATGCTCTACGTGCTGGTCTTCCCGCTCCTCATCCTCGGCTTCTCCGCCTGGGCCTCGGTCGCTCCGTACGGCGTATCGTCGGTCGCGAACGCCGGGCCGCACGGGCTGTCGGAGATGCTCTACGCGTTCGCCAGCGGGGCGGGGAACAACGGCTCGGCCTTCGCCGGCCTCAACGCCAACACGCGCTTCTGGAACCTCGCGCTCGCGGCCGACATGCTGGTCGGGCGCTTCCTCATGATGGTGCCCGCCCTGGGCATCGCCGGCGCCATGGTCGACAAGAAAGTCGTCGCCGCCGGACCCGGCACCTTCCCCACCAACGGCGCGCTCTTCGTCGCGCTGCTCGTCTCGGTCATCCTCATCGTCGGCGCGCTGACGTTCTTCCCCGCGCTCTCGCTCGGCCCGCTGGTCGAGCACTTCGCCGGCCAGGCCGGGAGGCTCTTCTAGATGGCATCCAAGGCAAAGCAACTGGCGCTCTTCGACACGGCCATTCTCGGCTCGGCCACGCTGGAGAGCTTCAAGAAGCTCGCGCCGCAGCTGGTGATGAAGAACCCGGTCATGTTCGTGGTCGAGATCGGCAGCGTGCTCACCACGGCAATCTGGCTGCGCGACGTCTTTGCGCCCGTGCCCGGCGCCGCGCCGCGCTGGTTCACGCTCGCCGTCTCGCTCTGGCTCTGGTTCACCGTCGTGTTCGCCAACTTCGCCGAGGCGGTTGCGGAGGGCCGCGGCAAGGCGCAAGCCGACACGCTCCGCAAGATGCGGCAGGAGACCATCGCGCGGAAGCTCCGCACCTGGCCCGCGCCGCCCGAGGTGATCCCCGTCGCCAACGAGGAGATGATCCCGGCCTCGCGCCTGCGCAAGGGCGACCTGGTGGTCATCGAGGCCAACGGCATCATCCCGGGGGACGGCGACGTCGTCGAGGGAATCGCCTCGGTCGACGAGTCGGCCATCACCGGCGAGTCGGCGCCCGTCATCCGCGAAAGCGGCGGCGACCGCAGCGCCGTCACCGGCGGCACCAAGGTGCTCTCCGACCGCATCGTGGTGCGCATCACCGCCGATCCAGGCGAGTCGTTCCTCGACACGATGATCGCGCTGGTCGAGGGCGCGGCGCGGCAGAGGACGCCCAACGAGATCGCGCTCCATATCCTCCTCGTCGGCCTGACCATCATCTTCCTCTTCGCCTGCGTCACGCTCGTGCCGCTCGGCCTCTACTCGGGCATCCCGCTGGGCGCGACGGCCATCGTGGCGCTGCTCGTCTGCCTCATCCCTACCACCATCGGCGGGCTGCTCTCCGCCATCGGCATCGCCGGCATGGATCGCCTGCTGCGCAAGAACGTGTTGGCGATGAGCGGCCGCGCCGTCGAGGCGGCCGGGGACGTCGACACGCTGCTCCTCGACAAGACGGGCACCATCACGCTGGGCAACCGCCTGGCGACGGAGATCATCCCCGCTCCCGGCGTGGCGGCCATCGACCTGGCCGACGCGGCCCAGCTCGCCAGCCTCGCCGACGAGACGCCCGAGGGCCGCTCCATCATCGTGCTGCTCAAGGAGAAGTACGGCCTGCGCGGGCGCGAGACGAAGGGCGTGGCCAACTTCATCCCCTTCTCGGCGCAGACGCGCATGAGCGGCTGCGATCTCGGAGAGAGGCGCGTGCGCAAGGGCGCCGTCGACGCGGTGGCCGACTACGTCAAGTCGCAGGGCGGGGTGGTGCCCGAGGAGATCATCAAGACCGCCTGGCGCATCGGCGACCAGGGCGGCACGCCGCTGGCGGTCTCCGAGAACGCGCGGGTGCTGGGCATCATCCACCTCAAGGACGTGGTCAAGGGCGGCATCGCCGAACGGTTCGCGCGCTTCCGCGCCATGGGCATCCGCACCGTGATGATCACCGGCGACAACCCGCGCACCGCGGCCGCCATCGCCAAGGAGTCGGGCGTGGACGACTTCCTCGCCGAGGCCACGCCCGAGGCGAAGATGCGCCTCATCAAGGAGGAGCAGGCCAAGGGCAAGCTGGTGGCCATGACGGGCGACGGCACCAACGACGCGCCCGCCCTCGCCCAGGCCGACGTGGGCGTGGCCATGAACACCGGCACGCAGGCCGCCAAGGAAGCCGGCAACATGGTCGACCTCGATTCCGACCCCACCAAGCTGTTGGAGGTGGTCGAAGTCGGTAAACAATTGTTGATGACGCGCGGGACGCTGACGACATTTTCCATCGCCAACGACGTCGCCAAATACTTTGCCATACTGCCGGCGCTCTTCGTGGGCGCCTTTCCCGAGCTGGCGCCGCTCAACGTCATGCACCTCGCCTCGCCCTACAGCGCCATCCTTTCGGCGGTCATCTTCAACGCCATCATCATCATCCTGCTCATCCCGCTGGCGCTGCGCGGGGTGCGCTACCGGCCGCTCGGGGCGGCGGCGCTGCTGCGGCGATCGCTGCTCATCTACGGCGTAGGCGGAGTGGTGGCGCCGTTCGTCGGCATTAAGATCATCGATCTGGCGCTCAGCGCCATCGGGCTCGTCTAGGAGCACCCATGCTCAAAGAAGACTTCATCATCTCGGCCCGGGCGACGCTGGTGACGCTCGTCCTCACCGGCCTCCTCTATCCGCTCGCCACCACGGGCATCGCGCTGATCGTCTTTCCGCAGCAGGCGCGCGGCTCGCTGGCCGCGGACGCGCAGGGGAAGGAGGTCGGGTCCCGGCTGATCGCGCAGTCGTTCTCGGCGGCGGCGTACTTGCAGCCGCGCCCGTCGGCGGCGGGCGAAAAGGGGTACGACGCGGCCGGCTCAGGCGGCTCGAACCTCGGGCCCACCTCGAAGGCGCTGCGCAAGCGCGCTTCCGACGATCTCGATCGGCTGCTGCACGACAACCCCGACGCGATCGGCCCCGTGCCGGCGGAGTTGGTGGCGGCGTCGGCGAGCGGGCTCGACCCGCACCTCTCCCCCGGCGCGGCGCTCTGGCAGGTGCCGCGCATCGCCCGCGCCCGCGGCCTTTCGCAAGGGCGGGTGCGCTCGGTGATCGAATCCCATCTGGAGGGGCGCGACCTCTTGCTGCTGGGCGAGCCGCGCGTCAACGTGCTGCTCGTCAACCTCGCCCTCGACCGGCAGTTCGGGAAGCCCGCTTCGATGGCGAGAAAGTGAATCATGGGGCCATACTGCGGACCAGGATGCGGGTCCTCATCGTCGACGACGAACGCAACATCCGCAAGACGCTCTCTGTTTGCCTGCAGGGGTTTGGCTGCCAGGTGACGGAGAGCGGCTCGTCCGCGTCTGCGCTCGAGGCGCTGGCGCGGTCGGCGTACGACGTCGCTTTCGTCGATCTGCGGCTGGGCAGTGAAGACGGCCTCGAGCTGTTGCCCAAGCTCCTGGCCGAGCGGCCCGGCCTCGACGTGGTGATGATCACCGCCTACGCCACCTTCGACACCGCGGTGGAAGCCATCAAGCGCGGCGCGCGCGACTACCTTCCCAAGCCGTTCACGCCGGCGCAGATCCAGCGCGTCATCGAGGCGGCGCGCGAGCGGCGCGAGATGGAGCGGCGCCTGATCGATCTGGAGACGCGCCTCGCCGACGCCGCGCCCGAGGTGACGATGGAGGCGGCGAGCGCGCCCATGCGCTCGGTGATGGAGATGATCTCGCGCGCCGCCGCCCACGACGTGCCGGTCCTGCTGCGCGGCGAGAGCGGCACCGGCAAGAGCGTGCTGGCGCGCGCCCTGCACCAGATGAGCCCGCGCCGCGACCGTCCCTTCGGGGTGGTCAACTGCCCGGCGCTCAACGAGGACCTCCTGGCCAGCGAGATGTTCGGCCACGCCAAGGGCGCGTTCACCGGGGCGGTGCGCGACCGCATCGGCCGCATCGAGGCGGCGGAAGGCGGGACGCTCTTTCTCGACGAGGTGGGCGAGATTCCTCCGGCCATGCAGGCCAAGCTGCTCCGCTTCCTCCAGGACCGCCAGTTCGAGCGCGTCGGCGAGACGCGCACCCGCCAGGCCGACGTGCGCATCGTCGCCGCCACCAACCGCGACCTGGAGCCGGCGGTGAAGGGAGGGCAGTTCCGCGAGGACCTGCTCTTCCGCCTCAACGTCTTCGAGGTGACCGTGCCCGCGCTGCGCGATCGACGCGAGGAGATCCTCCCGCTCGCGCACCGCTTCCTCGCCTTTTTCGCCAAGGCCTCACGCCGGACGCCGCCCGAGCTGACTCCCGAGGCAGAGGCGGCGCTGCTCGCGTACCCCTGGCCGGGCAACGTGCGCGAGCTGCGCAACGCCATCGAGCGGGCGGTGATCCTCACGCCGGGCCAGCGCCTTGCGACCGAAGCGTTCCCCGACCGCATCGCACACAACGGAACCGCCGCCGCGCAGGTGGGCGGCGACTTTACCGTCGAGGCCGTCGAGCGCGAGCACATCCTGCGCGTGCTGGCACGCTCGAAGACGCAGGAGGAAGCGGCGCGCGTGCTGGGCCTCGACGCCTCGACGCTCTGGCGCAAGCGGAGGAAGTACGAGGACGGATGAACGTTCCCGCCACACAGCGGCGGCCGGAGGACTTCCTCGAGCTGGTGGAGCGCGCGCGCCGCGGCCGCCTCAAGCTGTACGTCGGCTTCGCCGCCGGCGTGGGCAAGACGTACCGCATGCTGCAGGAGGCGCACGACCTGCGCCGGCGGGGGGTGGACGTGGTGGCGGCCTTCGTCGAGCCGCACGGGCGGCCCGAGACGCTGTCGCTGGTCGACGGGCTCGAGGTGGTGCCGCGCAAGCGCGTCGAGTACCGCGGCGTGACCGTCGAGGAGATGGATCTCGACGCGGTCCTGCGGCGCAAACCCTATGTCGCGGTGGTCGACGAGATCCCCCACACCAACGCGCCCGGCTCGCGCAACCGCAAGCGCTACCAGGACGTGCTCGCGCTCCTCGACGGGGGCATCAACGTCATCGGCGCGCTCAACGTGCAGCACCTCGAGTCGCTCAACGCGCTCATCGAGCGGGCCACCGGCGTGGTGGTGCGCGAGACGGTGCCCGACAGCTTTCTCAAGCAGGCCGACCAGGTGGTGAACCTCGACCTGGCCGTCGAGGACCTGCAAGAGAGGCTGCGCTCGGGGAAGATCTACGCGCCCGAGAAGATCCCCTGGGCGTTGGAGAACTTCTTCAAGGACCAGAACCTCGCCACGCTGCGCGAGTTGGCGCTGCGCGAGGTGGCCGAGAGCCTCGACCGCGCCGGCGTGGGCAAGCGGCCGCCGGAGCTGAAGGCCGCGGGGCGCGTGCTGGTGGCGCTGGCCTCTAACCCGCCGCGCGCCAAGACGTTGCTCTCGCGCGCCTCGCGCATGGCCGGCCGTCTCAACACCGACTGGTTCGCCGTCTACGTCGAGACGCCCGGTGAGGCGCCGCACCTCATCGACTCCGAGGCGCAGCGACACCTGCTCGCCAACCTCGAGAAGGCGAAGGAGCTGGGCGCCGAGGTGGTGCGGCTCAAGTCGGATGATCCGGCGCAGGCGCTGCTCGATTTCGCGCGCTCGCACGGCGTGGCGCACATCATCGTGGGGCGCTCGCTGCAGCCGTGGTGGAAGCAGGTGCTGCTCGGCTCGGTGGTGATGCGGCTCTTGCGTGAGTCCGACGATTTCGACCTGCACGTCGTCTCCTTCCTCGACCAGGAAGGCCGGCCGTGAGGCTGCAGACGCAGTTGCTGCTCGCCTCGGCGCCGCTCGCCGCCGGCCTGGCGCTCCTCGGCTTCGTCTCGCTGCGCACCGTCGACGAGCTGGGCCGCAGCTCGCAGCGCATCCTGCAGGACAACTACCGCAGCGTGCTCGCCGCCCAGCGTATGAAGGAAGCGGCCGAGCGCATCGACAGCGCAGCGGTCTTCCGCGCGGCGGGGCGCCCCGACAAGGCCGACCAGCAGGCCCCGCCCAATCTGCGCAAGTTCGAGGAAGAGCTGTCGGTACAGGAGCACAACATCACCGAGCCGGGCGAGGAGGAGGCCACCCGGCAGCTGCGCGAGGCCTGGAACGATTACCAGGCGGCATACCAGCGCTTCACCATGATCCGCGGCGAGCGCGAGGCGCGCCGGCGCTACTTCGAGGAGATGGAGCCGCTCTTCTTGCGCCTCAAGGACGCGGCCGACCGCATCCTCGAGATCAACCAGGACGCGATGGTGGCCAAGAGCGAGGACGCGCGGCGCGTGGGCGAGACCAACCGCGCGCTCCTGCTCTTCTCCACGCTCTGCGCGCTGGGGTTGGGGCTGTTCGCGGCGGTCGCGCTGACCCGCCGCGCGCTGCGGCCGCTGCAAGTCCTGAGCATGTCGGTGCGGCGCATCGGCGAGGGCGATCTCGACGCGCGGGCGCGCCTGCGGGGCGAGGACGAGATCGCCCAGGTGGGCCGCGAACTGGACGTGATGGCCGACAAGCTGCGCGATTACCGCTCCAGCTCGCTGGGCGAGCTGCTCCAGGCGCAGCAGTCCTCGCAGGCGGCCATCGACAGCCTGCCCGACCCGGTGCTGGTCCTCTCCGTCGACGGGCGCGTGCTCAACGTCAACCAGGCGGCCGAGACTCTCTTGATGATCTCCGCCGGAGCGGATCCCCTTTCGCGCATGCCGCCCGACGTGCGCGCCGCCGTGGAGAACGTGCTCGCGCACGTCAGCGGCGGAAAAGGCCCCTACGCGCCGCGTGGGCTGGAAGAGGCGGTGCGCATGCGCGCCGACGGCGGCGATCGGGCGCTCCTGCCGCGGGCGACGCCGCTCTATTCGGAGAGCGGCGGAGTGATCGGCGCGACCATCGTGCTGCAGGACGTGACGCGGCTCCTGCGCTTCGACGAGTTGAAGAACGACCTCGTCGCCACGGTGGCGCACGAGTTCCGCACGCCGCTGACGTCGCTGCGCATGGCCATCCACGTGCTGCTCGAGGGCCTGGTCGGCACGCTCAACGACCGACAGGCGGAGATGCTGCAGGCGGCGCGCGACGACTGTGAGCGGCTGCAGGGGATCGTCGAGGATCTGCTCGATCTCTCGCGCATTCAGGCCGGGAAGGTGGAGGTCTCGCTCACGCCGCTGCCCGCCAAGTCCATCGTCGACGCCGCCGTCGCCGGCAAGGTGGACGCGGCGCAAGACGCGGGCGTGCGCATCGAGGAGACGCTGGGCGAGCCGGTGCTGCCCGTGCTGGTCGACTCCGAGCGCGTCGGCCTCGTCTTCGACAACCTCATCGGCAATGCCATCCGCCACAGCCCGAACGGCGGCCGCATCGACGTGCGGGCCGTGCCCGACGGGCAGCGCGTGCGCTTCGAGGTGCAGGACCAGGGGCCGGGCATCGCGCCGGAGTATCGGCAGCGCATCTTCGAGAAGTTCTTTCGCGTGCCGGGGACGAAAGGGGAGGGCGTAGGGCTCGGGCTCTACATCTCCCGGGAGATCGTGCTCGCCCACGGCGGCGACATGGGCGTCGAGAGCGAGCCGGGCCGCGGCAGCAGGTTCTGGTTCACCCTGCGCGTCCCGGGCGCGCCGGCGCTAGCGGCGCATTGAGCAACAGGCGGCAATTTCTCGCCGTGCGACCCCGGTGGTAGATCGATATCGCGAGAGAGGGCGCATGCTTGACGTGAGCGGCTCCCAGCGCACGTTCGCGACGTTGGGTCCCGCCCTGCGCCTGCTCGGGTTGGCTCTGCTCGTCGCCGGCGGCCAGTCGGGGCGGAGCGCATGGCTGGCGTTGAACGCCGTCGCCGGCGGGCCGCCGTCGAGCCCCTTGCCCAACCTCGCCGACGCGCTCCTCGGATTGGGTGCCATCGCCGCCGGCGCGTTCTTCCTCAGGCGGGCCGACGAGAACGCGCAGGCGTTGGCGGGCGGCGGGCGCGTGCTGCCGCCCATGACGTTGCTGCGGCTGGTGCAGCCGCGCTTCGAGCACCCGCTGCGCGAGCTGTGGAGCCGCAGCGATCCGGGCGCGGCTGGCGAGCCGATGCCCGACAGCCGCGTGTTCGGTGCGCTCTGGGGACTTGGGCTCGCCATCGCCCTCCCGCTCTGGGCGTTCGCGCTCGTCACGCCGGGCGAGGTGGGCGTGGTCGCGCAGCTCGCCGACGCGGCCCACCACGTCGCCGTCGTCGCGGCTTGCGGCGCGGCTTTCTACTTCGCTGCGCTCATGGCGCAGCGGCAGGAAGAGGCGTGGTCGCGCGTCAAGCCCAGCGCGGTGGTCGTGCCGGTGCGCGTGGCGGGCGCTCGCAAGGAAGCGCCGTTTTCGCTGCCCGCCTCGTGCCCGCTGTGCGGAGAGGCCATCGCCCAGCGCCGCTGCGGCGCGTGCGGCGCCCCGGCCCTGGCGGGGCCGTTCCTCGTGGTGCGTGCGCTGGGCGGAAAGGGGGGCCGGCGCACCTTCCTCGCTGTCGCTCCCGACGGCGCGCGCGTCGTGCTGAAAGAGCTGAGCCTCGCCGGCGCGCCCGACGCGCGGGCGCTCGAGGCGTTCGCGCGCGAGGCTCGCACGCTGCGCGACCTGCGCCACCCGCGCTTGCCCGCTTACCTCGACGCGTTCCGCGAAGGAGAGGGCGTGGGCGCGCGCCTCTACCTCGCCTACCGCTACCTCGAGGGCGTGTCGCTCCGCGAGGAGATGGAGGAGCGCCGGTACACCGGGGACGAAGTGCTCGACCTCGTCGAGGAGGTGCTGGAGATCCTCCGCCACCTCCACGGCCTGCAGCCGCCGCTCATCCACCGCGACCTGAAACCCGCCAACATGGTCCGCCGCCGCGACGGCACCGTGGCGCTGATCGGCTTCGGGGTGGCGCGCGAGCTGGAGAAGACGCTGCACGGCGGCACGCCGGTCGGCACCGTCGGCTACATGCCGCCCGAGCAGTTGGCAGGGCAGGTCGACATCACATCCGATCTCTACGCGCTCGGGGCCACCGCCTTGCACATGCTGGTGCGGCGGCCGCCGTGGGAGTTCATGGACGGGCCCCAGCTGCGCCTGCCGCCGCTCGAGACCGCGCCGGCGGCGCGCGTTTTCTTGCGGCGGGTACTCGCGCCGCGGCGCGCGCACCGGTTTGCCTCGGCGCGCGAGGCGCTCTGGGCGCTCAAGCGCGTGCGCGCCGGCGGGTCGAGCCTGCCGCGCACCGCCTTGGCGGCGGCCGGTGTCGCGGCGGCCACCTTGGCGGCCGTCTTTGTGGGCGCGGACCGGCGCTCCTCCGGCGCCGAGACGCAGAAGCGCCCGGCGCCGGAAGTGGTCCAAGTGTCGGTGGCCGGGCCGCCCGCGCCCAGGCCGCAGCCGCCCGCGCCGTGGCCGCCTCCCTCGCCGGGAGCGCAGCAGCTCGCCACCTGGCGCGGTGGGGCGCTGACCCGCGCCGACGTCGAAGAAAGCCTGCGCCGGCTCCCGCCCTGGCTCAAAAGCGACCAGCCGTGGTGGATCCAGCAGCACGTGATCGCGCAGGTCCGCCGCAAGCTGCTGGTGGGCGAGGCGGAGAGGCGCGGGCTGGCCCCGCCGCCTTCGGCCGTCGGGCCAGAGCGGGAGAGGCTTCTGGGCCGCGCGCTGCTCGAAATCGAGGCGTCGAAGGAATCCGGGCTGCGACCCGCTCGCGCCGCGCGCAAGGGGTGGGAACGCGTCACCGGCGCGCTCTACGCGGCGGCCGACGTGCGCCTGGACGAGCCGGAGATCTTCCGCATCGAGCCGCAGAAGATGGTGGGCCCGCCGCCCGCGCCCACACCCGAGACGGCCGCACCGGGCCGGCTCGAGATCGCGGCCAAGACCGGCCTCTGCATCGTCGAGGTGGTGCCGTCGCAACGGCGCTACGGCGGGCGCTGCGAGGCGCTCGACATGCTCTCGCAGGCGCTGCTCGATGCCGACACGTTGCAGCTCGTCGACCTGGCGCCCGGCTCGGTCCTCCCCGCCGGCTTCTACGCGCGCTACACCGACGACTTCGTCGAGAACCGCCAACTCGGCGCCGACGGCCTGGAGACGGCCGACACCGCGGAGCGCTCGCTCGCCCACGCCGACATCCGGCTCGCCGAGGCGACCGGGACCGTCTCGCCGTCCGGCGCGCTCGACCTGCTCGAGGTGGCCCGGCCGGCGCTGCGCCGGTGCCTCGCGCTCGCTTTGCAGGAGGCGCCACAGCGGCCGCTGCATCTCAAGGCGAGGATCCGCGTCGAGCTGCGTCCGGGCACGGCGGCAATCGCGCGGATGGAGAGCGAACCGCCGCTGGGGCCGCGCGCGTGTGCCAGCGCGCTGGCCCGGCCCGAACTGGGCGGAACGGGCCAGCTCATTTTCTTCGCCGATCTGGAACGGCGCGGATCGGTAGCCAGCGGAGGCGCGCCGCGATAAAGAGGTTGCCCTTTCGGAGAGGAGCGCACCGTGGGCAAGACCCTCATCGACGGCGTTGCGGGGCTCGAGGCGCTGGTGGGCAAGGACCTCGGCGTCGGCGCCTGGCGAACCATGACCTACGAGGACATCAAGCGCTTCGCCGACGCCACCGGCGATCACCAGTGGATCCACCTCGACAAGGAGCGCATCGCGCGCGAGTCGCCTTTCAAGAAACCGGTAGCGCACGGGTACTTCACACTCTCGCTCATCGCCGGCCTGTTCTTCGAGCTGGTCGAGGTGAAGGGCTTCGGAATGGTCATCAACTACGGGCTCAACAAGGTCCGCTTTCCGGCGCCCCTCAAGGAAGGACAGAAGTACCGCCTCAATGTGAAGCTTCTCGATTGCAAAGAGGTGGGCAACGCCGTCGAGGGGCTGCTGGGGGCGGCCATCGAGGTGGAAGGCGAGTCGAAGCCGGCCTGTGTTGCCGAGGTGGTGTTCCGCTTCTACGGCTAGCCGCTCCCGGGATAGAAAGCGCGCGTGCGCGAGTACAACTTCGACGGGCTGGTGGGACCCACGCACAACTACGCGGGGCTCTCGCCGGGCAACGTCGCGTCGCTGGCGCACGCGGGGCAGCCCGCCGATCCGCGCGGGGCCGCGCTGCAAGGTCTGGGCAAGATGCGCTTCGTCGCCTCGCTGGGCGTGGGGCAGGCGGTGCTGCCGCCGCACGAGCGGCCGTCGCTGCGCACGCTGCGGCGGCTCGGCTTTCGCGGCCGGGACGAGGAGGTGTTGGCGCAGGCGGCGCGGGATCCCGAGCTCAAGGACGAGCTTTTGCGCATCAGCTCCAGCGCGGCGGCGATGTGGACGGCCAACGCGGCCACCGGCGTCCCGAGCACCGACGCGGCCGACGGGCGGCTGCACTTCGTGCCGGCGAACCTCACGGCGATGTTCCACCGATCGCTCGAGGCCGAGACGACGGCGCGCGTGCTGCGGGCCATCTTCACCGACCCGGCGCGCTTCGAAGTGCACGACCCGCTGCCCGGCGGGGCGCACTTCGCCGACGAAGGCGCGGCCAACCACACGCGCCTTTTCGTGCCGGGACGCCCCGCCGTCCATCTCTTCGCCTGGGGACGCCGCGCCTTCGGCGGGCCGCCGGCTTCAGGCGAGCCGCTGCGCCATCCCGCGCGGCAGACGCGTGAGGCGTCGCATGCGCTGGCGCGGCTGGGGCAGGTCGATCCGTCGCGCGCCCTCTTTCCCCAGCAGCATCCCGCGGGCATCGATGCGGGCGCTTTTCACACCGACGTGCTGGCGGTGGGGAACGCCAACGTGCTGCTGCTGCACGAGAAGGCCTTCGTCGAGGCGCCCGAGCTGCTGCGGCTGCTGCGCGAGCTGTTGGGTGAGGCGTTCATCGCCTGGCTCGCGACGGAGGAAGAGCTGCCCCTCGACTCGGCCGTCGCGGCGTACCCTTTCAACTCGCAGCTCGTGACGCTGCCCGACGGGAGCATGACCATCGTCGCGCCGCAGGAGTCGGCCGAGGACCCTCGCGCGCGCGCTTTTTTGCAGCGTGTGGTCGAGTCGGGCGGGCCGGTGCGCAGCGTGCACCACCTCGATCTGCGCCAGTCGATGGAGAACGGCGGCGGCCCGGCGTGCCTGCGCCAACGCATCGTGCTCTCCGACGCGGAGCGCGCGGCCATCGCGGCCCGCGTCTTCTGGAGCGACGCGCTCGGGGGCGAGTTGGAGGCGTGGGTGCGGCGGCACTATCGCGATCGGCTGACCGGCGCGGACCTGGCCGACCCGCTGCTGGCGCGGGAGACGATGGGTGCGCTCGACGAGCTGACGCGCATCTTGCGGCTCGGCAGCGTCTACGATTTTCAGCGTTGAGCGCTTACGGCTTCTCGGTGCGGACCAGTTTGCCCTCGGGGTCGACGAGGTAGTTTGCCTCGTCGTACTTCAGGCCGAAGAGACCGTCGGGGCGGAGCGTGATGGATCTCGGCGGGCCCTTCTTCTTGATCAGATCGGCGGCGTCGTTGGCGATGTTCAGCGTGTCTGAGGGAGCGGGCGCCTCGGCCTCGGCCGGCGCAGGGGGCGGCGCGGCGGCCGCCGCCGTGGCAGGAGCGGCCTCGCGCTTCTGCTCTTCCTTCTGGCGTTCGAGATCGCCCAACCGCGCGCGGATGCGCGCCGCGTCCTCGGGAGGAAGCCGGTCCAGCTCCTTGGCCAGCTCGGCGTGCGCGTGCACGAGCTTCGCCGCCGCCTCGATGAACGGCTCCGGCACGGGCAGCGGCGCGGGAGCCAGCCGGGGAGCGCCGGGCTTCGCCGCCGCGGCCTGCTTCGCCAGCGCGTCCTCGCTCTGCCTCGCCTTGCGCAGCGCCTCGAAGCCGGGGCGGAGATCGCCGATGGTCAGCCCGCCGTGCGCCTCGGCCAGCGCTTCCGCCAGCTCGTCTGCGGCCAGGAGCGCGTCGCGGCGCACGCGGCCCGCGCGATCGAACTCTTGCACCAACTGCGGATCGTGGTCCTGCTCGAGCGCCGCCGCCGCCGCCTCGCGCACCCACGTCCCGCGCTCGACGGCAGCGATGAGCCGGCGCAGCTCCTTGCGCGCGGCGCCCACCGCTTCGTAATCGCTGTTGCGGATGCGCTCGAGCAGATCGGGGCTCGGCTTGGCTTCCAGCGCCTGCTGCGCCCAGCGCTGCTGGCGCGAGATCTCGCGCAGGAGGCGATCCTCCCCCTCGGAGTAGGTGCGCCCGGCGATGCAGCCGGCGCCAACGATCAGAAGCAGAAAGGGGATGCGCATAAGCTCTTCCTATCTCGGCATGCCACACAGTAGAAGGTCTGCGGGAGGCAATATTCACATGCTCTGGCTGGTCCTGCTCGCCGCGGCGTCCGAAGATCTGCCCGCAAAACTGCGGCACCTGGAGTCGGTGGCCAGCGCCGAGGCGCCCGCCTCCTCGCCCGACGGGGCGCGCATCGCCTTCGTCACCACGCTCTTCGGGACGCGGCAGGTCGCCACCATGGCCGCCGACGGCAGCTACCCGATTCAACTCACCGACGAGCCGGGGGGCGTTCTTGGCGTGCGCTACGCGCCCAACGACCCCAAGATGCTCATCGCCATCGCGCTGCGCGGCGACAAACGGCGGCTTCTCTTCGTCGACGAGGAGGGGACGCCGGCGGCGGAGATCGATCCCGCGCCCGGCGATCAGCTCCCCGGCGGTTTCACGCGCGACGGCAAGAAGTTCTTTTACGCGGTGGTGGACGGCGCGAAGATTTCGCTGCGGCAGCTCCCGCTCGACACGCGCAAGCCCGTCGAGGTGACCGCGCCGCCTCCCGCGGCGGGGCCGGTGCAGGCGCCGGTGGGATCGTTGCCGCTGGCCGAATCGCTGGCGGGCCTCTGGGCGCTGGGGCCGCCCACGCCTGACGGCCGCTCGGTGGTGGCCGCGGTGAGGCGCGGCGGCATCGAGGGCCTCGTCCTCGTCGACGTGGCCACGGCGCGCGGCGGGATCCTCGCGCCGCTCGAGGGCCGCTTCCGCTCCCCGCGCTTCTCGCCCGACGGCCGTACCCTCTACGTGCTCACCGATGCCGGCCGCAAGACGATGGGCGTCGACGCCATCACCATGCTGGGGCGCGCCCGCAAGACGGTGTACGCGCCGCCCTCCGACCTGGAGGCTTATGCGGTCAGCGAGGACGGCCACCGGCTCGCGGTCGCGGCCGAGCAGGAGGGCGAAACGATCTTTTCGCTGCTCGAGTTGTCGAGCCTGCGCGCGCAGCCGCTCGCCGCTCCCCCCGGCGGCGCGTTGGCGCCGGTGGCCATTGGCGAAGCGCCGCTCATCTGGACGCGCGCGGGCGATCGGCTGCTCTTTGGCTGGCGGCTCTCCGACGACACCACCGACGTCTGGGCCCTGCGCATGGGGTATGGCACACCGTCGCGGCTGACGCGCAGCCCGCGGCCCAGCCTGCCGCGCGACTCGATCCCGCGGCCGAAGAAGGTCTCGGTGGGCTGGCTGTGGATGCCCGCGGCGGAGACGAACACGCGGCCGCGCGTCGCGGTGCTGATCTCGCCGGTCGAACTGCGGCCAGTCTTCGACAAGCGCATCGCCGCGCTCAACTTCGCCGGCCTGGCGGTGCTGGCGGTCAACGGGCCCGGCGCGCAGAAGGCGGCCCTCGAGTACATTCGTGCCGCGCCCGACCTCGACGCCAAGAAACCGGTGCTGCTCGACCTCGACGGCGGGTCGGTCGAACAGCCGGCGGCATGGTCTGCGGTCGTCAAGCACGTCGACGCGGACCATCCCGATCTTCAGGCGCTGTTGAAGGAGGTCGGAGCGCTCCGGTAGAGGTTCCCATCGGCCGGCCGAAAAAAAATAATTATTTTTTTTTGCGAAAAACCAAAATGGGTCACCTGGCCCATTTTGAGCGTCCGATTTTCGGACCCGCCGCCTGTTCCGCAGAGGGAAGGGCACATGGCACGCCGTCTGCAGAACGAAGCGCGGACCCTAACCGAGCTCCGGACTGATCTCCATCGCCGTCCTTTGCAGCTCGAATGACGCGACGCCGCTCGGGCTGCCGCTTTCGAGCAGGAGCACCAGGTAGTACCCGTCGCGCAGGGCGCGGCAGAGCAGGGTGCCCTGCGGGCAGAGGATCTTCAGCTCGACCGCGCCGCCCGCGCCGCCGCCGCGCAGGCCGTTGTGCAGGTTGAGCCATGCGGCGGCAACCTGCGCGCCCACGACCCTCAAGTCGTATTCGGTCAGCCCCTGATCGCGGATGACCAGCCCGACAAACTCGCCTTCGTAGTCGCAGACGATGGCGCCGCGTGAACCCTGGACCCGATCGACCAGCGAAGCGAGCATGCGCCGGAAGGGCACGCCCCGCTTGTACCCAGAGGGACCGAGTGGTAGCAAGCGGCCTCCTGGGAGCGGAGGCGCCGGGTGGGCCCGGCGCCGGGCGACGGCCGGCGGCCGGAGCATTGAAGGAGTGTCGCGTTGGACAAGCGTGCGGCGGTGGTGCTGGGCGTCATCTTCGGTGGCCTGTTCCTGGTGCTGTTCGGGTTCCTCGTGCTGACCTGGTCGGCCTTCAAGGGCACGACGAGCCTCGACCTCGACTCGAGCACGTCGGTGGGCGCGCGCGTGGCCATCGTCGAGGCGCGCGGGACCATCGGCGACAACCAGAACGGCGTCGACTCGGAGAAGCTCACGCGCCTCTTGCGCAAGTACGAGAAGGACGACGACGTCAAGGCCATCGTGCTGCGCGTCGACTCGCCGGGAGGGGCGGTTGCGCCCTCGCAGGAGATCCACGACGCGCTGAGGCGCATCAAAGCGCGCAAGAAGGTGGTGGTCTCGATGGGCAACCTGGCCGCGTCGGGCGGATATTACATCTCCGCCCCGGCCGACAAGATCTACGCCGAGCCGGGCACGCTCACCGGATCGATCGGCGTCATCTTCACCCACTTCAACGTGCGGGGCCTGCTCGAGTGGGCGAAGATCGACGAGACCACGCTCAAGACCGGCAAGTACAAGGACACGCTCTCGCCCTTCCGGCCGCTGCAAGAAATCGACCGGCAGGAGGTCCAGAGCATCTCTGAGGACGTGTACGGCCAGTTCGTCAAGGCGGTGGCCGAGGGGCGCGGCCTCCCCGAGACGCGCGTGCGCGAGATCGCCGAGGGCCGCATCTACACCGGCAAGCAGGCGCGCGAGCTGAAGCTGGTCGACGAGATGGGCGGCATCGACGAAGCGGTGCAGGCCGCGTGGCAGCTGGCCGGGCAGAGCGGCGAGGCCAAGGTGCAGTATCCGCCCAAAGAGCACGAGCTGTCGCTGCGCGATCTGATGCGCGGCGCTTTCCAGGGCGCGGCGGAAGGGGTGCGCTCGTCGGCGGGCGGAAGCGGCGTGATGTTCCTCGCGCCCGCGCTGGTGAAGTGATGAAGCAGCTCTGGGCGCCCTGGCGCATGGAGCTCGTCTCGAAGAACGAGCCGCAGCAGGGATGCATCTTCTGCGACTTGCCGAAAAGCACCGACGACCGCGCCAACCTCATCCTCGGGCGGTCGCAGCGGACCTTCGCCATCCTCAATCGCTTTCCTTACAACAACGGGCACCTCATGGTGGTGCCGTACAGCCACGTCGGCGAGCCTTCCGGGCTCTCCCCCGAGGAGAACGGCGAGCTGTCCGAAATGCTGCGCGTCGCGCTGCGGCTGGTCGGAAAGGGCTACGGGCCGCAGGGTTACAACGTCGGGATGAACCTCGGGCGCGTGGCCGGGGCGGGCATCGCCGACCATCTCCACTGGCACGTCGTGCCGCGCTGGGGCGGCGACACCAACTTCATGCCCGTGCTGGGAGACACCAAAGTGATGCCCGAGCACCTGCGCGCCAGCTGGGAGCGGCTGAGGCCGCTGTTCGATGCGGAGTACAGGTAAATGGTGAAGCAGCAGGTCGGTTCGATCATCGAAAAGGCCTTGCAAAAGTGCGCCGCCGACGGGCTCCTCCCGGCCGGCCGCTACCAGGCGCAGCTCGAGGCGCCGCGTCAGGCGGCGCACGGCGATTTCGCCTGCAACGCCGCGATGGTTTTGCAGAAGATTGCAAAAACGAATCCCCGCCAGCTGGCCCAGGCGATCGTGGAAAGAATCGACGATCCGGATCACGTCATCGAGCGCGTGGAGATCGCCGGCCCGGGGTTCCTCAACATCCAGCTGGCCAAGAGCGTCTGGCAGCGCGCCCTCGGCGAGGTGTGGGAGGAGCGCGAGCGGTTCGGCCGCAGCGACACGGGCAAGGGCTTGCGCACGATGGTCGAGTTCGTCAGCGCGAACCCGACCGGGCCCATGCACGTCGGCCACGGCCGCGGGGCGGTCATCGGCGACGTGGTGGCCAACCTGCTCGAATGGGCGGGCTACTCCGTCTACCGCGAGTTCTACATCAACGACGCGGGCGGGCAGGTGTGGCGGCTGGCACACGCCGTGTTGGCGCGCGCCACCGAGCTGCGGTCCGACGTGCAGCGCGTGCCGCTCGACCCCGAGGATTACCAGGGCGAGTACGTCGTCGACGTGGCGCGCGCGTGGCTGGCGGCCGGCGGCGATCCGTCGCAGCCCTTCGAAAAGATCCGCGAGCCGCTGCGGGCTTTTGCCACTCAGTGGATTTTGCAGAATCTGATCAAACCCGATCTGCAGCTTTTCGGTATTCGATTCGACAACTTTTTCAGCGAGAAGACGCTGCACGAGGAGCGCGCGCTGGAGAGGGCCGTCAGCGTGCTCGACGAGAAGGGCATGACGGCGGTCGAGGTCTTGCCCCCGCCTCGGGGGATCGAGCGCGACCCGGACGACGAATATGTCGGCAAGCCGCTCAAGGTGGTCAAGACCTCCCTCTTCGGCGACGACCGCAACCGGCCGCTCTTCAAGACCACCGGCGAGCCCACCTACTTCGCCGGCGACGTGGCCTATCACTGGGACAAGCTCTCGCGCGGCTACCGGCGTCTGGTCGACGTGTGGGGCGCCGACCACGGCGGCTACGTGCAGCGCATGAAGGCCGCCGTGCAGGCGATGGGCGGCGAGCTGGAGGTGATCATCTTCCAGCTGGTCAATCTGATGAAGGACGGCCAGCCGTACAAGATGAGCAAGCGCGCCGCCAACTTCGTCACGCTACGCGAGCTGCTCGAGACGGCCGGGTCGGACGCGACCCGCGTCTTCTTTCTCCTGCGGCGCGGCGACATGGCGCTCGACTTCGACGTCGGCCTCGCCCAGCGGCGCGACAACGACAACCCGGTCTTCTACGTCCAGTACGGGCACGCGCGCTGCGCCGCCATCCTGCGCAAGGCGCGCGAGGAGAAGGGCGTGGAGCCGCGCTGGGATCCCGGGGCCATTTCCGCCTTGGAGCTCCCCGAGGAGATCGATCTCATCAAGCGCATCCTGCTGTTTCCCGAGTTGGTCGCGCAGGCGGCGCAGGCGCTCGAGCCGCACAAGGTGGTCTTCTACCTGCAAGAAACCATCGCCGCCTTCCACGGCTACTACACCAGGTACAAGAAGACCGAGCGCGTCATCTCCGACGACCCGCGCAAGACGGCCGCGCGGCTGTATCTGGTGTGGGCGCTGCAGCAGACTTTGGCCAACGCGCTGCGCGTGTTGGGAGTGTCCGCTCCCGAGCGCATGGACGCACCCGAAGTGGAGGAAGTGGCTTGAGCCCCGCCCTCGGTGGTAGACCCGAATCGATGCGCAACGTGGAGCGGCTGCGGGAGAAGACCGAGATTTCCCTCGACGGCAAGCAGGTCGCCGCGATGGCGGTGGTCGCGCTGCTGCTCTTCGGCGGGGTCTTCGCCGTCGGGTTGGTCGTCGGCAGGAATTCCGCGCCGTCGCAGCCCGCTGCGGAGGCCGATCTGGCCGCGCTCGACGAGGTCCACAAGGGGCAAGCGGCCCAGGGCGTTCCCTCCAGGCCAACGCCCGGGAAGGCCGAGCAGCCGGCGGCCAGGCCGGCGCCGCCCGAAGAGCCGCCGGCGCCGCCCGAGAAGCACGATACCGCGCAGGGCCGGCCGCCTCTCGCGCACGTCGCACAGGCCACCGTGGTGGACGCGCCGCGCGGAACCGCCACCGTGCCGGCGCCGAGACCGGCCGCGTTCGTGCCGGCTCCGCCCAGCGTGCTCTCCCGGCCGCCGCGCGATGCAGGCAACTTCACCGTGCAGGTCGGCGCCTCACAGGACCGCGCCGAAGCGCAGCGCCTCGAGTCGAAGGCGCGCGGCGCCGGCCTCAAGCCCTACCTCGTCGAGGCCGACCTGGGCGTCAAGGGCACCTGGTATCGCGTGCGCGTCGGCGCGTTCAAGGAGAGGGCCGCGGCCGACCATTTCCGCAAGGACGTGGAGCGCGAGCTGCGCTTCGCTGCCGTCGTCATGCCCACGCACTGAGAGGACGCATGGACCCTTTCACCAAGCCAGCGCGCATCGAGAAGCCCTGGGGGTACGAGCTGATCTGGGCGCGCACTGACCGCTACGTGGGAAAGATCCTCCACATCAACAAAGGCCACGCGCTCAGCCTGCAGTACCACGAGAGGAAGGACGAGACGGTCTATCTGATGGCGGGCCGGATGCGCTTCCAGACCGGCGCCGAGGGCGAGGCCCTGCGCGACCGCGTGCTCGAGGCGGGCGAGCTGTTCCACATCACGCCGCACATGCGCCACCGGATGATCGCCGAGACGGACTGCGACGTGCTGGAGGCCAGCACCCCCGAGCTGGACGACGTGGTGCGCCTGGAAGATCGCTACGGCCGCGCCAAATAGATGCGTGCAATCGTTCTTGGAGGAGCCGGGTTCATCGGCAGCCATCTGGTCGATCGCCTGCTGGCGCGGGGCGACGAGGTGGTCTGCGTCGACAACTACCTGACCGGCCGGCGCGAGAACGCCGTTCGCAGGCCGCGCTACACGCTGGTCGAGCACGACATCTGTCAGCCCATCCCCGCCCTCGGACCGGCGCAGGCCGTGTTCAACCTCGCCTCGCCCGCCTCGCCGCTCCACTACGAGCGGCTACCGCTGGAGACGCTGGAGGTGGGCTCGGCCGGGACGCGCAACGCGCTCGAGCTGGCGCGCAAGGCCGGCGCCACGCTGGTGCAGGCCTCGACCTCCGAGGTGTACGGCGATCCGCTCGAGCACCCGCAGCGCGAGGAGTACTTCGGCAACGTCAACCCCGTCGGGCCCCGCTCCTGCTACGACGAGGCCAAGCGGTACGCCGAGGCGCTGGTGAGCACCTGGGGCCGCGTTCACGGCGCGCCGGTGCGCATCGCGCGCATCTTCAACACCTATGGGCCGCGCATGCGCGTCGACGACGGGCGCGTCGTTCCCTCCTTCGTGACGCAGGCGCTGAAGGGCGAGGACTTCACCGTCTTCGGCGACGGATCGCAGACGCGCAGCTTCTGTTACGTCGACGATCTGGTCGACGGGCTCTTGCTCCTCTTGCAGAAAGGCGATGCGCGTCCGCTCAACCTCGGCAATTCCGTCGAGATGACGCTGATCGAATTCGCCGAGACGGTCCGCCGCGTGGTCGGCCGCGGCGGCGCCATCCGAAGCGTCAAACCGATGCCCGAAAACGACCCGCGCCAGCGCCGCCCCGACATCTCGCGGGCGCGCGATATGCTCGGGTGGGAGCCGCGCACCTCTCTCGAGCAGGGCCTCAGGTCCACCGTCGAGTATTTCCGCCGCGAGCTGGGGCTTCACAGGTAGCGGCGGACGCGCGCCCCCCTGGCTGCTTTGCGCGCTGCCGTTGTGCGTCACCGGCGCGCATGTTATCCCCCGCGCCTCCGATGCCGGAAGCGAATTCACACCTGCGCAATTTCTCGATCATCGCGCACATCGATCACGGCAAGAGCACGCTCTCGGATCGCCTGCTGGAAAAGACCGGCACGGTGAGCGCGCGCGAGGCGCACGACCAGTTCCTCGACAACATGGATCTGGAACGCGAGCGCGGCATCACCATCAAGGCGCAGTCGGTGCGCATGAACTGGAAGTCGAAGCGCGACGGCAAGGACTACGTGCTCAACCTCATCGACACCCCCGGCCACGTCGATTTCGCCTACGAGGTGTCGCGGAGCCTCTCCGCCTGCGAGGGCGCGGTGCTGGTGGTCGACGCGTCGCAGGGGGTCGAGGCGCAGACGCTGGCCAACGTCTACCTGGCGCTCGAGCACAACCTGGCCGTCGTCCCGGTCATCAACAAGATCGACCTGCCCAGCGCCGACGTCGAGGGCACGCGCAAGGAGATCGAGGAGGTCATCGGCCTCGACGCATCCAAAGCGATCCCCACCAGCGCCAAGGAAGGCGTGGGCATCGAGGAGCTGCTCGAGGAGATCGTCAGGGACGTGCCGCCGCCCTCGGGCGATCCGGAGGCGCCTCTGAAAGCGCTCATTTTCGACAGCTGGTACGACTCGTACCGCGGCGTGATCATGCTGGTGCGCATCATGGAAGGGACGGTCAAGCCGCGCCAGAAGATCATCTTCATGTCCAACAAGCGCGAGTACGAGGTGGCGGAGGTGGGCGTCTTCGCCCCCAAGGCGCGCGCCAAGGAGAACCTCATCGCCGGCGAGGTGGGATTCGTCGTCGCCAACGTCAAGGTGATCCAGGACGCCAAGGTGGGCGACACGCTCACCGATCCGTCCCGCCCCACCGACAAGCCGGTGCCGGGGTACAAGGAGATCAAGCCGATGGTCTTCTCGGGGATCTTCCCCGTCGACTCGGCCGACTACGAGAACACGCGCGACGCGCTGGAGAAGCTGCGCCTCAACGACAGCGCCTTCACCTACGAGCCGGAGACGTCGCAGGCGCTGGGCTTCGGGTTCCGCTGCGGCTACCTGGGCCTCTTGCACATGGAGATCGTGCAGGAGCGGCTCGAGCGCGAATACGACCTCAATCTCATCACCACGGCGCCGTCGGTGGTCTACAAGGTCATCCTCAGGGACGGCAGGGAGCTGCGCGTCGACAACCCCGCCAAGTTGCCCGGCGAGGGGGAGATCGAGAAGATGATGGAGCCCGTACTGCTGGCCCACATCTACGTGCCCAACGAATACGTCGGGGCGGTGCTGCAGCTCTGCCAGGACCGGCGCGGCACGCAGAAGGACATCAAGTACATCGGCACCAAGCGCGTCCAGATCACGTACGAAATTCCGCTCGCCGAGGTAGTCTTCGATTTTTTCGACAAGCTGAAAAGCATCACCCGCGGTTACGCTTCGCTGGACTATGAACCACTCGGCTATCAGGAAGCAGATCTGGTGAAGCTGGACATCCTCATCAACGGCGAAACGGTCGACGCCCTGAGCACCATCGTCCACCGCGATCGCGCCTACCAGCGCGGCCGCGTCGTCTGCGAGAAGCTCAAGGAGGAGATCCCCAAGCAGATGTACGAGGTAGCCATCCAGGCGGCCATCGGGTCGCGCGTCATCGCCCGCGAGACGCAGAAGGCGCTGCGCAAGAACGTGCTCGCCAAGTGCTATGGGGGAGACATCTCCCGCAAGCGAAAGCTTTTGGAGAAGCAGAAGGAAGGCAAGAAACGCATGAAGTCGGTCGGGCAGATCGAGATCCCGCAAGAGGCGTTCCTCGCGGTGCTCAAGGTGGAGGAATGACGGCCGCGGCGGAAACCAAATCGGCGGCCCAGGCGCGCCGCGAGTCGGAGTTGGTGGCGGCGGCCGACAAGGGCCCCAAAGCGTTCTACGCGGCGGCGGGGTACGGGAAGCTGGCGGGCATCCTCGGCGCCACGGTGGCCATCGGACTGGTGGCCCAGCATCTGATCCGCCAGCAGAACTTCCTCCTCGGGTCGCTGGCGGTGTTTCTCGCCGTCTTCGTGCTCTCGACCATCGGCTCGGCGACGCCGTGGGGCGTGCGCGGCAGGGCGCGGTCGGAGGCGCGCGGGCTGCGGCGGAGCGGGACGCGCCTGCTCCGGCGCACCCGATCGAAGATCACCGTGCAGGCCGCCGAAGAGGTGGAGGCCGCGCTCAAGGCGGTGGACGAGGCATTGTCCCGCAAGGAGGGCATGCCGGCGCTACAGGCGCGCCTGGCGCTCGACGCGGCGCTCGACAAGCATCTCGCTTTCGCCCGCAAGAGCGCGGCGCGCGAGTACACCGAGTCGATCGGCGGGGCCATCCTGGTGGCACTGCTCTTGCGCGCCTTCGTCTTCGAGCCGTTCCACATTCCCTCCGGCTCGATGATCCCCACCCTGCTGGTGGGGGACTTCATCTTCGTCAACAAGATGGCTTACGGCCTGCGCATCCCCTTCACCGATGCCGGGCACGTCCACAAGTTGTGGGAACGCCCGCCCCATCGCGGCGACGTGGTGGTCTTCATCAACCCGCAGCACCCCGACATCGACTACGTCAAGCGCGTCATCGGGCTGCCCGGCGACCACATCGAGATCCGCGACAACGTGCTCTTCATCAACGGCGTCGAGCAGAAGCGCGTCGAGGTGGGCAACTACGTCTACAAGGAACACTCCGAGTACACCGACGCCGACATCGAAGTGGTGTCGCGCATGTACATCGAGGACCTCGACGGCCACAAGCACCCCATCATCGTGCGCAAGGACCCGGCCTTCCAGCGCTCCGGCTCGTTCGTGGTCGAGGAGGGGCGCGTCTTCATGATGGGCGACAACCGCGACAACTCCGCCGACAGCCGCGTCGAGGGCGGCATCGGGCAGATCCCCTTCAGCTACCTCAAGGGGCGCGCCAGCATCATCTGGATCTCGTTCGGCGGGCCGACCGGAATTCGTTTCGAGCGGATGTTCCGCGGAGTAAACTGAGCGCGATGCGGTCCCACCGCGGCTTGACCTGGGTCAGTTTCCTGCTGCTGGCGATCGTGGCCGGGGCCTTCTACTGGCTCTTCACCTTCGGCGAAGTGTACTGGGACAACTTCGAGGTGACCGGGGTCCTGCGCCAGGCGGCGGCGCGCTGCTACAACACCGACGACGAGCACGTCAAGGCGTTCGTTTTCGGCAAGCTGCACGACATCTTCGACGTGGAGGTCGAGGACCGCAGCGGCCGCCGGGTCAAGGTGCTGAAGATCGACGTGGCGGAGGACGATCTGCACATCGAACGCAACCAGGTGCCCGCGTGGGTGCACATCTGGCTGGCGTACAACCGCACCGTGAAGCTGCCGCTCGTCGGATATACGCGCACGCTCAGGTTCGACAATTACGCGGAGCAAGATCTGACACCGGTCAAGTGGTGACAGAGTCTCGGGCCTCGGGCCTCGGGCCTCGGGCCTCGGGCCTCGGGCCTCAGGCCTCAGGCCTCAGGCCTCAGAGAACGCTCAGATGCGTGGTGAGTCGATGCATCGTCAACTCGTGCTCGTGTAGAAGGGCGCAAGAGAGATCTGCCGACAGCGATGCGGCGCGGGCTGAAGGAAGGTGGGCGAGGGGCAGGCCTTCGGCGGCGTCGTAGAGCGCGGTGGCGGAGCGGTGGAGCAGGACGACTCCACGGTCGACCAGCGCCGGCAGGGCGGGCGCGGGGCCGTCGGCGGGGACCGACCAGCGCTTCGAGTCGAGCCGGGCGGCGGCGCCGCCGTCGCCGGTGGCGATGACCGCCCCGTCCTCGTCGCAGGCGGCGAGATGCCGCGCCCAGGGGAGCGCGATCGGCGCGCGCGGCCTGCCGTCGGCGAGCGAGAACGAGAGCGCCGCGCCGCCCGCGAGAAGGAGCGCGTTGCCCTCCACGATGATGGGCATAGTAGCGGCGGCGGCGGGCAACTCCTGCTCCCAGGCCGGCTCGCCTTGCGCGTCGAGGCAGACCAGCGCCCCCTCCTCGAGCACCAGCGCCCGGCCGCCGCAGCGGACGATCGCCTGCGCCCTGCAGCGGCGCTTCCACAGAACGCGGCCGTCGGCGCGATCGACTGCGAGAAGCGATCCTGACCCGGCCGCCACCAGCAGCGCGTCGTCGAACGCGGCGGCCGCGGTCGGCGCGCCTCCCGGCAGCTTGACGCGAAACACCAGCGCTCCGGCATCGTTCACGAAAGCGAGGCCCTCGCCGGGAAGCGAGCTCAGCACGCCGCCGCCGAATGGCCAGAGCCGCGCCGGATGGGCCGCCCCGCGCATGCGCCGCTTCCAGTGCGGCTCGCCGGTGGTTCCGTCGAGCCGCACCAGCGCGTCTGCCGGCTCGGCATAGAACACTTCCGTGCCGCGCACCGCCGCGCCCGGCATGGCGGGAACGCTCCATAGCCTCTCGCCCGTCTCGGCGTCGCGCGCCTCCAGCGCGTCGGGCAACTCGATGAGCAGCGTGCCCTGGGCGAGCGGCAGCACGCGCAACGCGCCGGGCGCCTGGGCGCGCCACGCCTCGCGATACACCAGCCGGCGGACCCGGCCCGGCGCGAGCAGCGCATTGCGCGGCGGCGGCCCGCTGGGCGCGAACGGCGCGGCCACCGCGCTGGGGGCGCGCCGCAGATCGCCCGACTTCAGATCGCGGCAATGACGCAGCAGCGAAACGGCGCGCTCGCGCAGGTCGGCGGCGTACTCGTCGGGCAACTTGCGGCGCGGGCGCAGCGTCAGGTCGGCGTAGGCCAGCGTCGCCTCGGCGATCTGGGCGGCCAGCGTCAGCGGCGGCAGGTCGGCGGGCCGCCGCCAGCCAGGGGCGCGCACCTGCTCGGTGGCCAGGTCGCAGCGCAACTCGTGCGGGCCGAAGTAGAGCGTGAGCGCACGCTCGCCGGACTCCCACGCCTCGATGAGCGCCTCGGCATCGGTCAGTAGGTTTCGCAGCAGGAGAAACACCGGCCCTTGGCACTCCAGCCCCGGCGCGCCCCGCCGCGCCAGCGTCAACGATCCGCGGCCGAGGTGCGCTGCCAGGGGGGCGGAGGGCACCAGCGAACGCGAGCGCAGCCGCGCCATCGCCTCGGGCTGGAGCTGAAGCACGAGCCGCGGCCCGCGCTGCGCCGTTCCCACGGCCAGGGCGGGCGCGTCGCCCGGCGGCCATGCCGGCGCGACCCGGAGCGGCCGCCGCGCCAGCTGCGCGCAAGCCTCGCCCAGCCGCTGCGCGAGCGGCGCGTCCTCCAGCACGGGGCTGATGGCGAGCAGATCGAAGAGCAGCCCGCGCGCCGCGTGCAGCGTCGCCGCGCGCATCCGCGCCGCGTCGACCAGGAGGCCTCCCGCCATCACTCGCGCGGGCGGCGCCAGCGAGACGAGCGTGAGCACGAGATCGGCCCCGCGTGCTTCCAGCACCAGCTCGGTCGGCCCCGGCCCGATGGTCGCTTGTGCGGCGGGCTCGCCCTCGCCCAGGCGCAGCAGGGCTTGCGCCAGCTCCTCGACGCCGAGCAGCACCTGCGCCTCGCCCACGCCGGCAGCGATGTCGACGCCGTCCACCTCGATGCCCAGCACGTCGAGGATCTCCTGGCCCATGAACCCGCGCGCACGCGGCGGGGTGAGCGCGCGCAGCTCTCCCAGGTAGGCGGGGTTGAGGCGCCAGGAGCGGCCGGGGCGGATGCGGATCACGAAGTCAGCCTAAGTTCGTTGACAGCTCGGACGCAACTCAATACGATTTCAAGACTTTTCAACGAGCGGCCAAAGGGAAGCTTCCAATCAGCCCCGTTGGCACTCGGGAGATCTGCCACATGACTTTCACTGAAGCGGCCGTCGAAGTGCTGCGGCGCGCTGGCAAGCCCCTCCACTACAAGGAAATCGCCGACCTCGCCGTCAGGGAGAACCTGCTCTCGCACGTCGGGCAGGACCCGGAGGTCACCATGGGCCAGCGGCTCGCGGCCATGGCCAAGCGCGACGAGGATCGCAAGGTGGTGGCCGTCGCTCCCGACGGCGTATTCGCGCTGGTGGAGTGGAACGTGCCGCCCGAAGCGGTGGTCGAGCCGGTGGTGCCGCCCATGGCGCCGCCCGAGACGGACGAGCCGCAGTACCGGTCCGAGGAGCGCGAGCCGCGGCCCATCCATGCGCAGGCGCGGCGCAGGCTGGCGGAGCTGCAGGCCGAGCACGAGGAGGGCTACGAGGAGGTCGAGGCCGAGCGGCGCCGGCAGGACCAGGCGCGCGCCAAGGGCCAGCGGCGATTCCCGCCGCCCGCCGAGGTGATCTTCGAGGCGCTGGCGCAGCGGCAGTCGGGCGCGCCGCTGGCGGAGCTGGCGCAGCAGCTCGGGCACAAGCACCTTCTCTCGGACGCGCTGGCGCGCGACCTGCCCTCGCTGGTCGCCGCGCTCCTGGAGGACAACCGCCGCCGCACCGAAGCGGGGCGCAAGCCGGCGTTCATCGTCGACGGCGAGCGGGTCACACTGGTCGAGTTCCCGCCGCCCACGGCGCTGCCCGAGCTGGCCGAGATTCGCGCGCCGCACGGCGGGGCGCGGCCCATGAGCGCGGCGCAACTGGTCGCCGAGGGGCGCCGCGCCGTGGTGCGCGCGCTGCGGCGGCGGCTGGCCGAGCTGGACACGTCGGCCTTCGAGAACCTCTGCTCGTCGCTGCTGGACAAAATGGGCATGCGTGACGTGCGTGTGGCCAAGCGCAGCAAGGAAGGGCCGCTCTATCTCGCCCGGCAGCGGCGCGGCGTGTCCGACTTGCGCGTGGCCGTCAAGCTGGTGCGCGGCGGGCGCGAGATCAGCCGCGGCGACGTGCAGGAATTGCGCAAGGACCTGGCGCACTACTCGGCGCAGATGGGGCTGGTGCTCGCGCCGGGCGAGGCGGGCCGCGACGCGCGGGGCGAGGCCAGCGCGGCGGGGCAGGCGCCGGTGGCGCTCTATGCGGGCGAGGCGCTGCCCGAGGAGTTGATCGCGCTGCGCGTGGGCGTCACGGTACAGACCGTCGACGTCCCCGACATGGACGAAGCGTTCTTCGCCGGGCTGGCGCGCCGCCGCGACGAGCGGCACCGCGAGCCGCCGCCGGAGCAGCCGCAGCAGGCCGCACAGACGCACATCGAAACCCCGGTCCAAAGCGAAACCGCTCCGATCGAGTCTCAGCTGCAGCCCGAGGTCATCCCCGCGGCAGAGGCGCCGCCGATCGAACCCGCTCCCCCGGCGACCGAAGCACCGCCGGAAACACCCTCCGACGAGCCGCGCGAGGCGCGCCGCCGCCGCGGAGGCCGCGAGGATCGCCCGCGAGCGACCACTCCCGCCGAGCAGGCGTGGGGCCAGCCGGCCGGTACGATGCGATTTGCTTCCCCGCCAGGACCCACAGTGGCCGTGCCAGCGGAAACGCCGCAGCCGGAGCGGGAGCCCGCCCCCGCGGCCGACACGCCCGCTGCGCCGCCCGAGGGTGGCGGGAATGACGACACCGGGACTGTCTGAAGCTTTGACCCGGGCCTTCGGGATCAATAGCATCCCTTCGAGCATGCGCACTCCCTCCCTCGCCCTGTGCGCGGCGGCCCTTGCCGTCGCGTCGTGCAAGCAGACCGCTGCCCCCGGCGTGGTGCTGGTCGGGTCGCTCACCGTCAGCGAGGCGGGCCTGGCGGGGAAGCCCGAGATCAGCGAGCCGGCCGAGCAGCTCCGCCGCGAGATGCAGCATGCGCTGGAGGCGACGGGCCGCTTCATCGTCCGCGAAGGCGGGCCGCTTTCAGTGCGGCTGGAGATCGACCGCGCCCAGCGCACGCTGGCGCCCGCGCCGATGGTCGCCCCGGGACAGCCATCCGCCGAGCGCGAGATGGCCGAGGTGGCCATCACGCTGGAGGCCACCTCCACCGGGCCGCAGGGCGACATCGATCGGCTGTTGGCCGAGGGGGAGGCGCGCCGGCCCACCGGCGCGGACGACAGCCTCGACCCGGCGGCGCGCCACGCCGCGTTCGACGCGGCGCTCGATGCGGCGCTGCAGGAGGCGGTGGTCGCCCTGAAGGACCAGATCGAGGCGCGCCGCAAAGGGGACGCCGAGCTGATCGCCGACCTGTCGTCCCCCAGCGCGCGCGTGCGCGACTACGCCATCCGTGTGCTGGCCGACCGCCGCCGCCCGGCCGCCGTGCCGCAGCTCATCGCGCGCCTGCAGGACGAGAACCCCGAGGTGGCCCGGCGCGCCGCGGGGGCATTGATCGCCATCGGAGATCGTCGCGCCGTGCGTCCGTTGATCGAGATGACGCACAAGCGCCGGCCCGACGACGTGGGGCCGATCCTCTACGCCATCGGCAGCCTGGGCGGCTCCGAGGCGGAGGCGTTCCTCTTCACTCTCGAGAGCGGCAGTCCCGACGAGGAGATCCGCCGGGCCGCGAAAGGCGCGTATCTGGACCTCCTGCGCAAGAAGCAGGAGGATGCCGTGCGCGTCTCGCACGGCCGGAGGACACCCTGAAAGGATTGTTCGTCGCGCTGGCGCTGGCCTCCGCGTGCAAGAGCGGCCCCGCCGCAGCTCCGGAGGCTTCGCCGGGCGAGGACGCGACCGTCTATTACCCGCTGGCGGTGGGCAATTCGTGGACGTACGAAGTGGCGGGGCGGCGCGAGACCATCCAGATCATCGGCCGCGACGGGCCCTGGTTCATCGACGACCACCGCGGCCGCCTGCGTCACGAGCGCGATGGCGTGCGCGACGCGGACCGGTACCTGTTGCGCTCGCCGCTCTCGGCGGGGGCGAAATGGAGCGCGGTGGAGAACCTCGTCGTGCAGCACTTCGAGGTGGTCTCGACGGACGCGAGCGCGGTCACGCAGGCCGGCACTTTCACGCACTGCGCGGTGGTGCGCAACGAGCAGCCGCTGGCCAAGGGCAGCAAGTTCGTCACCGACTGGACATACGCGCCCCGCGTGGGGCTGGTCGCGCTGGTCACGCGCACCGTCGACGCGGCGGGCAAGTCGCAGGACCAGACCAAGCTCCAACTCGTCGCCTATCACGTCGCGGATCGGTGAAGGCTTGCTTCCAGCGCGCTTCGAGACCCGTGAGTCTGTGATAGAGGGGGCGGCGTGGGGAATTACCGGCATCGCGTCCTCTATGGCGACACCGACCAGATGGGGGTGGTGTACTACGCCAATTACCTCCGCTTTTTCGAGGGCGCGCGCAACGAGTGGATCCGTTCACTGGGCTTGACGTACGCGCAGATCGAGGAGCGCGGCATCATGCTGCCGGTCTTCGAGGCGAGCATCCAGTACCTCAAGCCGGCCAGATACGACGACTTGCTCGACATCAAGATCGTCGCCACCCACACGCGCGTGAAGATTCGATTCGAATACAAGGTGCATCGGGTAGGTGGAGGAGCCGGCTCTGCCGGCGACGGGCGGAGCCCGCAGGGCGTAGCATTGGGAGGAGCCGGCTCTGCCGGCGACGGGCGGAGCCCGCAGGGCGTAGCATTGGGAGGCGTGGTGCTCGCGTTGGGGCATACCGTCCATGCCTGCGTCGGGCGTGACGGCCGGCCGACGCGTGCGCCGGACTGGCTGCTGGGAGCTCTGGAGGCCTCCGGCCTGGCCGGCGGCCGGGCGGAGCCACGGAGCATGGGAGGAGGCAGCAAGCATGGATAGGAACATCGGGCTCGAGGCGGTGCGCCTCACCGAGGCGGCGGCGATGGCCTCGGCGCGGCTGATGGGCCGCGGCGACGAGAAGGCCGCCGACCAGGCCGCCGTGGACGCCATGCGCAAGGCGTTCAATCAGATGAACATCCGCGGGACCATCGTCATCGGCGAGGGCGAGCGCGACGAGGCGCCCATGCTCTACATCGGCGAGAAGGTCGGGCGCGGCGCGGCGGAGGATCCCGAGGTGGACATTGCCCTCGACCCGCTCGAGGGCACCACCCTCACCGCAACCGGCGGCCCCAACGCGCTCAGCGTCATCGCCATGGCCGACAAGGGCAACCTGCTCAACGCGCCCGACACGTACATGGACAAGATCGCCGTCGGCCCCTCGGCGAAGGGCGCCATCGATCTGGAGAAGAGTCCTTCGCAGAACCTGCGCGCCATCGCCGACCGCAAGGGCCTCTACGTCGACGATCTCACGGTCATCATCCTCAACCGGCCGCGGCACGAAAAGCTCATTGCGGAGGTCCGCGCCACCGGGGCGCGCATCAAGCTCATCGGCGACGGCGACGTCTCGGCGGCCATCGCCACCTGCTTTCCCGAGGCGGGCGTCGACGTGCTCATGGGCATCGGCGGCGCGCCCGAGGGCGTCATCGCCGCCGCGGCCATCCGCTGCATGGGCGGCGACATGCAGGGCCGGCTCAAGCCGCGCAACGACAAGGAGATCGAGCGGGCGAAGAAGATGGGCATCGCCGACGTCAACAAAGTCTTCGGGGTGGAGGAGATGGCGCGCGGGCACGTCGTCTTCGCCGCCAGCGGCGTGACCAGCGGCGATTTCTTGCGCGGCGTGCGCTTCTTCAAGGGGGGCGCCGAGACGAACTCGGTGGTGATGCGCTCGAAGAGCCGGACGATCCGGTACATCCAGTCGCGGCACCACTTCGAGCACAAGCCGGTCTACTAGGCCCCAGACCTCGGGCCCCAGGCCTCGGGCATTTGCCGAGGCTGGACGTCGATGCCGCCACATGCGATGCAGGCTTGTGGGATGGCCACCGCGCGAAAATCGATCGAGATCGCCGTCCCGCCGGAGGAGTTCTTCCGCGTCCTGCAGGATTACGAGAGCTATCCTGAATTCCTGCCGGAGGTGAAGGCCGTCCGGCTGGGGCCGCGCGCCGCCGACGCGGTGGAAGTGACGTACTGGCTCGACGTGAAGTTGAAGATGTTCGAGTACACGCTGCGCCACGTCGAGCACGCGCCGGGTCGCATCGACTGGCGCCTGGTGCGCGGTGGCGAGTTCCTGCGCCGCAACGAGGGCGCGTGGACGCTGGAGCCCACCCCGTCAGGCGGAACGCTGGCCACGTACGCGATCGAGATCGACTTCGGCCCGCGGGTGCCGCGCGCGTTCGAGAAGGCGCTGGCGGACCGGGGTCTTCCCAATCTCTTGTCGAATTTCAAAGCACGTGCCGAGAAGTTGCACCCCGATCGCTAGAACTTGCGTGACGCCACGCACAATCATGGCGCGGACGCCTCGGCTGCGATGTGGGTGACGCGTTGGTATGTTGACCGAGGGTACAGACATTGTTACAAGTCTACAGAGGGCAAACGGTCCCTCGGAGGGCTGGAAGGGCTGCAGGAGCGGAAAGAGCGGGGGGGCGGCGAAACGATGGTGCCTGGTTTGCATCCATCATGTAGCTGAGGCGAAGTGACCTGGGAGGTGCTCCATGCTCGACGCGTTCATCATCGAAGAGATCAAACGCCGCGAGCGTGAGCAGGAGCAGGATCGGCCCCGGGTGGACCTGCCGTTGCCGGAGCGTTCGCCCCAGCGCCAGAACGACCGCCGTGAAGAGGAAGAGACGCCGCAGCGCGGCGTGATCATCATCGACTACTCGATTCCGGCGGACAGCATCCCCGCCTAGACAGGCGGGCACCCGACCGGCGCAAACGGCCGGGCGGACGGGGGCACAGGCGCTCAGCCGTGCCCCCGTTTCATTTGCTGATCTCGGCCCAGCGCTCCTTGATCTCCGCGGGGCTCCACGGTCCGCCTTCGCGCGTGGCGCCCCCGGATTCGATCATTTTGTACAAAAAGATCTTCGGGCCTTGCACGCCCGCGATGGTCCCGGTGATGTCGGCGGCCAGATCGCTGGCGAGGAAGACGGCCACCGGGGCGATGTATTGCGGGCCGATCTGCTCGCGCGTCAGGTTTTTGAACATGGTCAGATCCTGGGTCATGCGCGTGAGCGCGACGGGGGCAAGGGCGTTTACGGTGACGCCCATGCGCTGGAACTCCATCGAGGCGGTGCGGGTGAGCGAGTAGATGCCGCCCTTCGCCGCCGCGTAGTTCCCCTGGCCGAAGTTCCCCAACAGGCCGGACAGCGAGGTGGTGTTGATGATGCGGCCGCCCTTGCCTTGGACCTTGAAGACGCGCCCTGCGGCCTGCGTGACAAGGAACGTTCCCCTGAGGTGCACGTCGATCACCAGATCGAAGTCCTGCTCGCTCATGTTGAGGATGGTCTTGTCGCGCAGGATGCCGGCGTTGTTGACGACGATGTCCAGCTTGCCGAACTTGTTGAGCGCGCTCCACATCAGACCGTCCGCGCCCTCGCGCATGGCGACGCTGTCGTAGTTGGCCACCGCGTCGCCGCCGGCCGCCTTGATCTCCGCCACCACCTTGTCGGCCATGTCGCCGCCGCGGCCGCCGCCGTGCCGGTCGCTGCCCAGGTCGTTGACCACCACCTTGGCGCCCTCGCGCGCGAAGAGCAGCGCGTGCTCGCGGCCGATGCCGCCCCCCGATCCGGTGATGATGGCGACTTTTCCCTCGAGCATGCCCATGATGCGCCTCCCCTTGCGGAGGCGGGCTTCTAGCACAAGCTCAGCCCTTGCGCACCACGCGGGCGAGGGCGGCGCGGGCCGCTTCCAGCTCTTCGCGCAGGCGCTGGATCTGGCCGTCGCGCTCGATGAGCTGCTGCTGGACGTCGGCGAGTTGGACGACGAGGCCGCGGAGTTGGACCATGAGGCGGGCGGAGTCCATTTCCTTTAGTTCCGCGGGAGGGGGGTCGTCGAGGACGACCGGGCCCGGCGGAGGCAGGTCGGCTTCGCGTAGGGAGCCCTCGATGGCCTCCTCGACCATCTGCACCTGCTGCCAGATCGGCTGCGGCTGCGCCCCGAGCGGGACAGCCCCCTCGTCGGCACCCAGCTCCAGGGCATCGAGGCCCAGCTCCACCGATTCCACTTCGAGCGTGACCTCGTCTTCTCCTTCCGGAGCGCCCAGCTCGGCAAGGAGCTTCCGCAGCCGCTCGCGCTGCTTTTCGTCGACGCGGAGGAACTGGATCCCCATGCCCGGGGGCCGCTTGGAAACGCGGCTGTCGAGCGCATCGACGCGGCTGGTGATGCGCGCCTGCAGCGTGAGCGCGCGCTTCCAGCCGGGCGACACGACGTCGACGAAGAACTCCGTGCCGACCTCCTGCAGCTTGTCGGTGCGGACGAAGAGTCCGCCCAGGGAGATGTTCTCCACCATGGCGGCCGCCCTGCCGTGCTCGGTGCGCAGGTGCGCCGCCAGGCCGCGGGCGCGAACGCGAGGGTGCCGGCGGTGGTTTGGCGACATCGGATCCACATGGTAGATCCGAACGGGGGGTTGAGGAGATTTCGTGCGGCGATTTGTGCTCGCGCTCCTCGCGCTCGGCGCTTGCCGGCAGCCGACCCCGGTCGCGTCGCCCCTGCCGCCGCTCGCGCCGGCCCCGGCCGAGGACGCCTCGGGCGACGTCCGCTGGAACTCCGCCGATGGGCAATGGCGCGCGACTCTCTGGCGCGAGCCGGAGATCGACGGGCCCATTCCGCGCGTCGCCATCGCCGCCTTCTTCCACCGCGGCGCGCCGTCGCGCGTGGTGACGGCGGGTGAGCTTCCGGCGGGGGCGCTGAACATCGTCTCCGACCGGCTGGAGTGGCTGGGCCAGGGCGCGCCCTTGGAGCGAAGCGGAGCGCTGGAGGTCCCGCTGCGCGGCGGAGGGTGGGCGCGGTTCGAGTTCGTCCAGCCCGAGGCGAAGCCCGCAGCCGTCGAGACGAAGCCGCCGTCGCCGCCGCAACTCTTCTACCTGGATGACGAGGGAACGCTGCATGTCGTCGACGGACCGGGGAACATCCCCCCGCGCTACCGAAAGAGCGCGGTCGAGGTGAGCGCGCGCGGCGTCACGGTGATGGCCATGCCGCCGCCGCCGCCGTCCGAGCCGTGGGACCTCGACCCGCCGCCCCAGCGCAGACAGGCACGCACCACGCCGGCGCCCGTGCGGCGCGCGCGCGAACCCAAGGGACCGGCGCCCTATGGTCTCACGTACATGGAGTGGCTGCGCGTCCTGACCGGGCAGCGCGGCCTGGGCGACCCTGACCGGCCCACCTGCATCGGCAACGACGGAAGGCTCAAGCAGTGCAATGAGTAGTCAAAGAAGGCCTCAGACCTCAGGCCTCAGACCTCAGGCTACGAGCTGTAAGAAGGACAAGAAATGTCGGTGAGTTGGAGAAATGTTCTGGGCGTCGTGACCATTCCGGTCGTGCTTGTTGGGATGCTGATCATGGCACCTGGATCGTGTTGCAAGCTGGTGCCGCTGCTTGGCGATTAAGGGCAAGGGGAGTGTTTAGGACTTGTTGCCAAAAAGATAGGCGTCTCCCGGTGTAGAGTTCTTTCTGCACTCATGGAGGAGATCAAGGGAGACAACAACGATGTGGTGATCTCGTCCGGATTGGAGGGATTCGTCGCTGCTACAGCCTGCGATGAACT
>Ga0137390_10000084_pt1 | contig 54015 bp, 39 predicted proteins | sample 15con2h24AmetaG_FD_104937 | JGI IMG/M metagenome (GOLD analysis project Ga0137390, IMG submission 104937) | Vadose zone soil microbial communities from Angelo Coast Range Reserve, California, USA - 15con2h2.4A metaG | ecosystem: Environmental > Terrestrial > Soil > Vadose zone > Saprolite... | reverse complement strand
GGGAACCTTGGTCTCGTCCATGTGCAGAAAGACAATTTCCTTGCTGTTGGGCGACCAGAAATAGTTGCTCCGCACCGCGAGCTCTTCGGCATACACCCAATCGATGTCGCCGTTGAAAAGATTGTCTCCAGTATCTTTCGTAAGCTGCTTTTCGTCCTTGCCGCTGACCGGACGCACAAACAAATTATGTTTGCGCACGTAAGAGACGCGGCTGCCATCAGGCGAGAACTTGGGATCCCCGCTCGGGTCCGGTGCCGATGTGAACTGCACACCCGTGCTGTTGCCCAGGTCATACATCCAGAGCTGTCCCTGCGAGTCAAAAATCAGGTGCTTCGAATCTGGAGCCCACACGTAGGCCGCCACGTGATACCGGGTAAGTCTCTCCTTTTCCCGCTCGTCCTTTACCTTGGCATAGTCCGGAGCCAGCGAAGCCAGCTTGGCCGCGCTGACCAACACTTTCTTCTCGCCCGTGGCGGTATCCACGTACCACAACTCTCCCTGCTCGCCCTTGTCGTCGCGCTGCACATATGAGAGCTTGGTTCCATCCGCGCTCCATTCGATAGTTTCCGGACCACGACCGGTGATGGCTCCAGGAGTAAAAATCTCCTCAATGGTCAGCGGCTTCACGCCTTGCGGGCCAGACGATTGGGCCAACGCGAACGTAGATGCGAATACTGTAAGGGCCACAACCGCGAGCAAAGCTGTCGAAACGGGCAGAGTTTTCGAAGGTCTCACCAGGCCAACTCCAGCGCAACGAAGTTACTTGCAACGCGCACTCGACGCGCAAACGAATGAGTGTACACCGGGCAAGCCCGCAATGCATGGACGCCCGACAGACGGTAGTGTCCTAAATTCGTCAACCACAAAGGACACGAAGTTACACAAAGGGTGAATCCCCTGAGGATTTCCTTCGTGCCCCTTAGTGTCCTTCGTGGTTAATTAAGACCCCACTCATTAGACGTGCCGGAAGACGCATTCAGGGCGACAGTCTTAGGCAAGCCCAGCCAAACCGAAGCTCCCGCGCATGCTAGAATCAAGGCAGAACCTTAGGCCTTAATGCTTCCTGAAATCGAAAACCTGCTACGGCTGCAAGAAGCGGACAAGGAAATCCGCCGCCTCCAGGACGAGATTGCCGAATTCCCCAAACGTGTCGCGGCCATCGAACTAAAGCTCGTCGGCACCAAGGCTCAACTCGAGAAAGCCCAGGCCAACGCAAAAGCCGACGAGGCTGCCCGCCGCAAGTACGACACTGCAATAACCGATCTGCGGGGCAAGATTTCCAAGTATCGCGATCAGTCTCTCGCCGTCAAAACCAACGACCAGTACAAGGCTTTGCTGCACGAAATCCAGTACTCCGAGCAGGAAATCGTGGGCAACGAAGACAAGATTCTCGAGTTGATGCTCAATGCCGACACCCGCGAAAAAGAGGTTAAGGCCGCCCAATCCGAGCTGAAAGCCGAAACCGCCGAAATCGAGAAAGAAAAAGAGCAGGCTCGCCAGCGTACCGCGGAAGACGAAAAACTGCTCTCTGAATGGCGTGCCAAGCGCGATCAGATGCGCGACGGAGTCAATCCTGATCTGCTACGTCATTACGAGCGCGTGTCAAAGTTCCGCGGCTCCGGCATCTCCGAAGTGCGCGATCACAAGTGCATGGCATGCCAGGTCATGCTGCGGCCTCAAACCTACAACGAGGTCCGCTCCGGGCAGCAGACCGTGGTTTGTGATTCCTGCCAGCGCGTCCTCTACTTCAATCCGGCCGATGAGCTTGCAGACCAGAAACACGCGCGTCCCCGCCGCCATCATCCCAAGATCGACGCTCCGCAGGCCTGGTACTACCGCCAGGAATTCGCGGATGCGGGCGAAGTTTACCTCTGTTTGACGAATGCCAAAGGCCAGGCCAGCCGTCGCGTCTACGACATGCATACAGGGCGGCTCGTCGGGGACATTCTCACCCGCGAAGGCGACTATCGCCATGCTTTTCCCGAGGACATTACCGGCGCTACGCGTCTGAATGGCGGCTGGAGCGAGGCGGAACTCGACGCCTTCGGCACCGAGCTTCCGATGGTTGTCCTCGACTCTCTTCAGTCCGACCTGGAGGCTGCCCGCGCCGAAGCCGCCGCCGGATCCCATGCCAAGTCTGCCGCTACTGCGATTGCCACCGAACAAGCCGCAAGCTAAGAGGCATTACGTGGGGACAGCCGCCTCGGCTGTCCAGTCGAGCGCAGCTCGACTTCAAGTGCGGAGAAGTCGCGAATCGTAAGGCGACAAACTCACGATTCATGCGCTGACAAACCAAGATTCAGCTGGCGATTTATCACGATTCGGATCGCGATTCGTATCAGGATATGGCTTCAGCCATAGCGTAAGCGCGCTCGAAAAAACTCGGCTTCAGCCGCTGCTCTTTCTAACCGGAATCTTTCCTTCGTCTAAGATTGGTCCATGTCCCAGACCCTCCCCACGACTTCTCCTAAAGTTAAAGTCTCCCCACGCGGCGCCTCCCGTCTGAAGGACGGCCACGTTTGGGTCTACCGATCGGACATCGTCTCCGCTGACAGCGTTTCCCCTGGTTCTCTCGTGAGCGTGGTCGACTCCCGCGGAAAGCCTCTTGGCACCGCTCTTTATTCCGGCGCATCGCAAATCGCGATTCGCCTGATTTCACACGAGCCCGTGCATGACTTTCAGGGGCTGATTCGCCAACGCATCGCCGTCGCCATTGCCTACCGCCAGTCGATGGTTCATGACACTGACGCCCACCGTGTCATTTTCAGTGAGGGCGATCTCTTACCGGGCCTGATTGTCGACCGCTATAACGACATGCTCTCAGTCCAGGTCCTCACGCAGGCTATGGACTCCGACCTCGCCCGCCAAGCCTTCATGACAGAGTTGACCGCGCAGCTTCATCCTGCTTCGATCGTCGAGCGCGTTGACCCTCGCGTCCGCGAACTTGAGAAACTGCCATCGCGCCCGTCCAGCCTCCTGCAAGGCGAAAAAACGGCGACGATTGTCACCATGAACGGCGTCCGGTTCCACCACAAAGCGCTCGAAGGCCAGAAGACAGGTGCCTTCCTCGACCAGCGGGAAAACTATGTCGCGGCCGCGGAATACGCCCACGGCGAAGCGCTCGATGTCTTCTGCTATCACGGTGGCTTTGCTCTTCACCTGGCCGCGCGTTGCTCTCGCGTCACCGCCATCGACAGCTCACGCTCCGCCCTCGAAGTGGCGGACCAGAACGCAGTGCTGAACCAGCGTGACGTTGAGTGGATCGAAGCCAACGCTTTCGACCTGCTCAAGGACTACGCCGTCTCCGGCCAACGCTACGACACGATCGTGCTCGATCCCCCGGCCTTCGCCAAGTCAAAGCGCGACTTGGACGCCGCGCTCCGCGGCTACAAAGAGCTCAACCTGCGCGCGCTCAAGATGCTTCGCCCCGGCGGAATCCTGGTTACTTGCTCCTGCTCTTTCCACGTCAGCCAAGCCCTTTTCCTCGAAATGCTCACAGAATCCGCTCGGGATGCCCACCGCACCCTGCGTCTTGTGGAAATCCGAGGACAGGCTAAAGACCATCCAATTCTGCTGAATATTCCGGAAACCGCCTATTTGAAGTGCCTGATTTTCTCCGTAATCAACTGAAAATGAAAGGAAAACATATATTGACAGTAATGCACTCATATTTTATGCTTCCATTACGCTAAGTACAGCATCCAACGTAGTGACTTGAAGCCACAGCGTTCTACTGTGAAAGCTTCAGGAAAAACTGAATAACTAAAGACATTTGAAGGAGGATTTTCGCCATGACCGTACTTACCCGCTGGGAACCCTTCCGTGAATTTTCCACGTTGCAGGACCGCATGAACCGCCTGTTCCGCGAAACCTATAACGACAGCGCGCGTGATGAATCCCTGACCACCTCGAGCTTCGCCCCCGCCGTCGACGTCTACGAGGACGAGCACAACGTCACCTTGAAGATCGAGGTTCCCGGAATTGACGAGAAAGACATCGATGTCCGCATCGAGAACAACACTCTCATCGTGCACGGCGAGCGCAAGATCGAAAAGGAAGAAAAAGAAGAGAACTATCGCCGGGTGGAACGCCAATACGGCAGCTTTACCCGTACCTTCACACTGCCTAACACCGTGGAGACCGAGAACGTTTCGGCAACCTACGACAAGGGCGTGCTGAAGATCGAGCTGGCCAAGAAGGCCGAAGCCAAACCCAAACAAATCAAAGTCAACGTGGGCAGCGAGAAAGCCCTCGAGGGCAAAGGTGTCAGCAAGGCCGCGTAAGCCAGCAATGCTTATATGGGGACAGCCGCCCACGGCTGTCCAGTCGAGCGATAGCTCGACTCGGTTGCGACGGGAGGCGGCAGAGGTGACCGCCTCCCGCGTTGTTTTGGCATCAAATAAACCGCTTGTCATCCTGAGCAAAGCGAAGGACTTGTGTACTACTGCCGCCGCCGATTGCATAGGTTCTTCGCTTCGCTCAGAATGACAAAAGTAGAGGAATCAAGCCATGCCCATCCGTTGGGACAAATTCACAGTAAAAGCGCAGGAGGCAGTCCAGCGTGCGAACGACCTCGCCTCCGAGCACGGCAATCCCGAACTGCTGCCGGTGCATCTGCTGGCAGCTCTGCTCGAAGACAAAGAGGGCATCGTGCCCCCGGTGCTGGAAAAAATTGGGGCGGGTCCGCAAGCCGTTCTCGGCGATCTCTATCGCGAACTTGAAAAGCTGCCTAAGGTTTCCGGCGGTGCTGCTCAGGCCACGCTCTCAAGCCAGGCCAATAAGCTTCTGGAGCAAGGCTTCAAAGAAGCCGCCAATTTCAAGGACGAATACGTCTCCACCGAGCACTTGCTGCTCGCCATCACGCACCTCAAGCAGGATGTCGCCCAGCAGATCCTCGTCCGCCACGGCGCTACCTATGACGCCATACTTAAGGCCCTGACCAGCGTCCGCGGCTCACAAAAAGTAACTGACCAAAATCCGGAAGCCAAATACCAGGCCCTCGAACGCTATGCCCGTGACCTTACCGAACAGGCGCGCCGCGGCAAGCTTGATCCCGTCATCGGCCGCGACGAAGAAATTCGCCGCGTGGTTCAGGTTCTCTCCCGCCGCACGAAAAATAATCCCGTGCTCATCGGCGAACCCGGCGTCGGTAAAACTGCCATCGTCGAAGGACTCGCGCAGCGCATCATCTCCGGCGACGTGCCGGAAGTTCTGAAGAACAAGCGTGTCGTTGCGCTCGACCTCGGCGCCATGCTGGCCGGCGCAAAATATCGCGGTGAATTCGAAGATCGCCTCAAAGCCGTCCTCAAGGAGATCGAAGATTCACAAGGCCAGATCATTCTCTTCATTGATGAGCTGCATACTCTCGTCGGTGCCGGAGCCGCCGAGGGCGCGATTGACGCCTCCAATATGCTGAAGCCCGCACTCGCCCGCGGTGAACTGCGCGCCATCGGCGCCACCACGTTGAACGAGTACCGCAAATATATCGAAAAAGATGCCGCCCTCGAACGCCGCTTCCAGATTGTCTTCGTCAGCGAACCTAACGTCGAAGACACGATCGCCATCCTTCGCGGTCTGAAAGAGAAATACGAAGTCCATCACGGCGTGCGGATCAAGGATTCGGCGATTGTGGCCGCAGCCACGCTCTCGCACCGCTACATCACCGACCGATTCCTGCCCGATAAGGCCATCGACCTTGTCGACGAAGCCGCGGCTTCGCTCCGCATTCAAATTGATTCGCTGCCCACCGACATCGACCAGCTCGAGCGCCGCGCCATGCAGCTTGAAATCGAAAAGCAGGCGCTGAAGAAAGAAGATGACCCGAACTCGAAAGAGCGTCTGGCGGTCATCAACCGGGAGCTCGCGGGGATCCGCGAAAAATCGAACACACTCAAAGCCAACTGGAAAAAAGAAAAGGAGCTGATCGCCCATGCTCGCGAGCTGAAAGAAAGAATCGAGAAGCTGAGGATCGAAGAGCAAGCCGAGGAGCGCAAGGGCAACCTGCAGCGCGTCGCCGAGATTCGTTACAGCCTCATTCGCCAGGCCGAGGAAGAACTGGCCAAGCTCACGAAACAGATGGAGGGCCAGGGCAAGTCTCGCATGCTCAAGGAAGAGGTCGACGAAGAAGACGTCGCTCGCATCGTCTCCAAGTGGACGGGCATCCCTGTTTCCAAGATGCTGGAAGGCGAAGTCAAGAAGCTAGTGACCATGGAAGATCGCCTGCGCCAGCGCGTCGTCGGCCAGGACGAAGCTCTGGAGCGCGTCGCCAACGCCATCCGCCGCTCGCGTGCCGGACTGAGCGATCCTAAGCGTCCTATCGGCTCCTTCATATTTTTAGGGCCGACAGGTGTTGGTAAGACCGAAGTGGCCCGTGCCCTCGCAGATTTTCTATTCGACGACGAGCACGCCATGCTCCGCATCGACATGTCCGAATACATGGAGAAGCACTCGGTCGCTCGCCTGATCGGCGCGCCGCCGGGCTACGTCGGCTACGAAGAAGGAGGGCAGCTTACCGAGCAGGTCCGCCGCCGTCCCTATGCCGTCGTGCTTTTCGACGAGATTGAAAAGGCGCATCCCGACGTCTTCAACGTCCTGCTGCAGATGATGGACGACGGCCGCCTCACCGACGGCAAAGGCCGCGTCGTGGATTTCAAGAACACGATCCTGATCATGACCTCGAACATCGGATCGAGCTACCTGCAATCCGACCATCTGCGCACGCCGGAAGACTTTGAAAAGGCCGGCGAGCAGGTGATGAACGCGTTGCATGGCCACTTCAAGCCCGAGTTCCTCAACCGCGTCGACGACATCATTGTCTTCCATCCGCTCGGCAAGGAACAGCTGGTCAAGATCATCGAGCTGCGCCTGGAAGACGTCCGCCGTCTGCTGGCCGACCGCAAGATTTCGCTCGAGCTCACGGATGCCGCCAAAGAACTGCTCTTCACTCAGGGATACGACCCGAACTTCGGCGCCCGCCCCTTGAAGCGCGCCATCCAAAAGCTCATCCAGGATCCGCTAGCCCTGAAGATTTTGGACGGCGAAGTGATCCACGGCGACCACGTGATTGTCGATGCTGACAAGCGCGCCGGAAAGATGACCTTCCAAGTCAGCAAGAGAGTGGGCGAGAAGGAACCGGTAAAGGCAAAAAGCTGACACGCAGCACGAACCATGTAGGGACAGCCGCCTCGGCTGTCCGGTCGAGCGAAGCTCGACGGTTTGTACCACCACGGCCTACGCTCGTTTCGTGAAGGTCGCCCTCACTGGCTCCTGGAGAAGGTACCAGACGACCGCCACCCGCACCGTAATCCCCATCCCTGACCACAGCAGGGACCAGCGAAAGTCGACCGCCGCCGCCGAGACACTGGGCACGAGCATCACAACGCCAGCGATTGCGACAACAATCGCCGCCCATCGCGCCCAATAATTCAACCTCAGCAAGCCCCATCCCGTAATTGCACCGAGCGCACCGACGACCAGAAACATGTATGGCCCAGCCAGCTCTAGTCCATGCAGTAGCGGGTCTCCCAGCCTCATCGACACCATACCCGGTCGCGCGAGCATCAGCGCGCCAATCACGAAAAGATAACTGGCCGCCAGAAAAAACAGAGTCGCCGCCAATGTCACGCCCGATGGCCGTTGCATGGTGATGGGATTGTCGAGCAATCGCAAGGAACGCACAAGCAAACAAACCCGCTGCCGATGTAGCGGATTCGGCGGCCACTTCAGTCTTGTGGATTCGTACCTAAAGGATTTCGCTGTAAGAGGGATTTTCCCGTTGTGGCACTACGCCGAGCATCGCAACCAGGGTATCCCCCCTCCCCCCCTAATCTTTGGAATCATTGGGTTAGCAAGAAATTCCCCGCAAAATCTAGATGTCAAAGAGCTTAGAAGTCAAAATCTTGATAGGAAAAGACTTCTACTCGCGCGCTGACGGGCGGCGCGCATGGCCTGGTGTGCGCAGTGACCATCTTGGCTTGAAATGAATTGCGCTACAAGGTTGGATGTCACACACGATTTGAACATTTCTGACGGGGATAGCTAGCGTAACGCGGTCGGCCCCCATGGCTTGCGGCCCTTGGGCAGGCTCAGGAAAGGCTATGGGCTGCATTCTGTCGCCGCTTAGCATTTCTATCGCAGCGTTGAAACGCTACGCCCCCCAAAGTCAAAGTCTCCCTGCAATCCATAAACACGATGCGTTGTGGCACACTGCATTGATGCACCGGTTGATGCTGGGCGATTTCGAACTGACTGTTTTTTCTGATGGCACATACCCGCTCGATGGTGGAGCTTTCTTCGGCGTCGTGCCTAAAGTCATGTGGTCGCGGAAGGTATCCGCCGACGAGAAAAACTACGTCACTGCTGGGCTTAACTCGCTTCTCATTCGTACTGGAAAACAAACCGTGCTGGTGGAGACTGGCATGGGCAACAAACTTTCCGAGCGCATGGTGAAGTTTTACGGACAGCCTGCGCAACTCCTTTCGAATCTCGCTGCGGGCGGAGTTTCTCCCGAAGACATCGACATCGTCATCAACACCCACCTGCACTTCGACCATTGCGGATGGAACACCGTGCGCAACAAAGAAGGCAAAATCGTCCCAACATTCCCGCGGGCGAAATACTACGCGCCTGAAGGCGAGTGGCAATATGCGCGGAGTCCCAGCGAACGCGACGCCATCAGCTACATGCCCGATAATTACGACCCCCTGGTCCAAAGCGGCCAGATGACGCTGCTCAAAGGCGGCGAGGAAATCGTCCCCGGCATCTCAGTGAAAACTTTCCCCGGCCACACCGCCAACATGCAAGCCGTGATCGTGAACGGACGCCCTGGCTTTGAAAGGACGCGGCTTCAAGCCGCGCCGTCAGAAGCCAGGAACGAAGGCGGGGCTTTAGCCCCTAAGGGCACCGGCGGGAAATCACCCACCACCGCCTGCTACATCTCCGACCTGATCCCCACCACAGCCCACATCGACCTCACCTGGGGCATGGCCTTCGACCTCTATCCGCTGCAGACCATCGAGAGCAAGAAGCAGTACTACGCGCAGTCGGTGCCGGAGAAGTGGCTGACAGTTTTCACCCACGATCCGAAGACGCCCTGGGCGTACGTGGAGAAAGATGAGTTGGAGAAAATGGTGGCGCGGGCGAGGTCTTCATAAGTTCGCCGGGAACCTTTGCCTGCTCGTCGGAAACTAATTCTGTATGACGATACGGTGGCTGCCGCCGCGTTCGAGGAAAGGGAGGATCGTTGTGTCTGTAGCTGCGGTCCTTGTTGCGATCGTGTCCCTGGCCTACCTCCTCCTTCTGACCGAAGAAAGATACTCCGCATTGCAAGCCTCCAGGATGCTGGACCGTCTTGAAGCTCTTCGGATGGGCGATCCCGCCGCTGATTTCGAGCGTGCTGTAACGGGGTGCAAGGTGGAGCGGACGGATTCTGAATACGCGTGTGAGTTGATTTCCGGAGCGTATAGCCACGAAACTCTATGGAAGGTCATATGGCAGCTCCCGGAGAGCCAGGCCTACCAACTGAGTCGCCTCTTGGATCGTGCTGGTTTGCGCGCATGGAGGCTGACTGCCTCATCATCCATTCAGCAGGGACATATTCAGAGTGTATCTGCATTCCTGCTGGTCGTCGGACGATACGAGACACTAGGTGCAAGATGGCGGATTGCGCAGCAGATACCGTCGGACTATCTCCAGGCCGATCTGCCCTCCTACCAACGGAGAACTCTGTTCCACTGGTTTCACATTACAAGCCTTCCACCCGGACAAGGGTTCACGGTCGATGCCACAGCTGACAGTACCGAAAAAGAACTCCGCGCGCGTCGGATCAATCGCAGGTGTTTGTTTTCGTTCCGAGGGTGCGACGGGCTCTGCGAGATTCTTCCAGACGCGGTTCCCGTCTTAAAAGAACGCGGCGGGGACTGGGGCGGATGGACGGATGCACCGCGGCCGAAATGTGCTTGGAAGGAACCCTGATTGGCTCACCCACATCGCTGTCTGGCTCTTCACCCATCGCGGGCGAGGGCGCCCGCACCACACAACCTTGCTTCGAAGAATTCCTCCACGCGCCCCAGGATCTCCACTGCACTCTTCGACTCGTAGATCGCTTTGCGCAGCCCCGCTCCCCCGGGGACGCCGTGCGTGAACCATGACGCGAACTGCTTCATTTTGCCGACGGCGTCGGGGAGTTCTTCTTCGACCAGCATCTGAAAGTAGGTGCGGATCATCTGGTAGCGGTCGGCTTCGCTCGGCTCGTCGTAGGACTGGCCGTCCGGGCGGAAGCCCACCTCAGCGGCTAAAGCCGCTTGAGCATTTGCGGCGGCTTCGGCACGACTGAAGTCGTGCCCTTCCCGAGTCCTGACGACCGCAGCCATCGAGTGACCGGCAGCAAAATCAATCGAGCTTCGCTCGACTGGACAGCCGGGGGCGGCTGTCCCCACATGGCCGTTGCCGGGTTCTGGGGTTGATCCCGATTCAACATTCAGCCCCGCGCAATATTGCTCAATCTGGCGGAAGATCCACGGATTTGATGGGGCGGTGCGACCGATCATCACGGCATCACAGCCGGTCTGTGTGACCATGGCGCAGGCGTCTTCTGGACTGCGGATGTCGCCGTTGCCAATTACCGGAATCTTCACCGCGTCTTTGACTGCGGCGATCCACTCCCAACGCGCCTGGCCGCTGTATCCCTGCTCGCGGGTGCGCGCGTGCAGCGCGACTGCCGCCAGGCCGCAACTCTCCGCCATGCGGGCCAGTTCCACGCAGACGATTTCGTCATCGCTCCATCCGGCACGAAATTTCACGGTGAACGGAATCGCAACCGCCGTCCGCACGGCCTCGAAGATTTTCCCAATCGCCGGCAGATCGCGCAGCAGCCCCGACCCTCCATTACACTTCACCACTTTCTTTGCCGGACAGCCCAGGTTCAAATCCACAAGATCGAAGCCGAGATCCTCCACCATGCGCGCGGCCTCCGCCATCACCAGCGGGTCGCTCCCGAAAAGCTGGGCTGAGATGGGGTGCTCGTCTTCGTAGAAGTGAAGATAGCGCTTGGCTTTCTGGTCCTTCGTGCGGAGCACGCCATCGGCGGAGGTGAACTCAGTCATGATCAGCCCGCATCCGCCGAGGTTGCGAATGAAGCGGCGGAAAACGGTGTCGGTGACGCCGGCCATGGGAGCGAGGACGGTGGCGGGAGCGATTTGGACGCCGCCTATGGAAAGGGTCGCGGGGACTGGCTTCGGGGGTGCTGCTTGGCGGACAAGAGTGTCCGCCCCACACGAGCCCGTCCCACAGGAGTTGTCCCAGAACTTCTTCACAGCTCTTATTGTACTTGCCGATGCAAAATGCAAAGCCCCCGCCGTTGGGCGAGGGCCTGATTCCTGATAACAGGTCTGAATCGCGCAATCCGACGCGGGAAGATTACTTCTTCAAAGGCGTCGCGGCGGGCGCGGCTGCGTCCTTCTTCGCGTACTTGCGGCGGAAGCGCTCCACGCGTCCGGCGGTGTCCATCAGCTTCTGCTTGCCGGTGAAGAAAGGATGACAGGCGGAACAGATTTCTACGCTGATATCGCCCCTGTGGGTTGATCTGGTAACAAACGCGTTGCCGCAGGCGCAGTGCACACGCACTTCGTTGTAAGCAGGATGAATAGCTGGCTTCATATGGGTTCCAATCTTGATCCGAATTCTTAGATTCTACCGGAACCTCGCAGGATTCAGCAATCTGGAACCGGGCGTCGGACCTCGGACGTCAGACGTCAGACTTCAGACTTCAGACCTCGGACTTCAGCCCCTCAGACCTCAGACGTTGGCAAATGCCGGTTTGAGCGCGCGATTTTCGGGGCTGAGGGCTGAGGTCCGAAGTCTGATCTTAGAACCTGAACTGGTACGACACTTTTACGAAAAACTGGCGGCTGTCGTTGATGTAGCCCCGGGTCGTATTGAATACGCCCACTCCGGGGACCACGTTGAGATTCTGCAGATCGCTGTTGTATCCGACATAGATCGCGGTGCCGGGATGCACCAGATAGGTGATCAGGAAGTCAGCATTGAACTGCTTCGAGGTCGGCAGAAAAGTATAAGGGGCCGTCGTCCCCGGCGTATTGGACAGCAGCGAGTTGTACTGCAGAATCACCCGCAGCGAAAGTTGCGGCGTGAATTGCCAGTTCCACTTGCTGCGCAGAATGTGGTTGTTGAAGATCCCGTGGCCGGTTCCAATCGTCCGCAGGCGCTCGAAGAGATAAGTATTCTCGACCTTCAGAGGTTTCACGGGACGGAACGTAAGCGTCCCGTTCGCCGTATCCTGTCTCGCCAGAAACGGAGCCATGTTCGCCGGAGGCACAAAGTTCACTCCGTCTCCCCAGTGATACCCGGCCCCTACCGTAACCTTCGGAAAGTAGCTGGTTTGGACGGAAGCTCTACTGCCGTGTTCGTGATAGTCCTGATTGTGGGTGAGGGTGAAAAAATCCTGCGGCCGCAGCCGCTCCCGCAACTCCTCATAAGGAAAGAGATAAATAAACGTCTGCCCGCGCCCCTGAATCGCCAGATATGGAGAATAGTCAGTGTCGAGCCGGGTTCCCTCGTGGTCGAAAACGTAACGCTGGTTCAGGGATGGTCCCCAATCCAAGACCCAGCCGTTCTTCGGACGGAAACGGTAATCTACCGTCTGGTAGAGTTCGCGAATGTCCACGCGGTTCACGAATCCAGGCACCGTGACGAACCCCGGACTAATATCGTCATAGATTCCCTCGTAAGAAAAGTGCAGCCCGTCTCGCTTCAAATCGAGCCTGTCGGCCGGACCCGCCCGGTAACTGCCGCCCAGGCTGCTGGAACTCACCACCGCCTGGCCTTCCAGGCTCCAGTTGGCGTCGAACTTCAGCCGCGTATCGAGACCGCCGATGCGGTTGAACTCGTGCGCCGCGGGATACTCCCAGTCGGTGTAGATGGCTCCGATGCTCGACTGCGTGAAGATGTCCCGGCTGGCACGCGCGACGGTGAAGTAAGAGCGCGTACCCGACAGCGGGCTGGAATCCGGCACAATCAACCCAGGGCCCCGATCATCCGTCGCCATCACCCCTGCTGAATACGGTCCTTCTTTCCCCGTCAAGCGGATTCCTGCCGATGGGTCGCCGATGCTGCGGGTGAAAAACAAATCCAGCGGGGTGCGGAAGTAATCTTCGTTCTCCAGAAAGAATGGGCGCTTCTCGGGGAAGTACACGGCGAAGCGCTGGTTCACGGTGATCTGGGGATCCTCCGACTCGACCTGGCTAAAGTCGGGATTCGCGGTCATATCCACGACGAAGTGATCGTGAATGACGAACTTCGCGTCCATGCCGGGTTCGCCCTGCGCTACAGCGTGCTGAAAATACGGATTGCCGGGATCGCGCGTATCCAGCGCCCGGAATCCCCGCATCACCCCGTAAGGAATCAGCTCGATGCTGCGTCCCGGCGAAATCCCTTCCAGGCCTTTCAGGGTCGCCGCCTGTCCCAGCCTTCCCTGCAGCTTGTAGGAGACGTGTGGCCAGAATGAGTCCTCGTTCTCGCGCACAATCCCGCGATACAAAATGATTCCCCAGTCCTGTTGCTTGGTTGCGGGAAAGCGCAGGCTCTTGAATGGAATCGAGATGAGCACCACGTATCCGTGGTCGGTCACCTTGCCCCGGGAATCCCACACCGTATCAAACGATACATCCCAGTTGCCGCTGGTCTGCTCCTCGCGCGCCGCCTCGGTCCAGATCGCGTCCCACTGCACGCCCAGGGGCGTGGTCTGGAAGGCATAGGCACGCCGGCGGTCGTGAAAAGTGTCGAGCATTACCTCGACTTCGTCGTCGTCGTAGATGTCCTCCCGCCGCGACATTCTCGCCCGCACCTTCTTCGGATCATCGAAGCACACAAATACTACGTAGAGATTTTTCTCATCGTAACCGAGATAGGCTTCCGTCGGCTCCGTCACCTTCTGGCCGTCGTGCGGATTCCGCTGCACGAAGCCCGCAACCTTTGCCATCTGCAGCGCAACTTCTCCTTGCGGCTTCATGCTGAGGAAGTCTTCCAGAGCGGGAGCACGGAAGAGCTTTGGAATCGTCAGGGACGGCGGCTCCAGCGCGGGTTTCGGTGCCGGCTGCCCTTCAGGGTTCTTGATCGCAGGCTCGGGCAACTGTGCGGACGGCGACGGGTTCTGGGGAGATGGCTCGGGCTTCTGTCCCGGAAGCGTGGGATTTGTCTCCGGCGGTAGGGGAGGGTTCTGTGGTGTTGTCTGCGGGTCGGGACTCTGTTCAGGGCTCGACGCCGCTGACTTTGCGTCTTGGGCGGGTGGCGTGGAGTTCTGCTGCAGGACGGTGGCCGGTTGTAACGGCTCGGACCACGCCCACTGGACTGCTCCGGGCAGTGCCAGAGCAACCACCAGCAGACTTTTCACAAGTCCTTTGAGTGGAAGAGCTTTGATTCGCCCAGAACGCAAAACGCCCTCGCGGCTCCTCGCTCCCCCTCGACCGAGGAATCCTGCAAGATACACTATGGCGAACCAATACAAAACAGAAAAGCGATGTTGTGAGGTTTGCCGGACGACACGATGGTCCCGCTACCACTCATAGAAGGACAACCGAGAGTTTCAACCTTCTTTCTCCCCCGTTGCGCTCAGTTGCGTTCCGCGATGCCCGAATATGGACCTGCGCCTCGAGCCTAGTGCGCGAGCGAGTCCCACTCTTCTGCCCCGCGCTGCAGCAAGGGCGTGCGGTCCTCGGGCAAAATCCAGCGTTGCTGAATGAGTTCATCGGCGGCACGCGCGAACTGCCCAAGGTAGGCTTCGCGGTCAGGATAACGCTCAGCGATCGACTTACGCGGGTCGCCCGACTGCTTACGTTCAGCAACGTTTTTGGGGAATGGGAGATACGATCCCACCATGGCGACGCGCTGCGATGCCGCGCCGATGGAGGGATCGCGAAGGTTCCATCCCGTGTAGGTCGCTAGCGGCACCGAGATCTCGGGCAGATGGATGCCGCCGAGCTCGTTGCCATCGGCATCGACTTGCGGCACGAGGACGGGAAACGGTTCGCCAACGTGGGGCGGTTGCAGGGTGAGAATTCCCAGGCGCCACTGCGGGCCGTAGTCGAGACGGTAAGCAGTGTTAGTTTCGCTAGGCAGTGCCACATGCGGAATCTTCGGGAACACAACCTCGCGCAGCGGCACCAGAGTGTGGGCGGCGATGGTCGGATAGGCACTGGGCGGCGGGGAGGTGCCGCTGCGAACCCACGCATCCATGTTGGCGATCATGGCGCGCCAGAAGAAGCGGATGGGCAGGGGCGACTCGGGCTCTTGTCCGAACAAATGACCTTCTCCGCGCGCGGGCGGAAACGGGCCGGTGAAATGCTGCAGGCCGGTGAAGTGGTAGATGCGGACGTTGGGACCGATCATAGCGTCGCGCTTGGCATCGGCGGTGGTGTGGATGAGGGAGGCGGCGCGTCCCCAATATTCGTAGGCGGTATGGGAGAAGAAGATTTTGGGGACGACCTGCTCGGCCTGAGCGCGATCGAGCAAGCCGCCCTTCTCGCCGGTAAGCGGATCGATCTCGGGCTGGTCGGTGAAAGGAAAGATGTCGGTCGGAAAGAATATCGCCGAGGTCGGCTCTGCATCGCGGGAAGGCTGGGCGAAGCGGTAGTTGAAACTGCCGCGGCCCGCACCAGCGACGTGCGAAAGGACACCATCGAGAGCAATCCGGCCATCTTCATCGGCGTTGAAGCCCTGGTAAAGAAAATCGCGCAGGAAGCGGCCATTCTGTGAGATGCCTTCGCCGAGCACACGGGCCGCGGGCGTGAGGCTGTCGGGCGTATGTTTCACATACGAGGCGAAGTCGCGCACGGCCGCGAAGGCGAGGCCGGCAACAACCGGGTCGGTGACTACGTAGACGTATTCGTAAATGCGGCCGGGCTCGAAGCCTCCGTTGAGATGGATGGAGCGACTGCTGGGCGTGAGCTTGCCGTCGACGGTCGCGGCAAATTGCCACTGGGAGCGCGGGATCGTGCTGCGCTTGCCCTCGCGCGAGTCGCGAACCGTCAGCGTGTTGCGGGCATCGTCGGGCTGCGCGACCGGGTACTCCGTGCCTCCGATGTTGCCGACGATGACGTGGCCGAGCGGAATTTCATCGGCCTTGGCAGGTAGCATGATATCGCCGCGCAGCAGGCCGGTGATGGTCTTGCCATGATCCTTGGCGATCGGCGCGTACAGGCGGAGCGCGGTGGGCCCGGGGGCGTCCCACTGCCAGCCGAGCGCGACCACAGTGAAACCGTTGCGCAGCAGCCAGGCATCGCCGGCGCTGTGCCCCAGATCTTCATCTCCCCCGTCAACGAGTGAGAGGATACGCGAATGACCGCGGTTGGGATTCTCCAGGAACAGCGTACCATTGCCCTTGGTCGCGTCCTTGGGCCGGACTGCGACGAAGTCCGCGGAGAATTCCACCTCGCCATTCTGCAGATTGACCGCGTTGGCCAAATCGATGATGGACTGGTTGTGGATGTTGGCGACGGGTACTGCGAAATAGACGCGTCCGGTGATGCGTTCGTACGGGCCGCTCTCGCCGAAGGGATTGGCATCGAGAACGTCAATGCGCGACGTGATCTCGACATGAGTGACGCGGGCGGGCAGGTATGGAACCACGAACAGGAACACCAGACACAGGGCTAGCCGACGATTGACCAGAATCATGCCCGGCAAGATACCACAGCCGGACGCGGCAGGCCGAAGACAGCAAGTCAGTACTGGAAGAGATAAGAGATCTTCACGAAAATCTGCCGCCCGTCGTTGAGGAAGTGGGCAGGCGTACGCAGCAGATTGCCGCTCTGATCCAGACCCAGGGACCGGTTGAGATTCTGCAGGTCGCTGTTGTAGCCGATATAAAACGCTGTTCCCGGATGCACGAAGTACGTGAGCAGCACATCCCCGCTGAAGTTCTTGGCTGGCGGCAATGAACTGAGCGCCCGGTTGGGGAAAACGGGGTCGTAGTTGGACAAGACCGCGTTGTACTGCCCGATCACGCGCAACGACAGCGCCCTCGTGAACTGATAATTCCACTTGGAACGAATGATGTGGTTGTTGAACATGTTGGCGTTCGTGGTGAGGCTGCGCACCCGGGTCAGCAAATATGAGTTGTCTATCGTCAAACCACGCACCGGCCGGAACGTGGCGGACAGCTGAGCGTAACTTGACCTGCCGAGTACCGGTGGCCCAAACGCCGGAGAATAGTTAGTGTCCGTGCCCCAACCTACCTCCCCGATCAGGCTCACAGGCTTGAAGTAGCCGAATTCGAAAAAGAATCCGCGATGCTCGTGAGCATAGTCCTTGTTGGTGGCTCCCAGCGCGCTGTAGTCCACGGGGCGCAGGCGTTCATGGCCCAGATTCGCGAACACTCCGAAGGTGGTCTGTCGTTGCAGAATAAATCGGTAGTTCGTATTGGCAAACCAGTCCAGTCGTGTGCCACTGTGGTCCCAGTTGTTGATGGTGAATAAACCTGGTCCGTGCCACTGCAAAATTTTCCCCTCAGGCCGGAACCGGTACAGCGAAAACTGGCTGAAACGCCGAATATCGGGGCGCCGGAAGAATCCGGTGTCAGTTTCGAAGTTCGCCGCCGTGTCCTGATACCAGGCGTTATATTCCACCTTTCGTGAACTATGTTCCAACCAGTAGTTGTAAGAGGTCCCGCCCTTGTGGGTGCCATCGAAGAACTTGGTGTGGCTTTCAAGTGCCTGCAGCGTGGCATACCACGTCGAGCTGAATTTGATTTTGGCGTCCACTCCACCCACGCGGTTGGACCCAACCAGGCATGCGTTGGCCGTGCATTCTGCCTCTCCTGGTACCGTGTGCAGTTCGCGGTCGGTATAAATCATTCCAATCGTTGATTCTTTTCCGATGTCGTGATTCACACGCAAAACCCCGAAATAGGCCTTGTGTCCGGACAGCGGATCATACGGGGCTACCCTCTCCCCGGGCGACTTGTCGTCCGCCAGCAACGCCCCCAGCGCCCACGGCCCTCTCTTGCCGGTCAGCCTGACTCCGTACTCCGGGTCGGCGATCCGTCGCGTGAACAGCAAGTTGACGGGAGTATCGAAGTAGCTCGAGTTCTCGAGAAAGAAAGGGCGCTTCTCTGGGAAGTACACCTCAAAGCGCTGGTTCACCGTCACCTGCGGCTCGTCGGATTCCACCTGGGAAAAATCGGGATTGATGGTCGCGTCCAGAACGAACGAGTCCTTGACCACGATCTTCGAGTCCAGACCAGGTCTCAACTTCAGGTGTGCGCCGTTGAATCGCGGATGGTTCGGGTCGCGATCATCCAGGCTGCGAAAACTGCTGCCCGCCACATAGGGAATGAACTGCATGTTGCGGCCCGGCGAAATCTTGTCCAGACCGTCCATCTCGGTTTCCTGTGGAAGGAATCCTTGTTTGTTGCTGCTGATATGCGGATAGAAAGCATACTCGTTGTTCCGTTTCAGGTCCCTCTCGAAGAAGATGCCCCAGGTCTGCTCCGGACGTTGAGAGAAGCGCAGCGATTTGAAAGGAATCTCAAACCATACGACATATCCGCGGCCGGTCAGCTTGGCGTCCGAGTTCCAGACCATATCGTAGGAATAATCGGGCTCCTGGTAGTCGTTCCATATGCCATCCTGCTGGACCCCCATTGGATTCAGAAAGAAGAAAAGTCCGTGCATGTGGTCATGGAACGTGTCGAGCACGAACCCGAACTGATCGTCATCGTTAATGTTTTCGCGCCGTGCCATGCGCGCTCGAATCTTGTTGGGCTCCGAGTCAAAGCAAATGCAGACCACGTAGAGATTCTTGTCTGTGTAGCCGAGATAGACCTCCGTCTTCTGGGAGATCGGGGATCCATCCTTCGGATCCCGCTGCACAAACCCCTCGACCTTCAGCATGGCCTTGGCTATCTCGGGGACAGGTTGCATTTCAGAAAAATCCGCGAGCGTCGGTCGCTGCTGCATACGAGGGATGTGCAGCGTTGCGAACTTGCCTTGAGGAGTTACTGGCGAGGTTGCCTTATCTTTAGCGTGTGCCAAGGGCAGGAACGCGAGGCACGCTAGAAGCACGACTCCGCCCCGCCGCGCGCTGAACCCGTATGACATTTCGCCCCAAGTCAGAAAAGGAATGCGTCAAGACTGCACCGTGCGGTTTAGACGGATGAGGAGAGGCAACGTTAGGAAGAATTCGGTGAATTTGCCGGCAAGTGTGAACCGGTGTGCCGTCAGATATCGAAGAGTGAGCGGGGCAATTGCGATTGCCGGATGATGGACATAAGAGTGCCGATTCGGAGCTCTGGATGGTCCGGCACAGGCACAGTAATTGTAGAGTTCTCGCTTCGCCTCTGCATTATGATGTGACTGCCCGTCTTCGAACCTCAACGAATCCTTGGCCCGAGAGAATAGCGCAAACTTCACGGCGGGAAAAAACACGCAGCTTACCCAACCTCGACCTCGAGACGAGTGACAAAAACTTTGGAGTGACGGCGACGTGCTATCTCGCTCGGATCCGCGGTCTCAAAAAATAGCTCGACCGCTTCCTGAAGATTGTTGCGAGCCACTTCGATGGTATCGCCCTGGCTGGCTATATCGAGTTCCGGGCAAAGTCCGACATAGCCGTTGCCCTCCCGCTCAATGATCGCAGTGAGTTGCTGTGTCTGTTTCATACGCCTCCACGACTTTCGTTTCATTCTAGAACAGCGAACTCTGCCGTCGAGTGGGCTTGATTCCAAAATACTCGTACGCCAGTTGCGTGGCCACGCGTCCGCGGGGAGTGCGGTCCAGGAATCCAATCTGCATCAGGAAAGGCTCGTAGATCTCTTCAATCGCGTCTGGCTCTTCCGCCAGCGCTGCGGCCAACGTATTCACGCCCACGGGCCCACCCTGGTACTTTTCGATGATCGTCAACAGCAGCCGCCGGTCCACTTCGTCGAAGCCGTACTGATCCACTTCCAGCATTTTTAAGGCTGCCTGCGTCGTGGGCTCATCAATCTTTCCCGCACCGCGAACCTGGGCGTAATCACGCACTCGTCGCAGAAGGCGGTTTGCAATCCTCGGCGTTCCCCGCGAGCGGCTCGCAATCTCCATCGCGCCCGGCTTGTCGATCTGCACTCCCATGATTTCCGCCGACCGTTCGACGATCACTCGCAAGTCCTCCGGCGTGTAAAACTCCAACCGGAGCACGATCCCGAACCGCGATCGCAATGGCGCCGAGAGCAGTCCCGCCCGCGTGGTCGCGCCGATAAAGGTGAACGGTTTCACCTCCAGCGTGTGCGTGCGCGCCGAAGGACCCTGCCCGATGATTATGTCCAGCTTGTAGTCTTCGAGCGCCGAATACAGCAGCTCTTCGAGAACCGGCTGCAGACGATGAACCTCATCAATGAAGAGAACCTGCTTGTCCTGCAGGTTGGTGATGATCGCCGTCAGATCGCCTTTGATCTGCAAGAGCGGCGCCGCCGTCGGTTGGAAGTGCGCGCCGAGCTCGTTGGCAATGATGTTGGCCAGCGTGGTCTTACCCAGACCCGGAGGCCCGTATAGCAGCACGTGATCCATGGCTTCGCCACGCGAGCGCGCCGCCTCAATCGCCACCGCCAGATTCTCTTTGACCTTGGCCTGTCCGATGAATTCGCCCAGCCGCTGCGGCCGCAGCTTCAACTCGAAGGGCGAGTCGTCTTCCACCGGCACGGCCGACACCAGCCGCTCCCGGTTGTAATTCAGATTAGGATTATTTTTTGCCGTGGCCACTGGCCGGATATTACCACGCTTTATGTAGGGGCCACTGGATCACGAAGATGTCCGCGGAGCACGAAATCGAAGCCAGCGGCATTCTGCTATTCGCGTCATTAGATTGGGCTGCCTGCTCCGGAGACCCGCGCTCTACCTGTAGGAGGCACTAAGGCATTTCCCGGCTGCTGATCGGGTCATTCCAGTATTGCCAGGAGAGCAATAGCTTATAGTCTTGCCCGATATCGATTGTTCTAATCCGGAACCTTCTCGGTTCATTTTGTGGTGAATGACAATATCGCCCCGGGCAAGTAGGACTTTCAGCAGTCAAGTCCGAGGATCGTGCCTTCTTAATCCACGCAACCCGCAGCCGGAGAGCAGGACCGGGCAAGCAAAGGTTCGGCAGGAGGAAGGACAATGCGTATTATCCCCTCCATTCGTTCGCTGTTGTTCACAGTCGTAGTCCTTGCGATTTCGACGGCATCGTTCGCGCAAGTCGGCATATCGATCACGATGGGTCCGCCTGCTCTTCCGGTGTATGAGCAGCCTCTCTGTCCTGCCGAAGGTTATATCTGGACGCCAGGCTACTGGGCCTACGACTACGATGACGACGATTACTACTGGGTGCCAGGCACGTGGGTCTTAGCTCCGGAAATAGGTTTCCTCTGGACCCCGGGTTATTGGGCTTGGGTCGACGAGAGATTTGTTTTCTATGAGGGGTACTGGGGTCCGCATGTCGGTTTCTATGGCGGGATCGTTTACGGATTCGGATATTTCGGGGTGGGCTACGAGGGTGGACGTTGGGAAAACGGTCAGTTTTACTACAACCGCTCAGTGAACAACGTGAACGTCACCAACATTCGCAACGTTTACAACACGACGGTGATCAACAATACCACCACGGTGAACCGCATCAGCTACAACGGCGGCCCCGGTGGGACAAACGCCCGTTCCACGCCTGCAGAAGAAGCTGCGGCACATGAGAGACACATTCCGCCTGTACCCGTTCAAGCTCAACATGCGCAGGCCGCCCGCACGAACCCGCAGCAGCGAGCTTTCGTGAACCATGGCAAGCCGGCGGTCGCAGCTACACCTAAACCTGGAGCATTGCGCGACCGCGCAGCCCTGCCGGCCAAAGCAGCAGGAGCTCCCTATAACCCTCCGGCCAATCGCACCGCATCTCGGCCGCGGGCCAACCCATCGGCTCCGAGCCGAGGGAGCAGCGTTCCTCGCCCGAGCACTGCATTCCACCCCAACGACCTTCCACCGAGAGAACGCCCTGCTCCGCCGAACACAGGAAACCCGAAGCTGGACCAGAAATACCAGCAACAGCAGGAAAAGTTAAACGCGAAGCAGGAGCAGGAACGACAGAAACTCGAGCAAGAGCAGGAGCAGGATCATCAGAGGATGGCGCGACAGACCGCCGATGAAGCGAGAAACCAACAGCTAGAGCAGCAGCACCAGCGACAGACGCAGGAATTGGAACAAAGACACGTCCAGCAACAGCAGCAGTTGCAGGAAAGACAGCAGCGAGGCAATCCCAAACCGCCGAAGTAGGAGCATCCGGACCTACCTTGAGGGGGGCATATGACACCCAGTATGTTAGTCCTTGGTCTTGAAGACCTGCACCACAAATGGGGATGGTTTCTTGCACTCGGAATCGCCCTGATTGTTCTCGGGATAGTCGCACTCAGCATTATCCCCGCCGCCACCATAGCGACGGTGATGGTGCTCGGTTGGCTCATGGTGCTGAGTGGCATCGTTGAGGCGGTGCATGGGTTTCAAGTGCGCGGGTGGGGCGGTATGTTCCTGCACCTGGTAGGTGGGATTTTGGGAGTGCTGATTGGCCTGCTCATCGTCACTCATCCCGTTGCGGGGGCTCTCGCGTGGACGCTACTCTTCGCGTCATTTTTTACAGTCATCGGGCTTTTCCGCCTGGTGGCTGCGATCAGGTTGAAGTTTCTCAACTGGGGTTGGGCGGCCTTCGATGGGGCTGTCACTCTCCTGCTTGGGATTTTGCTTTGGCAAGACTGGCCGTGGTCGGGATTGTGGTTCTTGGGTCTGTCCATTGGTATCTCGTTAATGTTGCGGGGCTGGTCGCATGTGATGCTGGCGCTGGCTATTCGCAGCCTCACTCCGCCCAGAGAGATGCGCCGGGCAGCTTGAATCACCACCTGGCTGTCAAAAAACAACTTGTTCGCGGGACGCCGAAAGCCTACGGCTAAAGTTCTGAACCTGGCGAAGGACCTCCGCCTCTTCACATCGCCCGGCGGTCTTCGACTTCTTACTTGGGATACCACTCCAGCAACCGCACCTCAATGCCGGTCCCTTCTAATCCTTTTTGAAATACCGCAAGATCAGAGCCGCGGTAGTGGTACGGGATGACAATCTTTGGGTGGAAGGCTTTTTTACCGCGTCCGCGGCCTCTTCGGGCGGCATGGTGTAAGGCAGATTCATGCACACGAACGCTACATCGATGTTCTTGAGCGCGCGCATTTCGGGGATGCCTTCGGTATCGCCCGAGAAGTAGAAGCGCTTGCCGCCATAGGTGAGGACATAGCCATTGCCGCGTCCCCTGTCGTGAAAGAGTTTTCCCGGTGCGGGGCCGCGCTTCAAGTTGTAAGCGGGGACAGCCTCAATGGTCCAACCCTGCCAGTTTTTCGTTTCTCCGTTGGCAATGGGCTTGGCGCTGGTGACGGTTTGGACGACTGCTGGCGCCGCCAGAATCTCCGTGTCTGCCTTGCTGGCTTCCTTAATCGAATCGGGATCCATGTGATCCCCGTGAATGTCGGTAATCAGAATGAGGTCTGCTCTGGGAAGTCCTGTGAACTTCACCGGCTTGGCGGGGTCGAGATAGATAGTCTTTCCGCTCGCTTCGATCAGTGTGCTGGCGTGGTTCAGAGGCGTGATTTTCACCGTTCCCGCCGACGTAGAAAAAGTCTGCGTATCGTTGGCGCTTGCAATCGTCGTCATGGCACCAAGAGAAACCAATGCACTCACAACCGCAATCAGGATTTTCCTCATATATTCGACCTTTCATACAAACGCGATCTTCTCATTCTGTCATCCTAGCATTGACATGTGACACATGGCGTGCCACAATTATAGTATGCCCTCGGTCAACATCCGCCAGCTTCGCGATACACGCCGCCTGAAGGCCTGGCTACGCACTGGAAAGACCGTCGAGCTTCGCGAGCGGGATCGCGTCATTGCCCGAATTGTGCCGGAAACACAGGAAACAGTTCCGGTAGAGTATCCAGACTTCGCGGCCCGTCGCAAGAAGATGTTTGGCGATCGCGTTCTGCCGGCAGTCGATCTTCTGATCAGGGAGCGCGGACGCTATTGACGGTCTACGCCGACACCAGTTTCTTCGTTTCGATTTATCTGGCGGACAAACACTCGAAGGCCGCGGAACAACTCGTCAGTTCCGGCGCGCGCGTTTGGTTTACCCCTCTCCATTATGCGGAATATGCCCATGCCGTGGCGCAGCAGGTCTTTTACAAATATTTGAACGTTGCCGATGCACGACAGGCGCACCGCCATTTGGAGAGGGATCGAACAGCCAACGTGTGGGCGGAGATCGAAATGCCTGACAACGCTTTTGATCTTTGCGCCGAGTTAGCCCACCGCCATGGTCCAACTCTCGGCGTGCGGACTCTGGACAGCCTTCACGTCGCCTGTGCCCTGGAACTTAAAGCTGAACGATTTTGGACCTTTGACGAAGGCCTGTCCAAGCTCGCGAAAGGGGTAGGGCTGAAAATGCGCTGAACTCGTGCCTCTTCCTAGCCTTCACTCGGCTCGCACAATAATGTTTCCACAATGAAGATTCTCTCGACCAGAGACAGTGTGTGCGCCGGAGACGATCCTGACTCTCCTCATTCCCGCACAATTTCGATTGATGGCGATTGCTCCGTTCACCAACTACTTGAGACAATTCTGCGCTCAGACTATGTTCAGCACATCGCGGGAGGCAAAGCTAGCTGGGTAGCTTGCTCAGGGAAACCGATGGGGATGTTAGCAGAGCAATGGCACGAATCGAGGACAATTTGGAGGATGTGGGATGGAACGATCTTGTCTAGAACGAAGGAACTTGATTGGTCCGATGGATCCCTAAGAGTACATCTCAGTTATCTCGGGCAGATTGACCCAGAGCTGGTAATGAATGTAGGGAGCGCCTTACGCTGAAACCTTTTTGATCGGTCCCCGCTCCTACTCTTCCTCTTCCTTCACCTCGCCCCGCTCCGCCTTGGCTTTCTCGATAATCTTTTCCTGTTGTTGTCCGGGGACAACGTCGTAGTGATGCATTTCCATGCTGAAGTTGAGGCGTTAAGCAGGCGTGAGCGCAGCGGGAGCCTGCTGCCGAAATCCTGAGCGTAGCGAAGGACCTCTACTCTTCCTCTTCCTTCACCTCGCCCCGCTCCGCCTTGGCCTTCTCGATAATCTTTTCCTGTTGCTGTCCGGGGACAACGTCGTAGTGATGCATTTCCATGCTGAAGCTGCCGCGTCCCTGCGTCATGGAGGTCAGCTCGACGCCATAGGTCAACATCTCGGCCATCGGTACTTCGGCCTTGATCACGGTGTTGCCGCCCTTGTTGTCCATGCCCTGAATGCGTCCCCGGCGGCTGTTCAAATCGCCCATGATGGAGCCCGCGAAGTCGTCGGGCACGGTGATCTCGACCGCCATGATCGGCTCGAGGATCGTGGGTTTGGCTTGCTCCATGGCCTTTCTGAACGCGATACGCCCCGCCATCTGGAATGACATGTCGTTCGAGTCCACGTCGTGATATGAACCGTCATACAGAATGACGCGGAAATCGACGACAGGAAAGCCGGCCAGATAGCCGCGTCCCGCCGCATCCTTGATTCCCTTTTCGATGGCGGGAATATAGTTCTTCGGAATCGCTCCGCCAAAAATATCGTTGACAAATTCAAACTGTCCGCCGCGGGGAAGCGGCTCCATCTTGATCTTGCAGTCGCCGTATTGTCCGTGCCCGCCCGTCTGCTTCTTGTGCCGTCCCTGAACATCAGCCTTACCGCGAATGGTCTCGCGATACGGAACCTTCGGCGCTTTCAAAATCACTTCAGTGTGATACCGCTTCTTCAGCTTGGCGACTACGACTTCAATGTGCTGCTGCCCGGTTCCCGCAATCAGGAATTCCTTCGTCTGCGGATCGCGGAACAGCCGCAACATCGCATCTTCTTCCATCAACCGGTGGAGCCCGGGACCGAGCTTGTCTTCATCGGCGCGGCTCTTGGGCTCAATGGCGAACGTGATCGCCGGCTCGGGCAAATGCACCCGCGGATACTGAATCGGCGCCGACTTGTCGCCCAGCGTATCTCCGGTCAGAGTGTCCTTGAGCTTGGCCACCGCTCCAATATCTCCCGCATGCAGCTCAGGGACTGGAACCGCCGTCTTCCCTTGCATGCTGGAGATGTGGGAGAGTTTTTCCTGCGATCCTCGGCTGAAGTTTTGCAACGTCGCTTCATTCTTAAGCACGCCCGAAAAAACTTTGAAATAGGAGATCCGTCCGGAAAACGCGTCCGACACCGTCTTGAACACATAGAGAGAGACTGGTTCAGCGTCGGTCTCATGTCGCTTCGGAGGCTCGCCATTTCCCGAGGCCGGCGCTTCCCCTTGCACCCACTCGTGTTCCGAAGGCGCCGGAGTGTAGTCCACTATGAAATCCATGACTCGGTCGGCGCCCACGTTCCCCAGCCCCGAGCTGAAGATCACGGGGAAGATTCTGTCCTCGCGAATCGCATTATGCAGCGCGGGAATCAGATCTTCTTCGCCCAGCGTTCCCGCGTCGAAGTATTTCTCCATCAGCTTGTCGTCGCCTTCAGCCACTAGTTCCACCAGCTTCTCGTGCGCTGACTGGGCCTCGTCCTTCATGTTGGCCGGAATCTCGGTTTCTTTTCCCCTGCCATCTCCTCCCAACTCATAGGTGTAGGCCTTCAGGCGAACCAAATCCACCACGCCACTCAGATTTTTCTCGCTGCCGATGGGCAACTCAATCGGAACCACGTTCCGTCCGAAAGCGTTGGTCACCGATTCCAGCACGCGCTCGGCATTGGCGCGATCACGGTCCATGCGGTTTACCACAATCAGGCGCGGCGTCTTGTACTCCTCGCAATCGTTCCACACCTTCTCTGTGACCACTTCCACGCCCGCCACTCCGTCTACGACCACGATGGCCGCGTCCACCACCGGCAGCACCATCTTGGCCTCGTGGACGAACATGTTGAACCCTGGCGTGTCGAGGATATTGATTTTTGTTTTGCCCCACTCCACCACGGCCGCGGCGGTCGCAATCGACATTCTGCGAGCGATTTCTTCCTCGTCGTAGTCGGTGGTCGACGTGCCATCGTCGACGCGCCCCAATCGCTGCGTCGCTCCGGCCGTGTACAGCATGGCCGATACCAGCGTGGTTTTCCCCGCGTGGCCATGTCCCACCAACGCCACATTACGAATGTTTTCCCCGGAATAGACTTTCACCAGTAGGCTCCTTCAGCAGGCGTGGGAGGAGAAAAGGCCCGGAAGAGGATTAGGACAGGAACAGGCCAGCCCAGCATCACCCGCGAAAACCTCAGATGCTACCACGCGGGAAGCAGACTCTCAACTGGGTAGGGCGCGGTTCGTGGGTATTTACCGTGTTGCTAGGACTCGGGCAGGTCGCGTGTCTGGCACGCGTCGTCTGCGATTTCCTGTGCGATGGAAACCAGGAGGTTTCCCCGGATCGTTTCGAGGTGTTCATGGAGGGCGGTTTTCAGCTGCGAGGCAATCTCTATGGCTCCCTCCTCTGTGTTCGCGCTCAAAAGTTGGTCGCAAAGCGACATGATTTGCTCGTTGCGAAACATAGGAACCCGGCCCCTCAGATTAGCGCAGCCATCGCCCGGAGGAGATCAGGTATTTGCTGTAGAAGAAGACCATGAGGGCAGTGGCTTTGCGCAAGGGATCTTTTCTGCACATCAAGGCTCACACAGCTAAGTGCTCCAAGCCGCGTAACTTGGCCTTGGACTCGAATCTTCACATGCCGCATCAGTCCGCCCGTTTGGGCCCGTCTCGGGGATCGAATCAAAGGCGTCAGCTACAGGAAACACTGTAGAGATACGCCCGTTCCCGTATGTTACCTATCTAATTTGGCTGTAGCTCCCCCCTCGGCCAAAACAGCAACATAGTTCTCAACACAGCCGTCCTTAGTACGGCCAACGGCGGAATTGTCCGAGAATGCTTCGGACCTGTTCTGTCGTTGGACGTTGACCGATGCCCTCTTTAATGAAGGTCCAATTCGCCACGGTTGTCGGGCGTTGGGAGACCTCTGTGAAGGCTGGTCAGTTTTCCCTTGAGGAGACAGGGATTTATGAAGCGAACGATGCAAAACGCAGCGGCCGATAGCCCGGATGCCGCTCTCGCTGCCACATTGAAACAAGAAGGAAGCAATGGGTCGCCGCGCGTTCCCGAGGATCTTAGTCTGATCCTCGGCAGTCTTCAAACCATGCGTGACGGCGATTTCTCCGTTCGCCTCCCCGGACACTGGACCGGCATCGCCGGCAAAATCGCGGACACTTTCAACGAGATTGTTACGGCCAACCAGCAGATCGCGCAGGAACTCAAGCGCGTCGGGCAGGTCGTCGGAAAAGAGGGACGAACCCGGGAACGCACACGCTTCCACCAGTCCAAGGGAGCTTGGGGAGAGATGGAAGTTTCCGTCAACACGCTGGTTGACGACCTCCTCCGGCCGACGACGGAAGTGACTCGCGCTATTGCTGCCGTCGCTCAAGGGAACCTGACTCAGACCGTCCGCCTCGATGTCGATGGCCGTCCGCTTGAAGGCGAATTCCTTCGCTCCGCCACCATCGTCAACACCATGATTCAGCAGTTAGGGGTCTTCACCGCGGAAGTGACCCGCGTGGCCCGCGAAGTGGGTACGGAAGGAAAACTGGGCGGCCAGGCGCAAGTGCCGGGAGTCGCCGGAACCTGGAAAGACCTTACCGATAACGTCAACTACATGGCCAGCAACTTGACTGGCCAGGTGCGCAACATAGCTGAAGTGGCCACAGCCGTGGCCAGCGGCGATCTTTCCCGCAAGATTACGGTCGATGTGCGCGGCGAAATTCTGCAGCTCAAAGAAGCCATCAATACCATGGTGGATCAACTCCGCTCATTCGCTTCCGAAGTCACCCGCGTGGCCCGCGAAGTTGGCACCGACGGAAAACTGGGCGGACAGGCTGTGGTACCCGGAGTCGCCGGAACCTGGAAGGATCTGACGGACTCGGTCAACGCCATGGCCGGAAACCTCACAGCGCAAGTCCGCAACATTGCCGAAGTCACGACAGCTGTCGCGCGCGGCGATTTGTCCCGCAAGATCACGGTCGACGTGAAGGGCGAAATTCTCGAACTCAAAGACACGATCAACACCATGGTGGATCAGCTCAACGCTTTCGCCGGCGAAGTAACGCGTGTGGCCCGCGAAGTAGGTACGGAAGGCAAGCTGGGCGGCCAAGCCCAGGTGCCGGGCGTAGGCGGTACGTGGAAGGATCTCACCGACAACGTGAACTTCATGGCCAGCAACCTGACTGGCCAGGTACGTAACATCGCCGAAGTGGCGACGGCCATTGCCAGCGGCGATCTCTCCCGCAAGATCACGGTCGACGTCCGCGGCGAAATCCTTCAGCTCAAAGAAACTCTGAACACAATGGTGGATCAGCTCAACCGCTTCGCGGGTGAAGTCACGCGTGTGGCGCGCGAGGTGGGTAGCGAGGGCCGTCTGGGAGGACAGGCAAACGTACCCGGCGTGGCCGGAACATGGAAGGATCTTACCGACTCGGTAAACTCGATGGCCGGAAACCTTACCGGCCAGGTGCGAAACATCGCCGAAGTGACGACGGCTGTTGCCCGCGGTGATTTGTCGCGCAAAATCACGGTCGACGTGAAAGGCGAAATTCTCGAGTTGAAGAACACCATCAACACCATGGTGGACCAGCTCAACGGATTCGCGGGTGAAGTAACGCGCGTGGCCCGCGAAGTCGGTACGGAAGGAAAACTGGGCGGCCAGGCTCAAGTGCCCGGCGTCGCCGGCACGTGGAAGGATCTTACGGACAACGTGAACTTTATGGCCAGCAACCTGACTGGTCAGGTCCGAAACATCGCCGAAGTTGCGACCGCCGTGGCCCGTGGCGATCTGTCGCGCAAAATCACGGTCGACGTGAAGGGTGAAATTCTCGAACTCAAAGACACGCTGAACACGATGGTGGACCAGCTTCGCGCATTCGCGTCTGAAGTGACGCGCGTGGCCCGCGAAGTAGGAACCGACGGCAAGCTTGGTGGTCAGGCTCAAGTCGGAGGCGTGGCCGGAACCTGGAAGGATCTTACTGACTCCGTCAATTCCATGGCCAGTAACTTGACTGGCCAGGTCCGAAACATCGCTGAGGTCTCAACCGCTATCGCCAACGGCGACCTCTCGAAGAAGATTACGGTGAACGTCAGCGGCGAGATCCTCCTCCTCAAGGAAACCATCAACACGATGGTGGATCAGCTCAACGCGTTTGCCGGCGAAGTAACGCGCGTTGCACGTGAGGTTGGCAGCGAAGGCCGCTTGGGCGGACAAGCGAACGTGCCGGGAGTGGCCGGAACGTGGAAAGATCTTACCGACTCCGTCAACTCGATGGCCGGAAACCTGACCGGCCAGGTTCGAAACATTGCCGAAGTAACTACTGCTGTGGCTCGTGGTGACTTGTCTCGCAAAATCACGGTCGACGTGAAAGGCGAAATTCTCGAGCTGAAGAACACCATCAACACCATGGTTGATCAGCTCAACGCCTTCGCCGGCGAAGTAACACGTGTGGCGCGCGAGGTAGGTACGGAAGGCAAGCTGGGTGGCCAAGCCCAGGTACCGGGCGTAGGAGGTACGTGGAAAGATCTCACCGATAACGTGAACTTCATGGCCAGCAACCTGACTGGCCAGGTGCGTAACATCGCCGAAGTGGCGACGGCCATTGCCAGTGGCGATCTCTCCCGCAAGATCACGGTCGACGTCCGCGGCGAGATTCTGCAGCTCAAAGAAACCCTCAACACGATGGTCGAGCAATTGCGCTCCTTCGCCGCGGAAGTAACCCGCGTGGCCCGCGAAGTGGGTAGCGAAGGCCGCCTCGGCGGACAGGCCGACGTCCCAGGCGTGGCAGGCACGTGGAAGGATCTCACTGACTCCGTCAACGCCATGGCTGGAAACCTCACGGCGCAGGTGCGAAACATCGCCGAAGTGACCACCGCCGTGGCCCGCGGCGATTTGTCGCGCAAGATCACGGTCGACGTGAAAGGTGAAATTCTCGAGCTGAAGAACACTATCAACACCATGGTGGATCAGCTCAACGCGTTTGCCGCAGAAGTAACGCGTGTAGCCCGCGAAGTGGGTACGGAAGGAAAACTGGGCGGCCAGGCACAAGTGCCTGGCGTCGCCGGCACGTGGAAAGATCTTACCGACAACGTCAACGTCATGGCCGCAAACCTCACCGAACAGGTCCGCGGCATCGTGAAAGTGGTGACGGCCGTGGCCAACGGCGAACTCACCCAGAAGCTGACCGTCAACGCTAAGGGTGAGGTCGCAGCCCTGGCGGAAACCATCAACAATATGACCGACACGCTCGCGACCTTTGCCGACCAGGTTACGACGGTGGCCCGCGAAGTCGGCGTGGAAGGCCGGCTGGGCGGTCAAGCCAACGTGCCTGGCGCTGCCGGAACGTGGAAAGATCTCACGGGCAACGTCAATCTTCTGGCCGACAACCTCACCAACCAGGTACGCGCCATTGCCGAAGTAGCAACGGCCGTGACCAAAGGCGACTTGACCCGCTCGATTCAGGTGGAGGCCAGCGGTGAAGTCGCGGAACTAAAAGACAATATCAACACCATGATCGATAACCTGCGGCTGACCACCGACCGCAACACTGAGCAGGATTGGCTCAAGACGAACCTTGCGCGTGTGACCGGAATGTTGCAGGGGCAGCGCGATCTGAGCACGGTCGGACGTATGCTGCTATCGGAACTCGCGCCCCTGGTCAACGCCCAGCAGGGTGTTATCTATCAGATGGAGACGGAGGAGTCCGGGTCCATGGCGCTTCTGTCGGCGTTTGCCGACAGCGGTCCGGACGGACATGCCCAGCGTCTCCGCACCGGAGAAGGTCTTGCGGGGCAGTGCGCCGCCGAGAAACGGCGCATGTTGATCACTGATCTCCCTCCACACGCTACTCCAATTCGTTCCGGACTGTTCCAGGCAACGCCCCGCAATGTGATCGTTCTGCCGGTGTTGTTTGAAGACCAGGTGAAGGCGGTTATCGAACTGGCCACGCTGAGCACCTTCACGGCATCGCATCTGGCCTTCCTTGAACAATTGACCTCCAGCATCGGCATCGTACTCAATAGTATTGAAGCGACGATGCAGACGGAAGGACTACTCAAACAGTCTCAGCAGTTGGCGATCGAGCTGCAGACGCAGCAGAAAGAATTGCAGCAGACCAACGAGCAACTCGCGCAGAAAGCCCAACAGCTGGCTGAACAGAACGTTGAAGTGGAACGCAAGAATCAGGAAATCGAACAAGCCCGGCGCGCTCTCGAAGAGAAGGCCAAAGAGCTCGCCCTCACCTCCAAGTACAAGTCGGAGTTCCTGGCCAACATGTCGCACGAGTTGCGCACGCCGCTCAACAGCATTCTCGTGCTAGGCCAGCAACTGGGCGACAACCCGGAGCGAAACCTTACGCCCAAGCAGGTGGAGTTTGCCCGCACCATTCATGCGGCGGGAACCGACTTGCTCAACCTGATCAGCGACATTCTCGATCTTTCCAAGATCGAGTCCGGCACCGTTTCCGTGGATGCCGAGGAAGTGTTCTTCGGCAGCTTGCTGGAGATGGTGGGTCGTCCGTTCCGCCATGAAGCGGAAAACCGGAAACTCACCTTCGAGATGCAATCCGACCCGCATCTCAGCCGCAGCCTGGTGACGGACTCCAAACGTTTGCAGCAGGTGCTGAAGAATTTGCTCTCGAATGCCTTCAAGTTCACGGAACACGGTGGAGTACGCTTGAGTGTTTCTGAAGCAACCAGTGGCTGGAGCGATAATCATCCGATCCTTAGCGGGGCGTCCTCGGTCATCGCTTTCGAGGTTGCGGATACCGGAATCGGCATCCCCTTCGAAAAACAGCGAATTATCTTCGAGGCTTTCCAGCAGGCAGACGCCGGTACCAGCCGCAAATACGGCGGAACCGGTCTGGGACTTGCCATCAGCCGCGAACTCGCCAGCTTGCTCGGCGGCGAAATCCAACTTCGCAGCACCCCGGGTTCCGGAAGCACGTTCACGCTGTATTTACCGAAGTCTTACGTCGGACCCTCGGCCACGAGGGGGATGACGGAACAACACAAGTCATTCTCGAGCCCCCCACTGCAGCTGTCGAACGTAAGCGTGGTGGAGATGCCCATCGAGGCGATCCCTGACGACCGCGACAACCTGGAACCCGACGATGCGGTGCTCTTGATCGTAGAGGACGATACTCACTACGCGCGCGTCCTTTGCGACCTGTCACGCGACAAGGGCTTTAAGGTGCTGGTAGCGACGCGCGGTGCCGAGGCCCTTGCGCTGGCGCGCGAATATCATCCCACCGCCGTTACCCTCGATGTATTCCTGCCCGACATGCTGGGCTGGACGGTGTTGAACCACTTGAAACAGGATCCAGCTACGCGCCACATCCCGGTTCAGATCCTGACCCTCGACGAAGATCGTCACCACGGTTTGGCACGCGGTGCATTTGCGTTCGTAACCAAGCCCACCACTCCGGAAGAACTGGAGGGAGCGCTTTCCCGGATCAAGGAGTATGCGGCTCCGCGGCGCAAGCGGCTACTGATCGTAGAAGATAATCCTGCGGAACAATTTACCATCCGCGAACTGCTCGGGCATGACGATATTGACGTCTCGGTCGTCTCCACCGGAAAGGAGGCGCTAGCGACCGTACAAGAACGCGAATTCGATTGCATGGTACTCGATCTGCGCCTTCCCGATATGTCCGGCTTCGAGATTCTTGAAACTATGCGGGATACGCCGGAATTAAGTGACCTGCCGGTTGTTGTTTTTACCGGGAAGGAGTTGTCTCCGGAAGAAGATGCCCGCCTGCACACGTTGGCTCGTAGCGTTGTGGTGAAGGGAGTTGAGTCGCCGGAGCGCTTGCTGGACGAGACGGCGTTGTTCCTGCATCGGGTGGTGGCTGACCTGCCGCCTGAGAAGCAGCGCATGCTCGATCGTCTGCACCGTTCAGACGATGCCCTGATCGGCAAGAAAGTTCTGATCGTCGACGATGACGTGCGCAACATCTTTGCCCTGAGCAGCGTCCTAGAACGTCGTGGGATGACCGTGCTGACGGCGGGCACGGGCCGCGAGGCGATTTCAACCCTTGAGTCGACGGCGGATCTCGGCATCGTATTGATGGACATCATGATGCCCGAGATGGATGGCTATGAAACCATGCAGGTGATCCGGCAAAACCCCGCGTTCCGGCGGTTGCCGATTATCGCGCTGACCGCGAAAGCAATGAAAGGCGATCGAGAGAAGTGTCTCGAAGCTGGGGCTTCCGAGTATTTGGCCAAACCGGTCAATACCGATCAGCTCCTCTCGGCGCTTCGGATGTGGCTGCACCGTTGAGAGTACGCTCTTGGAGCGTAGGAGGCAGGAAAAGAGACCATGGGCGCGCACCAGCAAGTTAACATTCTGATGGTTGATGATCAGCCCGCTAAGCTGATGAGTTACGAAGTCATGCTTGGCGAACTCGGCGAGAACCTCATTAAAGCAAATTCCGGCCGCGAGGCGCTGGAACTCCTGCTGAAGACTGACGTGGCTGTCGTCCTGATGGACGTAAGCATGCCCGAGCTGGACGGCTTCGAACTGGCAGACATCATTCGCCAGCACCCGCGTTTCCAAAAAACCGCGATTATCTTCATTTCCGCCGTGCATCTCACCGACCTCGACCGGCTCAAGGGATACCAGCGCGGAGCGGTCGACTACATCTCGGTTCCGGTTATCCCCGAATTATTGCGTGCCAAAGTGTCAGTATTCGCTGAGTTACACCGCAGGGCGCAGCAATTGGAAGCGCTGAACCGGGAGTTGCGGCGCTTGTCCAGCAGTTTGATTGCAATGCAGGACGAAGAGCGGCGCCGCATTGCGCGCGAGTTGCACGACGGCTTAGGGCAGGAACTCACCGCTGCCAAGATGATCGTTGACGGAATCCTCCTGCAGGATGTTTCTGGTCCGGTCAGCAAGCATGCCGCCGCCGACGCCAGTGGCCTGATTGACCGGGCAATCCAGCAGGTGCGCAGCATCTCCCACCTTCTGCATCCTCCGCTGCTGGACGAAGTTGGGCTGTTGTCGGCGCTGCGCTGGTTTTTAGAAGGGCTCACGAAACGCAGCGGCATCGAAACTTTTCTGGATGTGCAGCCGGCTGAGTTTCCCAGACTTCCGTCTGAGATGGAAACGGCGACCTTCCGCATCATTCAGGAGGCGCTCAACAATGTCTTCCGCCACTCTGGAGCCAGGAATGGATGGATCGCTCTTCGGAACCGCGACGGTAAACTGACGGTTACGATTCGCGATGATGGCAAAGGCGTGGAAGAGAGCGTAATGGAATTCCGGCCCGACAGCATCGGCATGGGGATTGGCGGAATGAGGCAAAGAATCAAGGAATTTGGCGGCGAATTACGCCTGATGAAGGCCAACCCTGGTACGCTCGTCGAGGTCATGATCCCGACCAAGCATCTGCCCCCGTCGCAGACTTTACAGACGACCTCAGTGTCGGCCTCATCTCTAGCTTCGATCAGTAAGTGAAGCCCGGATTCGCGGCCGTTGTTCTCTCCTCTCGTTGCGCGAGACCCGACAACCCCGGTCGGGTGTGGATCATCTGAGAAGGCCGGAGCGCCGATCTATCGATGCAACGTTCTCCCGTCAGTACTGCGCGCGTGGCCTATCGTTCATCTATTTCTTGTAGACCACACCACCCTTCATCACAAAGCTCACATTTTGCAACACGCCAATATCCTGCAGAGGGTCACCTGGTACTGCAACCACGTCGGCCATGTAGCCCGCTTCCAGCGCACCGATTTGCCCGTCCCATCCCAACAGCTTTGCTCCATTGATCAAGTCGGCCTGCAGAACGGCCAGCGGCGACATCCCATACTTCACCATCAACACGAATTCGCGAGCCTGCGTGCCATGTGGAAAAGGCCCGACATCTGATCCCACCGCCATCGGCACACCTGCCGCAATCTGTTTCTTAAACTCCTGCGCGTGCAGATCGAGCATCTGGCGCTCGCGTGCGCCTTGTTCCCGCGTCGCGGCGTGATCGGCAAAATAATCGAAGATCGTAAAAGTTGGCACCGCGAAAATCTGTTTTTCCCGCATCAGCCGCATGGTTTCGTCGCCCAGTTGATTCGCGTGATCGATTGAGACCACCCCGGCTTGCGCGGCATAGAGAGTCCCCGGTTCGCCGGTCGCATGCACTGCGACACTCTTGCCCAGCCGTGCAGCCTCTTTTACGGCGGCACTGAGCTCAGCTTCTGTGTACTGGAAGACGGTGTTGAGCTTGCCATTCCGAACGGAATCGGCGCCGGTCTCATAAATCTTGACGAAGTCCGCCCCCTCCTTCAGTTGCTGTCGTATCACGGCAACCAGTTCGTCTGCGTTGTTCGCGTAGGTGGCGTTGGGCAGAACATGCTGTTCGGGGTTGTAATTGATGGCGTCCTCGTGACCGCCGAGAATGTTCACCGCATTCCCACTGATCCGCAGCCTGGGCCCGGGGATTCGCCCTTCATCAATCGCGTTGCGAACCGCCGTATCGGCTGAGCCCGCGCCTTCTGTTCCCATATCGCGTTCCGCGGTGAATCCAGCCATGAGATCATCACGGGCCGCTAACGTAGCGGTGATCGTCCGCTGCGGCACGGACTCCTGCACGGTTTGGAGGTCCTCCGCGCCGGGATGGAGAAAAAGATGGATGTGGGCATCAATCAGGCCGGGAAGCAAGGTACGGTCGCCCAAGTCGATGACCTCCGCTCCCGCTGGATGCTTCACGGTCGTTCCAACTTCAACGATGCGCTCGCCTTGAATCACAATCTCGCCGGGCTTAACGATCCGTCCATTCCTGATGTCGAGCAAACGTGCAGCACGCAGTACGATCGGACGAGGTGTGGATTGCGTTTGACCCAGGGTTGCCGAAAACATTCCGCCGAGCAGGACAGTTAACGCGAGTGAGGAAAAAAAACGGAGTTTGATCATAGTGGCCGTCGCCGATAGTACCACTCGAAAAATGAAGATGCTAGAAATGACATTGTCCGCGCCGGCTTTAAGGCGCCGTCTTTCCCAGGTGCTCGGGCCTCTTGTTTTCAACGAGTTATCTGTAAGTTATTGAAAATATCTGGCCCGGCGTGAGCCGGCCAGGCTAGATCGCTGTTGGCGCCGTACGTAGACTGCCCCTGCGAGGCCCAGAATTGCCTTGTGGGCGCGATTCGAGGGCTAGATGAGTAAAAACCCTGCCAACACGCTTCGGATGAGCTAGAATCGCCTCTAATGCGAAAAGTAGCTCAAAGCTAACAAAAGACAGCCGTGTTCGAACGAATGACGAATGTCCTCGCGGGGAGCCCTGGCCCGACGGCCCAAGACCGGCGATTCGTCTTGTAACTCATTCATCTAACTCATTCATCCTGGGGGGCCTTGCCGTTCACGCTGCAGAAGTTTTATCGTGGGGCCTATGAGGTTTCCGCGGGCTAGTGGAATTTTGCTTCACCCCACCTCACTGCCCGGACCTCATGGCATTGGTGATTTCGGCCCGGAAGCTTATCGTTTCCTGGACTTTCTCAGCGCCGCCGGTCACAAACTGTGGCAGGTTCTGCCCCTGAATCCGACTGGCTATGCCGACTCCCCGTTCCAGTGCTTCTCGGCCAGCGCTGGCAATCCCTTGCTCATCAACCTCGATGCGTTGGTGGAAAAGGGAGTCTTGAGCAAGTCTGATCTCAACATCACTCCCGCAGTCCCCGATCATACCGTCGACTACGGCCGGGTGATCGCTTTCAAACTTCCACTCCTGAAGCGTGCCGCAAAGCAATTCTTCGAGTCTGCCGATACCTCAGAACATCAACACTTCGAGAAATTCTGCCAGGACAACGCCCACTGGCTCAATGACTTTGCGCTGTTCATGGCCTGCAAAGAGGCGCATGCTTTCATCGCATGGCCGCGTTGGCCGTCCGACATTGCCGGGCGCAATGCCGACGCAATCGAGCAGCGCAGCATTCGCCTGTCGCCGGAAATTCAGGCTCACAAATACTGGCAGTATGAATTCTTCCAGCAATGGCAAAAACTTCGCGCGTATGCGCACGAGCGCGGGATCAAAGTGATCGGCGACGTCCCCATCTATGTTGCTCATGACAGCGCCGACGTCTGGGCCAACCGCGAGTTCTTCCACCTGGATTCGCGGGGAAATCCCACCAAAGTCGCCGGTGTTCCGCCTGACTACTTCAGTGCTACCGGCCAGCTCTGGGGCAATCCCATTTACAACTGGGCGCGGTTGAAGGAGACAGGATACCGCTGGTGGGTCGAACGCTTTCGTTCCGCGCTGCGTTTGTATGACATCGTACGGATCGATCACTTCCGCGGGTTTGAAGCCCATTGGGAGGTACCAGTTCACGAGACCACGGCCATCAATGGCCGCTGGATCAAGGGTCCCGGCGCTGATTTGTTTTCTGTGCTGAAGTCAGAACTCGGCGAGCTTCCCATCATCGCCGAAAATCTCGGTGTCATTACTCCCGAGGTCGAAGCGATCCGCCACCAGTTTGAATTTCCTGGCATGGCGATTCTGCAGTTTGCTTTCGGCAACGACCCGCAAGGGCCGAGTTTCCGGCCGCACAATTACGTCCGCGACCTTGTGGCCTACACCGGCACCCACGACAACGATACGGTCGTGGGATGGTGGAACAGCGAGGGCTCGAGCGACAGCATCCGAAGTCCGGAAGATGTGGCGAAGGAACATGCTTTTGCCCGCGCCTATCTGGGCTTCAAAGACGAACCGATCAACTGGGTGCTGATTCGGGGCGTACTCGCGTCGGTGGCCAATACGGCGATCATTCCGTTACAAGATGTTCTTGGGCTGGGCAGCGAGGCGCGCATGAATCTTCCGGGAACTGCAAGCGGAAACTGGCGCTGGCGGCTCGTCCCCGGTGCGCTTACGCCGGACTTGGCGCGGTGTCTGCGGGAAATGAATGCCCTGTATGATCGTTAACCGGATGACAGCGATTCTCCCGCTGAACGGCAAAAAAAGCATGTAGTATCGCTCCCGTAGTAAACTGCCGCCATGATGCCCAGACACCTGGCGACCTGGTTCGCTGCCCTTCTCTTCGGACTTTCTCTTTCCTTTTTCGGATTGCCCGTCGCGCAGGGTGCTTCAAAGCACCACCACGGAATTCAGACACAACCCTTCGGGACGCAGGATGGGAGGCCCATCACTTTGTACACGCTAACGAATTCCCATGGTCTGGAAGTTCGTACTATGAACTACGGTGCCATCATCCTCTCCATGCGCGTGCCCGATCGAAAGGGGCAACTGGCGGACATTGTTCTGGGCCACGACACCCTGGAGGGCTACATTCCGAATCCTCCGTACATTGGAGCGCTGGTCGGGCGGTACGCCAATCGCATTGCGAATGGAACTTTCACGCTGGACGGTAAGACTTATACGCTGCCGAAGAATGACGGTCCCAACACACTGCACGGTGGCATCAAGAGAACTTTTGACAAGGTCGTCTGGGATGGCGAGGCTCTGAAAGGCGGCAAGGCCGGCGTAACCTTCACATACCTGAGCAAAGATGGCGAAGAGGGGTTTCCAGGAAACGTAAAAGTGAAAGTCACGTACACGCTTAATGACGAAAACGAACTTGTCATCGATTACGAAGCCACCAGCGACAAGACCACTCCCATTAACCTGAGTCAGCACAGTTATTTCAATCTCGCCGGCGAGGGCACGTCCGACATCCTGAACCATGAAATCATGCTCAATGCGGACCGCTTCACTCCCGTGGACAATAACCTGATCCCCACCGGCGAACTGCGAGCCGTCAAGGGAACGCCTTTAGACTTCACCACATCGACGAAGATCGGCGCCCGTATCGACGATAACTATGACCAGTTAGTGCTTGGCCATGGCTATGACCACAACTTCGTGATCAATCGCCAAGGAGACGGCATGGCTCTGGCCGCGCGCGTCTACGAGCCGACCAGTGGCCGAGTTCTGGAAGTCTCAACGACCCAGCCCGGAGTCCAGTTTTACACCGGCAATTTTCTGGATGGAACAGTGACGGGAAAGCAGGGTCATGTCTACAAGAGGCGCTACGCCTTTTGTCTCGAGACACAACACTTTCCCGATTCGCCCAATCACCCGGAGTTCCCTTCGACGATTTTGAAGCCAGGCGAGACCTTCCAGTCGAAAACAGTTTTCAAGTTTTCAACGCGTTAGGCAACGAAACAAGTCCGAAGATGAGAGCGGCTTTAGCTGCTAACGTTTGAAGGTTGAGTTTGAGCAGGATCCGTTCCAGATTCGATGCCTGCCACAAGATATTTCGCTTCCGGATACGTGCGGTCAAAAGCGATCCACGTTATCGCGATCACCACAAAACACAGCATGCTTCCTTCCGGCCCGACTGATCCTCCGCTCAGCCACTGTGGGCCGTGCAATGACGAACTCAGCAGGTGTCCGGGAGCAACCATGCCGCTATCCGGGACGGAGTAGAAAAACGTCTCGCCCCAATCCCAGGCCGCGTGGAATCCCACCGCAAACCACAGGCTGCCGGTGCGCCGCAGCGTGAGGCAGAAAAAGAATCCAATTGCGGCGGCGGCCAGCAGGCCCGGCCACTGTTCGCCTCCGTTCCAGAGGTGAATCAGTCCAAAGGCGCAGGAAAGCACCACGGCTGCCGGCCAAAAGCCGATCCCGCGCGTTAACGTAAATTGCGTATATCCGCGCAGCAGGAATTCCTCAAACAAACCCACGAGCAGAAACATCACCGCCCAGAAGGCAGCAAATTTTGCGATCCGCACTCCATGCAGAGCCAGATGACCGAAATCGAAAGCATGCAATCCATACAAAGCTCCCAGCAGCACTGTGATGCTGGTAAATCCCCACGCCACTCCCACCCAGAAAAGCTTTCCGAAGGCTTGGCTGGGCGGCAACCCGTAGGCGCTGAAGGGGCGGCGCTCGATCCTTGCCAGAACCAGCGCAGGAAGCACTGCCGCGACGAGGTCTCCCAGCTCTTGCAGCAGGATCGACCACAGTCCGTTCGCGCCGAAGTGGTGCGCCCATGCCAGGCGGTTCGCCAACAACTGCAGCGGATAAAACAACACCGCGTAGCACACGAATCCCCATCCCGGACGCAGGCCACTGGGGCCGAGGAACAGGGTACGGACATAAGACGGTTGCGACGCGGCCGTGAAGTTCGGCGCGGCCAGAGGATCGGGCGGTGGGTCTTCCTGTGCGCCTTCCGGATTGTTCAGAACATCGGTCATTTCAGTGCGGTTCTCTATTACTCTACTTCTCCGGCCGGTTCAACTGGCGACTGTCCCAGCGGAAGTTTCCCCGCAAGGGGCTGCGCCATGGTAAAACACTCGGCTCGCCCTTATGAATAGATATTTCACGCGCCAACGCTTTGGACGTCCGCAGTTCCTTGCTGGCCTTCTGCTTAGCATGTTCCTGGCGCAGACAATTTGGCTGGTGCGGGTGGAGCTTCGCGCGTCGAAGGAGCCGGACGGTCTCGAAGCGACGCGCATCCGCGAAGGATGGAAACAGTGGCATGGACACGGGATTGCCGGCGCTCCGTTTGCGGATGCGGTAGACAGCCGTGCGAACGGCGACGCTCCAAGTGGGGGCGATCCGCACGTGTCGCCCAGCCGGGACAACGCCGGCTTCGACGGTGAGCACTCGCCACTGCTCTACCTCGCTTCCGCCGCCCCATTGCTGGCCTGGCCCGAGCATTTGCTGAGTGTCGACTGGGCCAGCTATTGGCGATGGCTTCCACGTTTGCCCTTTCTCGCGTGTGGCGTGTTTCTGGGCGCATCGTTGTGGTACGTGGCGCGGCGTCTTTGCGGAAACAATGGCGGATTCGTGGCGCTCACACTCTACTGCTTCTCCCCGGCGATGATTCAGGCAAGTGCAATGTGGCACACCGAGCCGGAGATTGTGGCAGCATGGGGAGCCTTCGGCACCATCTTTACCGCCATCGCCGTCGCTCACACTTTGTATGCCCCACGCGAAGTCGTGCTGTGGAATTGGCGGCGCATCGTTCTCTTGGGAATCTCCCTTGCAATCACGGTGGGCTCGCAGTTCTCAATGATCGCGGTCGTGCCCATGGCGCTGGCATTCCTCCTTTACGTCGCGCCGGTGCGACGGCAGGCGGCGCTGGTGATCTGGGCGGCCGGGTGCATTGTCGGATTGCTTTTCCTGTTCGCGACGTACTTTTGTCTGCCGCAAGCATTTGTGGAAAGCATGCGTCATGCCATCTTCTGGGGAGCGACGTGGCGAGGATTCATCGTGCCAGCAGTCTACAAACAAGTTGCGCTGCAGATTGGACGTGCGTGTCCGGCGCTCGCCTTGGCGCTTCCTGTGGTGATCGTGACTTATGCAGTGTGGCCGCGCACGCGCTATTTCGGCAACACTGCGCCGCTGCTGGTAGCGGTGCTGTTCCTAGGGCTGGGGATGGCGCATCCGCATGTGGCGGGCGCCGGATTTCTCCTCGGAACGATTCCGTTTGTGTTCCTTTTCGTCTCGGGAGTACTGGCCGATTTGATGGAAACGCGCTATCGTCTTCTGGTAACCGCGTGCATCTTTGGGATGCTGGCTGCGTATGCGTTGTGGAATCTGTTGGCGCTGGCGCGAGTCTGAAGTGTAGTTAGCTGTCCAGGAGCCAGGCTCCATAAATCAACAGGCTTTTTAAACTGACACTTCGTCTCTGTTTGTTGTAAATTGGTTCGTTGCAAATTGGACCGGCGCGATGGAACCTGACATCAAACGCCGTTTTCGCTGCCTCCTGGCTGAACTGGAGGCGATCTGTTTGTGGGACCGAATCCACCTCGATTCGGCGCGAACTCCCGACGAGTATGACTTGGTGTCTTATCGGGCCCGCCAGGAACGCCGCATGCAAATCGCCGATGAACTCGTCCTCATCGAGTTGGAACTCCGTGGAGTTACAGCCTCTACGGAGAACACCAGCTCCTCGGAGGCCAACTCACCACAAACGTCACGCGAGGCCTTCCTGGCGGCCATACTCGCCCGCTGGCCCAGTGGTTCCACCCTTCCTAATTGATGGACCCTTCCCTACGGAACTAGAGGGAACCAGATGCTTCCGCCATGCCGGCTCGCATCACACACATGAACGGATTGTCGCTCCGCAAAGCGTCACGCGGCTTCGTCTTCGCAAAAACCCCAGTGCTTGAGCAGGTCCGGCGGAACATACTTCTCATCTTTGTTCTGACGAACCCATTCTTTCAAAGGCAGCGAGTCCTTGTACTGGCTGGGGCCGATGCCGAGGATAGCTACTATGTGATCGAACGAAGTTGGTGCGTCCATGACCGTCCTCACTTATTGACGATGACATTAACGCATTTTCGTGCGGGTGTGTAAATAGGGTGTAAAAATTGCGAGAACCCCAGCCCGGGCGGCAGGGAGTTGTCTTGAAGAATGGGGCCCTGCGTTTCGACAGACCCCGTCGAAACGCCTACCGAGAACGGGTACCGCCTCAGCGAGCTTCTTCGGTGGCGGGCGCGGTGTCGGGAGTGTCCAGTTTTTCGGGGGCGTGCGCGACCATGGGCGGAGACTGGAAGTCTCCTGGATCTTTGCCGGCCATCTGTTTGTCAGACATGGCGGCGGACATGAAGTTCATCCAGATAGGGAGAGCGGCGTGGGCGCCGGTTTCTTTCGCGCCCAGTGAACGCTTCTCGTCGAAGCCTACCCAAACTCCGCAAGTGACCGTCGGGGAGAAGCCAATGAACCATGCGTCGGTGAAGTCATTGGTGGTCCCAGTCTTGCCAGCGACGGGGAACGGCAACTTGGCAGCGGCCGTGGCCGTGCCGTGGAGCACAACTTCGCGCAGCATCGAAGTCATGATACGCGCGGTGCGAGAACTGATCGCATCCTTAACGTCGGGAAAATCTTCTTCGAGAACTCGACCTTCGTAGTCGGTCACGCGCGTGATGTAGCGCGGAGTGACGCGCACTCCGTCATTCGGAAAGACGCTGTAGGCGGAAGTCTGCTCGATCAAGGTGATTTCCGCGGATCCGAGAGCGACTGGCAAATACGGAGGCAATTTGGCGGTAATGCCGAAGCGCGCAGCGTAGTCAATCACGGTCTTGATGCCAACTTTGCTGGCAAGTTTGAGCGCGGGAATGTTCCGCGACTGGGCGAGCGCGCGGCGCAGCGTGATAATGCCTTCGAATTTTTCGTCGTAATTATGCGGAGAGTAGGGACCGGAGGGAGTTTCGAAGGTTACCGGTTCGTCGAGAATGGTGTCGTCGGGACTGGCGCCTTCGTCGATGAGCGTGGTGTAAACGTAGGGTTTGAAGGAGGAACCGACCTGGCGCATGGCCTGCGTGGCGCGGTCAAACTTGGACTGGTTGAAGTCGCGTCCGCCGACCATGGCCTTAATGCCACCGGTGGCGTTGTCGATGGCGATGAGCGCTCCCTGCGCACCAGAGTCTTGTTCGAGGGTGACACGGGCGGCGCCGTTGGATGAAAGCGCAAGAATCCTGACGTAGCAGATGTCGCCAGTCTTCAAGATATTCGGGAGCTTTTGCTGGGTCCAGGCCGCATCGGCCTGAGTGAGGGCGGCGGTGTAGCGTCCAAACTTGAGCGTGGCAATGCCGGTGCCGGAGGACGTGACCAGAGCGTGAATGTATCCGTTGACCTCAGGCTCGTCATCCCAGTCGGGGTGAGCGTATTTTTCGATGGTCTGGCCTTGAGCGAGGATGTTTTCCAGATGAGCCTTCCAGCCATGCCGGCGCTCGTAGGAGGCGAGGCCGTCGAGCAGCGACTGGTTGGCGGCCGTCTGCAGATCCACGTCGAGAGAGGTGTAAACCTTTAGACCGCCTTCGTGGACCTGGTCGGCGCCGTACTTGCTTTCCAGGTAACGGCGAATTTCCTCGACAAAGTAGGGAGCGAGGGAATTGGGATCGTGCGCCAGGTGAAGAACTGCGGGAGCGGAGCGGGCGTCAGCCGCCTGGGCGGCGGTGATCTTACCGTCTTCGAGCATGGCATTGATGACCAGGTTGCGGCGCTTCTGCGCGCGATCAAGGTGGTTGATCGGCGAATAGAGTCCCGGACCCTTGGGAAGTCCTGCCAGCAGGGCGGCTTCGCCGAGAGTGAGTTTCTTCGCAGGCTTGCTGAAATAGAACTCGGAGGCGGCTTCAAAACCGTATACACCGTGGCCGAGGAAAATCTGGTTGGCGTAGAGAGTAAAGATTTGCGGCTTGGTGAAACGGCGCTCGATCTGGATGGCGAGCATCGTTTCCTGAACTTTGCGGTGGAAGGAACGGTCCGGAGAAAGAAAGAGATTTCGGGCTAGCTGCATCGTCAGAGTGGACGCACCCTGAACTTTGCCGCCCGATTCTATGTCGCGATAGGCCGCACCGATAATGCGCCAGAAGTTGATTCCGGAGTGCCGGTAGAAGTCCTTGTCTTCGATGGAGACGAGAGCATCGCGAAGCACGGGAGGAAAATCGTCGTAGCTGGCTACGACGCGGCGCTGGAGCGCGAAAGATCCGATGACGCGGCCGTGATCGTCATAAAGCTCCGTAATCGAGCTGGGACGATAGGCTTCGAGCGCGTCGACTTGGGGCAGATCAGTGGTATAGACGAGTAAGAGGCCGACGGTGGCTCCGACCAGTGCGGAAACCAGGACCAGCAGCGCGAACAGCACGCGGCCTACGAACTTGCGTCCCGCAATTTCAACCGGTGGAAGATGCTCGTAGAGAGACCTCATGGGAAGTTGTTGCTCAGAATAGCAGGGGCCAAGCGTCAGAGCCACCGCAGTCAGCGAAAGCAGTTGTTGAACGAGGAGCCGAAGGCAATCGACAGAGATTCCTTAGTCTGATGCGCCCAGGCGAAAAATAAATCGCGCGCCTTTCGGCGCGCGATCAAACTATGAACTGAGAAGGAAGGCTAGCTGCTGCGTTTCTTCAAGACTTCGAGCGCTTTGTGCAACTGGTCGTCCTGCGTGTTTTTTGGCTTGGCTTCCTGCTCCGGCGCGGGGGCTTGGTCTTCCTCCTCCGGAACTATGTTATCTTCTTCCTCGGCCACGACCACGTTTGGCGTGACTGCGGTGTCCTGAATGGCCTTGCCGCTGGGCGAATAGTATTTGGCGATTGACAGAAATAGTGCTCCACCATCGGGCAAATCAATCGTCTTCTGGACGGAGCCGTCGCCGAAGGTCTTGTCCCCTACAACGTCACCGCGGGCATTCTCGAGAATCGCGGCCGCAACGATTTCCGCCGCGCCCGCCGTGCCTTTGTTCACCAGTGCAGCCACGGGAAGGTTAGTGACAGCCTTGGCCGGATCCGCATTGAACGCTTCGCGCGGATATTTCTGGCCCTGCAGGTAAGTGATGGTGCCATGGTTGAGGAAGAGATTCGCTACAGCGACTCCTTCGCTTTCGTCACCGTCAGAACTATTGCGGAGGTCAAGAAGAAGTTTCTTCGCGCCCGATTTTTCCAGTGACTTGATCTTGCCGGCAATCTCCTGCGCCTTACCTTTGGTGAGGGCGTCAACTTTGATGTAGCCAATGCCGTCTTCGATCATCTTGTCGGAAACCGGCGGAATCGTTACCACATCACGCGTGATCACGACCTTTTGCGGTTCCGCCCGGCGCGCGCGGACCACCGAGACGTTGATCGTAGATCCTGGCGTCCCGGCGAGAACACTACGGATCTCGGGCAGCGACATATCGCGCGTGCTCTGGCCTTCGATGGATTCGAAGATGTCCGTCGCCTCAATACCCGCTTTCTCGGCCGGAGAGCCGGGCAGCACCGAGACCACCGCGGCATAGCCAAAGCGCTTGGAGATAGTGGCGCCGATTTCGCCCTTGGCTTCGCTCTTGTGAGCCTTGTACTGTTTGTAGGCGTCTGCGGTCATGTAGCTGGAGTTTGAATCGAGCGACTCGAGCAGGCCGTGGAGTGCGCCGTCGGTGACCTTGGGAATATTGGGTTCCTCGACGTACTCGCTGCGCACGCGCGAGAGCACTTCGCTGTAAACCTGCAACTGGCGGTAAGAGCCGTCGGTCGAGGAGGCGTGCACGCCTCCCAGCGAACCTACTACCACAAACAGTAGTACGGCAAAAGAAGAAACAAGAATCGCGGCTTTAGTTTTCATGGACATCAGTTTTGTCGTCGTCTTCTTCTGGAAGGGAATGCTTCCGAGATTCTTTCCATTATATCTCTCTAGATGCGAGTTTCTACTACCCGGCTGCTCTATTTGCGCCTCCTCGGTAACTGGGCGGAGTAAGCGCAGTCCTGGCGGTCGTATTACAGACGATCCGCGGACAAATGTGTTATCGAAAGAGTTTGAGTAGGCCAGCGCGTTCGGCGGTTGGTTAAGAAAACAAGAGACTTACGGATCGACATGCGGGGAGTTTGAAACATGCTTGTCTCCAGAGGCGGACCTCGGGTATCTCTGCCGTTACGGCGTAGGCTTGAAATTCAGTGTGAATAGCGTTTGAACGGACGTGGAACGTCCGTTCATGGTGAAGGGTTTGAAGCGCCACTGCTTTACCGTGTCGATCGCTGTGCGGGCAAACGCGAGAGAACCCTGGAGGAACTTGGCGTCCTGGACGGTGCCATCGCGCCCGATCAGCACTTGCAAGACTACTGTTCCCTTCTGACCCTTCGCTGCTTCGGGATAAAGCAATTCCGGTTGCTGCAGCAGAAGAGAGCGTGCCGTGGCCTCCGGGAGTTGGACCGGTTCGATGGAGGGAAGCGCGGCTTCGACGGGCTTATCGCCGCTGGCATCGGGAGTCATCGAGGCCATCTGCGATTTGAGACTGGACGGAATTCCAGCTAGGGACGAGGTCGAGGCGGAGTGCGGCGGTGAATTTTTCTGTGGCGCCGGCTGGACTGTGGTTCGTGGAACTGGCGCGACAATCTGCACAGGCGGCGCGTCCAGATGCGCTGGCTCAGTAACGGCGCTGGTCACCGGCGGTTGCGGCGCCGCACTCACCGGCTGATCCCCCGTAGCCAAGGTATTTGCCGGCTGCGGCTGCAAGGGCACGTTCTCCTGCACTTGTACGGGCGGCGACTGCGGCTCGTCTCCAGTGCTAGCGCCGGCCGGAGTGCTGTCTGAAGGAACTTGGCCAGCATTCGCGGCCGCATTGTTGGGCTGCTTCGCGGTTGGGTCCAGCACGGGGAGCACTCGAATTTGCGAGGGGTCGGTGGTTGCATCCGGAATGTTCTCGGCGACGGGCAGCTTGTACTCATCGCCAGCCCGACCGAAATTTTCGTGACTGGTTGGCACTTGCGCCGGAGTAGGAGTCTGCGGGTTCAGCCAGTTGTGTCCCGCGTGGACGAAATGGCTGACCAGTAACTGCACTTTCTGACGCCAGAGCGTTCGCGGCACGGTAACGTAACCGATTCCACAAACCGCGACCAACGCAACTACGTACAAAACTTTGCGGAGGCCTGGACCGGCTCTGGCTTCAGCTCGCTCAGAATCTTTGGAGGACTCTCCGGACATGTAGGCGAAGAGAGCGGCCTCGGTCTTCTGCTCGTGTTCTTTGGGAGGCTCCGGTGAACCGCTAGAGTCGCGTCCGGCAGCGAGAACGTTGCTGGGGGACGATGCTTCGTTGTGCGAGGGAGTCTGGTCATAGCTGAGAAGGTCAGCTTTGGCTGGCGCTCGGGACTGGGACGGCGTGGTCGGCAGGGTGCCTGCCCGCGCATTCGTATACCATTCCAGACCGCGCGGTTCGGGGGGGCCGGGAGGTGGGAGCTCGGGGGCGCCTTTTTTCGTCTCGACCGAGGCGGCCATGGGCTCTAGTTCTTTCAGCGCATCGATTTCGGATGCCGCGACATGACCAAAAGAGTTTTTCGTTTCAGATTCGATGTCGAACTGTGCTCCAGGCCCGGTGACCGCCTGTAGAAACTCACCCGCACGCAGGGTTTTCTTCGTACCTGGATCGTCGTTCGCAGGCAGCGGGACTGCTGGTCCTCCAGACGAGGCCCCGGCTGCTGCCGCGGCAGCTTGCGCGGAGGGCGCCGATGAGTCCAGCCTGGAACGGAGAAGGTCGCGGGCCGTGGTGAGCGTTTCGCGAACCTGATTGGGCTGAATTGGCTTGCGCAGAATCGAGTTCGCGCCGGCTTGGAGCGCCTGCGGGACGTTAGCGTCGTTGCTGACGACAGCGAGAGTCAGCGGCCGCTCAGCCGCCTTCCGTTCGCGCGCCGTGTTGAGCAGGAGCCCAGCCTCAGGCTGATTGTCCCAGTCAACGATGACGATTTGGAAGGACTGGGTTGTGACTTTTGCTACTGCCTCAACGGCTCCGGGGCAGTATTCTGCCTCGATGCCGAGACCGGCCAGTACCTGACAAATGGGCGGGGCGGTTCCCTCGTCCGACGAGAACAGGAGGCAGCGAAGGGCCATGCCACTTCAGACTACGGGCCCGAGTAACGCTGGGCAAGATTACCGAGGTGGGCCACAATGCCCGCATGAGCCAGAGGTCGCCTGCGCGGAAGTACATGTACCGGCAGACATGTGGGCGTGCGCTAGAATGCTCGGTCGCTTTGGTTTTGGCTGTTTCGATGTGAGGAGAGCGATACAGAGAAGGAGCTGCAGGACAACATGGGTCTGAGAGAACATAACTATTGGACGACTACGGTCGAAATGCCAAGTTGGGGCGCACCGCTTCCTTTGCCGGAGAGCGTGGACGTGGCCGTGATCGGGGCTGGGTTCACCGGGCTTTCGGCGGCGCGGACTCTGGCAAAGCGCGGCGCGCGGGTGGCCGTGCTTGAAGGCGAGACGATTGGATGGGGCGCGAGCTCACGCAATGGCGGCATGGTGCTCACAGGGATGAAGCTGGGAGTGAACAAGCTCATCTCGATGTATGGGCGGGGGCTGACGCAGCGTATGTATGCGGCGTCTCTTGCGTCCATCGATTGTGTCGAACAAATCGTTCGCGAAGAACAAATTGATTGCGATTTTTCGCGTTGCGGGCATCTTGAAGTGGCCTGCAAGCAGAAACACTTCGACGACTACGCACGCCAAGTGGAAGTGATTGCGCGGGAATTCAATCACCAGTTGCGGGTGGTACAGAAGGACGAGTTGGGAACGGAGATCGGGTCCAATATCTACTACGGCGGCATGGTGGATGAAGTGAGCGCCGGGCTGAATCCGGCACGCTATGTTGCCGGCTTGGGACGCGCTGCAGTAACCGCTGGAGCGGAAATATGCGAGCACACGCGAGTGGAAAGCATGCAACGCGAAGCGCGGCAGGGCGAATCGGGATGGAAAATTATTACGTCGAAGGGCGCCCTTTGGGCCCACGAGATCTTCGTCGGTACGAGCGGGTACACCGGCGAGGCGACTCCTGCGCTGCGGAAGAAAATAATTCCTATCGGCTCATTCATTATCACGACCGAAGTTCTGCCCCAGGCTCTGGCGCGCGAACTAAGCCCGCGCAATCGCATGATCTATGACTCCAAAAACTATCTCTACTATTACCGGCTCACGCCGGACCGGCGCATGCTGTTTGGGGGGCGGGCGGCGTTCTTTCCCGAGAACGATCAGACGGTGCGGCAAAGCGCGGACATTCTGAGGCGCGGGATGATTGATGTCTATCCCCAACTGCGCGACGCGAAAATAGAGTACGTCTGGGGAGGAACACTCGACTTCGCCTTTGACATCATGCCGCACGCGGGGCAAATGGATAGCATGTACTACGCCGTGGGATATGCGGGACACGGCGTGGCGATGGCCACCCATCAAGGGCAGAAGATCGCAGAGTTGATCGTGGGCGATAAGCCGGAGAATCCGTTTGTGGGGATTCCGTTTCCGGGGGCGCCGCTGGGTTTGTACAACGGGAAGCCGTGGTTCCTGCCGTTTGCCGGGGCGTGGTACAAGTTTTTGGACTGGGTGAGCTGAGATCAACTCTGCTATTCCATTGGCTATTGCTGGGGCCAGACTAAAATCTTGCGCAGGTCAGCCGAATCAGAGGTTCTGGATGCTGCGCCGACAGCGTAAAAGAAGCCTCTGTCTGAAGGGTTGTAAGGAAGGACTTGATCACCGAAACGGGTTGCGAATCGTCAGCTGATCGTCGATGACCCGGCCGTCCTGCAGGTCTTCGGAGTAAAGCGTCACGCACTCGGCTTCCAAAGCTGCGGCGGCGATGAGTGCGTCATAAATGCCAAAGCCGTACTCCTCCGCAATCCTTAATGCTGTTTCGTGTGTGTCAATCGTGATGGGGACTGGCGACGGGCACAGAATTCGGATTGCCTCCAGCGCTTCGGTAACTTCCTTCCAAGGCATACGAATCTTGCGGCGAACCACGGAGACGAATTCGTTCAGAACCTGCACACTGAGTACGCCGCCCGCTGCAAGTAACTCCTCGGCACGGGGAGCGCGGCGATCTTCTTGCGCAATGGAATAGATCAGCATGTTGGTGTCGAAGAAAGCCTTATCGGGCATTTGCGTCGGCCCGGTCGAAAACGAAGCCGGGAGGCAACGGACGCCGCAGTTTGCGTAGACGAGCCAAAGCGCGCTCCCTGCTCTGGTCGCGGCTGACCTCGAATACCCTGCCATCGGCGATTCGAATCTCGATCTGATCGCCCTCTTTCAGGTCAAGCGCTTCGACTACGGCAGCGGGCAAACGCACAGCCAAGCTATTTCCCCACTTTGAAACCTGCATATTCCTCCAGGCACTAATGATATACATCAGCTATTGTATATCATACGCAGCTTGACCCAAATTCGGGGCCCTGGGTCGAAGCTTTAGTGGCGCTATTCCACGTTTGCTCGGTTGGGTCTGTTTAGAGAAGTTACTGCGTAAACCGCCGGTCCCAGCGCCATCGCGATCGCACCACCTATCATGCCGAAACGATCGCTGCCTAACAACGCCAGCATAGCCATCACTACGGGCGCGCCCACCACGTAGAGCAGTCCTACGTTTCCGCCGGGGATTTTGAATGCGCGTGGCATATTTGCCTTCGTGCGACGAAGTTTCCACGCTGAGAGTACGGTCAGCACCGTCGTAGCCGAGCGCAGCCAGATGTATACCGTGATGAGCTGGGCAAGACTCTGCCAGGCCAGTAGCGCGTAAATTATCGCTGACACGACAATCGCCAGCCACGGCGTGCCATACCGCGAGTGCCTGCGCGTCAGGACTGCAGGAAGGTAGCCGTCTTCCGCCATCGCAAACGGCATGCGCGTGGTGGTGAGGACGGTGCTGTTGAGTAGCGCAACGTTGGCGACCATGGCGGCCACGGTCATCCACGTTCCCAGCCATGGTCCGCCGACCAGCTTGGCCACGTCCGAGAAGTGACCGGTGTGCCAGTTCTGCCAGTCGCCCAGCGCGGCCAATCCGGACAAGGTGGGAAGAAAGTATGCAGCGATCGAGAGCGGTACTACCAACCCCAGTGCCCTCGGGTAGCTGCGCTGCGGGTTTTCGACCTCCCCAGCAACGGTTGAGAGCTGTTCGTAGCCCGAGTAGAGCCACAGGCCCAGCGCCAGGCCAACACCGAAGATTTTAAACGTGGGCTGATAAGGCGGGATCAGCGGGACGAACGGATTGTGATGCCACTTGGTGAGAGCGATCACAATCATCGTCATCACAGGTACGAACATGAAGATCTCGAGCGCGGTTGCGACCTGGCCGACCATCTGAATGCCACGAACGTTGATCCAAGTAATGATGGCGATAAGGGCCAGGGAAATGAGGTAATGCTTCCAACCCGTGATTTGAGGGAAGTAGTACACGAGATAGTCGGTAAAGAGAACGGCATAGGCTCCGCCCAGCAGGAAGGAGGCTGACCAGTTCCACCATCCGGCGAGGAATCCCCAGAAGTCTCCGAAGGCGGCGCGAGTCCAGCGGTAGAAGCCTCCCTCGACGGGCATCGCGGTAGTGAGTTCCGCCGACACCAGCGAAACCGGGATGCACCAGAAGAAAGGGAGGACTAGCAGATAGATCAGGGTCAGCCCGGGGCCCGACGTGCTGACCATATCTTCGAGACCGAAGGGACCGCCCGTGGTGTAGGAGAACATCACAAAGACCAGATAGAAGAGTCCGGCCTTGCGGAGAGCGGAATGGGCGTGGGAAGAGCGGGTAATATTGTTCACGGTCTGTCGGTCGCGAATTGCCGATAACCTCAGCGGCTAAAGCCAGCCTTCCCCGGGCGACGGATATCGCAGCGCTGAAAGCGCTGCGCCACCCAAAAACCTCATCACCCAGAAGAGCGGTATCCAACTTCGCGACACGGAAAACTCTCATGCGGCGAGAGTTCCCGTGAGCGCGCCTTCGAGTTCGAGCAGACGGCGCTTGGTGTCGAGACCTCCGCCATAGCCGCAGAGCGTGCCGTCGGAGGCGATCACGCGATGGCAAGGGACGACAATCGCGACGGGGTTACGGTTGTTCGCCATGCCCACAGCGCGAAAAGCATGCGGTCGGCCAATGGCTCGGGCGATATCAGCGTAGGTGCGAGTCTCGCCGTAGGGAATTGCCAGCAGCGCCCGCCAGCACGCGAGCTGGAAGTCGGTACCGCGAAGATCAAGAGGGAAGCTGAACTCACGGCGATTGCCGGCGAAGTACTCTTCCAGCTCCCCGAAGTACCAGCGCATGGCGTCGGGAGAGACTTCGAAGGCGACTCCTCCTTTTGCTTCCCTCTTTTCCTCACGAAGATGGCGCGGGTTGGGACGAATGGATTGCTGTCCGGGTAAACGCGCGTCGAATTCAAGCGCGACTAAGCCCTTTTTCGACGCGGCAAGGAACAGCGGGCCAATGGCCGACTCAAGAACTGCGGAGTAGAGAGTTTCCATAATCCTGAAACGGAACCGTGAACCTGAATCGTGAATCTCCAGAGAGTCAACCGTGCTGGACGGGTTTCTGCGCCAACAACGATAGCATAGGGGGTCTGGCAATGAACGGGTGACGGTGTCGTTAGCAAGTTAAAATGTCCGGTTTTCTTAGCACGTGACTTGTCCGGTTTGAGTTAATCCAGCAGCAGTCGGGGCTGTGGGAAAGTGGGAATCCCGCGGGGTGTGCGGGATTTCC